>Ga0315306_10001696_pt1 | contig 10474 bp, 8 predicted proteins | sample TDP1_MG_FD_203803 | JGI IMG/M metagenome (GOLD analysis project Ga0315306, IMG submission 203803) | Freshwater sediment microbial communities from Lake Towuti, South Sulawesi, Indonesia - TDP1 | ecosystem: Environmental > Aquatic > Freshwater > Lake > Sediment | place: Indonesia: South Sulawesi... | reverse complement strand
GCCAACTCCCGTTCCTCCAGTAGCGGACATAGGGGACCACATGAAAAGACACCGGAAAATGATCCTGCTGAGAACGCGGGGACAACCAGTTCTCCTTTGCCGCGTTGGAGCAGAAAACATGGCGGATGAGGAAATCGCCGAAAACGTTCAGGCGATAATAAGGAGAGTAGAGGCGAAACTTAAAAGGGGAATCAAAAACATCAGGTCGGTCGTCGTGAAGACAACCATGGGGCCGTCCATCAAGATAAGGATGTAGAGAAAATTATGGCATTACGTCAAGCAGCGCTGGAAAAAGCCGAAGAAGCCGAAGAAATAAAAAATTTTGCACAGCAGTACAAGGTTCTCGGAGTTGCGAACTTGCAAAAGGTCAGAGCAGCTCAGCTTCAAGAACTTAGGAGAAAACTGGCGGACAGCGTGCATCTCCGCGTGATTAAGAACACCATTGTTAGAAGGGCACTTGCAGAGTGCGAAGACAAGCCCGGGCTGAAAGGTTTAGAAGAATACCTATCAGGTTCAAACGTATTCCTTTTCACCAACCTCAATCCCTTCAAACTTGCGCTTCTTCTCGAAAAGAGCAGAGTTAAAACCACAGCCAAGGCTGGAGACACAGCTGCTCAAGACGTTATTGTGTCTGCTGGAAACACAGGACTGCCTCCAGGTCCTATCATCAGCCAATTCTCCGCAGTGGGCCTGCCCACAAGAATAGAGGCTGGGAGCGTCTGGGTGACTCATGATACTGTGGTGGCGAAGAAGGGAGACATAATAGAGGCGAGACTCGCGAGCGTGTTGTCTAAGCTCGGCTTGAAGCCGGTGGAGGCTGGGCTCACTCTAAAAGTGGCATACGACGATGGGTTGATCATCACGGAGGAGCAGATGCGACTGGACTTAGAGGGGGTTCGGCGAGGCGTTGAGGAGGCTCACGCCCTTGCACTCAATCTGTCGCTCAACACTGCGTTTCCAACTGTAGAGAACATATCGCTACTCCTTCAAGTAGGGCAACGTGAGGCATACGCGCTGGCTCTTAGCGGAGGGATACCGACCCGCGACACGATAGCTGACCTCATAATAAAGGCTCACATGGAGATGTTGAGTTTACGCAGTAAATTAAAAACAGATTGAAGTTCTTGACTCGTTTTTCACATAAGACGCTGTTGCTTCAGAATCCGAAGTTGAGATTCATAAGTTTAATAAAAACTCGATGGATTATAACTCTGCAATAATTAAAGCCGGAGAGAACGTTATGGAAAGCGAAGATAACTCTTCAAAAGAGATTGAGGCAATTATTAAAGGGGCAAACGCCGCGCCTTGGAGAGCTTGGAAAAACGAATGGGAACAGGTTATTTCAGGAGACCAGCTTCCAGAACTTAGAGAGATTCTCCAAGAACTTGGCGGGAAAATGACTCACGGTGAATGGGAATACAGTTACTACGAGAGGCCGCTCAACATAATAGTGCGAACCAAAACACAAGTAGCTAATTGCGAATGAGCCAGCTCTTCTTATCGCGTTGTAGTGTTTCTCCTCAGAAGTTTCTTGGGCACATTTTAAAAAGTGTTAAGTTTAAGTATTAGACTAACTAAAGTCAATGAAAGCGTGGTGAAAGTCTGATGGAATACGTACATGCTGCAATACTCCTTCACAGGGCCGGAAAACCCATAAACGAAGAGAACCTGACCAAGGTGCTGAGTGCCGCCGGCATCAACGCAGATCCTGTTCGAGTGAAGGCCCTCGTGGCTTCCCTAGCCGAGGTCAACATCGAAGAGGCGATCAAGTCTTCACCAACGTTCATGACGGCTGCTCCAGCGCCAGCAACCGCTCCAACACCAGCTCCAGAGGAGAAACCAGCAGAAGGGAAGAAAAAGAAGGAAGAAGAGGAGAAGGAGAAAGAAGAGGCCGCACTCGAGGGTCTTGGAGCCCTATTCGGATGATTCGGTCTCTCCTTTTGCACCAGCTTTACAGAAAAGATTTCTTAACCCCTTTCAGTTATCTTTAAAGTGCGTGGTTTCCTTCTTGAAGGAGGATGAGGGTTGAGACGCTTTCCACAAGAGGAGTATCATGTTTCCTTCTTTGACGAGTATGGGTATGTTCGAAAGTTATGCCCGACTTGCAGAGAGTACTTTTGGACGCAGAACCAAGATCAGAAAACTTGTGGAGAGCTGACCCCAGAGGGCTGTGCACCATACACCTTTATTGATAATCCTCCAACACGTAGACGCTATGCCGTCCGAGAAATGCGGGAAGCCTTCCTCTCTTTCTTTGAGAAGCAAGGACATGAGAGAATCAAGCCCTATCCTGTTGTGGCTAGGTGGAGGGATGATCTCTACCTCACCCACGCCAGCATCATAGACTTTCAACCCTACGTCACGAACGGGATAACTCCTCCTCCAGCTAACCCCCTCGTCATAAGCCAGCCCTGCATCCGACTTGTGGACGTGGACAACACCGGACCTACCTTCGGAAGGCATCTAACCATATTCGAGATGGGAGGCCACCACGCCTTCAACTATCCGGACAAGGAAGTCTACTGGAAAGACCAGACCGTGCGGTACCACCACGAGTTCGTCACAAAGGAGCTTGGAATAAAATCAGAAGAAGTCGTCTACAAAGAGGACGTTTGGTCGGGCGGTGGAAACGCTGGACCAGACCTTGAAACCATCGTTCGAGGACTGGAACTTGCCACACTGGTTTTTATGAAGTTCAAGGTGGTCAACAACGAGTTCGTCGAGTTACCTATACGAACAGTTGACACGGGATATGGAATCGAACGGTACACGTGGCTCTCCCAAGGATCCACGAGTTGCTTCCACGCAGTTTACGACTCTGTTTTAAATGATGTCTTCAGGATAGCGGGAATAAGCAGAATCGACAACCAGATGATGACAAAGGTTGCGCAACTCTCCGGCCTGATGAGCCTAAGAGAAACCGCTGATCGCAGGGAGGCTCGAAGAAGGGTTGCTGAGCACGTCGGAATGAGTGTGGAAGAGCTTGAGAAAGCGCTTCTTCCAGTTGAAAACGCCTTTGCGGTTGTGGATCACACCAAGTGTTTGGCGTTCATGCTCGCTGAAGGTGTCGTCTCCTCCAACGTGCGCGAAGGATACTTAACTAGATTGATGCTCCGTCGGACCTACCGACTGCTGAGGGCTCTCGCCATCGAGGAGAAATTGCTTGACATTATCGACCTGCAAATTGCCTTTTGGTCCAAAGATTTCCCGCGCCTAAAGGAGATGCGAGACGAGATAATGGAAATGCTTTCGGTTGAGCGGGACAAGTTTGAGCAGACTCTCAAGAGGGGTGGTTCTCTTGTCAAAAGAATCGCTCAAGGATTAAAAGCAAAAGGGGTTTCTGGAATTCCTTTGGGAACTCTAACCGAACTCTACGACTCCCATGGGCTTCCCCCCGAGGTGGTTCAGGAAACAGCTGAAACAGAAGGGGTTGAGGTGAGGGTTCCTGAAAACTTCTACACAATGGTTGCTGAGAGACACGTTCAGGCGCCCCCGCTGCGAGAGGAAGGGAAAATGGGGGAACTAGAAGCTGCGGTTTCAGACCTTCCAAAGACAAGGATGCTATACTATGAAGAGCCCTACCTCTCCGAATTCGAAGCACGGGTTCTCAGAGTCCTAGACGATCGGCACGTGATACTGGAGAAAACAGCGTTCTATCCCGAGGGAGGCGGACAACCAGCCGATCACGGCCACCTAACGTTTGATAAGACACGATCAGAGGTTGTGGATGTTCAAAAGGTTGGAAACGTCATCCTTCATGTCGTGAAAGGCGCTGTTCCCCGAGAAGGAGAAAAAGTCAGAGGAACCATCGATTGGAAACGGAGAAGCAGTTTCATGAAGCACCACACCTCCACCCATGTCGTTATGGGAGCGGCTAGACGAGTGCTAGGGGAACACGTTTGGCAGGCAGGTGCCCAAAAGGGCGCTGAGAGGTCCAGACTGGACATCTCCCATTTCCGACGACTGGCAAGAGAGGAGATTCATGAGATTGAAAGGCTTGCAAACCAAGCGGTGATACAAAACATACCCGTTGAAACCTTGTGGATGCCTCGCGAAGAGGCGGAAAAAAAGTACGGCTTCAGGCTGTATCAGGGCGGAGTTGTGCCCGGAAGAGAAATACGGGTTGTAAGAACCGGAGACTGGGACGTTGAAGCCTGCGCAGGAACCCACCTGAAAAACACGGGAGAAATTGGGTTCATAAAAATCGTTCGCACAGAGAGGATTCAAGACGGTGTTGAAAGAATCGTGTTCAGCGCCGGACTCCCAGCCGTTAAAGCAGTGCAAGAAAACGAGGAACTGCTTTGGAGGGTTTCCGAAATAGTGAATGCGCCCCTTGAAAAACTAGAAAAGACTGCAGAACGTCTCGTTGAGGGGTGGAAAGAAGCTCGGCGCGAAAAGAAACGCCTGCTGGAAGAAATTGCTATTCGAGAAGCCGCAGAGGTGCAGGTAGGAGCAAAACCTAGTATTGAAGTTGCAAAGGAAATTCAAGGAGTGAAATTCATAAAACGAGAATTTAAGGAAGTTGATGTTGACCTCATGATCAAAACAGCCAGCGAACTAGTCAAAAGGAATCCAAAATCGGTGACTGCGTTCTATGGAGCTGACAAAAAAACCGCAAGAATTGTGGTGATGGCTGGAAAAGACGCAGTAAAACGTGGCATAGACTCGAGTGAGATCGCTCGAGAGGCAGCGTCCATGCTGGGTGGAGGAGGCAGCGGCAGACCTAACTTTGCTCAGGGAGGCGGAACCCTTGTTAAGAAAGTGCCGGAGGCGCTGCAGAAAGCCGAAGAAGTTGTGAGGAAACAGTTGGGGGAGAAGGGTTAGTGCCGGTTGAATGGGAAAAGATTGAAAAGAAGTGGCGAAAGGCATGGGAAGAAGCCAGAATCTTTGAAGCTAATCCAGATCCAACCCGAAAAAAGTGCATGGTCACTTTTCCCTTCTCTTACATGAACGGTCCTTTACATGTGGGCCACGGCTTCACAGCTACGCGCGTTGACGCCTATGCGCGATTCAAGAGGATGCAAGGCTACAATGTTTTGTTTCCGTGGGCTTGGCACTGGACCGGCGAGACCATAGCTGGGGCAAGCGAGCGAGTCAAAAGTGGAGATGAAGATTTCATCCGAGCCTTAACAGAGATCGACGGCGTTTCAGAGGAAAACCTGAAAAAATTCGTTGACCCAGCTTACATGGCTTCGTACTATACGAAGGAGAGTCGAGAAGCCGTAAAGCGCATGGGCTTTTCGATAGATTGGAGAAGGGAGTTTCACACAACTTCCCTTTGCCCAACGTTCAGCAAGTTTATTGAGTGGCAGTGTGAGCGGTTACGAGAAAAAGGGCACATTGTTCAAGGAACATACCCGGTGGTTTGGTGTCCCAAGTGTGAAAGCCCCACAGGAGATCATGACCGCCAAGTTGGAGAGGGAGTCGCCCCAGAAGAATACGTGCTCATGAAGTTCAAAATGGAAGACTCTTACCTTCCCGCAGCAACCTTCAGACCCGAGACCATCTACGGCGTAACAAACATGTTTATACATCCCGACGCCGACTACGTCAAAGCCCGAGTCAACAACGAACAATGGATCATCAGCGAGATTGCCGCCAACAAACTGAAGGAACAAAAGAGAAAAGTCGAGATCATCAGTCGATTCAAGGGCAAGGAAACTATCGGAAAACACTTTGTGAGCCCCATAAGTGACAGAAAAATGTTAGTCCTGCCAGGATGGTTCGTCGACCCTGCGAACGCAACTGGGGTCGTTTACAGTGTCCCCTCCCACGCGCCTTTTGACTGGGTAGCCCTAAGAGACTTGCAGGGAAAGCCTGAGCTGCTGAAAGAGTTCGGCATCGACCCCGATGAGGTTAGGAAAATACGGCCCATCTCCATGATTCGTGTGGAGGGCTTTGGAGAACATCCCGCCGTAGAACTGGTGGAACAAATGGGAGTGAAGGATCAGTATGATTCTAAGGCTGATGAAGCAACGAAACTGCTTTACAAGAAGGAGTTTCACAGTGGTGTGTTGAAGGACATCTGCGGCAAGCACTCGGGAAGAATGGTCTATGAAGTGAAGGAGAGTTTGATTCAAGACTTTAAGGAGAAGGGCTTCGCGGATTCTATGTATGATTTGCCCCAACCAGTGGTCTGTCGGTGCCTAACCCTCTGCATAGTTAAGGTGCTTGAAGACCAGTGGTTTCTAAAATACTCAGATGAAGCTTGGAAGGAAAAGGCCAAGGAAGCGCTGGATCACGCTTCAGTCTACCCGAAATCGGCCATACAATGGTTCCTCAACATCATTGACTGGCTAAGAGAATGGCCTTGCGCAAGAAAAACAGGTTTGGGCACACCCCTGCCCTGGAGCCCAGGCTGGATCGTTGAGACACTAACCGACTCAACAGTGTACATGGCATTCTACACGATAAACAAACACATAAGACAGTACGACTTGAAGGCGGAACAGCTGACCCGCGAAGTTTTCGACTACCTTTTCTATGGCAAAGGCGACATCGAAAAAGTGGCTGAGAAATCACGTATTAGCCGTAAGGTTTTGGAGGCGATGCGGAGCGAGTTTCTGTACTGGTATCCGTTGGATCTAAGGATCTCGGCTAAGGAACTGGTTCCGAACCATCTCACCTTCTTCCTCTTCCATCACGCAGCGCTGTTTCCGGAACACCTACCTAGGAGCATTGGCGTGAACGGTGTTCTAAGCATCGAGGGCAAGAAGATGTCAAAGTCGAAGGGCAATTTTGTCACGTTGAGAGGTGCTATTGACCAGTACGGAGCCGACGCCACACGTTGTGCATTGCTTTTGGGCGGGGAGGGGATGGAGGACCCAGACTGGAGAGGCGAAAATGTTCGCGACGTTGGAGTCAAGCTTCAAGGCTTCTACAACCTAGCCGACAGCATAATCGAAACGGCGAGAGAAAAGAAAGTAGGGCAACTAGAAGAATGGCTAATCAGCATGATGCAACATCGAGTCAAGAACGTGACAGAAAACATGGAGGTACTGAAAACTAGGACAGCCGCAGAGAACGCATTATTCGAGGTTTGGAACGACTTCCGCTGGTACACTCGAAGGAAGGGAAATACCGATTCAAAGGTTCTGGGAGAGGCTTTGGAAACTTGGATACGGTTGCTGGCCCCCTTTGCACCCTACGTCTGCGAGGAAGTCTGGAACAAGATGGGAAGAAAAGGCTTCGTTTCCTTGGCTGAGTGGCCCAAGTACAATGAGAAGAAGGTTAATTTGAGAGCCGAAGAGGCTGAGAGTTTGGTTAGAAACGTGCTAGAGGACACCTCCAACATACTTCGGGCAACGAAAATGGCGCCCAAGAAGATTTGCTACTATTCCGCCGCGCCTTGGAAATGGGAGATATACTTAACGGTGCTGAAAAAGTCGATATCAGGGAGAATCATCTTAGGCGACTTGATGAAAGAACTAATGACGCGTCCAGACTTAAAGGGGATAGCGGAAAAGGTTTCGAGATTCGCCCGCCAAATCGTTGATGAGATTAACCAGATGCCCGAAGACAAGAGGCATAGACTGCTTAAGGTGGGAGGCGTGGACGAACGTCAAACGCTGATGGAGGCGGAAAGCTTCTTTGAACGAGAATTCAACGCGAAAATCTGCGTTTACGATGAAGAAGACCCGCAGCGCCACGACCCTAAGAAGAAGGCTGAACTAGCCAGACCCTACCGTCCCGCCATCTACATGGAATAAAAGGAATGTATTCGGGCGATTCCAAGATCATAGCGTCGCTCAGCTGCTTTAAGTTTGACTTTTGTCATGCAGAATTGAGGGAGTAATAGGGGCTAGTGCAACTGGTATGAAGCTCAGGGGCAGAAAAAGTAAGGGCTGCCCGCGTCCAATCACGGTCATCATCGCCGTCAGAGGGACGATAAGCCAGAAGATGGTAAGGGAAATCCGCAAGTCCCTAATATCCTTCACAATTTTCACGTTGAACAGGAGTTTCCTGAGAATTTTTGATAGCGAGAAAAAGGCGGCGAGAAAGATAATTAGTCCTATCACTATCGAGGACTCTTGGACTAGGACACCCTCCATAATCAGGGCGGCAACATCGCCGTAAGGTTTGATCCCACCCATAATTAGGTACCCGGAAGAATTTAGAAAGGTCCAGAAGGAAAGCCAAAAAAGCGTAGATGAGAAACGCCAATCCCTCACAAACCTGAGAAGAAGCAAAGCCTGAAGCACAAAGGAGACGATGAGGCACACAAGTATGCCTCCTCCATCGATCCAGGACAACTGCCAAGCCTCGAAGTTGCCACTGCACTCAATAAAGGAGAAGTCGTAAGGCCAGAGTAGAGATATGTGAACCTTCATGATTTTGCCGCCAAAGAGGAGAATGAAGAAGCCGTGACCCATAACCTCGTGAACGAATTCGCCGATGACTTTCGTCACAAAAGCTAGAAAAAGAAAGGCCGTTAGGAATCTAACTTTGCCATTCATTTGCTTTCACTGAAGAATTTATGGAGCGTGATGCCCGAAAATAGGAAGAGGAATCCTAGGATCATGAGAGGCACCGTGTAAGGTCTCAAAGAATAGTTTATCACTGGTAGGAGACCCACAGAACGGGCCATGTAGAAGTGACTGAACGCCGAAACCAGTAGGAAGAGCCCTGAGAGTAGGAAACAAACCTCAACAGACCGCCTCATCTTAAACCAACCCGCCTTTCATGGTAATTAGTGGAATAAAACTATTTATTACTAGACTTTAGAACAACAGGCCAACAATGAATTTGGCGGGCCCGCGGGGATTTGAACCCCGGATCTCCGGCTTTCCCCCTCGTCCTCTTCAATAGAAGGCCGACGCCTTATCCAACTAGGCCACGGGCCCATCAAGGGCTGCCCTCATGAAGGTAGGAAGCTGTTTCGTCCCTTGAGAACTTTTCGCTACACCCCCTTATCTCTTTAACTAATCTTCTTCAACTCCTTCTATTCATCAGAGTAACAAGCGCTTACATTTCAGACTGAAAGGGGCTGCAGAGGAATCTCATATTTGGATCATATATGGAAAAGGTATGTTGAAAACAGATTTTTCTCAAAAATCGGCGCTTTGAGGCAAAAAGGAAGAGATATTGGGTGGGTTACAAGCTGGTCTCAATTTAGCTTATCGTTTACTGTTTGCCAAATTTTTCGTCTTCTCTAACTCATCTCAACAAAAGACAAGTTATAAAACTTGGTTGAGGGTAAAATTGCGGTCGAGGGATGGCATGAAACTTGTGGACGCACACATTCACCTCTCTGACCCAGAATACAACCAGAAAGTGGACGAAATCTTAGAGGATTCAAAGCGATCCAACATCGTCGCCCTCGTCTCCAACTCCATGGACCTCCAAACCAGCCTCCTAAGCCTTCAACTAGCCGAAGAACACCCCAACTTCGTTTACGCCGCCTTGGGAATACACCCATGGAACGTGAAGCACCTGTCCCCCAACGAAGTAGAGCAGACAGCAGACCTAATCCTCCATCACGAGACGCGCGGTGGGAGGGTGGTAGCCGTGGGCGAGATCGGTCTGGACTATCAATACGCAAGTAATAAACCTCTGGACTCGCAACTCAAGGTTTTCCACGAAATGCTCTCAGCAGCCGAGAAAAAGTCCCTGCCCGTCATCATCCACTCGAGAGGTACAACCCCTCAGATTGTCAGCCTCCTCCCATCATACAGCGTGAAAAAGGTTCTCCTCCACTGGTTCAGTCGCCCCCTCACGTTGTTGCCCCAGATTGTCGACCACGGCTATTACATTTCTGAGGGCCCTCCCTCCGTGTACTCCGATCACACACGAGAGATTATTAAGCGAATTCCTTTGACGAACTTACTAACAGAAACCGATGGGCCGGTTAGTTTTGGGGGCCCATTCAAGGGTAAGATGACTTCGCCAGCCTTTCTCCCTGTCGTTGTAAAGGCCATAGCTCAAGTAAAAGGCATTAGGGAAACTGAGGTGGCTGACCTGATTCTTCAGAACTTCACAGACTTCTTTGGGATAGACCTTTGCTGAAAGGCAAGCAAAAAAGCTGATTTTACCTAAGCATTAGAATCTAGACTCTAGATTCAGAAACATCAAATATTGAAGTAATCAATTACTTGAACGAAGGACATCTTGATGCCCGATTCATCTATTATAAACTCCATCCAGCGAAGGTTGAAGCGGTCTATTTCCGCTTTTAGAGCTAAACCTAGCCCTATTCTCAGCCTCAGTAAAGGAGCGGTGGCTGTGATGACGTACACACCAGCTGCAGACAAGATGAAGACTTTCTCAGCCTTTATACTTGAGGGGCTCGAAAACGGCGACATGGTTAACTACAACTACCCAGATGAGGAAAGGAAAACCGTTAGAGCCAAGCTAAAAGAGCAAGGAATCAACGTTGAAAAATATGAGAGAAAGGGCGCCCTACGTCTGAGAAGTTTGACAGAGTATCATCTGCCTGATGGAAACTTCGACAAGGAAAGATCAATCAAGGAGGTAC
>Ga0315306_10001695_pt1 | contig 10481 bp, 7 predicted proteins | sample TDP1_MG_FD_203803 | JGI IMG/M metagenome (GOLD analysis project Ga0315306, IMG submission 203803) | Freshwater sediment microbial communities from Lake Towuti, South Sulawesi, Indonesia - TDP1 | ecosystem: Environmental > Aquatic > Freshwater > Lake > Sediment | place: Indonesia: South Sulawesi... | reverse complement strand
CAAAGACCAAGGCTAAAACTAGTCCAGGAAAAGCAAAGAAAATATCTGTGATCCTGAGTATTGCCTCATCAAAGACGCCTCCTACATAGCCAGCTATTGCACCTATCAAGGTACCAAAGACAGAGGCTATGGCGACGATAACAACCGCATTATACAAATCCACCGGTATAGAGAGAATTATCATCTTAAGTAGATCTCTGCCCCATCCATCAGTTCCAAGATAGAAAAATTCAGGACCTTGGTAGAGAGCAATCCCTGGGCCCCAATTTATGATGTGGTCCGCACTCCACATGTACTTTCTATCGAAGCGGTACATGCTGCCCTCATAGCCTTCAGGGTATGCCAGATTCGGATCCACAATTATATTAGACAACAAGGCTAATGCTACAATGAACAGCGTGATTATCGTTCCTATCATTACAAGCGGGTTTTTCCTAAAAAGGTGAAGCGTATATTTTAAGTCTGCAATTCTGGCTTCCCACTCGCCTTTTCTAACTTTTTCCTCTCGGCTTTGCATTTTCTCACCCTAATACTTTATTCTCGGGTCAATGAATGCGTAGAGAACATCAACTACCAAATTAGCTACCACAATTACCATGGCAAATACGAAGGAGTAAACCAGAATGAAGTTGCTGTCGCCTTGAAAAACTGCTCTTAGGGCTTGTTGGCCAACGCCAGGCCAAGAAAACACATATTCAGTGATCATGGCGCCTCCCAAGAGCCCTGCAAAGAAAATCCCTGTTAGAGTGACAGCTGGGATCAAAGCATTTTTTAAGGCATGCCTGTAAATCACCACCCTTTCACTCAAGCCTTTAGACCGAGCCATTGTAATGTAGTCCTGCCTTAAGACTTCAAGCAGACTTGCTCTAACAATTCTCGCAAGAAACCCTAAGCTTATGAATGAAAGGCTAAATGCTGGCAGAATTAAGTGAATAAATTCGTCCCATACGTATCCTAGGTTGCCCGCTAATAACCCGTCAAAAATAGGAAGCCCTGTGATTCTGGGAACCACAAAGTCAGGAGCTCCACTACTTGGAAGATGAGGGAGTCCCCACAAAGAAAAGTAGTAGAAGAAAACCAGTTGCAAAATGAACCCAAACCAATATGCAGGAGTGGAGTATCCTGCTAACGCAATAATTCTAGATATGTGGTCTGGAAGCTTGTTGTTCTTTATTGCTGAAATTATTCCTAAGGGTACCCCAATTGCGACGGTTAATATCGTTCCAAATATGGATAACTCAACTGTATATGGAAAACGATCATAAAATACTTCATTAGCCGGCCTTCCCTGGGCCCATGCTCCAGTCAGTCCCCAATCTCCGCTAAATATATCGCGGAGCCAATAGAAAAACTGTTCCCATAATGGTCTATCGAACCCATGGGTTTTGATTACCCTGTTAATCTGTTCTGATGTCATTTTAGCAGTGATATATGGTGTCCAGGGGGCAATGCCTGTTGGAAAACCTCTACATAGATAGAAGACTAAGGCGCTTACTGCAAGTAGAACGAAAACCAGTAGTATGAGGCGTCGAATTATGTATTCATATATTTTCATGGATGACCCTTAAATTCTAAATTGGCACCCAGTTAATATAATTTTTCTTGGTAACACAAAAAAAAGAGGTTAAGAGGGCTGCTCATAGTAGCAGGTCGACCAGACGGGGTCACTGTTGCCATAGACTGGGTTGTACCACCAGCCTTTTAGCCATGACGAACGAGTGAAATATTGGGTGTCGTGCCACCAAACCATATACATCACCAATTCATTAGCCAAAGCTGTCGCTTCATTAGCTTTTTCAATCATTGTTTCAAAGTCACCGATCTTGTCTGCTTCTATTGCTTCTCGATACAGATTGTCTAATTCGGTGACGTTCCAGAGGTTCCATGATGGATAAGTGCCTCTAGAATAGAGCATAGGCTGCAGCCAGTTGACTATGTGGTTGTAGTCCATCAGCCAACCGCCCACGTATGCGTCGATTTGATGTAGCTGAGCCAAAGTATATTGTTGGCCGCCAGGCACGATGACAACGCGGAACTGCAGTGCTGTTCTTGAACCTGTGACCCTTCTAGCGATTGAATTTAGGTTTGAAATCATAGTTGTGAGAACTTGCTGATATGTTGTTGCTCCAGATTGTACGTAAAGCTCAACGATTTGGGCCTTACTAGGCCCAAAAGTGTTGTCAACCACTCCTGGAGGTATCTTTGTTCCGTTGTAGAAGTACATGTCGCTGGTCGCGCTTGTCAGAGGGTTATTATAGAGATCAGTGATTAGTTCTTCGACTTTGGCTAGATCGAATGAGAATATTGGTTTGATGCTTGGGTTATGACTGCCTGCGGGGAAAGTGCCTGGGGGAACAATGTTATCTGCCAAAATACCTAATCTGTTATTGACATATATGTTTGCGTATGTCATGTTGATCGAGCACGCGACAGCCATTCTCATCCGCCAATCCGAGAAGGGCTGCCACGACTTAAATGTGCCATCTGGAAGTGTAATATTAGTGTCGAAGTCAAGCCACCATGTGTTCTGTGATGAGAAAACTCCGTGAACCGTTACATCCGGTATTATTGACTTTAGAATGCCTTCGTTAAGCCACGTGTCTCTATCAACCACCTGGAATATGTCTGTCTGTGAAACTCCAATTGAAGTGGCTGATCCCTGCTTTAAGTCAAGTAGTCTTGTACTTAGACTTTCTACATAACGAAATTCGATTGTCTCTATTCTTTTCTTTCCTTCCGGAGGCAAATCGATTCTATTCGGGCCGCCCCAATATTTGTCGTAAGCTTTTAGAGTCGTTTTGTACGTTGTTGGATCCACACTTTCCATATAATATGGTCCTGTGCCAATCTTCCATCCATTTTCAGGAAGATTAAAGGCAGTATCACCATCACCTGCCATATGCACGAAGTATTTCTTGTAATCGTAGTTGGGTTGCTGTTCGGCTGCAAAATCCCATCCCTTATACTCATAGTCCTTCCTGACGGTCTCTGTTGGCGAAATGATTCCGCACCATGGACCTGCAAGGATGACTAACAGCTGTGTTGATGGCGCCGCAAGGTGAAGCCTTATCGTGTAATCATCGACTATTTCCACGAAGTTCAAGTCCAAAACGCTTTGAACCCAGCTCTCGTCGTATGCTGGATCCCCTCCCACACCGGTGAAATATGCCCCGTCGGGATCAATTAGTTGCTGAACCATCCATGCTGCTTGGCTTCCATGAACGCCATCACGGCTTGTCCCATCTATCACTAAGAGTCTGTTCATGCTGAACCATACGGCCGTAGCATTAAATGGTGTTCCATCCTGGAATGTTATCCCTTGCCTTAACTTGAATTCGTAGATCGTTGGATCAATAATTTCCCAGCTTTCCGCAAGCCACGAAATTACCTTTGAGGCGTTTTCTTTTTCATAGTCTACGAGCATTTCAACAGACATCCAAAGTGTCCAATAGTCAAAACCGTAATATGAGACATGCGGGTCATACCATTGAAATACGTTGCCACTTTCATGAATCAGCTTGTTCTCTTTAACAAAAGCTGGGACCGCTACTGGCGGCGGAGTAGGTGTAGGTTTAGGCGTCGGCGTTGGCGCCGGCGTTGGTGTTGGTGACGGGCCAGGAGTAGGCGTCGGGCCTGGCGTTGGTGTCGGACCAGGAGGCGTCGGCGTTGGTGTCGGCGTAGGCAATGGGGTAGGTCCCGGTAGACTCATATAGTAGACAACACCTATTGCTGCAATCAAGATCACAACGATGGCCACTATTACTGCTGTAGTCTTTGCAATAGCCTTCTTATTCAAATTTATCTCTCCGCCCATATTTTTTGTCAGCATTGATATTTAATGCTTGTGATACTCAGCGCACGCGGCAACATAAACGACTGCTTAAGACAAGAAGAAAAACCTATGCGCTCTTATGACGTCCACGAAAGAATCATTTTCAGGAAGACTGGCGAGTTTATTTGCTTGTTCTATGATAGTCTACACTATGGTTGCCGCTGGTTTGAATACAGATGAAGCCTTGAGGGAAATAATTGAAACTTTAATGCACATTCCTTCACCCAGTCATAACGATGTTAACCATGTGAAAATGCAAGTAGTCGTCAAATACCAGCTTAGAAGTATGCCTTCTAATTCTGAAATAATACGGATTCTGAAGCCTGAAGAAAAGCTGAAACTTCTGGAGGTTTTGCGCAGAAAAATCACCCGCACAATATCGGGCGTCAGCGTAATAGCTGCAATGACGAAACCTTATCCATGCCCTCAGTCAGAACCATGCGCTTACTGCCCTGGTGGACCACCCCAAGGCGTGCCGCAAAGCTACACAGGTTTCGAACCTGCCGCCATGCGGGGACTACAAAACAAGTTTGACCCATACTTACAGGTTAAGGGCCGCATTGAACAATTGAAGGCCATAGGGCATAAGGTTGACAAAATAGAGTTAATAATCATGGGCGGAACTTTTCCTGCCATGCCACTGGATTATCAAACGTGGTTTGTCCAGCGCAGTTTAGATGCTATAACCGAAAAGGAATCCGCAAGCCTTGAAGAAGCAAAAAAGAACGCAGAGACAAGCAGAATTCGCAATGTTGGTATAACCGTGGAAACACGCCCAGACTGGGCTAAAGAAAAACATGTGACCACTATGCTTAACATGGGTGTAACCCGCGTGGAATTAGGCATCCAAAATCCGGATGATGGAATCTACGTTTTAGTGGGCAGAACCCACACTGTGAAAGATGTTATTGATGCCACACGCATAGCAAAGGATGCTGGACTAAAAATAGTATATCATTTGATGCCTGGACTTCCCGGCTCAAATCCAAAAAAAGACCTGGAAGCCTACAAAAAAGTCTTAGAGAACCCAGACTTCAAGCCAGACATGATAAAGATTTACCCTTGCCTTGTCCTAAAGGGAACAAAAGCCTATGAATGGTACTGCAAAGGCACCTACGAACCCTACACAACTGAGACGGCGGCAAATCTCATTCTGGAAATCAAAAAGAACATTCCCCCGTGGATACGGATAATGCGCGTTCAAAGGGACATCCCAGCACAGCTAATAGTGGCGGGCGTAAACAGAAGCAACTTACGCCAGTTGGTACAACAAAAACTAGCCGAACAGCATCTGAGATGCAGATGCATACGATGCAGAGAAGTAGGCCACAGAATGGCAACCGAAAAAGTGAAACCCAAAGCTGACAGGATTAAGGTCTTAACCATCAATTATGCCGCATCTGAAGGCGAAGAAATTTTCATTTCAGTCGAAGACCCTGAGGATGACGTTTTGATAGGTTACCTGCGCTTGCGCATCCCCTCAGTGAAGGCTCACAGGCCAGAAATAAAAGCGAAGTCATGCTCAATAGTGCGGGAACTCCACGTTTATGGGCCGCTGGTGCCTGTTGGGAAGCACTTGGCCAAGGCATGGCAGCACAAAGGCTACGGCGGCATCCTATTAGCTGAGGCAGAACGCATATCAAGAGAGGATTGTGATTTAAAAAAGATCTTAGTTATAAGTGCCTTGGGCACAAAAGAGTACTATATGCGGTTCGGCTATGGGTATGATGGAGTTTACATGTCAAAAATGTTGGAGAATCAGGAATGAGTGAAACAGAAGAGTCAGGTTATAGAGGCGAAGCTTTAAAGGCTCTCAAAAGCTCGGAAGCCGAAGTTGGCGATATGATACGAATAACAAGGAATGGAGAATTTTACGAGGGAATTCTGATTCCCCGATCAGAATATGGCGACGAAAAGCACGTGGTCATAAAACTGAAAAGCGGCTACAACATTGGCGTGCGCATAACGCCAGACACGAAATTGGAGAAAATCGGGAAAGGCGCTAGACCAGCCTTTGCAGCTCCTCCACTTCCAGAGCAAAACCCAGCGCTGCCAAAAGTCGCCATAATAAGCACAGGCGGAACAATAGCCAGCCGCGTGGATTACAGAACAGGCGCCGTTAGACCTGCCCTGACAGCAAGCGACCTATATGGCGTTGTTCCAGAACTAGCTGATATAGCACGCATAGATGCCCATATACTGCTAAGCCTTTTCAGCGAAAACATAACCCCCAAACACTGGACTGAAATAGCCAAAGCTGTTGCCAACCAAATAAATCAAGGCGCCAACGGCGTTGTAATAGCCCACGGAACAGACACAATGGGATACACAGCGGCAGCTCTAAGCTTTGCACTACAGAATGTGCCAGTTCCAGTGATCCTAGTGGGCTCGCAACGTTCCGCAGACCGCCCAAGTTCTGACGCAGCAACAAACCTTATAGGTGCAGTTAAAACCGCTGCAGAAGCTCCCTTCGCCGAGGTCGTTGTGGCAATGCATGAAACAACCTCAGATACCTCAATAACAATTAACAGAGGAACAAAAGTTAGAAAATGCCACACAAGCAGGAGAGACGCATTTGAACCTGTAAATGCTTCGCCCATCGCAAAGATACAAGACCAAAAGGTAATAATGTTAACACATGAATACAAGAAACGTAACCAAGCAAAAATGCTTGCCTTGAGGCCTGACTTTGACGAAAAAGTTGCCCTAGTAAAGTTCCATCCAAGCCTGAACCCTGCGATAATAGACTGGTTTGTGGAGAAAGGCTACAAGGGCTTAGTCATAGAGGGAACAGGCTTAGGCCACATCGGCAACTATTGCTTCGAGCCCATAGGAAACGCCATAGAGCATAATGTTTTGGTCACCATGACTTCCCAATGCATCTGGGGTCGCGTAAACATGAACGTATACGATTCAGGCCGAGATCTAATGGCCCTCGGCGTAATTCCCCTAGAAGATATGCTCCCTGAAACAGCTCTTGTCAAGCTCATGTGGATTTTTGGGCAAACGCAAAACTTGGAAGAAGCCAAAAAGCTTCTAAAAGAAAATATTGCAGGAGAGTTTTCGCCGCGAACGCTTCCAGACACAAATGGCCTTGAATAGGGAGGATCGAGCCTCAGTGCAGATAGACTGTGAAAAAATCGGTTTAAAGGTTGGCTTGGAAATCCACCAGCAATTGGACACCGCTGCAAAATTGTTCTGCAATTGCAAGCCCGAGCTTTTCAAGGGAGAGCCGGAGATATCATTTTTACGCCGACTCAGACCAACCCAAAGTGAATTGGGCCAGATAGACCCTGCAGCCTACTTCGAGTTTCGAAAAGGAGTAAAAATTCTCTACGAGGCAAATTGCATTTCTTCTTGTCTTGTAGAGATGGATGAGGAACCGCCGCATCCGTTGAACATGGAGGCGGTTGAAACAGGTTTAACGGTTGCATTGATAATCAAAGCGAAGCCTGTTGATGAAATTCATGTAATGCGTAAAACTGTAATAGACGGCTCGAACACTACAGGTTTCCAGAGAACCTGCGTAATTGCTGTGAATGGCGAAACTAAAGTTGGAGAGAAAATCATCCCAATTCAACATGTAAGTCTAGAGGAGGACGCGGCGAGAAAGACAGGCAAGGAGGAAGGCGTTACAATCCGTTTTCGCATAGACCGTTTGGGTGTACCACTAATAGAAGTTGCGACAGCGCCCGTCATAAGTTCGCCAAAGGAGGCAAAAGAAGTTGCGCTTGCTATTGGAAGAATTTACAGAGCTACTGGAAAAGTCATGCGGGGCTTGGGTACAATTCGCCAGGACGTAAACATATCAGTTCCAAACGGCGCGCTGACAGAAATTAAGGGTGTTCAAGAACTGGAACTCATCTCGGTTGTCGTTGAATATGAAGCCCAGCGGCAAATAAACCTCATAAAGATAAGTGAAGAATTAAAGAAAAACGAAGTGAAAGAAAAAGATATAAAAGAAGAGTTTTTTGACGTAGCAAGCGTTTTTAAGCAGACAAAATGCAAAGTCATTCGAAAAGCACTTGATAAAAATCAACAAGTTTCAGCCGTAAAACTTCCAAGATTCAAGGGCTTTCTAAAGCGTGAACTTCTGCCGAATTTCCGCCTTGGAACAGAGATGGCTGACAGAGCAAGATTCTGGGGAAGAGTTGGCGGGATATTCCATACAGACGAGCTGCCAGCTTACGGAATAACGCTAGAAGAAGTTGAAGCATTAAAGGAAACTGCAAAAGCTGAAGAGGGAGATGCTGTGGTTTTTGTTGCAGACAATGCAGAAAACGTTACAGACGCCCTGAAGGCAGTTGTAGAAAGGGCCCGAGAAGCCATAAAGGGAGTGCCTGAAGAAACTCGAGCCGCAAACCCGGATGGAACAACACGTTATATGAGACCTAGGCCTGGAGCAGCAAGAATGTACCCTGAAACTGATATTCCACCAACACAAATAACAGAAGACTTTGTCAAAAAAATTAGCTCAAACTTGCCAGAACTACCAGAACAAAAACGCGAGAGATTAATAAAAGAATACAAGCTTAACGAGAAATTAGCCAAGCAGATTCTTGACTCTGAATATAGTGAACTGTTCGAGATTATTGCAAAAGAAAGCAATGTTTCGCCAACAACAATCGCCGCATTTTTGACTGAAACTTTAAAGGCATTGAAACGTGACGGCATCCAAGTGGAGAAAATTTCAGAAAATCAGATGAGAGATGTCTTCAAGAGCGTAGGCTCTGGGGAGCTGACAAAGGAAGCAGCACCAAAAGTAGTCAGTTGGCTATCTAAGCATGAAGATAAAACCTTGCGGGAGGCGATCAACAGCTTGGGGTTGCATATGTTTTCAAAGGAAGATCTTGAAAAAGTCATTGACACTGTAATCGAAGCGAACCGAGGCATAGTTGAAAGACTCGGGAAAAATGCCTTCGGGGCTATTATGGGCATGGTTATGAAGGAAGCACGAGGGAGGGCAAAGGCAGACTCGGTCAGCGAACTTGTAAGAAAGAGACTAGAAAAATAGAAAACCAACCTTTTTGAGCGCGCGTGAGGAATTAAATAAATGGTCAAAAATGGTTGCAAGTCAGTTTTTGCTTGTTTAAACATGTGATGGACTTTTTGACGAACAGAGTGCGCCCTAAAAACACAGAGAGGCTTCAGTAAAAGTGAAAGTCTGTACTATTGGAACGATTCATTCATTTTGGTAGCTATGATAGAAGCAAGAAAACTGACGCCGGCATCTCAACATGTGTTCTTCTCTCGCGCGCGCTAATTTACTCGCAAGCTATTTATAAATACCTTGCGAAGAAACTCGCAACATTCTCATAAAAGCGCGCGTAATAATGAAACATTATCCGTATTGTAAGAAGATTTTGAAAACGAACGAGTGTGCATTTTCGCGCGCGGAGGCGGATCCGAAAACTGGTAGGGAGTTATGGCGTTTCTCAGCCGAGTTTCTGAAAAGGCTTGGTCGATTTGAGTCTTTCACGTCCAGAAATGTCCTTTTTGAGGTTAAGAAGGTTCTTGGCGAGTGTGAGGTGAATAAGGAGAAGATATTGGAAAAGGTTGAAGCAGTTGAGATTGTAGTGGACGAGGTTGAAGATCACCAAGGATGAATGAGGCTGAGGTTGAGGCTCAGAGGTTGATGGATGAGTGAGGAATCGAGGATGTTTTCGACGCGAGGAACGCCGCTGTTTGTAAAAGGCTTAATGCTGTTCTTGTTTCGAGCGTGCGCGCTATCATTATACGCAAATTCTAAAAAGCTCCAGCGCTCTTTTATATCACGGGATACTAGTGTCAGAAAAAACAGTTAAAGAAGCCAACTTTGCGTTCCGTGTGAAATTGGGCGAACATGAAGTGGAGATTAGAGGAACCAACGAAGAAGTATTGAAGACCATTGAAAACTTGCCAAACTTAATCATCAATGTTCAAAAAGCCTTTGAAACTCTGAGACCGAAAACGGTGGCAACGCTCACTGTAAAGGCAGAAGCGCCTAAGGTAGAAGCGCCTGCACAGAAATATCCTAAAATAGTACCTACGGAAAAACGCGAAGAGGCCATTTTGAGAATGCTTGAAACTGACTGGGGAAAATGGAGACCAAGAACAATGGAAGAACTCAAAGAGGCGTTGAAAGCCAATGGGCTAGACTACTCAGTCCGCGTTTTGACCGGAGGTCTCGCAGGACTAGTCAAGAAAGGAACAATCAGACGCTGGAACACAAATGCAGGTGTCGTCTACATACTTGCTCAAGGAAAAACCTCAAGTCTTAAGGAAGAAGCACAATGAAGAAAGTTGAGGCTAGAATAAAAACGCCTTTCGGCGAAATTGTAATAGAGGGGGAGAACCCACAGGAAATTCTCAGCATAATTGAAACTTTCCCCGAGAACTTCATGGAAAAAATCGCCGACTTCGCTTCAAGCAGACTAATGCCATCTAGAGTTCAGCTGAAGGGCATAGTTGAATTCACTACCGAAGGCCCTGTCATAGTAACCCGCGAAAATCTTACCCACTATGAGGCGATAGGCTTAACCTTGTACGCCTCAGAAGACAAAAAGAGCACGGGAGCACAAATAGCAAAACTCTTGGAATCAAGCGGAATAAAATGCATGGTTCCAGCCCGCCTTAACGAGATGACCAAAAGAGGACAAGTTTTTAAGCC
>Ga0315306_10001694_pt1 | contig 10482 bp, 8 predicted proteins | sample TDP1_MG_FD_203803 | JGI IMG/M metagenome (GOLD analysis project Ga0315306, IMG submission 203803) | Freshwater sediment microbial communities from Lake Towuti, South Sulawesi, Indonesia - TDP1 | ecosystem: Environmental > Aquatic > Freshwater > Lake > Sediment | place: Indonesia: South Sulawesi... | reverse complement strand
CCTTAATCAAAGAAAAGTTCTCTTCAGAAGCAGGATTAGAAGAAGTCAACAGGGTAAAGGCAGTGTGTCAGGGTCGTCTAAATTCGATCTCAGAAAGGTGGGCCACCGTTAGACGTGATAAGATCGAGCAGGCAGTCAACCTTGAGCTCAAGGCCTCTCAGTTAAAAGAGGACCTAAAGGAGGTTGAGGTTAGGTTTTCTATCGGCGAACTCGATCAAAGAACGTTCGAGTACAAGGTAAGCGCTCTACAGGCATCCTCGAAGAAAGTTGCGAAGGAAATATCTGACATTCAAGCCTATATCGATGACATGGACATGAAGATATTCAGATGCTCAGAGCTATTAAGAGAAAGCGAGTGAAGAGACGTGACTTGAGCTCGAGAGTTGCCTCTCTATCAGATTAGTTAACAATGCGCAACCTTCTAGGAATGAACTGAGCTAAGGACAATGTTTTTATTAGCTTCTTCTCATGTAGCTGTTAACCTGTTGGAGGTACTCCAGTGAGCTTAGTTGGCAAGAAAATGAGGCTCGCACGGATTTTCAAAGATGACGAGAAAGCATTCGTAATCGCTATGGACCATGGGGTAGAGATGGGACCTGTGAGTGGACTTGAAGATATAAGATCTACAATCAAGAAGGTTTTAGTCGGTGACTATAAACCCGACGCTCTACTGATGACCCCTTCCATGTTAAGGTTGTGCCATCAAGAGCTGACGGGCAAGGTTGGAGTCATCGCTAGGCTAGACGGCGCCACCACAACGATGGGCCCCGACATAACGAATTACAGGCTAATCTCTTCAGTTGAAGAGGCTTTGGTTTGCGGTGCGGATGCGGTTGCTTCAATGGCTTTTGTAGGCGTGGAAAACGAGTCCCAGAACCTAGAGAGGATTGGAAAGGTCTCTCAAGAGTGCCTAAAATTCGGGATGCCACATGTAGTTGAAGCTCTTCCCCCGGAAATAGTTGAACATCATTTCAAGCCAAAGGCTAGATGGCGGTGGCCCGACCCTGAGCACGTGAAGTTCGTGGATAGAGTGGCAGCTGAATTAGGCGCCGACGTGGTCAAGTCATATTATACAGGTGACATGGAGACCTTCAGGGAAGTAGTCAAGTGTTGCCCTGTTCCGATAATAGTGCTGAGCGGCCCAGGTGCGAGCGATCCAGAAGGGCTATTGAAGATAGCCCAAGAGGCAATAGAGGCAGGGGCAAGAGGCGTAATAATGGGCAGAAATGTGTTCGGACATAAGAACCCTGCCGCAATGGTGAAGGCAATCTCAAGGATAGTACATGAGAGCGAAAGCATCGAAAACGTAAAGTCAAGCGTTCTGTGAAGATAAGTTTTACAAATGAGAGGGCGGCAAAGGGCACGTCTTGTGATAAGAAACAACATTGTGAGTGAGGAAGAAACGTGCCAACTGGAGAAGGGTATGTTGCCACGATCGATCAAGGCACAACAGGCACAAGAGTTGTGTTTTACGATCACTATGGGACTCCAGTTGCATACGCCTACAAAGAGCACTCGCAGATCTATCCAAGACCAGGATGGGTTGAGCAGAACCCAGTGGAGATATGGGAGAACACTCAGCTGTTAATTAAGCAGATTTTGAAGACCTCCAAAATAAGCCCAAGTGAAGTTCTGGCTCTAGGCATTACTAATCAAAGAGAAACCACAATTCTCTGGGACAAAAAAACTGGCAACCCCATTTACAACGCAATTGTATGGCAATGCCGGAGAACTGCCCAACTCATAGACAAGTTGAAACAAGACGAATACGACGGAACAATACATGGGAAGACTGGGTTAGTTCCCGACGCGTATTTTTCAGGGACAAAGATTCAATGGATAATGGAGAATGTTCCCGGGGCAAGACAGAAAGCTGAGAGAGGAGACATATTTTTTGGGACTGTGGACACGTGGTTACTCTGGAAGCTCACCGGGGTACATGCCACTGATTACTCGAACGCTTCCAGAACAATGCTCTTCAACATCAAGCAGGTGGATTGGGATAATGAACTGCTTGAACTGATGGGCGGGATACCTAGAGACATACTTCCCCTCCCCAAACCTTCAGCCAATAAAGACATTTACGGTTACACCCGAAAGGAGATCTTCAATGGAACAGAAATACCAGTGACTGGTGATCTCGGGGATCAGCAAGCTGCGTTGTTCGGTCAGGTGGGTTTTGGGCCTGGAGACATCAAGACCACCTATGGGACGGGAAACTTCATTCTCATGAACACAGGTGAGGAACCATTCCTATCGAGGCATGGGCTTCTCACCACGATAGCCTACGGAATTAATGATAAGCCCGTAGTTTACGCCCTTGAAGGAAGCATCTTTATCACTGGTGCAGCGGTTCAATGGTTAAGGGACAACCTGAAGATCGTCAACACTGCACAGGAGACTGAGCAGATTGCTCAGACCGTCCAAGACACTAATGATGTATATTTCGTGCCTGCCTTTGTTGGGTTGGGAGCTCCTCATTGGAACATGTATGCGAGGGGGTTGATCGTAGGCCTTACTAGAGGCACAACGAGAGCTCACATAATTCGTGCAACACTGGAGTCTGAGTGCTACCAAACCAGAGATGTGCTTGAGGTTATGCAAGCTGAATCGAACATGGCTATCAATGAGGTGAAAGTCGACGGGGGAGCAGCAAACAACAATTTCATGATGCAGTTCCAAGCTGACATCCTAGGCATACCAGTCATAAGACCAAGGGTAACAGAGACCACTTCACTGGGGGCAGCCTATGCCGCTGGCATAGCAGTTGGCTTCTGGGAGAACCTGGAAGAGCTGAGAGAGAAATGGAGGGTGGAGAGGATATTTGAGCCTAAGATGGAGAAGCCAGTGAGGGAAAGACTGTACAAACGATGGAAACAAGCTGTCAAACTTGCCATGAGTTGGCCTAGAGACGTTGAGACAGAGGTTTAGGATCGTGCCCGTAATATTCACCCCTTCTCCTCAAGCAACCTAAACAGTGATCATCAATAGAGGCATGTATCTTATGAGTTGTGAGTGGTTTTCTATTCTTGTACTTGGAGGTTTTCTGTGCCTAAAACTGAAAGGATAATCATAATAGGCGTAGGCATTATAGGCGCGTGCATTGCAAGGGTTCTGTCCAGATATCAGAGTCTCAAGGTTCATCTTCTAGAGAAAGAAGTCGATGTCGGTTGGGGTTCAAGCAAAGCGAACACCGCGCTCATACATGCGGGCTATGATGATGATCCCGGTAGATTTCCTGTTAGGGCTAGGATTTGCGTTAAGGGAAATGCCTTATGGAGGAAATGGACAAGAGAGCTCAGTATTCCAGCCAACTGGCCTGGAGATCTTGTAATCGCAGTAGAAGAGAGCGAAACCAAGACTCTTGGGGAACTGCAGGAAAGGGGAAGACGAAACGAAGTCCCGGAGACTAGAATCATCCAAGATAGAGGAGAACTAGAAGAATTGGAACCAAACATAACGCCAAACGCGATCTCAGCCTTGTACGCCCCTTCAGCAGGCCAGATTAGGCATAGTGTTGAAGCTGTGATTGCTGTTGTAGGGAATGCCGTTGACAATGGTATCAGCCTTCATCTTGCCACGGAGGTGGAAAATGTTCGAGTCAAAAATGGTCATGTCATAGACATTGAGACAAATCATGGGCGATTCGAAGCAGACTGGGTGATCAACGCGGCTGGTTTGTATGCTGACGTGATCAGTAATATGGTTGGCATCGATCATTTCCGAATTCACCCAAGGAGAGGAGAATACCTAATTTTCAGCAAGGATGCCTATCCGAAGACCAAGAGGATCTTATTTCCCGCACCAACACAATATTCCAAAGGGGTTGTCGTCACCACAACGGTGGATGGTAACCTGATGTTAGGTCCCAATTCACAGGACTTGGTTAAAGAAGAAAGCGAGGCGACCAATACAACCTCCGGAGGCCTCGAATACGTGTGGAAAGAAGCCTATAGAATCGTAAACTCGCTTCCTCCGAGAGACAAGGTTATAAGGACTTTTGCTGGGCTTAGAGCTGAACCTGAACCAACGGCGGATTTCATAATCAAAGCCTATGATGAGGTTGAAGGTTTTATCAACGCAGCTGGAATAAGATCGCCCGGTCTCACCTCGGCGCCAGCAATTGCCCAAGAGATCATAGAGATCATGAAAGATAGAGGGGTCAAGCTTGTCAGAAAGAAAAGATGGAATCCTTACAGAGAAAGACCGAAAGCATTCAGAGAAATAGGCTACCGAGAAAGAGACAAGCTGATCAAGAGTAATCAATTGTACGGCAAGATGATTTGCCAATGCGAACTGGTCACAGAGGCAGAGATCGTTGAAGCTATAAGAAGGGGAGCCACAAGCCTAGACGGGGTTAAATTTAGAACGCAAGCCATGATGGGTGAATGCCAAGGCTCATTCTGCGAATTCACGGTAGCCCAAATCTTGGCAAGGGAACTGGGCATACCAGTGTGGACTGTTACTAAGAGTGGTCACGGATCGGAGATCGGAATAGGCGACATCACGGTTCTCCTCAAAGAGAGGGAAGCGGAGGAAGGATGAAGAAACACTCAACAGACGTCTTAGTTCTTGGGGCAGGCGCCGCTGGATTGGCAGCTGCTTCCAAAGCGAAGCAACTTGATGCAAAAAATGTAGTTTTATTGGACGAAAAAGAGGACTTTGGCGGCATACTACCACAGTGCATACATCCCGGTTTCGGGCTTCAATACTATAGAGAGGATTTGACGGGTCCGGAATTCGCTATCAGACTCTACGAAAAAACGAAGAGCCTCGGCGTTAAGATTTATAACTCGACCTATGCGATGGAATTGCTCGCACAAGATGACCGTAGGATAGTCAGAGCAGTCGGTCCGGAAGGGGTGATCGAGTTTCGCCCTAAGACAGTGATCTTTTCCACAGGTGCTAGGGAGAGTCATGCCTTCGAGATTGGAATTGTGGGCTACAGACCTATCGGTGTCTACACGGCAGGCCAAGCTCAGACCATGATGGACCTTTACGGGGTCATGCCAGGAGAGAACGTGGCAATAATAGGTTCAGGAGACGTGGGACTAATCATGGCTAGAAGACTGGCTTTGCAAGGAGCCGATGTAAAGGCCGTCATAGAGTTATTGCCCTACCCCGGAGGCTTAGCTAGGAACATTCAGCAATGTCTGATTGATTTTGGCATTCAGCTGTGTCTCAGCCACAAAGCGACAAGAATACTCGGGAAAAGACGGGTCAGGGGCATAACTGTAATCAGGGTCGATGAGAATCTCAGGGAGATTGAGGGAACAGAGTTTGAGGTTTCATGCGATACGGTCATCGTATCTGCGGGCCTGATACCAAGGGTTGAATTGTTGGAACGAGCCGGGGCCCGCATGGATCCAGCAACAAGAAGTGTTGTCGTGAATGAGCTTTTAGAGACTTCCATACTAGGCGTATATGCAGCTGGGAACGCCCTAGTCATAAACGATCTTGTCGATTATGCTGCGATACAAGGGGAAAGGGCAGCAACGAGTGCGGTTGAATATATCAGAAATAAGGGTTCTCCTCCGGTGGACTGGAAGCCAGTTACCAAAGGCAGAAATATAAGATTTATAGTACCGCATTATGTAAGCGGTCATAGAGACGTGTCCTTCTACGGAAGGGTTATGCAGCCTGAAGAAGAGGTACATATCAAGATACCAGAGATCAAGACAGAGCTCCACCGAATAGGAGTCAAACCGCCTGAGATGATCACGTTCACAATCTCAAAGAGGAAATTCGAGAAACTGGAAGACAACAGACTGACTGTTTCTATTGAGCCAGTAAACTGAGGCGATATCATGAACGAGAGAACCCAGAAGGTAAGAATGATATGTATTGTTTGTCCTATGGGGTGCGAACTCGAAGCAGTGAAAAAAGAAGGAACGACCGAAATCATCAGCATAGAAGGTTTTAGATGCCCCAAAGGAAAAGAGTATGCCAACCGAGAAATAGCTGATCCACGAAGGGTTCTCATGACTGTCATAAATGTTAAAGGAGGACATCTGCCCATAGTCTCAGTCAAAACGGCTAAGCCTATTCCGAAGCAAATACTGGTATATGCTGTTAGAGCTGTCTCTAAAATCAAGGTCGATGCACCCATAAATGCCGGAGATATTATCATCAATAATCTTCTAGGTACAGGAATTCCTGTCGTAGCCACGAACAACGTAGGAAAGACTGATTAACCCATCTCATTATGGAGGATAGTTAACCAATTAGTAGAAGAAACCCAAAGGAGCTTGAGGAAGGATGAGCCACCTCGATCTGTTTATGTCAGCGACGACGACTTTCAGTGGTCTTCAAAAGGAACTTGCAGACGCCGACTATATCATGGTTGGAGTCCCCTTTGACGCTACGAGCACATATAGGTCCGGGTCAAGATTCGCCCCACATGCAATCAGAGAAGCCTCCCTTAACATCGAAACTTATAGTTTCAGAACAGGGATTGATCTGGAAGAGCTGAAACTACATGACGCAGGAGACTTGAATGTGACGGGGGACGCAGACGAAACGTTGAAAAGGCTGAAACTAGTGACGAACGAAGTCATGAGTCGTGGCAAGACACCAGTATTTCTGGGTGGTGAACATACTATAACGCTTGGTGCCGTTAAAGGCATATGTGGGGACTTTACTCTGGTGTGCTTTGACGCACACTTGGACCTCAGAAATGAATATATGGGCCAGACTGTCTGCCACGCAACTGTCATGCGCCGTGTAAGTGAAGTGGCTAGGCTCTCTCGTATAGTTGAAGTCGGGACCCGGGCTGCGTGCAAAGAAGAGATTGAATACGCTGAAGACAAGAAGATCGACTATATAACTTCGGGTCAAATCATGCAGGTTGGCATAGAAGAGACCGCTAACAAAATTGACGCCCTCCTAGCTGGTTGTGAAAGAGTATATCTGACTGTCGACATGGATGTCTTAGACCCGGCTTTTGCACCAGCAGTCCAGAACCCCGAACCCGAAGGCTTGTCCACACACGTACTTCTCAACCTTCTCACGAAGTTGTGCGACCATCGAATAGTTGCCTTCGATCTGGTTGAGGTTGCGCCTCATTATGACACGGGAACGACCGCGATACAAGCTGCAAAGATCATCTCTGAAATTCTGTCTCATATTCACAGAAGCAGGAAAAAAACGTCGGTCAAAACTTAGATGGCGATCGAGGATTCGCGTACAACAAAGGAGCAACCTTTCTTGAACCATTAAGGGGAATGCCACCGTAAGCCAAGAAGCAATATTAATTAAGCGGCGCATACCTATGTGACTCACAATAGATACCGGCGGTGAAACTGTTTGGCTGAGAACATACTTGAGGTGAAGAACCTTTCAATCGATGTTTCAGGTAAGAGGATTCTAGAAGACGTCAACCTCGACGTTCCGACCGGCGAAGTTCATGTTCTTTTTGGGCCGAATGGTTCAGGCAAAAGCTCGTTGATAATGACCATTCTCGGTTTTCCCTCCTACAAGGTCGCATCCGGCGAGATCTGGTTCAAGGGAAAGGACGTAACCTACCTACCCGTAAATGAAAGGGTAAAACTGGGCATGAGCGTGGCCTTCCAGAACCCTCCAGTAATTAGAGGTGTAAAGCTAGGTGGAATAATAGACTACTTGGCCCCAGATAAGGAGAAAGCAGCCGACTTAGTTGAGAAAGTAAAGTTCCCACCCGAATTCCTCAAGAGAGATGTCAACCTTGGATTCTCGGGAGGAGAAGTCAAAAAATCGGAAGTCCTCCAAGTTCTTGCACAAGGAGGCGACTTCGTCATGCTTGATGAACCAGACTCAGGAGTCGACGTTGAGAACCTGCAGCTCGTGGGGAAAATTATCCACGAGGCGTTGGCAGACCGTTCAGCCTTGATAATTACGCATCTCGGTCACATTCTTCGCTATGTAAGCGCCGACAGAGCTCATGTCCTCATAGGCAACACAGTGGCTTGTTCCGGCGAACCAGTGAAAATTCTTGGTCAAATACTGAATGAGGGATATGCTTGGTGCATGAAATGTCCGAAATTAGGGAAGCCGCATCGAGAGCAAGGGATAAACCCGCTGCACTAGGCCCCGATGTCGACATAAACAAGTTCTCAAGGCAATCTAGAAAATGGGAGCCTTGCCTTCTTTCGCGTCTTCCTGAAGACGTGCTTAAACGCGCCTTTGAAGTGGGCATAATTGCTGAAGAGAAGTCGCGTTCTGGTACATATTTTCAGCTCGACCATTCAGTGATCTCCGAGGCTGTTCAAAGCATGTTCGAGGGCAAGGTTGAGCTCATGAGCACAAAGGATGCGCTTAGGAAGCATGACTGGCTTAAGGACTATTGGTGGAAACTCCTAAAGGTTGACACAGATAAATATACGGCTGCTGCGGAGACAAGTTGGGACCAAGGCTACTTCGTAAGAGTCTTAGAAGACCAGAAAGTGGTGATTCCAGTTCAGGCGTGCCTCTTCATCTCTACCAACAACCTTAACCAAAATGTCCACAATATAATCATAGTGGAACCTGGTTCAGAGGCTCAACTCATAACTGGATGCACTGTACACCCCAATGTTCATAGCGGACTTCACGTGGGCATCTCCGAGTTCTTCGTGAAAGAAGACGCCAAGCTCACTTTCACAATGATTCATAATTGGGCTGAGGATTTCAATACGCGGCCTAGGACTGCTGCTCTCATCGAGGATAATGCTGTCTTCGTAAGCAACTACATGTGTTTCAAACCAGTCAAGAGCCTACAGATGTACCCGGTTGCCTACTGCAAAGGCACGAACTCAAGAGTCAGTTTCAACAGCATCATCTACGGTTCGGGGAACTCCTACATAGATACGGGCGCCAAGGTCGTACTTCAGGGTGAAGGAAGTAAAGGTCAAGTAGTGGCAAGGGCCATAGCCACAGACGACGCCCAGATATACGCGAGGGGCTTCTTACAGGGTGAGCATAAGGACAGCAAAGCTCATCTAGAATGCAGAGGATTACTCTTATCCGATAAGGCTATGATTCACGCCGTACCAGAACTCATGGCAAAGGCTCATGGCGTAGAGCTTTCCCACGAGGCAGCTGTTGGAAAGATCGCGGAGGAACAAGTATACTACCTAATGGCGAGAGGATTTTCAGAGGCCGAAGCCGAAGCTCTTATAGTCAGAGGATTTATGGATGTGAGCATCTTCGGCTTGCCTAAGGAACTCGAAAGCGACATCCAAAGTATAGTTAACATCACAGCTGAAAGGGCTCTTTGACCTATTTTTCAGCATCCCGGCTAAGGATAACAATACGTAGTCAGCCTAGCTGGGATCTTTGAAATTGTCGCAAGACATAAAGCAGAGGCGACACTTAGGTTAGTAGATCCAGTAGAGGTTGAGACGTGAATGGTCAAAGGCGCAAGTGCCCTAAGCAAGCTCGAGAGGGAATATCTGGACAAACATAGGAACTCGAGGCTCTTGTACACGAAGGCGCTAGAACTTTTTCCCAGAGGTGTGACCCACGATGCGCGTTTCTTCGAACCCATGCCCATATATTGCGTCAAAGCTAAAGGATCGAGGAAATGGGATGTGGATGGAAACGAGTATATTGATTACTGGATGGGTCATGGTGCTCTTATTCTTGGGCACGCTCATCCCACTGTCACTAGAGCGGTGGTAAGCCAAGCAGGCAAGGGGACCCACCTTGGTGCATCTCACGAGCTTGAGATTCAATGGGCTGAGAAGGTTAAACAGCTGGTTCCGTGCGCTCGCGATGGACTCGTTGAATTCACCAACTCCGGCACAGAAGCAACAATGATGGCCCTCCGTATAGCGCGAGCCTACACTGGCAGACCCAAGATCGTGAAGTTCATTTCGCATTTTCATGGGTGGCTTGACTACACTATTGTGGATTTCAATCCGGATTATTCATCTGATATGAAAGGTTCGTATCCCTCAGGTGTTCCTGAAGGAACCTGCCGTAACGTTGTCGCTTTACTGCCCAACGATATCGAAGCTGTTGAGAGGACGATCGAGAAGGGAGATGTTGCAGGTGTAATCTTAGAGCCAGGCGGCGCATCGATGGGTCAGCTACCTACCAGAAAGCCCTTCCTCGATAGACTCAGAAAGATCACCGAGAGCAACGGCGTAGTCTTAATCTTCGATGAGGTTGTAACGGGCTTCAGGGATGCCCCTGGCGGAGCACAGGAGCGCTACATAGTGACACCTGACCTTTCGACTCTCGGCAAGATCCTAGCCGGAGGCTATCCCGGTGGGGCAGTTGCGGGAAAGAGGGAATACATGGAGATGCTTGACTTCAAAGAAGAAGAGGGTTGGGATTCGAGGCGGATAAGTCATCCTGGAACCTTCAACGCCAATCCTCTGTGTGCAGCTGCAGGCAACGCGTGTCTCGGCTTGATACTAGAAGGTGAAGTTCACCCGCGGATAAACCGCATAGGACGGAAGCTCAGAGCGGGTTTGAATGATTCCTTCGAAGACGCGGGGGTTGACGGTCTAGCATGGGGCA
>Ga0315306_10001693_pt1 | contig 10485 bp, 6 predicted proteins | sample TDP1_MG_FD_203803 | JGI IMG/M metagenome (GOLD analysis project Ga0315306, IMG submission 203803) | Freshwater sediment microbial communities from Lake Towuti, South Sulawesi, Indonesia - TDP1 | ecosystem: Environmental > Aquatic > Freshwater > Lake > Sediment | place: Indonesia: South Sulawesi... | reverse complement strand
TTAATGAAAAAGCTGGAAATAGCCGATTATGAAGTTGGAAGCGACCCTGGAAACATACGCTGGTATCCGAAAGGACGGCTAATCAAATCTCTACTCGAAGAGTTTGTTACCGCCAAAATGACAGAATACGGTGCCATGGAAGTTGAAACTCCAGTTATGTATGATTTTCAACATCCAAGCCTGGCAGACTACATAAACCGTTTTCCAGCAAGACAATACTTGTTAAAATCAGAGGATAAGGAACTTTTTCTGCGATTTGCCGCGTGCTTTGGACAGTTTTTGATGGTTCACGATGCGCAGTTCTCCTACAAGCACATGCCCCTAAAAGTTTACGAACTAACTCGGTATAGTTTTAGGCGAGAAAAAAGCGGAGAAGTGGTGGGTTTAAGACGACTAAGAGCTTTCACCATGCCAGATTGTCATGCGTTCTGCACTGATATGGAACAAGCCAAAAAAGAGTTCATGACAAGATTCAAATTATGTATACGAATTTCGGAAGAAATCGGCTTATCCAAAAATGACTATGAAACTGCAATACGGTTCACAAAAGACTTCTACGAAGAAAATAAAGCCTTCGTTCATGCGTTAGCTAAAGCCTTCGGTAAACCAGTACTAGTCGAGATGTGGAAAGAGCCATTCTTCTATTTTAGACTCAAATGGGACTTCAACTGCGTAGACAACCAAGACAAGGCTGCAGCTCTTTCAACAGACCAAATAGACGTAGAAAACGCCAAAAGATACGACATAACTTATGTTGATGAAAAAGGAGAACAACACCATCCACTAATTCTGCACTGTTCTCCAAGCGGAGCAATTGAAAGATGTATATACGCATTATTAGAAAAAGCCTACAAAGAACAGCAAAGCGGCAAACCACCCATGCTTCCCTTATGGCTTTCACCAACACAAGTGCGCTTGATTCCAATGTCAGACAAATATCTCGAAAATGTTGAAAAACTGGCTGATGCAATAGAGAAGCATTGCATACGTGTGGACATTGACGATCGAGCATTGACTTTACAAAAAAGAATCCGAGAGGCAGAAATGGAGTGGGTTCCCTACATAATTGTGGTTGGACAAAAAGAAGTTGAATCTGATGTGCTTCCAGTGAGGGATAGGAAGACTGGAGAAATATGTAAAATGAAACTTGAAGATTTGATAAGCGAGGTTGAAGAAATAGTAAGAGACAAACCTTTCAAGTCATTACCCTTACCAAAGCATCTTTCAAAAAGACCTCAATTCTATGGTTAGTAATGATGAAAAGCAACCATTTTTTGCAAAAACTATATCAAACCTTAATTGGATAGACTAAACTCTCAGCTTGGAGGATAAAAATGGAGAAGGAATTATTTGTCTACGTAGATGGAGACTATTATCCGAAATCACAGGCAAAAGTTTCAGTTTACGACCATGGGCTTCTATATGGAGACGGCATATTTGAGGGTATTCGCTCATACAATGGCTTGGTATTTAAACTAAAAGAGCACATTGAGAGGCTTTATCGTTCAGCTCATACAATAATGCTGCAAATCCCAGTAAAAAAAGAAGAGATGATATGGATAGTCCTAGAAACCTTACGGAAAAACAACTTAAAGGACGCATACATTCGCCTAGTAGTCACAAGGGGCGTTGGCGATCTTGGACTAAACCCCAAAAAATGTTCAAAGCCAACAATAATTGTCATAACAGACAAAATAGCATTACACGAGAGCGAAGCTAAAGAAAAGGGCGTCACCGCCATGCTTTCATGGGTTAAAAGAGACCCTGTAGATGCTACAACACACGAGATAAAGTCGCTTAACTACCTCAACAGCATATTGGCAAAAATTGAAGCAAACATAAACGGCGTTGACGAAGCCATATGCCTCGACAAAAACGGTTTCATTTGTGAAGGAGTAGCCGAGAACATATTCATAGTCAGAAAAGGAAAACTATTCACACCACCGAGCTATACAGGCGCGCTGCCCGGAATAACAGCTGAAGCAGTAATGAACCTCGCCAGAAAGCTAGGATACGAGGTTATAGAAAAAAACATAACACCTTACGAATTGTTTAACGCGGACGAAGTTTTCTTCACAGGAACAGCCGCCGAAATCGTGCCAGTAAGAGAAATAAACAAAAGGCAAATAGGCAATGGGGTACCTGGAACAATAACCAAAAGATTGATGAAAGAATTCTTAAAACTAGTTCAAGATCCAAGTGAAGGAATACCTATATACCAGTAAAGCGAAAAAGCAAGACTTCATGGTTTATTTATTTTTCTTCATGAAACTGTCAAATTCGTTAAGGGCTTTCTCGAGCGTTTCTATTGGTGGAAGGAAAACCCCTCGAACGTGTCCAGCACCGTAGATTGGATCGAATCCAGACCCATGTACTAAAAGCACTCCTGTCTCTTTTAAAAGCTCCAGTGCAAATTCCATATCTGTTTTCCACTTTCGCCCTATCGCATGAATTTTTGGGAAAACATAGAATGCCCCTTCTGGTTTCGTGCAACTTATTCCTTCTATTTCATTTAGCCTTTTGCAAGTGTAGTCTCTTCTCTGTCTAAGCTTTTCAACCATTTCTCTTATGTGGTCTTGTGGTCCATTTAGGGCTGCTACTCCGGCTTTCTGAACAGGCGTATTTGCACAAAGCCTAATCCGCGCTTCTTTTTCAATACACTCCTTCAATTCCTGTAGTTGATTCTCTTGGTCGTAGAAATACACATAGCCGAGTCTCCATCCAGTCATTAAATATGCTTTTGAAAAACCATTAAAACCTATCACAGAAACATCTTTAGCTAGATGGGCGGTGCTGGCAAACTTTTTCTCGTAAACTATTTGGTCGTAAATTTCGTCTGACAAAACTGGAAGGTCATGTTCACCTGCTACGTCCAATATTTGCCTCACAACCTTTTCCTCATAAAGTGAACCGCAAGGATTGTTGGGATTAATGATTGCGATTCCGCGAGTCTTGTCTGAAATTTTGCTTCTTAAATCCTTAATATTTGGTTGCCAGCCATTTTCCTCAAAAGTTTCATAAGTAATCGGCTTTCCACCAAAAAATTTAGCATAGGAGATGTAGGGCGGATAAGTTGGTCCAGGAAGAAGAATTTCATCTCCAATATCAATAAGTGCAGCCATGACCATTTGAATGCCTTCAGAAATTCCAGTTGTAACAATTACATTTTCAGGCGAAATATCTACGCTATTAACTCTCTTTTCCTTGTGGCTTATGGCTTCTCTAAGCTCCGGTAACCCCTCTGAAGGCGAGTAAGCATTTGCTCCCTCCTTAACAGCTTTCGTCAAAGCCTCCTTAATATGCTTAGGAGTGTCAAAATCAAAAGCAACAGGGTCTCCTATGTTCAAGTAAAAAATCTTTTTCCCAGTTTTTGCAAGTTGTCTCGCATAAACAATAACGTCGCGAATAGCATACTCAATAGTACGCACTCTTTTAGTAATCTTTACTTTAGTCAATATCATCACATTCTAAAGCTTAGGGTTTGCTTTAAAGAAAAATAAAGATTGTGGAGGGAAGGGTTAAACTTGGACGTTTCTTGATGCTTCAAATCCATCAACACTTTGCACAATAACAGTTACATTTCTGCTTAGATATGGATTCCAGTCCCATGGACAAATTAATGATATTTCTTTTCCTATGATCAAGGTATATCCATTGGGGCTTATCTTTGGATTCGTTATGGTTCCATCTATCTGATACGTTCTGTTTTCGGTTTTAATAAGTATCTTCATTATAGTTGCGTTAATTTTGGAGAAGATGTTATTATAAACTGTGATGTTAACGTAGGGATTTCCAGGCTCAAAAGTTGAAAAGGAAATTTCTTTTATTTCATAATATGGTAATGTCAGATAGTAGGGGGGTATCGTTTTTTCAGTTTGATCATAAGTGAAATAAACTGTAATTGTGATGTTTTCTCTCAGAAAACTTGTCCAATTGAATCTGCAAGTAAACAATGCTTGGTTGCCTATGGCTATTATAGAAGAATTCATAGCTGTTAGATTTTGATTGAACATAATCTTTGTAACATTAATTTCGTAGAGAGAGCCCAACATGTTTGTTACATTTACAACGAAATGTTCCGTGTCCTCCAAGTCAAATTTAACATCCGTTATTTTTGCAATAACTTCAGAAGGTGTCCTAACAATTTTAGATTGCGACACAAACCCTTGCGTGGTGTATGCAGTTATTGTAACATGTACGTCACGATAGCTTCTATCGGTCCAATTCCAATCGCAGTTGAACGTTTCGGTGCTATTTCTCCTAAGTCTATATGGAAGAGGGGGGCTTGCGCGGCTTCCATTTATATAATCTGTCTTGCCAGCATATGTCAGAGCAATATTTGTTACGTCAACAAGTGTGGCTGAATCTGCCGAGTTGAAAAGAGTTATACTGACCTTATTCGGATTTGTCTCGTTAAATGCCACATTAGTTATTAACAAAGATATTGTTGCATTAGCGTTTGCCGCTTTTTCGACATAATAGCCTTCCGCAGTTTCCACGCGAACAACTGGGTTCACAAGGTTTTCCCAGTTATAGAAACCTGTAAACGTGACGCTACCTCCCACGTTTAAGTTTTTTGGAAGGGTTATCGTCATATTCTCCGGAGTTTGCAGATTAACCAAAACCTTTGTTAGCGTGAGGTTTATTGCTGAGTCTATGTGATTTCTGACGGTGGCGGTAAACTCTTTGCAGCTTATTAAAGCATTGAAAAAAACATCTAACACCAGTTTTACAACGCTTGTCTCTACGGTTTTAACGGCTCCTGAGGCATTAGTCGCTGAAACATGAACGGTTAATGCTTTTCCGGCAAATTCGCCCCAGTCCAGTTTGCATTTGATAGTTTCGGAAGTTCCTCTTTTAAGTGGAATGGGAAGCACTTCAGGATAGGTGTCCGTTATATTATATATAGTAGTTTTTCCATCGACTGTTAAGTAAATCTGTGTGATGTTTGTATCAGAGGGTGAATGTGAAGGGTTCATAACTGTTACATAAAAATAGTCTGCATGGTCAACTGGAAAATCGACTTCCGTAATAACCAAATCTATGGTATCTTCGGGTTCCAGATAAAAATTTGCCATAACCCACATGTATGATAAAAAGGCTCCAAAAACTGCGCAGCACAACATTAATATTATTAGTATAAAGGTTGAAACAGCTTTTTTGTTAATTAGCATATGCATGCCAATTTCCTCCGTTATTGTAGGATGTTTGCTCTATCTCATACTTCATGGGAATAAATAAGCATTCTCTTATAACAGCCATCAAAACATAGTTATTATTGAAAAGATAGGGTGTAAAGTTAAAAAACATTGCCTTTCTGGAACATTTTTGGACATGCTTCATTATGCTGGCTGAAGTTGTTTCGCTCTTTCAGCGGCTTTTGTCACAGCGTTAATTATGACTGCTCTTAGTTTGCCTTCTTCCAGAGCTAGAAGCCCCTCAATGGTGGTGCCAGCTGGCGTGGTGATCATATCTTTAAGTTTCGCTGGGTGTTCACCAGTTTCAACAACCATTTTAGCCGCACCAAGGGTTGTTTGCGCTGCTAGAAGTATAGAGATATCTTTTGGCAAGCCTAGTCTCACACCAGCGTCAGCTAAGGCCTCTATTATCAGATATATGTATGCTGGACCGCTTCCTACTAAGCCTGTCGCCAGATTTAGGTATTTCTCGTCGAGCGTTATGACGCGTCCTAAAAGTGCAAGCGTATCCATTACTATTTTCAGTTCTTTCTGCTTTGTGTTTTCCGATGGGCAGACCACTATCATGGCTTCTCTAACCATGCATGCCATGTTGGGCATCACCCTAAGGACTGGGACATTTGTTGGTAGATATTTTCTCAGAAACTCTAATGTGACGCCAGCCGCTATTGAAACAACTATTTTTCCTTGCTTCATTGCTGGTCTGATCTGTTCTAGGGCTTGTTTTACATCTCCTGGTTTTACAGCAATTATTGTGATGTCTGCGAAAGACGCAGCTTCTTTTGCATTTTTTACACATTTCGCATTGTACGTTTGACTTATGTATTTGCAGCGGTTCTCGACGATCTCGAACACTTGAATATCTTGGGGCTTATACTTGCCTGATTTGAGAAATCCTGAAATCATAGCTTCGCCCATTTTACCAGCGCCGACAATTGCCAATTTAGGCTTGTTTTTGTTCACTCAACTCATCTCCAACCTTTAGTTTCGGGTTATATTCTATAGGCAATTATTAAATTTTTCACCAAGGATTGATTCCGCATGAACAAGAGAACGTTTATTAACGTAAAAATAAGTTAGCTAATGTTTCTAAAAGGTGAATAGAGTTGCCGATTGCCGAATTTATTTATCCTCTAGGAAAAGTTGAGAAGGGATACAACAACAGAACTCTCTACATAAACCTCACAAAAAACGAGATCATGAATAAACCCGTCACCCAATACATGAGAGACATATTCATAGGCGGCCGCGGCTTCAATTTGTGGCTGTTATGGAACGCCTTGCCCAAGGATCGCATCGTCAAATGGGACGATCCAGAAAACGAGTTATGCATCTCCAGTGGTCCTCTTGGTGGGACTTCCATTTATCCAGGAAGCGGAAAGAGCATCGTTGTCACAATCTCCCCCCTAACAGATTCGGTTATAGACTCCAACGTTGGCGGATACTTTGGACCCTACTTGAAATTCGCTGGATGGGACGCCATTGAGATACAAGGAAAAGCAACGTCTGAAGTAATAATCTTCATCGACGGCGACGAAGGACGAGTAGGGATCGAAGGCGCTGAAGGGCTCCCCTCCGAGACGCATCTACTTGCTGAAATCCTGACAGAAAAGTATGGCAAAGAGGACAAACGCAGCATTTCGGTTGTTTCTGCTGGTCCAGGAGCAGAGTATACAAGGTTCGGATGCCTCAACTCTTCATGGTATGACTCACCACGCAAGATTGTAAGATACAAGCAGGCTGGAAGAGGCGGTGCGGGGACAGTTCTTAGGAACAAGAAGGTGAAAGCAATAGTAGTAAAACTTTCTAGCTTAACCCCGGAATCGAACAATCCCGCAGACTTTGATCTTCTAAAAGGGGTAGGCCCTGCATATAATAAGGAAATCAGAACCCTCGACCCAAAACAACATAGGATGGCAGTAGTAGGAACAACACACCTTGTTGATATTATGAATGAGTTTGACCTACTTCCGACGAACAACTTTAGGTTCGGAAGTCATCCTGACGCTTTAAAGATTGGTGAAGAGGTCTATGAGGGGAAGTTTCATAAGGGCTTCGACGGATGTTGGGTGGGATGCGCAGTTGCATGTGCACATGGCGTCGAGAATTTTGAACTCAAAACAGGTCCATATAAGGGTCAACGAGTATTCGTGAACGGTCCCGAATATGAGACTATAGCAGGTCTTGGCAGCAACTGCGGAATCTTCGACGCAGACCATATCGTCGAGATGAACTTTTACTGTGATACCTACGGCATAGACACAATTTCGTTAGGAACAGCTACCGCCTTTGTCATGGAATGCTATGAGATGGGGTTAATCAACAAGAAAATCACAGGCGGTCTTGAATTAAATTTCGGAAATAAGGAAGCAGCCATGGAACTGCTTCATCAGATGGCGAGAGGCGAAGGTTTCGGGGTTATTGTTGGTCAAGGAATACGCAGGATGAAGAAGCTTTTTGCGGAGAAGTACGGGGCAGACCCAAATATAATGCAAGACATAGGGATGGAAGCAAAGGGCTTAGAGTTTTCTGAGTACGTCACCAAGGAATCTCTGGCGCAGCAAGGCGGTTACGGTCTTGCGTTGAAAGGGCCGCAACATGACGAGGCTTGGCTGATTTTCTTAGACATGGTGCACAACTTGATGCCAACTTTTGAGCAGAAAGCTGAAGCCTTACATTGGTTCCCGATGTTTCGCACTTGGTTCGGTTTGAACGGGTTGTGTAAGCTTCCCTGGAACGACATCGTGCCCGAAGATAACAAGTATACCCCTGAACCTGCCAAGGTGATGTCTCATGTGGAGAATTACGCTAAATATTTCTATGCGGTGACAGGCCGAAAGGTTACAACAGAGGACCTTATCTCGATGAGCGAAAAAGTATACAATTTTCAGCGTATCTTCAACCTGAGGATGGGGTTTGGCACGCGCGAATATGATGTCATACCCTACAGAGCGATTGGACCAGTAACAGAAGAGGAGTATGAGAGCCGCGCAGAACGTTATGACAAGCAACTTAGAGAAAAGATAGGTTTCAACCCGGAAGGCAAATCAACGAAAGAGAAGTTGGCGGTTTTGAGGAAATATCGGGAAGCAGAGTACGAGAAGCTTAAAGACGCAGTCTACAAGAGGAGAGGATGGAATCATAAAGGCGTTCCAACCCTTGAAAAAGTCAAGCAACTTGGAATAGATACTCCTAATGTGGTGAAACTAGTAAAGAAATTTCAATAACCTTCGTGCAAATCTGGAAACATTCAATTTTAACCCTTAAACTGTTAAGTTTTATTTAGTTTCAAGTAGATATATCCAGTTCACTTTAAGGATAAGACATTATGCATGGCTGGAATGGATTTTTTTTACGCGTTAATTTAAGTAAAGATAAGGCTGTTGCTGAAGAGTATGATGCAAAAATTGCCAAGAATTTCCTTGGTGGGAGGGGTTTTGCGGCCAAAATCCTCTGGGACGAGCTTAAACCGGGAATCGACCCATTTTCGCCCGAGAATCGACTAATTTTCGCTACCGGTCCTTTAACAGGTTTTGCTCTTCCGAGTAGCGGCAAACTCGTTGTGGCAACAAAGAGTCCTCTAACTGATGGTTATGGGGATGGAAACGTTGGAACCCATGCCGCTGTTCAAATGCGAAAAGCTGGTTATGACGCTGTAATTGTCGAAGGTAGAGCCAAAAAGCCAATAGTTTTGCTTATTCAAGACAAGTCAGTTGAGTTTCTTGATGCTAAAAATTTGTGGGGCTTGAACGCTTTTGAAACTGAAAAGAAATTGAGAGATGTTTATGGACCTACTGCTGGTGTCCTATGCATTGGTCAAGGGGGAGAGAACCTAGTGAAGTTTGCGAACATTGTTTGTCAGGAGGGACGTGCTGGCGGCAGACCTGGGATGGGCGCTGTTATGGGTTCCAAGAATCTGAAGGCTGTAGTCATTGTTGGTTCAGGTGATTTGTCCGCAGCTTTTCCTAAGGAAATGAAGAAGTTGGGCTTGGAAGGTTACAGAGAGGTTTTGACTAAGCCAAACTATGCTTTTTGGAAGCGACAAGGTACTATGATGACTATCGAGTGGAGCCAAGAAAACACTGTTCTTCCAACATACAATTATCGTGAGGGTGTTTTCGAAAAAGCGGAAGCCATAGGCGGCTTCTCAATGGAAAAGATAAAGGTTTCTAATCGTGGATGTCCACAGTGTAATATGACTTGTGGCAATGTTGTTAAAGATTCTGACCGCAAAGAATCGGAACTTGATTATGAGAATGTTGCAATGCTAGGTTCCAACATAGGACTAGGTAACTTAAAGCGGGTGGCTGCTCTTAACAGGGTTGCTGACGAATTTGGCTTAGATGCTATTTCTTTAGGTAATGTGCTCGGCTTTGCTATGGAAGCTTCTGAAAAAGGAATGATTGAAGAAAAAGTTCAGTGGGGTAAGTTCAAAGAGACGAAGGCTTGGATTGAAGATATAGCCTATAGACGTGGTTTAGGCAACACATTAGCTGAAGGGGTTCGCTTTGCAGCTGAGAAAATTGGTAAAGACTCAAGCAGATGGGCTATGCACGTGAAGGGACTGGAAATTTCAGCTTATGATTGTCATGCTGCACCAGCTATGGCTTTGTCTTACGCGACCAGCCTTTCGGGAGCGCATCATAAGGATGCTTGGGTAATCTCTTGGGAAGTCAAGGTTGGAAGAGAAGGCTATGGCGAGGAGAAGGTTGATAAAGTCATTGAGTTGCAGCGTATTCGCGGCGGTTTTTTTGAATGTTCGACGACTTGTAGGCTTCCATGGGTTGAAGTTGGCTTTGAGCTTGAATGGTATCCAAAGTTTTTGCATGCAGCAACAGGTTTCGAGATAACTTGGGATAATTTGAACCTCATCGCTGATAGAGTGTTCAACCTAATTCGCGCCTTCTGGATTCGGGAATTTGGCAAAAAATGGAGCAGAGAAATGGATGTTCTTCCAGCAAGATGGTTTGAAGAACCTTTAACAAAAGGTTCTTTGAAAGGTGCGAAACTTGACAGGACGAAATATGATGTTATGTTGCAGAGGTATTATCGGAAAAGAGAATGGGATGAACGAGGAATACCAACAAAAACAACGCTAAACAAGTTAGGATTAGAAGATGTTGCCAAGCAACTCAAAAAACGTGTAAAATTGTACGAATAAAAAGTAATCTGTTAAACTATAGGGTTCAACAGTTTAGTATGCTCTAGCAAAGTAAACGACTTCTTTTGCTTTGTCTCGACAGTATATGCATTTGGAGAACGTTTTTTCTTTTCTGAAGGGCACTAT
>Ga0315306_10001692_pt1 | contig 10488 bp, 8 predicted proteins | sample TDP1_MG_FD_203803 | JGI IMG/M metagenome (GOLD analysis project Ga0315306, IMG submission 203803) | Freshwater sediment microbial communities from Lake Towuti, South Sulawesi, Indonesia - TDP1 | ecosystem: Environmental > Aquatic > Freshwater > Lake > Sediment | place: Indonesia: South Sulawesi... | reverse complement strand
GGAACCTTGTAAGGAGCTAGTTTCTCTTCGCAATATTTTCTGATCTCCTCTTCTGTTACTTTTCCTCTGTAATCAGTTTCTGGAACCACAATTGCTTTGACGCGTTCTCCAACCTCCGGATCTGGGACACCGATCACGGCTGCTTCCTTTATTTTCGGATGTTGGTACAGCAGCTCTTCTATCTCGTGAGCGTAGACTTGTAGTCCTTTGTATTTTATCATGTCCTTTGCCCTTTCAACAAAATAGAAATAACCTTCTTCGTCCATTCTCACTATGTCACCCGTTTTGAACCAAATTCTGCCACCAGCTTTGAAGAAGCTCTTCTTGTTATCCTCAGGCTTATTCCAATAGCCATTCATAACTTGGGGCCCACTAACTACTAACTCACCAGTCTCCCCAAGCGGAAGAAACTCATTATTTTCCATGTTAACCACAGCAGCGTGGGTTCCTGGTAATGGAATGCCAAGCGAGCCCGGTTTGTTTCTGCCAGCGGGGTTGGTGTGCGTCACAGCGGTGGTTTCTGTCAAACCGTAACCTTCGTATATCTCCTTTTCAGTTAGCCGCATCCAATTCTCCCTAATTTCTTTGTGAAGCGTATCAGCACCGCAATACAAGTATTTCAGTTTCTTCCAGTTGACCCTCTTAGCTTTTGGTTCGTCAATAAAGTATTTGTAGAGAGTTGGAACACCGTAAAACAGAGTTACGCCGTATTTTAGAATAGCGTCTAATATTGCATCTAAGTCGGGCATGGGGAAGATTATGCCTGTGCCGCCCCTTATTGCTCCTGTAAGCATAATCACCGATTGCCCATATATATGATAGAATGGTAGTACTGCAACAGCGCTTTCTTTCCCGTCCTCTATTCCAGGCCAGTATTTCCTTATTTGTTCCTGAAGAGCAACTATGTTATAATGGGTTAACATGGCACCCTTAGGAAGACCCGTTGTTCCTCCAGTGTAGGGAAGTGCAGCTAGATCCTGCTTAGGATTGATTTCAACTTTAGGCGGATTTGGTGGGTATTTCTCGATTAAGTCTTTGAAGAAAAGCAATCCCTGCCTAGTAGTTAACTCAGCAGAGAGTGCTTTTCCACTAAGTCTTCCGAATAGACGCCCTGTGCTGGGTAGGCAATCCACTGCACTTGTTACGATTACGTTTTTCAAACCGACTTCCTCCCGAACCTTTTCTACCTTTTCGTAGAGCAGGTCCAAGCAGACGATTGTCTTGGCTCCACTGTCTTTGAGTTGATGCGCAATTTCTCTGGGAGAATAAAGAGGGCTTAGGGTTGTTGCAGTTGCTCCTAATTCGAGAATTCCAAAGTAAGCAACTATGAATTGAGGGCAGTTTGGAAGCAGTATGCCAACAATGTCTCCCTTCTTAATCCCTAAATCATTCAAGGCTGTTGCAAACCTTTTAGAAAGTTCTCTGATTTCTTTGTGCTTGAATTTTTTGCCAAAGAAAATCGCTGAAGTTCTGTCGCCCCATTTTTCTACCGCTTCATCTACCATGTCTAAAATGGATTTCTCAGCGATGTCAATGTCGTAGGGAACGCCCGCAGGATAAAACTTAAGCCAAGGTCGTTTCTCGTATTCAGCTAATGCAATATCAGACTTTGATTTTTCCATTTTAGGTCAAGAAATACATGAAGGACTAGATATAAATATTTATGCGCATGGAAGCTGTCGTCTTAAAAAAAAGGAATAGTTTCGTTAACAGTGCTTGAGGCACCGCTTTCTGGCAAACTTTTAGAAAAGATTATGTTATTTTCCCTTGAATCGCGGGGTTCTCTTTTCGAACATCGCTGACACGCCTTCTATGAGGTCTTCAGACTTCATGCAAGTAACAGCACCATCTATCATCATTTGGTTTCCCTCTTCCCTGCTGACCTCTACAGCTCTGGCTATAATCTTCTTCGCCAGCTTGATTGGTATAGGAGCTTTCGTCGCTACAGTGCCTGCTGTCCACATCGCAGTTGATTTTAGCTCGTCTGGCTTAACCACCTTGTTGACAAGCCCTATTCTCTCGGCTTCTTTCGCATCGATCCGAGTAGCTGTAAGAACCATTTCGGATGCTTTGCCTTTCCCAATGAGCCTAGGCAGCCGAATGACTCCGCCCCAAGCCGGTAACAAGCCAACGTTTGTTTCCACTAACCCGAGCTGAGCAGTCTCAGATGCAATTCGTATGTCGCATGCTAAACACAACTCCAATCCGCCAGCTATAGCGTATCCGTTGATAGCTGCTACAATCGGTTTTTCAAAATCCTCAATCTTGTCGTAAACCTTTTGCCCAACCTCAATGCGTTTCCTCATACCAGCTTCATCCGCGGGACTTTCTGAGAGATCAGCTCCAGCGCTGAAGGCTCTGCCCGCTCCCGTGATCACAACCGCCTTAATTTTTTCGTCTTTTCTTATCTCTTCGAGCGCACTGTCAAGCTCTTGTAAGATTTCTGTGCTCAACGCGTTTAGAACTTCGGGTCTGTTTAGCGTTATGACCGCTATGTTTTCTTCCTCTGGAGTTAAGAAACTCGCTTCCTTGGTGTAGGTTATAAACTTGTACGCCATGATATTTCGCCTCACCAAATATTATTTTAGTATTCATAAAAGCCTTTTCTAGTCTTAACGCCAAGATGACCCGCTTTAACCTTCTCCTCTAGTAGTTTAGAAGGCTGTGATCGCTTCCGCAGATAATCATCCCCCAGTGCATCGGCAACTGATTTACCTGAGTGATAGACCACATCCAATCCCACAAAATCAGCGAGTGCAATTGGTCCCATCGGCCAGTTAAGCCCCAACACCACAGCTTTATCAATGTCTTTGGCTGAAGCAACTCCTTCCTCTAGGAGGTAAATGGCTTCACCTAAGGCTGCACCTAGTATTCTGTTGACGATAAATCCCGGCGTATCCTTAACCTGCACAGGCTCCTTCTCTAAGGAAATCGTGAAATCGTTGGCGATCTTTCTGGTGTCTTCAGAAGTCTGTTTTCCCGAAATGACCTCTACGAGCTTCATAGCGTAAGCTGGGTTGAAAAAGTGCATACCCACAACCTTGTCCGGTCGTTTGGTCGTTGACCCCATCTCGGTTATGCTCAGCACTGATGTGTTTGATGCCAGTATAGTGTGCGAAGGACATAGCTCATCCAGCTCTTTGAATACCTTTTTCTTCAAGTCCATATCTTCGAATACGGCTTCAATAACGAGGTCCGCTTCTCTAACTGCTTCTGCGGCATCCGTCGTGCTCTTGATCCTCTTCATGATTTCTTCGGCTTCCTTAGGAGTTAATTTCCCTCTGTTGACTCCTGTCGCAATCATCTCACGTATTTTTCCCATTCCGCGTTTAACTAGGTCTTCGTTTAGATCTCTGAGGAATACGTTGTAGCCTTTGGTTGCGCAGACATAGGCTATGCCGGTTCCCATAGCGCCAGCTCCGATCACGGCTACCTTTTTTATTTCCATTTCTTTCAAACCTCTCAGAATAACCGCAGTAACTGATTTTTCGGGTATAAAACTTTTGGGCATATGTTCCATCGAGACCGAGCCCGCTTGTGATGCCCCCAAAAATCTCTTTAACTCACGAAAACAGACAGAGGGACATTTTTCTGGTTCGTCTGTTCATTCTTCGTTTTCAGAGCTTATCAATCTATTCTTGTGGCAAAAAGATGAAATTTATCTGCTTGATTTGGCATTCAACACTTTTCTTTATGTTTCAAGAAGCTCATTTCGCACTTTAAGGAAAAGAATAACCTTCACAATGCATAATTATCTAAGATCAAGAGGCATGAGAATGAATGAAAGTGGCGAAGTGAAAAGATTTCAGGAACTCTTTGAAATGAGAGATTCTGTTGCAACTGAATGGAAAAGAAAAAGTGGAAAAAAGATTGTGGGTTGTATTTCAACCTACGTCCCCGAAGAAATTGTATACGCCGCTGAGTTTTTGCCCGTGGAGATCATAGGGAAGGTTGAAGCCTTTGCCAAAGCGGATGCGTATTTGCCTAGCTTTAGCTGTTCATTTATGCGTGGGTTTCTCGAGAAGCTTCTTGGAAAGGAATATGAATACCTTGATCTCGTAGCCTTGCCTTCTCTATGCGACTCTATATGGGGATTTTACAGCATATGGCGGGCGCTCTCGCCTGATATTCGCATTTATCTTTTGCATTATCCAAGTCAGCGTTCCAAAGAGGCATCAAATTACTTCGTAGGAGTAGTCGAGAGATTTAAGAGTTTTATGGAAAGATTCGCAGGGAAAGACATTTCTGATAGAGATCTGAGAGCTGCCATGGAGGTTTATGATGAAAACAGAAGGCTTTTGAAAAGTCTATACGAATTAAGGAAAAAAGAGTCTCCTCCAATCTCTGGTGTAGAAGCCCTTGAGGTAGTGCTGTCAAGTATGACAACGCCTAAGCTTCTGCACAATCGACTACTCAAGAAACTTTTAGGTGAAATCGAAGAACGGGAAGAGTACCCCAAGGGAGACGTCAGGCTACTGGTTTCTGGTCACGTTATAGAAGATCCGGATGTTCTAAGGGTGATAGAAAATTCTGGGAGTCTCCTCGTCTCAGATGATCTGGATACTGGTTCTAGATACTTCTGGTTTCTTGTTGATGGTGTTGCAAATCCAATAGAAGCCATAAGTAAGCGGTACTTCGAGCTTCCATCGCCCTACGGTTCTTCTTTCGCAGATAGGATAAAATACCTCAGCGATATGGTTAAGGAATTTCGAGTGGAAGGCATCGTGTTTCTTACAAGAAAGTTCTGTGATCCATATCTTTTTGATTATCCCATACTTGGACAAGCTATGAAAGAGGAAGGGGTGCCCTCACTGCTTCTAGAGTATGAATATCCCCTAGCTAAGGCAGCACTAAAAACTCGAGTTGAAGCTTTCGTGGAAATGTTGAGGTAATAGACATGTCGGGATCGACTAGGAGAACTCTTTCGTCTGCTAAAGAAGTTACAGACCTAGTTGTAGCTCACTATATGAACGCCATCCAAGCCCATAGTGAAGGCAGACATGTGGCTTGGAGCACCGCCGTAGCCCCGCCTTCTGAGATCTTATACGTCATGGGGGTTCAGCCCCTTTTCCCAGAAAACTATGCTTGTGTAAGCACCGTCATGAAAGCAACACGCAAGATGTTCGATGCATCGGAAGCGCATGGGCTCTCAAGAGATTTGTGCTCGTATACTAGATGCGTTATGGGTTCTGTTCTTGGATGTGAAGCGCCTTTAGGTGGCATGGAAAAGCCAGACATTCTAGTATCAACAAAGAATGTATGCCTCACGTATCTCAAGTGGTGGCAATTGATGGCGAATGCGCTCAAGTGCCCATTATACGTGATAGATTGCCCAAGGGTCACTGAAGAAATAGAGGAATTTCATGTGAAATATGTCGCTCGACAGTTGAGAGATCTGGCTTTAGAGCTTGAAAAGATTACGGGGAGAAATCTAAATGAAGAGAAGTTGAAAGAAGTTGTGAGACGTTCGGATAAAGCTGCAGAATTATGGCGCAAGGTGCTTGAATGGCGAAGGTTTAAGCCTTGCCCTATGGGAGTTACAGATTCCTCGGCTGCAATGTTTCCAATAGTCGCTTCGGCGGGAACGATGGAAGCCGTGGAATATTACGAGAGGCTTCTAGGCGAGGTTTCTGAAAGAGTTAAAAATGGTGTTGGGGTCATCGAAGACGAGAAATTCAGACTTTTGCTAAGCGGAATACCATTTTGGCATCACTTGAGTTTATTCAACTATTTGGAAGATAGGTATGGCGCTGTGTTTGTCTATGAACTTTACACGGCAACTTGGGGTATAGCTGGACTGAACCCTGCAAAACCCTTCGAAAGCCTAGCTTTTAAGATGTTATACAATCCAGTGAATATGCCGCAAACGTGGTTGGAAGAATGGGTTGTTAAAATCGTAAAAGACTTCAATGTTGACGGGATGGTGTTGCTTTCCAGCAGGTCTTGTAAAGCAACTTCAATAGGCAACATAGCTGTTCAGAAGTTTCTGAGAGAGAAATACGGGATTCCAAGCGTGATAATCGAGGCTGATCACACAGACGACCGAGCCTACTCGGATGCCCAAGCCAAGGCCAAGCTAGACGTCTTCATGGAAATACTAGGCGCAAAATAACTCTTGTGAATCTTGTCCCTTCTGTGATTGGGGTTTGAGGCTATTATGAACTGCGTTCAAATCACGGAAAAAATATTGTTTATCGAGGGTGAGGGCAAAGGGCGATATCCCTATTCAAATTCTATGCTGATCGATGATGACGTGAAAGCTTTAATCGATACGGGCATGGGCAGAGATCTAGCGATGGAAATAGCAAAGGGGAAGAAAATAGATTTAGTTATAAACTCTCATGGACATGAAGATCACGTAGCAAGCAACTACTTATTCAAAGATGCAAAGACATGCTCTCACAAGCTTGATGCTCCGATCATAAGATCTGTCGAAAAGTTAAAGGAGCTCTACGGTACCACTGAACCTCAAGCCGCGAAATACATAGACTTACTATTGGAAGAGCACTTTAAACTGAAGGATGCAAGAGTCGACTTAGAGTTTGAAGATGGCAATGTGTTCAATTTAGGGTCGACAAAACTAAAGGTTATTCACACACCTGGCCATTCAAGTGGTCATTGTTGCTTCTCTATCCCGAGCGAAAGACTAGTTTTTCTAGCCGATGTAGATTTGTCCTCTTTTGGTCCTTGGTATGGATGCTTGGATTGCAACATTGACCAATTTATTCAATCCATTAAGAGAGTCAGAGACCTTCGGTTCGAGGTGGCAGTCTCGAGCCATAAAGGTATCATTCATGGGCGCAAGACAGTTGAAGAAAAGCTCACCGATTACTTGAGCAAAATATTTGAGAGAGAAAAGAAACTGCTTGACTTTTTGAGTGAAGAACGCAATATAGATGAGATTGTTGATAGAGCAATTGTTTATGGACGTTTTCCCGAACCAAAAGCTGTATTCAAACTCTTCGAGAAAACTATGATAGAAAAACATTTAAAACGCCTACTTGGAAAAAACTTCATAGCACACTGTGATAAAGGGTTCAAGGCTATTAGCAGACCAAATACTGACATTAAGCACTTATAAGAACAAAAAGTTATAAATGGCTTCCCAACTGAACCCGTAATTTCGGTGTTTAAAATGTCAAGAAAAAGTGTGAAGTTTGGCGTGATTTTACCAGTCCCCACGGCTCCTGTGGATAAACTCTTAAGCATTGCCAAGGTTAATGAGGAAGCCGGATTCCACTCTGTATGGGCTCCAGATCACCTGCTGTTTGTACCGCTTGGCACCGTTCCTGAGGCGTGGACCATTTTGACCGCCGCAGCAATGACTACAAAGAGAGTGCTTCTCGGAACATGTGTTACGGATCCACACAGGCATCACCCAGCTGTTTTGGCTCAGAGGCTAGCAACTATAGATCAAGTCTCTGGTGGACGTGTGATACTTGGGCTGGGAGCTGGGGAGTCTATGAATTTGGAACCCTTCGGAATTAAACGGGATAAACCAGTTTCAAAGCTGATAGAAGCGGTTACGATTATGAGGAGGCTGTGGTCCGGGGAGACAATTAACTATGAGGGTGAATTCTGGAAGCTCAAGGATGCTTTCCTTCAGATTAAGCCAACTCGACCAAGAGTGCCCATATACTTTGGCGCTAATAGTCCTCGCACGCTTAGGCTGACAGGAGAGATGGCTGATGGTTGGTTGCCGACTCCGCTGAGCCCAGAGCTATACAAAAAGCGTTTGAAGCTTATTGAAGACGCGGCTAGAGCGGCTGGAAGAGCGCCAGAGAGTATTGACGCTGGACTATACCTCTACACATCTATAGCAGATAGAGCTGAAGACGCGTACAAGCAGCTTGACACAATGAAGCCCATGATCGTGTCCGCCCCAGAGCTTTTGAAAGAGTCTGGCTATGAGGTTGATCTCCCGAAGGAGATCAGTTCTCTGTCTTATACGGATGTGCTTCCAACGGGTGAGTGGCTGGAATTGTTTGCGAGATACGCAGACTTTATTCCAAGGGACGCTGCGGTAGAGTTCTCTATTGCTGGCACCACTCAGGATTGCATAGACAAGGTGGAGGAGTATGTGAAGGCTGGGGTTAGGCACTTTCTCCTCATAAACATGGGACCAAGCCCGCGTCAGGTGATGGAAATATACAGTAAGGAAATCATACCTCGCTTCGCCGAATAATGTAGGCATTAGAATTCAGTGTTTGTTTGTGTGTGCGCACAGTTGACCTAGCCCCTCTATTTGGAGCCTAATAGGCGCTGAGATGGAGAGACAGAGACGGGTAGAGAGGGGTCTTGCCGTCTTTTTGGAGCCAAATAGGCTTTGGAATGTGTTTCTATGTTGTCTCTCTTTTAGTTTATTTTTTAACATCCACATTGAGTGAGCCCATTCATCGCAATTACGAATCTTTCCTTCTTTCTTTAACTCGGCACCTCTTTCTATTAGGGCTTGTATTTCTTTAACGCTTGGTTTATGTAAGCCTAGCTTAGGCATTTCATAATGACATATTACATAGACATGTGTTTTCCATTGACTGTAATTCTTTTTGTAAATGGGGAACTCTTTCATGGCATAAGACCTCACATGGCTTTGAATGGAAAAACCCCAGCAGAAATGGCAAGAATAAACCTACAACTTGGACAAAACAAATGGGAATCACGGATAAGACAAAGCTCAAGACATAATAAATCAATAAAAACAACCCTATAATAAGGAGGTGAGATAAATGCAATGCACAATATTCTACGGTCAAAAAGACGATGTTGAGGAAGCATTCAACGAATGGGGGAGAGGCAAAACATTAAGCAAAGACATAATCATACACACATTTGCACACGCATCTGGAAAGTATGCTGCAAGAGACCTCGTTCTAATAGCTGTCTATTACCCAGATGACTTAGGCTGGGATAAGGAGAGTGAGTTGTGATGGAAACATGTGAAGTCAATTTATGGGATACAAAGAATTCTACGTTGTTGGGAGACCTGGGCGAAGCTATTGCTCTGCATTACTTAAGCAGTCATGGTTTTTTCATCGTGGCTAGACCTGTAAAACTTTTACATGGTAAGCTATCTCTGATTTCAGCACATTATCAGATAAAACCGCCAAAAATGGACCGTGCACATTGGCTCACAGACAAACAAAAGGAATATCTTGAAAATTTTCCATCTTGGGATTACGTAGCCTTCAAATTAGAAGGCAAACCCTACATAGTAGAACTCGAGGGCGAGCATTACATTAGACGTTGGAAAAACCCATATGTGGTTGAAGTGAAAACCGTTAAAGGGAAGAGCAGTCCTCACAAAAAACCCAAGTCAAATGCTGTTTCTGAGGCAAAGCTATTAGGGTTTAAACCTACATTGGTTATTGTTAGATTATTGGAGAATTGGAATATCTCAGTTCAAGCTAATGAACTCTAATTCAGCATAACCCAAACTGTACAACGTTAGTCGTTGCGGCACTCAAGTCCCAACAGTTACCGCAAGAAGATTTTAAGCCTCCAAGTGCCTTAGAGTTACCAGAACCTGGCTAATGTTAGTACAATTGCGACAGAACAAGGAAGAAATGCTGAGTTTATCAGGGTGTTTTTGTTTATAGTTCTCAGACTCGTGTTTATGCAAGTTTAGTATTTTTCTCTTTCTAGAACTGTTGCGGCTCCTTGGCCTCCGCCTACGCATGCGGTTGCTACTCCATATCTGCCGTTTTCTACATTTAATACCCGAGCCAAAGTGCCAACAAGCCTTGCTCCCGTCATCCCTAGTGGGTGGCCTATAGCGATGGCGCCGCCTTTGACGTTTACCTTCTCTGGGTTTATGCCCAATTCTTTCATGCAGACGAGGGTGACAATGGCGAAAGCCTCGTTGATCTCCCAAAAGTCGATGTCGTCAACGGTGAGTCCTGCTCTTTTCAGAGCTTTTTTGCACGCTGGTATGGGTCCTGTTCCCATGATGGTTGGGTCGACACCCGCCCATGCTATGGATTTGATGGTTGCCAAGGGAGTTAATCCGTATTCTTTGGCTTTATCTTTTGACATGAGCATTACTGCGGATGCCCCGTCGTTGAGTGGAGAAGAGTTTCCAGCCGTGATTGCGCCTTCTTCTTTGAAGGCAGGTGGCAAGGAAGCAATCTTCTCAAAGGATGTCTCTACTCCCGGCACTCTGACGGTTTGGTCGGAGTCAGCCATCTGTTTTGTCCCATCGTCAAGTGTAGTTTCTATGGGCATTATTTCATCCTTAAAAAAGCCCTCTTCCCGAGCTTTTACGGCTAATTGGTGGCTGCGCAATGACCACCTGTCCATATCTTCCTTAGAAACTTTGTCTTTATACATTTCAAATAGTTTTTCTGCTGTCAACCCCATGCTCATAGCTATGCTTAAGTCAAAGTTTGCATTTTTTAGCAAGTTGTCGCTTATGGACACGTTGTGACCCATTGGAATGTGGAGCAGGCTTTCCAGTCCAGCAGCAATGTAAACATCTCCAAGGCCACA
>Ga0315306_10001690_pt1 | contig 10493 bp, 13 predicted proteins | sample TDP1_MG_FD_203803 | JGI IMG/M metagenome (GOLD analysis project Ga0315306, IMG submission 203803) | Freshwater sediment microbial communities from Lake Towuti, South Sulawesi, Indonesia - TDP1 | ecosystem: Environmental > Aquatic > Freshwater > Lake > Sediment | place: Indonesia: South Sulawesi... | reverse complement strand
CCTACGCCGGGCATTTCAGCGTTCGTCAGTTGCCCTTCTTGGCATGCAGGATTGTCGACGGGTTGTCTCTGCTACGCATTCAGGGCGCGGCAGAAGTTCGATAGGACGACGCTGCCGTCGGGGTGAGCCTTGTCGAATCGCTCAGGATGGAATTGCAGACCGTATAACGGTGCGCTCGTATGCCTCATCGCCTCCACCTTTGTCGCTGTAGAGGAGGCGAGAAGCCTGAAGCCTTCAGGGAGCTTAGGGACATGGTCGTGGTGATTCTGTCTCATGAAAACCGTTTCTCGCAGGCCCTCGAAGATCTGGGCTCGTTCGAGTATCTGAATCCTCTGAAAGCCCTTAATGGCGCGGCCCGATCCCTCCACGCTGCCGCCGAAGGCCAGAGCAAGGAGTTGGTGGCCACCACAGATCCCTAAGGTGGGCTTCTGCAACGTGCGGATCAGTCTCAGTTCAGGCCCGTAGACGAACCTGTAGTATCTGCGCGGTATCCACCCGCCGAATCCGCTGAGGACGAGTGCCTTGGCCTGCGAGGCTTCCTTGAGGACCCTGCGATGTGCAAGTTGACCGAAGCTCACGGCCTTCACTTCTTCGCCCGAGAGCTGCTTGAGGAGCTTTCGGAACCTTGTCGTGGAGTAACGGTGGGGGCCTAGAGGGCTGTTGTCAACTAGCAGGATCAAGGTCAGCTCCCCCCTTGCACCTCAGCCCTCCTTCAGTCTTTACCGCTTCTGGCCAAGATAAGGATGCACGCCTGGCGCGGCCTGACATGTGGCTATTTGAGCAGAAGCTGCTCTGCTTCTTCACCGCGTCCATATGATATCGAGTTCGCCAGCAAGAAGACATCTCCGGTCTTGAGGCCAACATGTCGAAAACCGCTCTGCGACCGCAGGTTTCTTTCAAAGCTTGACACGTTGACTGCAGGCCACCGGATCCCGCTAGTAGGCATCTGATGGTCCAAACTCTTTAGTGCATCCGAACGTCTCCTCGACGGGACCTGTTTTGTCCCGGGCCGAGACTGCAGCCGAGGTAGGCGGGGCGGGCTTTGGGGCCTCTGCAACAGCGGTCATATCGGTGTTCAGCGAGAGGGCGGCTGGGACGCTCGGACTGTCCTTCCTAGGGTCTTTCCTCCACGCGGTCGTTATCGGCCTCTACGCTGTCGTCTTCGCCGGGCTTACCTACCTTGTCCTTAAGGACAGGCTGAGGCCCAGTAGTCCCATCTTGAGGCTCTGGCTCAACACCTTCGCCTTCTGTGTAGCCCTGATCCTTCTCGACTCACAGCTCAGATTGTTCTCATCCGAGATGACTCGGGCGTTTCAGTCGTGGCCCCTTACGGTTCAGCTCTACTCACTCCTGCAGACCCCTCTCGGCGCTCAGCTCTACTTCCTCACACCTCTCACCGCAGCCGGGCTAGTCTCAGTCCTCATACTCACAAAGGAGGGTCGGAACAGCCAGTATCCGGCCCTGCGTAAAGTGGCTGAGATCCTCTCTTGACTCATCAACGCCAACCGTCTCCGAGGCTGCTAACCCTTGCCTAGACGCGTCGCCAAACCGATCGCTCGGCGTAGTCCTCTATCGTGACGCCCACCGAGCCAAGCTTGTCTCTTATCCGGTCGGCAAGCTTCCAATCTGACCTTCTTCGAGCCTCGTCGCGTACTTCCATGAGCAGGTCTATCAGCTCGTCGGCGACCGTCTCCTCGACGGCCGGGGCCCTTGTCCTTTCCTTCTCTAGTATCCCGAAGATGCTTCCGAGCCTTCGGAAGGTTTCCGAGGCTTCGCGAAGCACGTTGGCCCCCAAGTCCGTCCGTTCTGCAAGCAGTCTGTTTATGTCCCGCGCGAGCTCGAAGAGCGCGGCAGCAGCTCGAGGGGTGTTGAAGTCGTCGTCCATCGCGTCGGTGAAGGCTTCGACTCGTTTCTGAAGGAGGCTTGAAAGGCGCGCATCGTCTGCCCCAGTGCTCCTGTCACCAGCTGTCTTCGCTGCCTCCTCCAAACCGCGAATGGTGGCGTGGAGCCTCTCGAGACTTGCCTCGGCCTCCTCAATCCTCCGGCCTGAGTAGTCTAGCTCACTTCTGTAGTGTGCTGAGGCTATGAAGAGCCTTAATGCCTCTGCATCGTGGTTCTTCAAGGCCTCTTTCACGGTCACGTAGTTTCCTAGCGACTTGGACATCTTCTGGCCGTTGATCGTTAGCGGCCCCGTATGGAGCCAGTATTTCACAAAGGGCCGCTTCCCCGTCAAGGCTTCAGACTGAGCGATCTCATTCTCGTGGTGGGGGAAGATCAACTCGCGGCCTGCACCGTGAATGTCGAAGCGTGGGCCAAGATACTTCATCGACATAACCGAGCACTCGATATGCCATCCGGGAAAGCCTTCTCCCCAAGGGCTCATCCATCTCAGGGGGCTGCCCTTCCGCGCCTTCTTCCAGAGCGCGAAATCCTCGGGAGCCCTCTTCTTTCGGCTGACCTCGAACCTTGACCCTGCCAGCATCTGTTCGCGGTCGAACCTTGAGAGCTGTCCGTACTTCTTGGCCTTCGATACATCGAAGAAGACATCACCCTTAACCTCGTACGCGTACCCTTTCTCGATGAGGCGTTTGACCCCCTCGATCATCTCGACCATATGTCCGGTTGCTCTCGGTGAGATGTCGGGTGACCGCACGCCGAGGAGGTCCATGTCTTTGAAGTACTCTCTCATGTAGGTCTCTACGAGGGCCATTGGCTGCACGCTTCTCTCCTTCGCCCTCTTGACGATCCTGTCCTCAGCCGTGTCCTCCGTGAGATGGCCCACGTCGGTTATGTTCTGGACATAGAAGACCTTGAACCCTTTGTGTTCCAACCAGCGGATGATGATGTCGAAGGCTACGTAGGTTCTTGCGTGGCCGAGATGGGTCCAATCGTACACGGTAGGTCCGCAGACGTACATGTTTACGCGCGCTTCGGCTAACGGCTTGAAGACGTCCAGTCTCCGCGTCAGCGTGTTGAAGACCCTCAATGTCATGCGCTGCCAACCCCATCAACGAACGGAAACTCTCAGGGCATTCGGCGCGTCGCCAGACGAAAAACGTTTCTCACATGAGCTGCTGCCGACGGCCCAGCCCCCTGTCCCGCGCGAGACTGGCCTGGCGGAGATAAGGGTTGAAGCGTTTCTCTCTGCCCATCGTTGAACGTGGCCCGTGCCCAGGGTATACCACAACGTCGTCGTCTAGGGTCAGTAGCCTCCGAAGCGAGCGTAGCAAGGCTTCAGGGCTGCCGCCTGGCAGGTCTGTTCGGCCGACATCTCCGGCGAAGAGCGTGTCTCCGCTGAAGACGAGCCCTTCACCAGCCAAGCAGATGCTGCCTAGAGTGTGCCCCGGCGTATGGATGACCTGAAGCTGCGACGCGCCGAAGGTGACCCGGTCACCGTCTTCGAGGAGACGATCAGGTCTGAGCGTTGACAAGGCTTCTCGGCTGTGGATCAAGATCGGTACTCCGGTTCTCGCTCTCACAGACTCGTCAGCGCCGATATGGTCGAGGTGACAATGGGTATTGACGATGCAAGCTGCGTTGAGGCCTCCGGCGTCCAAGGCGTTGAGAATCCTGTCAGCCTCAGCGCCTGGGTCGATGACCGCCGCCTCCCTCGCGCCTGGAGAGGCCACAACATAGCAGTTAGTCTCCAAGAGGCCCACGGTTAGAACGATCACTCTCATAGGGCCCTCCCTCCAAACGGCGAGTTCCCCGAGAAGCATAAGTCAAAGAGGAATGGAATCATGAAGGCGCACCAGTTCTCAGCTGTGAACTACCTCTTAGGAAATCCTTCAGTCTTATCTCCTCTTCCAGCTGCTTGAAGAATGCATGTACTATCTGGTTTCTTTCTCTCGCCAAGTTCCTTGCTGTTTCAGTATAGAACTGAGGTTCTTTTAGCCACCGAATGTGTCTTGCCACATAAGATGCTTTTGACCTCTTCCTCCAGAACTTCGCTGTTTCCTCAATAGTTGTGTTGGTTAAACACGCCTTGATAAAGATTGACGCTATGCCTACGCAGCCCGTTTTGTCTAAGAGGTCTGCGTCGTGAAGGATTCTTGCTTCGACTGAGTGCGGTTCTTCGCCGTGGGTATGAACTCTTATGGCGTGACAGACCGACTCCGCTTTGTCTTCATTGAACCCTATGGAGTCTAGGAAGCCCTCAGCCATATCGGCGCCTGTATCACCGTGATCTAGGGCGTTATTCTCTTTCTCAAGGTACTTCGCAACGTCATGTAACAGGGCTGCAACTTCGAGAACATCACGGTCCACCTGCTCTTTTTCAACCTTTGAGATCTGCATGCAGAGACGGAGAACTCGTTCTACATGAGGCCAACCATATAGTCCAAGTTTGGTCATCTGCTCCTTTGCATACTCTTCAATGGGCTTGAGTTGCGTAACCTTCATGTCTTCGGAGGTTCTGCGGCTGTGCAAGGGCTGTCCTCGCCTCGGGTTGGCATCTAAACCTGTAGGCCTAGGTCGGCTAGAAGCTTCTTCAGCTCCTTCCGCTCTCCCTCCGTCAGCGGGATGTGCGGGGGCCTTGGGGGGCCGCCTGTTAGCCCAACCATGTCCATCGCAGCTTTCACCACGCTCACCTTGCCCACCTTTGAGCGAAACTCTGCGAGCGGCGCGAGGGCTTCCTGAAGTTGCACCACTCTCTCGTAGTCCTTTCGAACCGCGGCCTCGTAGATCTTTAACTCGTACTTCGGTGCAAAGTTGACCAAGCCGCATGTGAAGCCTTTCATTCCTGCCATGAAGTACTGAGGAGCCACCGCCGCGGCGTGGTCCACACCGCCGATCAAGACTGCGCGGTCCCCAATGAGGCGGGCCGTTCTGGAGAAGCTCCTTAGCTCGCTCATCTCATCCTTCACCGCGACGACCCCAGCGATCTTCGAGAGCCGAGCGATGAACTCGGGGGTCCACCCGGACGTATTGTACAGGATCAGCGCGACGCGAAGGCTCTGGGCTAGGGTCTCATAGTGGAGTTGAACGCCTGCCTCTGGCCCCGTGGGAGGAAAGGCAAGGACAGCCTGCAGGCTCAGACCTTCGATGAACCTCGCTGCCTCGAGCGCCGGCTTTGTCGCGTCGGGGATTCCAGGTACCACCAACGTGTCCTGACCGGCTGCTTCAGCGACGGTCTTAACGGCTCTTCTGTGCTCCTCAGCTGTGAGCGATGGGAGCTCCCCCGTACCGGCGCAAGGAACAATCCTGCGGACACCGCTCTTGACGAGGAACTCGATGTTGGCCCTCAGCCCTTCTTCGTCCAGTTCCATCCAGTTGCCAGCCTTGAAAGGTGTCACTGGAAAGGCAAAGGCTCCGCAGAGCCTCTCCTTAAGCGCCTGCAGACCCACACGTCATCACGTGCAAGTGAAGGATAACCATCGCATAAAAGAGAATCGGTGATTACCTCGAATACGGTTATAAGGGTCAGAGGTAGACTCACAGCCCACCGGAGCGTTGTACGGCATGGTTTTCCAACCGAGGGGGATCATCCCAGCAATGGTTACGCCGCTCAAGAAGAGCGAGGAACTCGACCTAGAAGGGTTGAGGGTTGTGGCTCGCTTCCTGCTCGACGCGGGAGTGCACGGCCTCTTCCCCGTTGGCAGCCAAGGCGAATTCTGGGCGCTGTCAAGAGAGGAGAAGGGACAGGTCTGGGAGACCGTAGTGGACGAGGTCAACGGAAAGGTCCCCGTGTACGCCGGCGCAGGCGCCGAGTCCACCCGCGAGACCATCGAGCTTGCCAGGCTGGCGAAGGACCTCGGATGCGACGCCGCTTCCATCATAACGCCGTACTTCATCTCACCTAAAGGCCACGAACTCGTGGAACACTACAAACTGGTCGCAGAGAAAGCTGACCTACCCGTCGTCCTCTACAACAACCCCCCTAGGACTGGGGTCCGTGTGCCCCCCGAGGCCGTCGCCAGGCTTGTTGACGAGTGCGGCAACGTGGTCGGCATAAAGGATAGCAGCGGCGACCTGACGACTACGATGGAGTTCATCAGGAGCGGAGGCCCGAAGTTCTCCGTTCTCGCGGGAAGAGACACTCTGATCTACGCGACCCTGCTGTATGGCGGAAAGGGCGCCATAGCGGCATGCGGGAACGTTGTCCCGCGCCTCATCGTGGAGATCTACGAGGCCTTCGTCAAAGGCGACTATGAGGGGGCGCTTGAGGCTCAGTTCAAACTCGCGCCTTTGAGACTGGCCTTCGAACTTGGCACGTTTCCAGCCGTCGTCAAGGAGGCCATGGAGATGGTCGGGCTCCCGGCTGGACCCTGCAGGAAACCCGTCCTTCCCATGGATGAGGCGAGCAGAGAGAAGCTGAGAACAGTCTTGGAAGGCTACGGCCTGCTGAAGGCGCGGTAGCAAGCAGACATGACCGGCCTCTCCTAGCTTCGGCGTCAGAAACGCTTAGATGAGAGGAAACGTGAAGCTTGGTTGAGCAGAGCTTCTCTTGGCCGAAGCCCAGACTAGGCCTCGGCGCCTCCGGAAGCCAAGGCCTTTCCAAAACGTGGAGTGCAGGTCTTGCACCCAAAGGGGCAGCTACTACTGCTGGAGATCTTGCCCTTTCAACGCCTGGCGGGCTCGGAGCATTGAGTAGGCGGAGAGGTCGGTCGCCGCTGCCTTGCTCTGCGGTTTGAGGCCTAGATGACCTTCGTCCCTGGCATGACGTCCTCCTCAACGGTCAGCCAGACGGGCCGCTCGCCGTGCACGGCGGCCAACACCATGCCCTGAGATTCAACCCCGGCTATGAGCTTCGGGGCGAGGTTTGTGACAACCACGACGCGTCGCCCAACAAAGAAGCTAGGCGGATAGAACTCGGCCCCACCTGCGATCGTCTGCATCACCTCTCCGCCCAAGTCGATCTTCAACCTCAAGATCTTCGCTCTCCCCAGTATCGGCTCTGCCGCTAGGACTTTCCCAACCCGAAGGTCAACCCTCTTGAACTCCTCCATAGAGATCGTCTCAACCAACCCGTCCACCAACGCTCGGAATCTTTGGAGAACCCTTTTAACGTTTACCTGCCCAGCCCTGTGATCCTACGGCCGCCTCCGGAACACGCTTCTTAGAGGTCTGCGGTGACAAGCCTGAGGGGCAAAATGGAACTGTTCGAGGCGGTGAGGGGTCGGAGGAGCGTTCGCAGCTTCAAGCCGGACCTCGTGCCGTCGGAAAAGCTCGCCCGCGCGTTAGACGCCGCACGGTGGGCGCCATCAGCCGGAAACTGTCAGCCCTGGGACTTCATCGTCGTCGAAGACTCGTACGCGAAGAGAAAGCTAGCCGAAGCCGCACTCGACCAACGATTCCTTGCGGAGGCGCCGGTTGTAGTCGTAGTCTGCGCGAACGAAGAACGTTCAGCTTCTAGGTACGGTCAGAGAGGCCGTCGGTTCTATAGCCTCCTAGACGCAGCGGCTGCAACTCAGAACCTCCTGCTAGCGATACACGCCCTCGGGCTGGGTGCGTGCTGGGTAGGAGCCTTCGACGACCAGGAAGTCGCGGACCTCCTAGGGCTGCCCGTTTATGTCAGAGCGGTTGCCATCGTGCCAATCGGGGTCCCAGCTGAGCAACCGACCACGGTTCGACGACTGCCACTTAAAGAGGTGCTCTACTACGAGAAGTATCGGGAGACAGTATAGGCTTTTAGCTGACCCGAGCGACACTTCCATCTAGGGGACGATGGGTTGAGGGTAAGATACCTCGTCTATACTTCGCCGATCGGCATGGTCTACGTCGCCTCGACGGAGAAGGGCCTCTGCTCGTCCTCCCTAGGGGGCACAGAGGCGGACTTCAGGTCCGCGTTGAGGAATGCATCTGGCTTCGACGCTGCACGAGACGACGAGTTCTTCTCCGAGCTCAAGGGTGAGCTTGACGCGTACTTCTCAGGGAAGAGGATCAGCTTTACCTCGCCTATTGATTGGCTACAAGGGACTGCGTTCCAGCAATCCGTCTGGGAGGCGTTGAGAAAGATACCGTACGGTGAGACCAGAAGCTACAAGGATGTGGCGCAAGCCGTCGAGAGAGCCCGGGCCTATAGGGCGGTCGGTCAGGCCGTCGGAAGCAACCCGGTTCCACTCATAGTTCCTTGCCACCGCGTCGTCAGGTCGGACGGCAGCCTCGGAGGCTTCGGATCCGGTCTGCCCTTAAAGAGGCGATTACTGGAGATCGAGCGCGCGAAGATCGTCTTGGGCCCCCGTTAGTCTGACGATAGCTGGTTGCGGCTCGACGCGAGGTCTCGGCTTCCGGGCCTGTTTGTGAGGAGCAACGCGGGCAGAGCGGAGCCAAGGATCGCCAGACCGGAGGCGTAGTACGGCGCGTTCATCCCCATCGTGTCCCAGATGATGCCGCTGAGCATCGAGCCTACCGTCATCCCGCCCCAGAAACCGCTTGCAGTGACACCGTTCACGAATCCCCAGCTCCCGGAAGGTGTCATGTCCATCGTGAGTGCTTGGAGAGCCGGCCAGGACAACGCCAAGATGCCGTTTGCCAACGACATGTAGACGAACAGCTCGAGGATGGTTCTAGACGAGGAGAAGAGTGCGAAAAACGGCGCCGAAGCCATTATGCTCGCTACTATCAGTGACCTACGGTTCCATCGGCCAGCCAGACGGCCGCCTGGGAGCTGACCTAGCAGCGAGGAGAGCCCAAAGCCGACAGCGAACAGAACGCCGACAAACGTCAGGTCTACGGGAAAAAGCGTCGTGACGAAGATAGGGGTGACAGGGCTGAACAGGCCGATCGCCACTCCTTGAACAGCGTTCACCGCAAAGACAGCAAGCAATGGAACGGAGACAAACCATGGGGACAAGGTTGCGCCGCGCCGCCTCGAATGAGGGACGCTGCTCGGGTTGCGCGTCTCTCCAATGGAGATCGTTAACGTGAAACTTACTGCCAAGAGGGTTGCCGTGGCGAAGAACGAGGCCCGTATCCCATAGGCGTCAGCTATCAGGCCTCCTATCGACGGGCCGATGGTCGGCCCGATCAGGAAAGCGACGTTCACCCAGCTGTAGGCTTTGGCTCTTTGCTCTACGCCCGTCTCATCGGCAACGATCGAGAACCTGAGAGGGAAATATAGACCGACCGCAGCGCCTGACAGGAGAACCCACGGAATAAGCTCCGCCGAGCTTCGCGCGAAGGCGTAGAGGACGGGCGGGAAGATCGCCATGAGCGTCCCGAGGGCGTGGAGTTTCCTGCGGCCGTATCTGTCGGAGAGCAACCCGCTGGGAACCTGTAGAAGTGCCCCCGCGGCGTTGGAGAGGCTGAAGATGAAACCGAGTTCCGTCATTGAGGCCCCGAGGCCGCGAATGTAGATCGGCCAAACAGGCGATATCAGGTTGGTCGCTAACGAGGTCAGCAGCATGAGGAGCGCGATGAGCAGGATGTTCCTGCCGAACGCAAGAAGATTCAGCCGCATAGGTTTGGCCTCGCCACGTCCAACCGCGAACCAGCTTTGCTACAGCTAACGGGAGTGAATTAAGCGTGCCGGATTGCCGTATGGAAGGCGCTCGGGCATCGACTTCAACAAACGCTTAAGTGGCGCCCTCCGCCCGGTCGCGGCGGGTTCCGTGTTGAAGATCGCGCTGTGTGGCATGCTTGGCGCAGGTTGCTCGGAGGTCGCTCAGATCCTGACGGCGAAGACAGGCGCGACAGTCGTGAACTCCGAGACCGCGGTTCGGCAGGTCGTGACCGATACGACGAAATCCTTCCGGGAGTTTCAACGCCGCGTCGTCTCAGGCGAGGTTGACATCGACAGGCTGATCCAGAGCCAGCTGCAAGAGGCGGCAGTTGAGAACGAGAACCTTGTTGTCGAGGGCAGGTCGGGATTCATGCTTCTTGACGATCAATCATTCTTCAAGGTACTGCTCGTGGCGGCTGAGGAGACGAGGGCCAGACACATAATGGAGCGGAGAAGCGTTACTCTTGAAGAGGCGAAGGCCGAGATACGGCACAGCGACGCCGAGAGGAGAGCGCTCGTTGAAAGGTTCTTCAACAAGGAATGGCTCGTCCCGACCCACTACCACATCGTCCTGAACACGGAGTCCTTGAGCTTCGATGTCACCGCTAGCTTAGTCATGGAAGGCTACAAGGCCCACGTGGGCTAGCGACCAAGCGACTTCCTGTTCTGTACCTTGAACCATACGAACGTCTTTAGGCCGGAAGCCAAAGGAACTTCTCGGTTGCGATGAGCAGGCAGCTCGGGCCCTCGCTCGACGCGTTGCTGACGCTCCTAAAAGACGGCGACTGGCACGGAGTAGACGAGATAGCTGCTAGGCTCGAGGTCTCCAGGGAGAAGATCCTTATGGCCCTCGGCTTCCTTTCGGAATACTCTATCGTTGAGTTTGAGGAGGAGCGCGATGAAGCAAGGATTACAGGCGGCGCTAAAAGGTGGCTGATGGAGCTGCAGGGGGTTGGCGCCTAGCCCTCCACGAGCATTTTGGCCATCTCTCCATATCGCCGTAGGAACTCCGATCCCTTCTGGGTCGTTCTGAACCAGCTTCCAGTGTTTT
>Ga0315306_10001689_pt1 | contig 10494 bp, 11 predicted proteins | sample TDP1_MG_FD_203803 | JGI IMG/M metagenome (GOLD analysis project Ga0315306, IMG submission 203803) | Freshwater sediment microbial communities from Lake Towuti, South Sulawesi, Indonesia - TDP1 | ecosystem: Environmental > Aquatic > Freshwater > Lake > Sediment | place: Indonesia: South Sulawesi... | reverse complement strand
CTCCACGCAATTAGACTCTTAGGTCACAAGAACATCAACAACACATTCGTCTACACTCAGCTCATCAACTTCAGCGACGGCGACTATGTTTTAAGAGTGGCGAAAGAGGTAAAGGAACTATGCCAACCGGTGGAAGTAGGGTTCGAGTATGTCACTGACGTTGAAGGCGTTGAAGTCGCCAGAAAACGCAAGTGGTCTCAAAAAGTGTGAGGGGTTCGTTGAAAAGTGCGGGGGGCGGGATTTGAACCCTGGTATCAGTGGCGACGTCTCCCGCGATCCACTTTTTTCGGGGCTTTCCTATCTCGTTAGCTTTACTAGTTTTTCTCTTCCTTGGGTTTTTCTCTTGATTAAACCTTTCTTCTCCATGGCACCCAGCAGTTCACTGGTCTTTGAGGTTGAAAAACCATAATGCTTAGAAATCTGTGACTGATACAGTTGTCCGCCGGCAGCTTTCAGCAGCTTAACCACTTTTTCCTCGTCATCTTCCATCTTCTCAAGAGTAGCCCGCCGCAATGAGCTTGCCTTACCCGAATTACCTTTCTTGCTGCGCCGGAGAAAAATGAAAACCGCAAAAAACCCAACCGCAACCACAGCAACAACTAGAAGTAGCGGAAGATAATCTTGCAAACCATTAACCCCGGTTGTTGCTCCTTCTTCAAGAATTACCGTGGGCTCTCCAGCGCCAAAATTCCGACGACCATACCACACCAAAGTACGGTCAGCACCCTTTGTTTCGTCGGGAACAGGAGAAGCAGCCACAACGCCAAAATCAACAGGAAACTGAACAATCAATGTGTCACCCTGATAAAGATAGAAGCCCCCCTCAAACACATCGCCCACAGTCAGACGTTTCGCTTCCACTTTGGCAAACCCAACCCAATCATAAGAATAAACTATTGTTCCGTAACTCGCTGTGGCTGTATGAGCCAGGTTGGTAGCCACTTGGAAGTTTTCTGCTCGCATGCTTCTGCCCGTGATCACGCTTGCCCTGCTAACCAACACATTGGTTCTTTCTGTGAAATTTTGCAGGTACGCGTCCTTCTCATTTTCAAACTGAGCAATATACTGCTCAAAGATAGTTACGTCCTCTTGTGTTGCAAGAAGGAATCTTTCCTCTATGCTCCAGGAGGCTGAACCATCGGCGCGCAGCGTGATCGTCGTTGTCAAGTTTTCGTCCAATGAATCCTGAGCGTACACTGGGGCAATGAGTAAAATGCATGTTAGGATAGTGAGGCAAACGATACTTGTGATCTTCAGTTCTACGCAGCCACCATTTCTTAGTAGCTTGGGCAAAATATATCCCCTATGAATATTAAATACAGAGAGAAAATGGGGATTAGGGGGGCAGTTTTACCCCGTTTAGTTTGCCGTAGCGTCAAGATTTCTAAGGACGGCCTGGTGTTCCGGGAACATTTGGTATCTGTGGGATATCTGGGAGTTCTGGAATTTCTGGCAGTTCAGGAAGTTCTGGTACGGGCAGGTCTTTGCCTGTCATTTCCTCTGCGATTGATAGCCCGACTTCTCCGACTTCGCCTGCTAAGCCCTGCAGCTCAGTTAGGTGCGCAGCTACTCTGTTCCTGGTTTCGCTTGCCATGCTCTGGCCCAATGCACCAAGTTCCCCGCCTAGGGTGCCCATAGTCTTCGCGACCTCAGCTATCTGCAATCCCAAGCCTTTCATTTCCATGGCGAACTCTTGACCCGTTATTTCTCCTGCTTCAAGCTTCGCAAACCACTCGTCCCTTAATGCTTTAACCTCGTCAATCTTGGCTTTGAGATCAGCCACGTACTCGTTTACGATTTCGAGTTCTTCTTCTTCTGTTTCTGCCCCGTCAACTTTAGCTTCTAAAATAAAGTCTTTTATGTCTGACTTGTGCGTCTGCACAAGCTCACGGATGTCGCTTGCAAGATCCTTGCCAAGCTCGCCTTGAGCTGCTTGCGCCTGCACCAACACCATCAGAGAAGAGACGATCAGCATCGCCGAGACTGCTGTGACTGCTAGCGTTTTCCTCAAAGTTTTCATCTTTCTTTTCCTCCATTGCTTTTAGGATATCCCGTTCAAGAACAGAAATAAAAGGGTTTTTTCGTTCGATTTTCCTCTATAACCTTCAGAAAGGTTCGAATTATTATTTTAACCTTCAAAACGCTTTATTTCGTTTCGAAACTTTTTATCTACCGTTAATACCTGCGAAAGCACACTGAGCTAACCATTTCAATGTGAAAGCTGTAAACAACATCAAAGGTTCAGCTATACCCTTGAAGGGGCGTACTGCCTGAAAAAGCAATTACCATGCTTTTGGTTAAGATGAAAGAAAAGAAAAAAAGATTGTGAGTTAAAAGATCTACAGACTGACGCTGCCGCTTGTTTCGACATCTGCAGCGGAGTCGTAAATCCATCCGTTAAGAACGACATTATCAACTACGAAAGTGAAGGTTGCGGTTGCGGGATTTCTTACCGAATCTGAAGTGAGCGACACCGTCCCGCTGGTTCCAGTTGTTCCAGAATCACTGTCAGCAGTCGAGCCTTCCCAGTGGCCATATACCGTAGCACCTGCAACGGGTGCACCATTAGCATCAACTATGGTTACTGTAGCTATGCCCCAGTAAAATTTGTTTGGACCCGCACTCTTTACACCTAACGCGACGTCAACGCTGAGTATGTGCATACTTGCCTGCGGTGGGGCAGAGTCTGTCGTCCCAGATTTTTCGTCAGAAAGTAGTCCAGGATTCCCCGCGTTGTCCACTGCTCCTACTTTGTAGTAATAGGTTGTGCTAGCTGTTAGTCCAGTGTCAGAATAGGAATTTGTCGTTGGCGAGCCTGCAAGCTCGTAAGTTCCTCCAGATGCTGTGCTTCTGTACACATTATAATGATTCAGGTCTGATTCTAAGTTAGCAGTCCACGAAAGGTCCAATCGACTACTACTTACCGCAGTTATCGTTAATCCGGTCACCTGTGCAGGAGGAACCGAGTCTGGCGGACCTGCCGGTGCAGCTTCATCTGCATCAACCAACCCATATCCATATACGTTATCTTTCCCAGTGGTTCCGAGATCGTCAGCAGTTGTTATGAGTCGATCTCTAACCTGTGTGCTTGTCAGTGTTGGATCGGAAGATATAACCAAAGCTACGGTGCCTGTAACGTGCGGACAAGCCATGGAAGTTCCGCTCAGGGTTCCATAGTTGTAGCCATAACTTCTTGATAACGTGACTCTGTACGTTGGAAGCGTCGAATAAATGCTTACGCCTGGTGCTGCCAATTCAACATAAGGACCCGTATTGCTCCAATAGGGTGCAACATCATATATGTCTGTAGCGCCGACCGCAATAACTGATTCATAGGCTGCAGGATAAGAATACTCGATAGTATCGGGGTTTCCGTCTCCTTCGTTGCCTGCAGCAGCTACTAAAATTAAGCCTGCTACATAGGCATTGTCACAAGCGTCTTTAAGGCTTTGAGTGTAAGTTGATGTCCCAAGGCTCATCGAAGCAACCTGCATGTTGTTGTTTACTGACCATTCTATTCCCAGAATTATGCCGCTAAGAGTACCGCTTCCTCTGCTATTCAAAACTTTGACAGCGTACAAGTAGGCTTGGGGGGCTACACCGATTACTCCTACACCGTTGCTTTCTGCGGCAGCTATTCCTGCGCAATGGGTTCCGTGACCGTTGTCATCTTTCGGGTCTGCGTCGTTGTTCACAAAGTCATATCCGCCCTTGTAATTATCGTTGAGGTCTGGATGGGTGTAGTCTATTCCAGTGTCTATTATTGCTATTTTCACGCCTGTTCCTGTGTTGCCGCCTGCTTGAACGACGTCTGCGTCTATGCGATCGACTCCCCACGGCATTGTATCAGCTATTGCTTGCACTTCTATGTCTTCTTCGATGTAAGCGATAGCAGGGTTTTTCTTTAGAGCGTTAATTGCTTGTTCAGTTAATTCGCAGGCGATTGCAGGAATGAGACTGTATTGGCATTTTACGTTTCCGCCGTATGCAAAAATCAGGTCTCTGTTGGGATTGCCTTTGAATCCTACTATGACAGCGATTTTTTCCGACGGTGCCGCGGCAACGCCGCTTATTGCAAAAGTGCTAGATGCTATTAAGCAGATTAGTAAGACTGTGATGATAGCTCTTTTCATATTCAATAACCTAGAATTCTATTTCTCGAACCAGTATTATTAAGTTTATTCTAAAACCATGAGGCCCGGTTTTTTCTCTTTATGCATGAATTATTGTCTTTTGAATGTTGGCAGGCGCAGTATGTGGACGCTGACTCCGACTGCCACAGCTACCATTGCAAGCTGCATAGGCAAAATCAGCTGGGGAGGCAGAAGGCGTGGCAGGAAGAAGACGATTGAAACTCCGATGGTGACCCATAAGACTGTAAGTGCAGTAATTTTTGTTCTCATCGGTAACCCTCTGCCTTCCTTGTAGTTTCTTATGTACTCGCCAAACCACTTGTTATTCAACAGCCAATTGTACATACGTGTTGAACTCTTGCAGAAACAGGCTGCGGCAGCCAACAGAAAAGGCGTTGTCGGAAGAATTGGCAACACTATGCCGATTGTGCCGAGGCCAACGCAAATCAATCCTGCGGCAAGCCACAGCGCCTTAGTGATCTTTCGTGTTTTCTTTTTGCAGCTTGCCCCTTCGAAAGTCTTTCCATCCGTCATTGACTAACAGCCTTGCATAGTTCTCGGCACTCAAGCTTTAAAAACTGTATGCTATCTGACCCTCGTTTGCTATTCATTTTGAGGGCGAGCGACCCTGCCGTTTCAATAGGGAGTCTTTTGGGCTTTCACGTTCACAGTTCGTTTCCAAAACAAGTAAACCTTTGTTTGCAGCAACATTCCTACAAGCTTGATTAGTTTTGCCGTTTTCTGCGAGTCCGCATTTTCAATGGATTTAACATAATCAGATGTCTTTCCGAAGGGTTGATGCCTGCTTACTGCGAACTCCTTTTCGAAGCGTGGATGCTTATTCTTGATGAACAGTTCTTTAAGCTTTTCTTTCTCCGTGGAACTCAAGCAGTCGAGTTTTTGCGAGACGTAGCGTCCACTGCACAGGAGCTGCAAATTGAAACCGAGATCGGACAGCAACGCTGCAATTGCCATAATACTCTTGGTGGGTTTTTGTTCGGTTACTTTTTGAAGCCCGGCTTTTTCCGCGAAGGGGTTGTACTTTGCCATGACCGCAACCATCTCAACGCATGGCGTTCCGGCTAGAGCTAGAGTTTCACGGATTATTTTGGTGCCTAAGCCGATTGTGCGATATTTTGGGTGAATCACCACTCGGTTGATGATGCTTAGTTGCTTGTTTACTTCTCTCATCGGCATGTGGGGTAGCATGAGCCTTCTTCCAAAGCAGTTGGGCGGAGGATAACAATAGACTATTACGCCACAGAGTTCGTCGGCACGTTTTAGACGGAAGATACTGCGAGGAGCAGCGACCAAGTGTCCTCGATAGTGGAAGGCGCTGAGTCCATGCCAATCTGCGATTGTTCCTCGCTCTATCTTCATTTCTCGGACGAGGCTGCAGTTTTCTGTGGTAACGTTGGAAGAATACTGCACTTGGATTTCTTGCCCGAATCGCTTATTGACATGAACGCTCGGTTTCAGGTCCTCTCGCAGGTCGTTGTGAGTTGTTGCCGCTATCACGGCTTTTCCTTGTTGCCGTGCGATCTTCTGCAAGTTAAACGCGATTATCTTTGCTGTGTCTCGGTCGAGGCACGCGGCGAATTCGTCCATCAGCCACCACTGTTTTCCGCTTTCGATTAGCTTGACGATCCGATAACGGTACTTCTGACCATCACTCAGCTGCCCGTATGTACGTAGGAAAAGGAAAGCGTCGTTCAGACCTACTTTGCTCAGGAGCTCGAGTCCTTCTTCCACTGTGGCGCCAACTGTTTCAATTAGCGGTTTCTCGGTGTCCACAATAATCTCGTTCAGATCGGCAGCTTCTTCATCCAAGTCTTGTCGCAATGCTCGTAGCAAAACAGATTTTCCGCTGCCACTATCTCCGGTAATGTAGACGATGTCTGTGGGGCTGATTTTCAGTTCGGTGTCTAGGACTGTGAATTTCTGGGCTTCGTCAATTCCCAGTCCGAAGGCCTCTGCGACCACGAGGGTTCTAGGAGTGAGTTTTACCGTGGTTTCGTATGATATGTTGAAGTTGAATCTGCCTTTCTCTCGGTCGTATGTCCTGCGGACCTGCCTAACTTTGAAATGTTCCGTTCTATCTCTCATCTTGTATTCCCTCAAGGTCTTCGTTCGGCGATCCTTGGCAAAACTGCTAAGAAGGGCTCAGGTGCCATTGTCACAGTAGCATAGACCGACAAGGCAATGCTCCAGAAGACATCGTCATGCGTTCCATTCGGATGACTGAATCCCACAGCGCCGTCTTTTCGTAGCTCGTAGCGTTCCACGTTCAGCTCGGTGCATATGTCTCCTCGGTAGGGACGCTCCCAATTTAGCAGTGGATAGAAGAGTCTCTGATCCATCATTCGCTGCTTTAGCAAACTGGCCATTTCGCTTTTGCGAGGCACGGAGAAGTTGACGCCCTCTGCATTGTTTATGCCCGCGTTCTCCATGTCAGAAATGATGCTGGGGCCTTCTCGGGTGAAGTCTACTCTGATCTTCTCGAATCCACCCCAGCGGTCCTGAACTGATTTGATGTAGCCTAAAACGTGAGCGTATTTTGTGGGCTGTGGAAAGATTTTCAGGTGCCTGAGAAAGAGCCTGTCGTTGACTCTTTCGACAATGGCGAGAACGCAGTAGTCTCTCGTTTGCGCAAGGTCTAGTCCCGCGAAGAATTCACCTTCGTAGCTTGCTTCTGGATTGAATTCCTGCAGGTCTTCTCCGCAATTCTTCACGGTTCCAACGCACGAGACTATGAGGCTTTGAGCCAGCCAGACATCTTCGTCTTCAGCCCACTCTGCCTCCATCTCCCGACGCCACCTTGCAGGGTCATCGCCAAACTGTCGCTTGATTTTCTCGATAATAGCTGCCTTCAATGGGCCTTCAGGATCTAACGCTTTGTCCCATGTGAAATGGTGTCTTGCAAAGTCTGCGTAGTCTTTGTGATTGCACATCTTCCAGAAAAGTGAATCCGTGTTAAATGGCGTGCTCGTGGCGATAAATTTGCCGTTGGTTGTTCCAAGCGTGAACAGGATGGCATCATATAGGTCTTCATCATTAGGTGTGAAATTGGCTTCTTCAAGCCACACGACGCTGAACGTTGGACCTCTAATCGTATCGGGATTGTTTGGAAAAGCTTCCAAAACGCTGCCATTCGCTAATGAGATTCGGGTTTTTTGTACGTGCAAGCCTTGTTGCGGGAGCTTTTTGCAGAATCCTGAAACCCGCCTAATGTTCAGTTTCGTTTGCCGCCAGCTTGGACCAACAATTGCGATGTAACTGTCTGGATGTTCATAGGCATATTTGAGCAGGAGAGCCGAGACTGTGAAGCTTTTTCCTGTTTGTCTTGGCCATCTTACTGCCATAAACTGGTTCCTCTCGAAAAGGTCTGCGAGCTCAAGCTGGTACCAGAACGGTTTGAACCCGAAGATTTCGCTGAAGAAACGTGCCGTGTTTCCTGCTAGTTCTTCCACTTGAGCAGTATGCTGGCCGTCGATGGTTTCTGAGTACTTTTCGAGAGCCTCCCATCTCGCGTCATACTCACGTTGCTTGAGGCTTCTGGGTTTTCTTTGCGAGTTCTGTATATTTCTCCTCAAGTTCAATCAATCTCCGTTCATGCCCACGATAATCCAGGTAGTCCGCGAAGAGCTCCTTGTACGTCTTGGCAAGAGTCGCCACAACTTGTAGCCGTTGAATTTCGTCTTTGCTCAGTCCGGCTTCTGCGCCCTTGCGCAGTGCGGCTGCCAGAATCTGCAGAGCTTCTTCTACAGTCGGGAGTTCTGGAGGCAATTCGAGTTTGGAAGAAGAAAAACCAGTTTTTCTAGGGAGGACTGGTCTTTTTTCTTTCAGTTTCAGATCAAGCATCTTCTGTTTTATGGAGTCTCTTGTTTTCACCATTATTCGCGAGATTTCGTCGATGGATTTGCTGTCTTCTACCAGTTCCGTGAGTTGTCGCTCTTCGTTGATGTCCCAAGGTCTGCCCTTTGTCATCTGTGCTAACTCCTCACTTTTTCTGTCCCATCACGACTGCGGTTGTTAGGCTGCGCGCGCGCCAGAATAAACGACCCTGACCTCCTAGACAAAAGCGTCCACGAACTCGGCACCGTCTTCTACCAGCAAGACCCCCAAGGCAACATAACCCGAGCAGTCTACTTCAGCACAAGCCGAATAATAGAATATACGGGCAAAGTTGACGAAAAACTCGCTAGGCGAATCAGAGTAGAAGGCCACCAGGTGCAAAGCATAGAAATCGACGAGCTCCACGACTCCATCGAAATTCTCCAAACCAAAACCAACTAAGCCGAGCTGACGCATACGGCTCACATTCAAACTTCCTGCTGGTGCAGCGCCAGGCAAATTCAAGCCACCATCGGAGGCGAACTGAAAGGAAGAAGAGCCGTAGAAATCCTACATGTAACCTCATGCTCCCAGAAAAACTGTCAAGAGCTTCATTCTCGTTATTGTCTTGTTGATAAGGATGTGGAGGCTCACTGGCCATGAACTGCCCCTTCTGCGACTGCACATGGAAAAACCGAGTCGCATCACCCGTCAAGTGCCCAAGATGCAAGAGAAGATTGGACCATAAACCCAAACGGTTGCCAAAATGCTACCGGAACATGTGAGCCCTATTTTATGTCAGCCGATAGTAGTAGAGAGACTAGACAACAAGACAAAGAGACTGTATTAAATAAATTATTAAATACAAACACTACTATTCGCCTGGTCAGAAGTTTTAGCATCCCCATAGAAAAAGTTGATGTTCTTTCCAAGTTTTGCGAAATCGCAAGGCGCGAAGCAGGCTCCAGAGGCTTCAGCGAAGTACTCGTCAAAGCCCTAGAAGAATACGTCAAAAACCACGAGGAAGGCAACCCACAGCTCAAGCTCACTCCGTACATAGACGAGAAAGCTCCAAGCCCAGCTTACGTTCTATGCCTCTATATCGGAGGGGTGACTTTTAACGGGAAGATTCATTGCCGAAAAGCAGGAATGTGGATCAAAGGCCTTCGTTGCTACCCCTGCAAAAACAATCAACTAAGAAAAAACCCGTGAGGCATAAGAAATGAGCGAAGGCGCCTGCCCACGATGCAACTCCCAAAGGCTCTACAAAGCCGGACTCCGCTACCTAAAGACTGGAGAAACCGTGCAAAGATGGCTCTGCCAAGACTGCAACCTTCGCTTCACTATCAAAAATAATCCAGATTCTGCCAGTAAACATGAAAACAAGCCTATAAATTGGACATCTTCCTACTCTTCATACCGTCGAGTATGCGAACTCCTGCAGGAGTCGAAAAACTTGACAGAAAACCCCCGACTAGAAACCGCCCAGCGGGAGGGCACACAAGCAGACGCCAAAGGCAAAGCAATCGAATTCGCATGATGGCTCAAAAAACAAGGCTACAGAGAATCAACAATCCTAGGCAGGGCAAGACTCATTACAACTCTAGTTAAACGCGGAGCTGACCTATCAAACCCAGAAACGATAAAAGAAGTCATAGCAAGGCAAACCTGGAGCGAAGGAAGAAAAGACCTCGCAGTCGACGCCTATACTTCATTCCTCAAAATGACCGGAGGAAAGTGGGCGCCGCCAAGATACAACAGAATCCAAAAAATACCCTGGATACCAACAGAAAGCGAAGTCGACCAACTAATAGCCGCAACAACTCACCGAATAGGAACCTTCCTTCAACTACTCAAAGAAACAGGCGCACGCCCAGGTGAAGCATGGAGACTCAAATGGATAGACCTGGATACCGAAAGAAGAACTGTAACAGTCGCTCCAGAAAAGAACAGCAACCCAAGAATCTTCAAACTCTCAAGCCAACTCATCGAAAGAATAGACAAGCTACCCAAAGACTCTGACTTCTGGTTCGGAACCGGAACGCTAGATCACTTCGCAAGAAACTTCAGCCTGCAAAGAAGACGTGCAGCCAAGAAGATCGGAAACCCAAGAATCAACCGCATAAGCTTCAAGACGCTACGCCACTGGAAAGCCACAATGGAATACCACCGCACAAGAGACATCCTACACGTCATGAACATTCTCGGCCATAAGAACATCAAGAATACTCTGATCTACACACACTTGGTGAACGTTCATGACGATGAGTTCGTCTCTAAAGTCGCATGGAATTTGGAGGAAGCCTGCAAACTCGTGGAAGCCGGATTCGAATACGTCACCGAGTTTGAAGGCGCGAAAGTGTTCAAGAAGCGCAAATAGTCCCCCACGTATCCCTCAAGGGTGCGGGGGGTTCATCCAAAACCATGTTGAAAGTGCGGGGGGTGGGATTTGAACCCACGAACGCCTGCGCGACAGGGTCCTAAGCCCTGCTCCTTTGACCAGACTTGGAGACCCCCGCCATTAGCC
>Ga0315306_10001687_pt1 | contig 10498 bp, 9 predicted proteins | sample TDP1_MG_FD_203803 | JGI IMG/M metagenome (GOLD analysis project Ga0315306, IMG submission 203803) | Freshwater sediment microbial communities from Lake Towuti, South Sulawesi, Indonesia - TDP1 | ecosystem: Environmental > Aquatic > Freshwater > Lake > Sediment | place: Indonesia: South Sulawesi... | reverse complement strand
TTCATCTGGCTAACAGATGACAACTTTGGCTTGGGCAGATATGCAAGTGATCTGGCTGACGGAATCATTCGGCGAGGGATTTCAGACGATATCATGTGGTTTACCCAGATCAGGTGTGATGACGTAGCGAGAAACCGCGACCTCTTACCCAAGATGAGGAAGTCAGGACTCCGCTGGGTCCTTCTAGGAGCGGAAAGCTCGAGTCAGTCCACGCTCGAAACCTTCAATAAAAGCATAACGCTGGAAGACACCAAAAGAGCTGTGGAATTCCTGCAAGAGAACGACATGTTCGCCCACGCAATGTTCATCATTGGAGAACGCAAAGACACAGTTGAGTCAATAGCAGAATTGAGGGAGTTTGCAAATGATCTTGATCCCGACTTCGCGATCTTCGCCATTCTCACACCTTTTCCAGGGACAGAGGTTTTCGAGGAGGCCAGGCGTAACGGTTGGATAGAGGACTTAAACTGGGCGCACTATGATATGGTTCACGCCATCATGCCAACAGAGACGCTCTCAAGAGAAGAGGTGCAAGAGGAACTCTACAGATGCTACAGGAGCTTCTTCGGCTCTTGGAACAGAAGGTTAAGAGGAATCTTCTCCACGAACGCAGTGAAAAGAAGAGTTTTCACGTATATGGCTAGTCAGGGCATCCTAGAGCAGTTCAGAAGACACTTTTGAGCTGGTTTTATGTCTCAGAGGGCCGTTCATAGTTCTTTCTTAACTTTCCTCATGGGCGTTTCATTTTTCGGGCTCATCCTCGTAATGATGCTAGCGATTAATCCACCCATAATGCAAGTGGACTTTCCCTGGCGGAAGCCATTGATAGGCTTGATCTTCGGATCGATCTGCATGTTGGGAATTGTTGCGGTTTTCTTTCCAAAGCAGTGTTCTGGAATGTTCCATTCAGGAAAAGGAAAGAGATACATCGGTTCCAACACAGATAATCTTGTTTCTCATGGGACCTTTCCAACCCTGCGGGGACATCACCCCGACTGCAAAGGATTTTCTGCCCATGTGACTCAGATAAAAGGCAAGACACTCTGTGCAGCGTGTACAGGTTTGCTTCTGGGGGCAATTATAGCTCTGGCTGGAACAATTCTGTACTTCTTCGATGATTGGCAGATTGCACAGAACAGTCTTCTAGCGGTTTTTGTGGGGGTCCTAGGGGTAGGCCTTGGTCTCTTCCAGTTCAAATTCAGAAGCTTTGTCCGCTTGTTCTTCAACACCTTTTTCGTTACAGGTGTCTTTTTCGTCCTATTCGGAATCGATCAGGTAGTTCAAAGTCTATTCGTCGATTTGTTTCTGGTAGCTTTGACTGTTTTTTGGCTCCTCACAAGGATACTGCTCTCACAGTGGGATCATTGGAGGATATGCCACACTTGCAGAACCCCTTGTGAAATCCGTGAGAAAAGGAAAAAGGGGGATTACTATCTGCGGCTCAACGCGTAGAGGGCGCCAATGACGATTATTATTCCGAAGATTATTGCCGCGAACGGCCAAGGTTCTACTCCTGGAGGGATTACCTCAATGCCTGGTTGTTGCAGAAGCCATATGAGACCCCAAATAATGATTATTGCGCCGATGGCGAGACCAACAACTGTGCCGCCTCTGGGGATTCCGAAGCACTCCTCTTCAAATTTGCGGCGCTCGGATCTGCGAGTTGGATATGCTTTGGGGTATAGGGGCGCTCCGCACTCGGTGCACTCTTTGGCATCATCTGGATTTTTCGCGCCACACTTTGTACAATAAACCATATTTTGTTATCTCCACACCGCATCATTTTTATACATAGTGTTCTTAAGGTTTTTGGCAGAATTATCCCTCTCTTTCAATTCGGCTCCACGTAGATTTATGGGGTGTACTCCGCCTCTATGTCGATTCCGCCTGCAGTTGTTTCTAGACCTACATCAAAATCGTTGCTGGCTCGATAATTGTCTGACAGACAAAAGCCTAAAAGAGCCTATGTTAATCTCTGCTGTCCAGCACCAGTCAGTTCCCAACGGTGAGGCTTCCCGCCTTTGCGTACGAGTATATTCTCACCTTCGAGAAGGCGAAGATGATGAAGAGTTGCCGCATAACTCAACTTGGTGTTTTGTGTAATAGCCTTGGCGTTTAAAGCGCCCTTCTCAAGTTTCGAGACTATCTGCGTTCTGGCTTCTAGACCGGGTCGAACATTTCTCTTCAGTGATAGAAAGGCTTTGGGATGGTAGGCTCTCTTCAATAGAGTCCCCAAAGACAAATCTGCATCCATGTATAAAAGCGCTGGTTAGGCCATGAAATCTTTTAGACTGATCTGCTTCGGTTTGTCACCCTCAAAAAGCGAACGAATCTCATCTTCCACCAGTGAAAGCCTCTGAGCGTAATAATCAGGAAGCCCATACTTCTGCACAAGCTTACGTGCTGCATCCAGATACTTCTCGATTCCGCCACGATGGACAGTTAAGGCCAAGGCTCCTCCACACCTTGGACACTTCCCCTGAAGAGGCAGCCTTCTGAACCGCCTATTGCAGTTCTTACATCGAAAACCTTGGGTTGTGAACGCACGGAGATTACCCATTATGTCACGGATAAAGTGCGTAGTGAGGACCTTCCGAGCAACTGTCCTCGCATCAACAGCCTCAATCTTCTCCGCCAACGTCAGCTGACTACTCAACTTCTCAGTCATCCGCCCCAATTTCTTATACATGCTCTCACGATTGCCCATGTTGACATCCGATACAGGAATGGTATAGTCGAAGCCCTCACACTGCGCCTCAGTATTCAACCGATGCTCAACCAAGTCTACGAGCCCTCTGACACTTCGCGACGGCACCCCCTGCAAGGTTTTCTCGTAGAACTCTAAAGGATAGGCTGAAACAACATCAACCTCATGAGCCTGCCTCTGTACCTCAAGAGGATTCACTACAGGGATGATAAAGAGTGGTGCATCCATTATCCCACCTATCTGAGTTGGCAAGTAGGTCCTAGAAAAGTTCAAAACAGTGTCTAAAGTTAGCATTAGAGCGTCCTCGTCACCGTCACAATCTCTACGCTTCGCCGAATGCCACAGTGGATGAGCATAACAAACATTCAAGGGGGTAAAACCGATGATGCGCCCGAGAATACCAACAGATGTGTGGGGCGCCAAACCCACAATAAGGTGCCCAACCAAATCCTCGGCCCCTCTAACATGGTAGAATGAGGGAAGTTCATAGACCTTCTCAAGAAGCTCGTCCAGAAAACTTGCCAGACGAACAAAATATTCCACGCAATCTAGCGGAATAACAACGTCCTGTACCCTGAGTTCACATATCTGGTCGCAGCCTGTGAGTGGTTGCCCCTGATGGTCATGGGAGTAGCCCAGCTGCCTAAGCCTTTCTAGAGAAATCCCTATCTCCTTCGCTTTGAAATGTGTTAGCGGAGCGTTTGTTGCGTCAAATCGTATTGTTCCATCCTTAAAGGCGGATAGGTCATATCTTGCTCGTAGTATCCCCTTTTCAAGAACCTCCGCAGTCTTCGTCTCGTTCATCAACCCTCTCACACCCTTCACAAGCTCTGGAACAGGTAGATTCAGCCTCCTACATGCCTCATCCATAAACTCCCTAACATTGATGGGCTGTTTCTCGTAGCTTCGCGTAGCGACCTTACACACAGGGCAGAGACACTCCTCCAAGACCCTTCCACACCTAGGACAAGCCCTCTCAAGAACAGTCTCCACACCACACTTTTCACACAAAGCCCGAAGGGTCAACTCATGGCAACTTGGACACCGCCTCTTCACAAGCTCAACCTCGATCACACCCTTATCAGCTGCCCTCACCAGATCACGTCGAGAACCACCAGCCATACCAGCAGGGAAGAGAACATGAACTAGAGGTCTCATCTCACGCCTCCTAGCCTTCTCGGGACGTCCCATCCTAGCACCCACAAGTGTGGGAGCTTTCTCCCTAACGGATATTCCAGACAGCCCTTCGAGATTTTGAAGCACAGACTCCCCCTGATCTATCCTTCGCTCAGGAGTCTGAAGCCCCAAACAGAACGCGAAGACCTGAGCATCACCACCAGCTATTCTTATGTCATTCTCCGCCATTTTGTGTGGTATGCAGATTCGCTCAAGTAAGGCCTTCACCGATTCCTCCATCACACCAACAACTCCAGTGACGACACCGCCCTCAATCTCACTTTTGGAAGTCAAGAGCCACCTCCTCAACCCTCGGAGCTCCTCAGTGGAAATGCCTGACCAGAAATACGTGAAGAACGGATGGAGAGGCACTTTGAAGGCTAAGGCTATTGACACTGCCTCTACGGCTGTCGGCTTACTTCCAAAGGGATCTCTTAAAAGGGCTTCTAGACGCGTTTTAGGCATCTTCGCTGCCGCTGCAGCCTGGGCCAAATCGTCATTAAACCCTTGTTTGATAGCCGCTTCAAGCTCCTCGCACCACCACTCTTCCGTGAACCCGGACGGAAGAAGAGGCTTGTTGTTGTACAAGAAGTCCCCGAACCCTATCAGAATGTCACCGAGGAACTGGACCCTGTCAACCACACCCTTTATCTCATCAAGATTCTCCATCGAAACACGAACAACTGATCCGTCTCTCAGACGGACTATGGGAGGCTCTATGGTGTCAACTGGGAGAACCACCCCAGCTTTCCCCGGACCCTCAACTCGTAGCTGAGTGCCCGCGGCGAGAAAGCCTTGAAGAACCATCATGGTTGCTGGGTGTAGGCCTACCGCTGCCAGACCGGTGTTCCTGGCCCTTCCGTAACGAAGCCTGAAACCCCCACGTCTGGATGGAAATGAGAAGATGGGGCGGCCGGCGATGACGTCTTCCATAAAACCGACTGACCTTTTCCTTTTGATCTCTCGCACATTCTTCAACCAGTCCCAGCCCTCAATCCCTAGCTTCTCTACGATCGTCCAAACCTTGGCAGAACGCCCGACAACCCCGTCGTTTACCACTAGAAGGGCACCACCCCTCACCCGGTTTGTCTCTACGCGTGGCAGATTGCGGAAGGATGAGACCTCAACAGGATCGGACTGCGTGCCAGTGACTTCCACTGGAATGAACTGGATGGCTCTTCGTAATTCTTCATCAGAGACATGATACTGAAACCGCGAGACCGCCCGCTCATAGAGCCTTACCTCTTCAACAAATCGCCCAGTCTCCTCCGCGGTTGGCTTGTAGCGATCAAGCCCCAGCAGTCGACGGACAAAATCGCCGACCACCAAAGTTAGGGCCTGCTCTGTACCGCCTGCGGCGCGTATTGGACCAGCATAATAAATTGCCAAGTACTTTGTTCGATCAGGGTTATACTTTATAGCTACTCGGGCTACGCCCTGCAGGGGCGCAGCGGTGATTCCTTCAGTCAGTATTGCAAGAGCAGTTCTAATAGCCTGCTCAGCCGCCTGAGGAGCTTCCATGTGCCCGAATTTTCCGTAAACAATTTCTTCTGCTATCTTGAATGCGAGTTCTTCCCTCGGCATCTTTCTGCTCAACTCTCTTATACTCTCAGCTACGCTTGATGGCCCTACCAACCCCTCAACAAGCTCAGCGAGGTCTTTCGCCACTTCTGGCTCTGGGCTGAGAGCTGGGTCCAATCCCTTTTTCCTAGCTTTTCTCGCAATCTCGTATATGTGCGAGAGCTGATTTTCCAAAGAGGAAACGTAACGCTGATACCCCTCGCTTATCTTGACGCTCAAAATATTCTTCCCAAGCAACAGTCTAACAGGTGAATATTCAATTTTTCTAACACGAACAAATCAAAAGTAGAAGGTCAGCCTGTCAAAGCCTTCAGGTCAACTCTTAATACTGTCTACCAGTTCCCTGATCTTGCCCTTGACTGCAGACTCTTCTGTCACAGTCCCTGTGACAATAACATCTGCACCGGCATCCACTGCTCCCTTCACCTGTTCCCCAGTTTTGATGCCCCCACCTATAATTAACGGAACTTCGATCGTGGATTTGACCAGTTCTATCATCTCCCTTGGCACAGGATGCCTAGCTCCTGAACCCCCTTCAAGATATACAAATCGCATTCCAAGGTACTGTGCTGCCAAAGCGTGTGCAGCGGCGAGTTGGGGTTTCTCGTATGGAATGGGTGTGGCTCGCCCGATAACGCCGACGGCTGCCCCCTCTCCAACTACAATATAACCGAGCGGAATAGTCTCCAGGCCGTATTTCTTAACGAGAGGAGCACCTAGGACTTGTGCTCCAATGATAAAGTACGGGTCTAGGGAGTTGAGAAGGGACATGAACCATATGGCGTCAGCGTGCTTGCTGATGCCCGTTATGTTGTTTGGGAAGAGGATTACTGGGATGCTTACGGCTTTCTTTACCGCTTTCACAGTTTTGTCCAGATCGGAAGTGGAGACAGAAGTTGATCCGCCAACCATTATGGCAGCTGTCTTAGAAACCTCAGCTTCTTTAGCTATGTCGGATGCGTATTGAGAAGATACTCTCTCGGGGTCTATGAGAGTGATGTGAATTGCCCCCTCCCTCTTAATCTTATCCAGCAAGTAACTCTCTACACGACCAATCAAGGTCTGTCCCTTACCATTTCAACTTTCAAAATATATATACTTACTCACCCCAATACGCACATTCTACCGTTAGAAAGCCGCTGGAATGTTTTACTTCATAAGAAGCTGCTATGCGCCAGTTTCTCCCGAGTAGAACTTGTCCGCGAAACGGCAATAGACATCGATCTTCTGGAAGGTTGATCTGATCGGAAACTCCTCAGTCAAGCCACAACCCCCACAACGCACTGTCGCGCGTTCTCGCCCCTTCAATATCTCAACCCTAATCGCTTCCCTTCCACATCTAGGGCACAAGTAGACCTTAGGCAGCTGCCTTTTGGGAATGCGAATTACTCTTCTTCGCCTTCTACCCATTTAATAATCCCACATGACTTATAAGAAAGGCATTAAGGCGTTGCCCTTTCCACTTACGTTAACTACTGCGATTGCTTAAATACTTGTCTTAAGTCCTTCCTCATTTGTCATGCCTGAGAAAAATTTCTTCCTATGCAATCGCAATGGCGGAGAAAGCCGATTACTTCTTAAATTCTGTAACATCAGTAATGGGAGCAAGAAGAAAAAGTGAGATGAAGGGGCTAAAGTGAAACTTACAAGCGACGTTTTGAAATTAGACCTGCCATCCGTTGAGACCAGGGTTAAGCGGTTTATCAGAGATTATGTAGAAAAATGTGGAGCCAGCGGCGTTGTTCTGGGCGTTTCAGGTGGGGTTGACAGCTGCACAACAGGCGCTCTCTCCTCCCTAGCCCTCGATGGTCATATAGTGCTGGGCATCATGTTACCCGAAGAAGAGACATACAATGCCATCGATATACAACACGCAAGACTGGTGGCTGAGAAGTTCGATTTCACCCTAGAGACCATTGACATTTCATCTGTGCTCAAAGCATGCTTCAAGTCTCTTCCAGTATACGATAAAGCAGACAATGTTAGCAACGGAAACTTGAAGGCTAGGATGAGGATGGTCTTCCTCTACTATTATGCCAACAGGCTTAACAGGATAGTCTGTGGCAGCTCAGACAAATCTGAAACTATGATAGGATACTTCACAAAATGGGGAGACGCTGCTGCGGACATATCCCCCCTCATGGACCTCTACAAGACACAGGTAAGGCAACTAGCCCTCCACATAGGCATGCCCCCAGAAATAGCCACAAAGCCGTCGACACCTAGGCTTTGGCCAGGACACCTAGCGGAGGAAGAACTAGGTATCAGATATGAAACGCTAGACCTTATCCTCTTCGGCTTGGAACACTTCATGACATCCAAGGAGATAGCTGAGCAGCTGAAGCTTCCAGTAGAACAGGTTAACCAGATTAAGCGGAGATGGTTAGGTGCCGAACACAAGAGGCGCGCACCCTTGACGACAAAGCTTGGCTACAGAACTGTTGGAGCAGATTTTAGAATCCCCTACACCACACAATAAGCCTTTTCCCATAAAAGTTGCTATACAACAGCGAGGAAGATGGCATATGTCAAAGGAGATTAGTGTAGCCCTAGCACAAATAGGCTGCAGAATTGGAGATAAAAAGTCTAACATACAGCTGATGGAGAAAAATGTTAAGCTAGCGAAGGAAAAAGGAGCTGACCTTATCGTTTTCCCAGAGCTCTCGTTGACTGGCTATCTAACTCGCGATCTCACCTATGATTTGGCAGAGGCTATTACAGGACCGTCTGTCAGTTCCCTGGAAAAAGTTGCCAGAAGAGAAAAGCTACACATAGTTTTCGGGATGCTGGAGCACAGTGAGAAAGCTCATGGAGTTGTTTATAATACCGCGGTTCTCCTCGGTCCAAAGGGGTTTGCAGGCAAATATCGAAAGATGCAATTGCCAACCCACAGCGTCTTTGAGGAGAAACGCTATTTCAGACCAGGATACCAACTGCCAGTCTTTGAAACAGAGATCGGAAAACTCGGCCTAATAATTTGCTACGACATATTCTTCCCGGAAATCTCTCGCCTACTAAGGCTTAAGGGTGCGCAGATCATTATCTGTATATCAGCCTCCCCTGCAGTGCGACGGAAGTTCTTTGAAGTCTTCACGGTTGCCAGAGCCATGGAAAACACGGTCTTTCTAGCTTACACCAACCTCGTCGGTATTGAAGACGGACTACAGTTCTGGGGGGGCAGCAGGATAACAGCTCCAAACGGCCACATCGTCACACAAGCGAAATATGATGAAGAAGACCTTGTGATGGGAAGAATTGATTATGGGGATTTGGAACGAACAGAGACCTTTGTTCCAACACTCCGCGACTTGAGACCCGAATTTTTCGACTCACTGAAGGAGCACACAGAAGCTCTATGAGGGACGGCTATGAACAAAATCCGTATCATCAGAAATGAAGACGTAGAAAAGGTGCTCATGGGAGTTCCCAACGGACATAAACATTTGCGAATCTGTATGAAACTGAAAAACGGAACATTTCTGATCTTTCAAGAGGCAACCATAGCAAACATCTCACGGGCCTATGTCGCCCTCAAAACTCATCCCAGCCTTCAAGCGTACGAACTCAAAATAAAAATCCTAAACGAAGAGCAACGAAAAGAAGAATACGCAACACATCAACTCATCGAAACACCACGAAGCAGCAGCGAAATCAACGCAGAACTAAAGGAAATCCTAGAAAAGAGTTGAATCCTTATTTGAATTCGCGAGTAGTCTTTTCTATCCGATCCAACGCTTCCTCTATTTTCTCATACGAAGTAGCATATGAGAGCCTTAAGTATCCTTCGCCATATCTGCCAAAAGCGGAACCAGGTACAGTCACAACCTTCCCTTTGGCAAAAAGATGATCGGAAAACTTCTCAGACGCTTCTCCAAACTCTTTGATATTCGCGAAGGCATAGAAGGCCCCCTCAGGAAGGGGACACCTGAAGCCTTCAATATCATTCAGCCGTGAATAGAGAAGTCGGCGGCGCCTGTCAAACTCCCTAACCATGTCCCTCACGAATTTCTGCGACCCCTCCAACGCTGCCACGGCAGCGTATTGAGCGGGTCCGTTCACACACGCGGTGATGTATTGGTGGGCGAGCATCATGGGTGAGATCAACTCTTCAGGACCAAAAGCGTAGCCAACACGGAAGCCTGTCATCGCGTAGGTCTTAGAAAAGGAATTTATAACAATCGTACGTTCCCGCATTCTAGGGAAGGTAGCCAAACAATAATGCCTAACATCACCATACGTGATCTTTTCGTAGACCTCATCAGAGATCACGATTAAATCACGCTCCGCGGCAAGCTTTGCCAGTTTTGCCATACCATCATAAGACAAAACAGACCCTGTGGGATTGTTGGGCGTGTTTGTGATAATCACACGTGATCTTTCTGTGATTAGTGACATCACAACATCGGCATCAAGCCTGAAACTTTCCTTCTCAAGCATTGGCATTGAAACCGGAACTCCACCCGCTATCAAGACACCAGGTTCATAGCAGACGAAACCAGGATCTGGAAGTAAGACCTCATCACCAGGGTTTATCAAGGCAAGCAATGCTAAGAAGACTGCTTCCGTCCCTCCAGCGGTAACCAAGACCTCAGAGCCCGGGTCGTACGATAGGCCGTAGTCTCGTTTCGCCTTCTCTACCAGTGCTTCACGCAGTTCAGGAATGCCTGTAGTGGGGGTGTAGTGCGTTCTACCTTCATCCATAGCTCTCTTGGCTGCCTCAAGAATGTGAGGAGGAGGAGTGAAGTCGGGCTCACCTATCCCCAGACTAATAACATCAGGAACACCCTCTGCTAATGAGAAAAGACGGCGAATACCAGAAGGCCTAACCTTCTTCAATCGCCTTGATATCTTGAAACTGTTCAAGCCCCCACTCCTCAGACTCTCATTTTTCCTAAAGCATAAAATGTTTGCGTTTGCAAGCTATACAAGGCTCATATCAAAATATTCAAAAGTTCGTGGAAACCGCAATGTTTTTCTCCCTGTATACAAAAATGTATCCCCTAAGCACTTTCTTTAGGTGGACAGGTTGAGCTT
>Ga0315306_10001683_pt1 | contig 10511 bp, 7 predicted proteins | sample TDP1_MG_FD_203803 | JGI IMG/M metagenome (GOLD analysis project Ga0315306, IMG submission 203803) | Freshwater sediment microbial communities from Lake Towuti, South Sulawesi, Indonesia - TDP1 | ecosystem: Environmental > Aquatic > Freshwater > Lake > Sediment | place: Indonesia: South Sulawesi... | reverse complement strand
AAGCCCCCACTATTGAGACAAAGCCCTTGTTGAAATCTCCTAAGAAGCCCATTTCGACCATTGTTACTTTCAGCGTCTGATATGTCTATTAGTTATGAATCTGTAATATTCAGGACCGCAAAGAAGAGACCGCTGCATTGAATTTTATTTTTCGTTTTTGGCTATTGTTTTGAGGTCTTTTATTCTCTGCTCAACCACGCTTAATGTCTTTTTTCTCAGGGTTTCACCTGTCAACCTTTGATTTGCAGTTTCTCTTAGCCTGTCAGCTAGTGCGTCGTCGCCAATAACGTGTCTTATCCATCGCTCAAAGTCTCCGCGTTCATTGTGAAATTCAAGAGATGACGCATCAACGGTTTTCAGCGCTGAAAAGAACTCGTATAAACTGTGAACAGTCAAATCTGTTGGTCTAGCAAATTCGTAACAGAAGGTGAAGCCTTTTTCAATCGTATACGATCGGAGTATTCGACGAGCTATCCACTCAGGCTTCTCGAGCTCATGCATGACTCGAGCTTCAAAGTCGGATAGCACGCTGGAAAAAACTGTGAATGCCTCGAGGGGGCTACCCAGCGGATTGAAGTAGCTATGCACGTCTCCAGGTCCGCCGCCCTTCATGCTCAGATAATACAGGTGGTCGCTCATCTGGAGACAACGCCATAATCGAATCAAATCTGGGTTGCCTATCTCCTTGACGACAGGTTCTAACTGCTTCAGCCGATTGTAGCAAGTCCACTGCATGGGGTTGATGAGCCAAGCTGTTATGTCGCGTTCCAAGTCAGCCCAAGAAATGGAATAGAATTCGTGCACGTCTATCTCGCCAACTGGCTGATGCCAACGAACAACCTCGATGGGTAACGCCCAGTTCAGGTTGCCCCATTTAATGACTTCGCCAGGTAACCAATGCAGGAACTCGTGTATGCCGCTTTCAGGCCAGTGATGCTCGCCCAAGGTTTCATAGTCCATGAACAGCGTGACAACTTGTCCAGAACAAGCAGCCAGCCAACTTGAATATTTCTGAGCCGTCAGAGGCCACTCGTTCCACCAGCGCGCTGTGAAACGGAAGCCTATGTCGTCCGCCAGCCGATAATTACGTAACAGAACACGCAGATTGGAGTCTTTGGCTTTGTACACGTAGTTGGGGCTACGCCACCGAAGCAATCGTTCAACGCCTTCAGTTATTGTAGCTTCGTAGCCCAAGTCCTCAATTGTCTTAGCTATCGGGTTATTGTAAATGCATTCCGTGTTGATGCACGTCTTTGGCTCGTAATTGAACAAGTCTTTCATGAGTTGCCTGTGCATTCGCACTTGTTCAACGAACTCGGAGCGGTCTGAACCAAACAGGCTGGAAAGCGAGTGATAATAGGTTTCGTCGAAGAATTCGACACAACCTGTCTCAGCCAGTTGTCGAAACGATTCGATTAGATCAGGGTTCCAGCGTTCACACTGCTCAACGAACACGCCGCTGATGCTGTACGCCACTTTGAACTGTTTCCGTTCATGCTTGAAATGGTCAATCTGTTCCAGAATGATGCTGTTGGCAGGAAGATAGCATTTGCGAGACGCGCGTTCAAAGACTTCTCTGTTTAATGTGTGGTCAAAGTACAGATCTGTAAGGTCATTGGTCTTCACTTGAGGTCTGGTCAACAAATTTGCATGAAAATGTCTATTCAAACGCAATGGCTGATGGACTTCAAAGATTAGGCAGATGTCTGGCAATGTTGACTTCCAGCTATTCTGATGGCGAAATCAACCTTACGTTGAGTCTGACTATTTATTGTTTATGAATCCAAGTAGTTATATTTACTAAAGATCAAAGAAAAAGATGGGAGATATGGACTACTCCATCTACCATCCTTCCTCCTATCTTAACGCGTCAGAAATGGAAAAAGCCGCAGTCAGAACCTGACCTTCTTTTTCTGTACAATCCTGAATTTTCTCCTGGTATCCCCTTCACAGTGAATAGTGTTAGCGCGTTTTTCTCCAGTGGAAAACGCAAAATTACCCTTGAATTCTTCACGTCTTTTGTCAGTTTGGGTCATGGAGTATTATTCTAATTTTCTCGATGCGTAGAATTCTGTCAGTCTTGCACCAAGAAACGTGAGACCTAGTGCTAACAAGAAAGAGAGAGCAAAGTTCAAAAAAAGCCCGTTCCAAAATACAAACGTGCTGACACCATAATTTAGTGGCTGTACTGTTGGGAATGCTTGGTCGATTGGCGCTTCGGGAGGCAATGCAGCTTTTTGTTCGATTCCTAGCATTTCAAAGGGATATCCATAATATGCAACAACAGTTGTTCCAAGTAAACCCCTGACGATGACCTCTATTTTTTCTATCCTCGTGTGTATGACAAGAGACATGAAAAGAAACATAACAGTCAGTATTGAAATGAAGACTAATTCTCTCATCCCAATGTAGTCGTAAATGTTGTCGTACGTTTTCTTCAAGGCCATGCCTACTCGTGAGCGTTCAACGTAAACTGTCGCAGCTACTAGAACACTCACCAACATGGTAAAAGTGAGGACCTGCGACAAGAAAGGACTGTAAAGAATTGATAGAACCCGCGTAACTGAAAGTGCTGCAACTTTAACATGCGCCTCAAGGTCGTCAACCTCGACCCAGTTTAGTGTACCGGTAGAGGTCGAATTGTCATATTGCGTGTGAATCCAACCTGGGACTCTCTCCGGTTCCCATTTGTCGCTGTAGAAAAGTGGGTATGACGAAAGCATAGTGCTCGCCTTGACTCTGGTTACATTTTCTATGCCTGCATCTGCTCCCCAAAACTGATCATACAGAGTTTCAGCCATCAAGGGATTTCTGAAAGCTTCTTGATCTGAACCACCAGAATCCTCCAATTCAGCTTTAACGCCCAAGTCTTCAGCTCGCCTTAATACTAACTCATCTAGATCCAATCCGTCATCATTCGGAAAGGTCTCTGCGACTCGAAGAACACCGCTGCCAATACAATCTAAGTTGATTACCGCACTAATGTCCTTCATTTCGGCTTTATGCTGTCTTATATAATTAATGGCGCCAACAAACCCGAGTTCCTCACCTGTGAAAGCAACAAAAATAAGCGTTTGCTCGGGCTTATACACGCCTTCTTTGGCAGCATTGGCAAAGACTCGAGCCAACTCTATGGCTCCGGCAGTGCCAGCGCCGTTGTCGCAGAACCCACTAGTCATAACGGTATCGTAGTGACCAGAAATTATGAGGAACTTATCAGGATTGACTGAGCCCTTTAGCTTTCCTACTACATTGTAGCTCGGCCCATATCCTATCACTGCTGGGATAGTCAAGCTAGCGGATACATTCATGCTTGATTCTCTGTTTCGAATCCTCAAGCCATCCTCGTAATTCACCCAACCGACCGGAACCTTCGAATCCCAATACTGTGGCCCCGAAGCACCATCTGAACGACCTCCAATAGAGCCTAACATCGGTGGAGAAAAAGACATCCAATCATACCACCACGTATATATGATCGCCGCGGGCGGCTCCCATCTTATTTTGTCTGCTAAATAATGTCGTAAATTTCTATTCCAACAAAACTCTCTCCCGACTAAGACTATCTTACCCTTAATGTTTATGGCACTCCAAGGGTTAACGTTGACTTTCCTCGTTATTGCAAAGCGATTTGGAGCTTCAGGAAAAGGCAGAGTCACTAAATCTCCAAATACTCCGCCTTCTGGAGTTGGCCAGCTATAATGTGCGGACTGAAATGATCGAGTGATTTCTTGATCACCCAATGTACTGGCGTTACCATCGTCATCAATAAGAAGAGAAGGCTTACTCAACAGATTCCAGTTTGTAAATTCAAATTGCTCCATGCTGGTTTCAAGCCCAAAACTCTCATATTGCTTTTTTATCCACTGGGCTGCTTCATTTGCGCCTGTGGAACCTGCTGACCGAAATGCGTAGTTCGAAATGCTTGGGTCTAACGCGATTTTTTCAAGCTCTAAATCATAGTTGTAAACATTTGTTCCATTTATCCGCCTTATTATCTCTGACTCTTGTCGTGTTAAGCCTGAATATTGATTGTCTGCGGACGTAGCCCATTGACTGCTAGGCACCAATAAAAACAGGAGTAGAAGCATCAGAGCCAGTAATGCAGTTTTCTTCATTTGTACTCGCAAATATTAGCCTCACCGAGGTTTTTATGTTTGTCGGGAATGTGTGGACTCGTAATCGCAGTAGTTTCAATTTTCTCTCTTTTCTTTTCTGTTCTTTGCAGTCCTGCAGAATTCAATAATTAAATTATTGTTTGTTAACCTAGCATCAATAGAGATGACTACTCAAGAATTCTCTGTTCAAAAGGCGGTCTCTTCAACAGAACGTCTTCCATGTAGGCCCTTAACGGTTCGGCTACACTCCAAGCTTGTGATATGCAGCCATTGGGTTCATGTGGCGAGTCCCCGTCGAGAATTTCGCTTATGAAGCCTAAGCCAGCACGGTAGAGTTCCTCTGTGAATAAGGATTTAAGGAAGTTTTCGAACGCGAAACTGCGCCACTTCGGCTCGTGGTTTTTCACTTTAAGGAAGGCTGTAACAAACGGTCCAAGCAGCCATGGCCAAACCGTACCGTTGTGGTAGGCTTGGTCACGTTGCCTTCGATCTCCCGCGTATTTTCCCATGTATCTTGGGTCACTGCTTGACAGGCTTCTGAGCCCGCAAGGAGTCAAGAAATTTTTCCAAACCGTTTCCGCCACTGCCCCAGCCATTGTCTTGTCGGGCATTATGAAGTCTAAGGCGACCGCGACTATCTGGTTTGGTCTGAGAGCATTGTCCTTTTCTTTGTCGCTTGTTACAACGTCGAACAGGCAGTTTTTCTGTTGGTTCCAAAACTTCTCTATGAAACTTCTCTTTGCCTTCTCAGCCATGAGACTGTATGCTTCAGCTTTCTGTTTGTGCCCAAAACGGTTAGCTAGGAGTTCCGTGATTTTCAGCGCGTTATACCACAACGATTCAATTTCTACTGCTTTGCCGTCTCGCGGCGTGATAGGCTTACCGTCTATCGAGGAATCCATCCATGTGAGTTGAGGACCATGAGCAAGCAAACCATCTTCGTCAACGCGAATGTTGAACGTTGTACCACGTACATGATAGTCAATAATGGACTCCAACGTTGACCAAAGTCTTTCCTCAACGAATTTGAAATCATTTGTGTACTTCAAATACTGTAGAACAGTGTTGAAATACCAAAGTGTAGCATCCACAGTGTTGTATGCTGGTTTGTCTCCAAGGGCATCAGGAAACCTGTTGGGGACTATGCCCTCTCTGCAGTATTGTTGAAAAGTCAAAAGGACTTGTCTGGCCTCTTCAAATCGCCCAGTCACGAGCGCTAACCCAGGCAAAGATACAAGAGAATCTCTTCCCCAGTCTTCGAACCAGTGGTATCCAGCAATAACGGATTTAGTCTTGGTTGATTCGCGATTTACGATGAAGTCGTCTGTTGCAAGAATCAACCACTTTAGCCAATCATCAAATTGAACGCCTTCGTGGCCTCTCCGAAGGCTTTCCAGCAGATCTCTCCTTCGCTTCAATTCTGAACTATACAAAGCGTCAATGCTAGATTGGCCTTTGTAGGTTGAAGAAAACACGCTCTCAGTTTCACTTTCATCTCTACCGGCAACAGCCAATATAAAAAATCGTTTAGTCTCACCAGGGGTTAGGTCTAACTCGAATAATCCAGGTTTATAACTTTGCTCAAGGCTGCTTTCTCCACGCATCGCCTCAACTCTGAAGTAGGTTTCAACCCATTCACTTTGTCCAGCCGTGTATCGTCCATCCGAGGATGACAACGTTAATGTTGACATCCCGTTAGACAGCTTAACAGTCACATGTTGATTGGAGGCTTTTTGAACAAAATTCCATGGAATCTGGTCTCTTTGTGTGACTGAGTGAAAGTGTCTCGAATTGACTAGCGGTGCAATTGACAGTCTTGCCTTTTGTTCAGAGGCGTTTAATACTTTATAGAGGATTATTGACGCGTTTTTTTGATATGGCATGAATATGGTCTTCTCGAGCTGAAATCGTCCGTCCACATTATACGTGTAAGTTGGGAACGGAGCGATAGAAAATTCAGTGAGGAAGCGGTATCCTTCTGGTCGAATCTCTCGGGCGTTTTCATTTGCCCCAAGATAGTAAGTTTGATTTTCTAAAGCCACTTCTTCGTCAAGCTTGGTTAGGAGCACACGTCTATCAACGGGCGGGTTGAAAGCGGCTATTAAGAGACCGTGATATTTCCGAGTGTTTATCCCAAGTGCGGTAGAGGAAGCGTAGCCGCCTAAACCATTGGTTATTAGCCACTCTGTCTTGACAGCCTTCTCGAAATTTGATAGCGCATTGGAATCAAATGCTATTTTGGGCAGATTGACTTCCATAGCAACCAGCAGTTTAGCTATTAGAAGGTTGGCATTTAAGACTTCACGCGCCACGTTGAAGGGACAGAAGAAACAGGAAGCTTCAGATTTCGAGTTTTTCCAATATTCTCTTTTCTTTTTCACTCGATATCTCTGCGACTACGTGAATGTGATTCTTGAGGCCTGAATTTTCAATTCTTGGTTTTAGCAACTGGTCAATCTGAAAAACTCCAGCTGGGTTGGACATGGTGATTCTTATCGTTATGGGTTTCTCTTTGCCCTCCTGAATCTCCACGTGTTGAATTGACAGTGCTGAAACCGAATGGATATCCACTTTTCCTGCTTCAAATGGTATTCTTGCTCGTCCCTCTTCCATATCTAAGGCGTCGGCGACGCTGACAACTCCAGCTTCAACTGTTAACGGTTTTCTTTCTCGCTCATGCGACAAGACAGCATGCAACACCTCAGAAGTTATTATAGCCGCTTCCTCTTCGGAGTAGACATGTGACAAGTGCTTGCTCAAGAACTCAAGCGACAGTAACGCGCTAATTTGCTCGTGGCCACTTCGGCTAACTATCATGCCCAAATCGTGGAGTATGGAGCCTAACACCACAACTATCTCTGCATCCTCATTCTTCATGCCATAATTCTTGACGATGCTGGGCACCACTTTTCTAGCAATTAGAATTCTCAGAATTTTCAGCGCCGAGTTGGCTACTATCCTGACGTGGGTTGGACCGTGATCGGTGTAGCCCATGCGGTCAATTGCCATCACGTTGGCGCATTTCCAAAAGGTCCATAATCTTGTGTCTCTTTTAACTCCATCCATTATTTGCTTCAATTTTGTGTTGTCACGGAATGGTATATTGAAAACATGAGACAATGTCCAGCAGTCCCCCTAAACACACCAAATTATAGGCTTTTAGGGTTTAAGTCATTAGTTTAGCCACGTTTTTGCCCTTTACTGTGCCGAAGTATCTGGCTACTGGTAGGCATTTGGTTCGCAGCAGCAACGCGTGGGGACTCGTGAATTTGGTTTCCGTGAGGGTTTCAGCGTAGCCCATGCCCTTCGCCACCACAAGGTCGGCTGACTTGTAAAGCGTCAAAAACCGTTGCGAACATTCTTTTAGGATGAGACCCACTGTATCTGTACCGTTTGCGATTAGATCGTCTGCCACTTCGTGCATGCCCACGGTTTTGGCGTCCTGTAGTGTTGCGTCGTTGATTATGGGCTTCCCCTTTACAGCCACAGTAACATGCGAGCCCAGCTTCTTCAGCTCAGTCACAAGCAGCGTGTCAAAGGCGATTTCACCCGCGTTGTCAGTCATGTATACTATTTCTTCCGCCTCTCTTGCCTTCTCGAGTATTTTGGACACTTCGTCAACTGCCAAATCTTGCTGCGCCTGTTGAACGAGTTTGGCGATTTCTTCGAACCAGAACTCATGTTCAGGAATATCGAATTCGATGATGTTGCCCACGATGGCGCAGAGGCAGGCTCGTCTGAACTTGGCTTCATTTGACGTTTCACGTGCAACCATTCTTTTTAGTTGGGGTAGAATCTCTAATGCTCGCTGGTTGCTTAGCCACTTCTTTTTGGCATATGGATCCTTGTTCCCAGTTATGGTTTTGACCATTCGATCTCTTTTGGTGCCAAGAATTGCTGGAACAGCCGCGGGCTTGAATTCTTTGTGTAGTAACCGCGTAAGCGCAGACATTGCTTCAAACCGCAACGTCTTGTCGTTTGTTGCTTCGAGGATTTCCATATAGCCTCTGTGAAGCAGGCATGGTGCACACTCGACGTCAACCTTCAACTACTGCCCCCCTTAATTCTCTAAACCAGACAAGCTTCAGCGAATTCCAACAGAATCCTATATGGATCTTTCGCTTTAACGATGCCGCTGGCAACAAGCACGCCCTCAGTACCCAACTGCAGAGCAGCAGAAACATCCTCACCTTTGGTTATACCTGCACCACAGAGAACTATGACATCACGATTCACTTTCTTCACCAAGTCAACCGTGCCCGACACAACCTCAGGCTTAGCCTTAGACACAGGAATGCCAGTACCAATAAGCTCTGGAGGCTCAACCGCAATCATGTCTGGTTTAAGAGCTGCCACAGCCGCACTAACGACAGCGTTGTTGGAGCACACAACGGAAAGTAGATTGCTCTCTCGCGCTCGAGTTATAGCTGCATCAATGTCTGCGAGCTTAAGCCGCCTCTCAGAATGGTTGATCAACGTGCCCACCGCGCCAGCCTCTTTCACAGATTCTGGTAAAACGCTTCCAGTAAAACTGCCTGCAGAAACAGGGTCAATGTGTTGCGCAAAAACCGATACCTTAACCGCACTCGCAATAGGCGCAATGTCCACAAACTGAGGAGCCACACCTACACAAACACTAGTCTCCAAACTGACCTTCTCGCATATCTGTGCCAGTTTCAACGCGTTTTTTCCCGTGCCTTCAGCGTAGGTTTTGAAGTTCACTAGAACAATGGGGGTACGAACTCGGCTGCTAAACCTCGACATCTATATCACTTCGCCTATAGCAATGAGAACGCAAAGTTAAAACAATTTGGATAAAACCGTTAAAAAGTCCCGATAGACTATGGCAGCTGCTTCAGTGCTCTTAACCGCTTTACAATGTTGGGATGCGTTGAAAACAATTCAGCCAGCCGATCCGCTGTAGTGATCTGCTTTCTCAAAACCTCTTCCACTAGTCTCTGGCCACTTCGGTTGCTAATCGCTTGAGATATGGCGGCTGAATCAGCCTCGGCCCTGTCTGGATCGGAGATGAACAAAGCCTTGAACGAACTGTAGCTACCGGTGTCTCTTCGGGCGTGTTTCATTCTGTGCGTGTAGTTCACGATTTTAGCCAAGCCCTCAGATAGTTTACGCGGACCATCCTCAGCGATGCTAGCACTGTGGCGGTCTGCAAAATACTCGCGCAGTCTACTTAGATACAATGTGAATATGGTTAAGACGAAATACATGAGGAGACTGCCGAAAGCAATTGCCGTGGTTCCTCCTCCACCTCTTTCGTCTCGGCTTCTGTACATTGAGGAATAAAACATGGATATGTAGATGTAGTAGAATATCGCTGGCAGAATCGAAACAAACATCATAACCTGAACATCGTGGTGTTTCACGTGACCTAGCTCGTGACCTATGACCGCCTCTACTTCCTCCTCGTCTAAAGTGTTCAATAGTTCTGATGTGACAGCCACTCTTGTACCCGCGACGGGTGAACCGTAAGCAAAAGCGTTCGGAACAGGAATGTCCGCAACCATAACCCGAGGTTTCTTTAAGCCACTTTTCTGACTTAACCGTTCCACTATCTCATGCAGTTTTGGTTTGTCAGATTTTGAAACCTCATGCACACGGTACATAGCATCTATGAGGTAGGGCGCAATCAACCATTGAAGAATGTTGAATCCAACAACAAAAACGCCGAGAATCACCAAGTCCACGGTTGAAAACACGAGAAAGAGAAGGGTTGCGAAGAACAGGGTTGACAACCCGAAGATTATGGCTAACGTTCCCGCAACAGACATGCGAAGCTGCCACAAACCCATGGTATTGCCTTCTTGTGAAAAACATGCAGTTGAAGCGAGACTTAAATCCTTTGCTCTGAATCCAATCTGACGAAAGATGCTGCAAACTCATTGTTTCTGTGTTTCAATCCGGTAGAGATTGCCAACTCTGGTCAAACTGAATTTCACACCTAGAATTTTCTGTGCGAGCCAAATGTTAGTGTCTAGGTGTTCAGTTACTAGGCGGGTCAAATAAACCGACTCTTCATCGGCAAGTGCTACGTAGGGCACTAGCATATCAGCTAAGTAAGAGTCAACTGTTGCCTTTGACTCCAATTCCTTGAGCAGATTCTCTGCAGCCTGTCGTCCCACAAGTTCACTGGGTTTGCCTAATTCACCTATGGCATCTCCACCTAAAAGCGCTCCGACGTCGGTTTCAGCCCACAGCACGAGTGAACTGCCCTTCTGAAGTGGATTTGACATGTCGTTAACAATTTGTATATCCGCTCTTAAATTAGCGGACTCAAGACGTTTGTTCGCCGACGCTGCCTGCCGTTCTGCGACTCTTCGGTCAGCCAGAAACGTGCAGACAGACATGCCCTTCACTTGTTGAAGGCGACCAAAC
>Ga0315306_10001682_pt1 | contig 10518 bp, 11 predicted proteins | sample TDP1_MG_FD_203803 | JGI IMG/M metagenome (GOLD analysis project Ga0315306, IMG submission 203803) | Freshwater sediment microbial communities from Lake Towuti, South Sulawesi, Indonesia - TDP1 | ecosystem: Environmental > Aquatic > Freshwater > Lake > Sediment | place: Indonesia: South Sulawesi... | reverse complement strand
TTTGAAAAATTCAGTAGAGGCTACTTTAAGGAAATGCTCAACGCTCCAGCGGGCAACTGCAGTGACTGCAAGCAGGTCATTCCTTTGACAAAAGGGTTCTACTGTGGCTTGTTGAGAGAGAAGCTAGAGAGTGGTATATGTAAGGTCTGTCCCTACTTCGCTCCGGAGCCTTCTGAATACAGACTGTTCAAAAGAACGTGAAGCAGAACGAGAAGGTGAAGAGGATGAAGTGTCCCAACTCCAACTGTGACGGCGAAATCGAAAGGGATGAGCAGAAAAAGAAGAAGGGCAACTTCTACTACTGCAAAAAATGTGGAACAGTAGTCTACCGATAAGACACTGAAAACTAGCCTCTCCGCGTGCATTATGCATTCTGTTGTTAGTGTTCTAGTTGTTAGGAACGAAAGGTTAGACTGCAGCAGCGCACGTTCCATCTGCTATACCATTCGTCCGCAATCAATTTATTAGTTTGATTTGTGGTAGTAAAATACTCTAATTAGCGCAAAGTGTCGTGGAAGGTGATAAAAACGGAGCACTGGGACCTAATAATCGTGGGTGCGGGACCAGCGGGCCTCACAGCCGGACTCTACGGCGCCCGCAGCGGACTAAAAACATTGGTTCTTGAGGAGAAAACCCCAGGAGGCGCAGCCGCCGAAACCCCACTGGTAGAAAATTACCCAGGCTTCTACGAAGGCATTAGCGGGCGGGACTTGGTTGAAAAGATGTCGGAGCACTGCAGGAAAGTGGGGGCGAAGGTCAACGAACTGGAGAGAGTGGTTGAGCTAGACTTAGAGAGTGAAAAGAAGGTAGTCAAGACGGATAGGACGGCTTACACTACTTCTGCTGTGATCATTGCCTCAGGCTGCCATTACAGGTCGCTGGGAGTGCCAGGTGAAGAAGAGTTTCGCGGGAGAGGAGTCAGCTACTGCGCTGTTTGTGACGGAGCTTTCTTCAAGGGGGGAAAGGTGCTGGTCGTAGGAGGTGGAAACTCCGCGGTTGTCTCCGCCATTTTCCTAGCCAATCTGGCGTCGGACGTGAAACTGTCTCATCGAAGGGACCAACTGCGGGCAGAGGAAACCCTTGTAAAGGACTTACAAGCGCAAAAGGTAGAAGTTCTATGGAACACAGAAGTCAAAGAGATTAAAGGAAACGTCAAAGTGAGAAGCGCAGTCCTCACCAACAACAAGACAGGTGAAACCAAGGAAATCAAGGTTGACGGCGTGTTCGTCCAAGTGGGCGAAGTGCCGAACAGTCAAGTTGCCAAGGAGGCTGGAGTTGAGGTGGACAAAGGCGGCTACATCGTCGTAGATGACCGCCAAAGAACCAACATCGGGGGAGTGTACGCCGCCGGCGACGTAACCACAGGTCCAGTTAAACAGATTGGAACGGCTGTGGGACAAGCAATTGTAGCAGCCACCGAAGCGTTCGGTTACATCAAGAGACCGTACTACTACAAGGGCTAGTGAGAAACGCTTGGTAGGAAGACGAGATCCCAAGTTTCGGAACGAGATTCTCTCAACTCCGGGAGGGGAAACCCTGCAACGCTGCTATCAATGCGGCTCCTGCACCGGGGGATGCCCCACCAGCTTCTACACAAGCTTCCGAGTTAGAAAGGTTGTTCACCAATCTCTTCTTGGGTTAAGAGACGATGTGCTGTCAGGCAAGGACATCTGGATGTGCACAGTTTGTTTCACTTGCCAAGAAAGGTGTCCGACGGGAGTTGAAGTGACCGACCTTATGCTTGCCTTGAGAAACCTTGCAACTAAGGAAGGTTATGCACCAGTTTCCCTCAAAAATGTGTTAAAAGCTCTGTTCGAAACCGGCCATGAATTCCCGTTCACCGGATACACCAGAAAACTCAGAAGGGAGCTAGGCTTGAGCGAAATCCCACCATTGACAATAAGCAGTCCAAAGGCGCTGGAGGAAGTTCAAAAACTAACGAAAATAGCTAGAGGTAGCCGCTTCTGGAAATCTAGCGAGATGAAAAAATGAAGGAATATGCGTTGTTTTTGGGCTGTCTCATACCAGCTAGGCTTCCCCACATTGAAGCCGCATCCATCAAGGTCTTGGATAGGCTTGGGATAAAGACTAAAGATATGGTAGATGCTTCTTGCTGCCCCGACCCCGTGGTTATGAAATCCCTTGATTTTAATAGTTGGCTGGCAATTGCTGCTAGAAACCTATCCATAGCTGAAGAGACAGGATCTGACATCCTGACATTATGCAGCGGATGCTTCTCAACCCTCAGCAAAGCCAACCACCTCCTCAAGTACAATGCTGAACTGAGAGGAGAGGTCAATAAGCTTCTGTCTGAAGTAAATAGGAGCTTCTCTGGCAAAATTAGTGTGAAACATGTCGTGGAGATCATTCGGGACATTGGAGAGGAAACGATAGAACAGCATGTGAAAAAACCTTTGAAACAGTTGAAAGTTGCCAGCCATCCTGGCTGCCATCTGTTGAGACCCAGCAACATCCTTCACGTGGACGATCCTAACGTGCCAACAATCCAAGATGAAATCGTGAGTTGGGTTGGCGCCGAGCCAGTGAACTATGCTCTCAAAATGTTGTGTTGCGGGGTTGGGATAAAGATGGTGGACCCAGAAGCGAATCTCTTGCTGTTGAGGGAGAAGTTGGCGAACTTAAAGGAGACAGAAGCCAACTGCATAGTTACTCCCTGCCCCTTCTGTTTCACCCAGTTCGACATGGGACAGAGAGAGGTTAGCAGAAAGTTTGGCGAAAGTTACACTTTTCCTGTGTTCTACATAACCGAGTTGCTAGGACTTGCACTAGGTTTTTCACCCGAAGAAGTGGGGCTTCACCTTCACACGACCCCTGTTATGGAGGTTCTAAAGTAGAATGTCTGAAAGTAAAGAAGAAAAGCGGGTTGGCGTTTTCATCTGCGACTGCGGCAAAAACATAGCTGGCGGAGTAGACATTAACGCTTTGCTTGAATATGCAAAGCAACTTGAAGGCGTAGTTTTCGTGGCTGAAAACCGTTTCACTTGCTCCGAGGAAGGTCAAACCACGATCAGGGACGCTGTTAAAGAGCATAAATTAAACCGAGTAGTTGTGGTTGCGTGTGATCCCGCTCTGCACCTAGCGACTTTTCAACGAAACGCTGAAAGAGTAGGGATTGATCCAGCTTTCACAGAGCTCATTGACATCCGAAAGTGGACAATGCACGGAAGCCCACAGAAGGTTGATGCAGAACAGGCGTTGGAGAACTCAAAAAACCTGATTCAACAAACGGTGAAGAGAATACGGTTGAAACGGGCGATTCCAAAGGTAGAGGTCAAGATTGAGCCTTCGGTTCTAGTTATTGGAGGCGGAATAGCAGGAGTGGAAGCTTCCTTAGACCTGGCAGACAAGGGGTACAAGGTGTTTTTGGTGGAACGTCTACCCACTATTGGAGGGAAGATGGCTTTACTCTACAAGGTGTTCCCAACCAACGACTGTGCGCCTTGCATCTTGGCGCCAAAAACCGCCTATGCAAACCTGCATCCAAACATAGCTTTGCTGACAAACTCTGAGGTGATCGAGGTTAAAGGGTATGTAGGCGACTTTCAAGTTAAAGTCGTCAAGCATCCTCGCTATGTTGACGAGAAGAAGTGTAACGCCGATAGAGTGTGTGTTGGAAAGTGTCCGGCTAAAGCGCCTGACGAGTATTCCATGGGTATGGGAAAACGAAAAGCCATTTACATTCCGTTTCCACAGGCAATTCCTAACAAAGCAGTGATTGATCCTGAACCCTGTTTATACTTCCAGAAAGGCGTCTGCAGGGTCTGCGAAAAATTTTGCCCAACAGGCGCCATAGATTTTGAACAAAAGCCAGAGACACTCGAGTTGAAGGTAGGCGCGATCATTGTGGCAACCGGTTTTGAGGAGTTCGACCCTTCTAAGAAGAAGGAGTATGGATACGGTCGATTCAGCAATGTCATCACCCAGTTTCAGCTTGCGAGACTCTTGGACATTGACGGACCCACTAAAGGAAAACTCTTGAGACCGTCGGATGGGAAGGAACCGGAAAACATTCTGATGATTCAGTGTGTTGGCTCACGGGATGAGAAGTCCAATGTCTACTGTTCCGCTGTGTGTTGCATGTACGCGTTGAAACATGCACAAATCATTAAGCACATGGTTCTGCCTGGCGCTGAGATCACCATCTGCTACCTGGACATGCGAACTCCGGGGAAAGGATTTGAAGAGTACTATGCGCATACGAGGGACTTGGGCGTTCTTCTTGTTCACGGGAAGCCAAACGAGATTAGGGAGGACCCTAAGACGAAGAATCTCAAAGTGGCGGTAGAGGACACTTTTCTCGGCGAATCCATCGTGTTTGACGCCGATTTGGTTGTGTTGTCCTGTGCCATGATGCCTACTGAGGGAACAAAAAAGCTTGCTGAGATGCTGCGCATAGAAGTTGATGAAAGTGGGTTCTTGAAGGAGGCACATCCAAAACTTCGACCCGTGGAAACGAGTGTTCGCGGAATCTACATCTGCGGCTGTGTGCAAGGACCCAAGGACATTCCTGACGCCATAGTTCAAGCCAAGGCTGCAGCTTCATGTGCAGACACCGAGTTGAGAAAAGGAAAAATCATGCTTCCTGAGTTCATTGTGAAAGCGGGGAAGACCGATTAGAGAGGAGGTGAAGAGCTTGGGAGAGGCGTACATTGAAATGTTTACTTCTCCAGGATGTGCAAACTGCCCAGCAGTGAAGAAGATGCTAAAGGAGCTATCAGATGAGTTAAAGGGCGACATCACCATCGAAGAGGTGAACATCACTGTAGATCCCACAAGGGCATCTCAATATGGCGTTATGTCGGTTCCAGCGGTCGCCATTAACGGCATCCTCAAGTTTGTTGGAGTGCCCAGCAGAGAAGACCTGAAAAAGGCCATAGTTGAGGAACTGGAAACGTAAAAGAGGGGGTTCAAAAGTATTTCTGAACGTTTTCTAGAGCTGCAACTGTTAGTTTCGCGGTGTTTTCCAAGTCTTTGAGACTTAGTAGCGATGCTGGGCTGTGAATGTATCGGGTGGGAATCGATATCACCCCGCTGGGCACACCCTCTCTGCTGAGAGCAATTTTAGCAGCGTCTGTAGTGCCACTTAATTCTGCTTCCAGCTGATAGGGAACCTTGCTCTCCTCAGCTGCGTCAATGAACCACTTCAACACTTTTGGGTGGGTGATCAGACCAGAATCAGTCACAGTTATGGATGGGCCCTTCCTCATTTTTATGGGAGCTTCCACCTCCTCCACCCAGGGCACGTCTCCAGCCACTGTTACGTCCAGTGCCACGCCCACATCTGGTCGTAGTTGAAAAGCCGCCACGGTGGCTCCTCGCAGCCCCACCTCTTCCTGTATTGTTCCCACAGCGTAGAGTGTGCAGTCCACTTCGTGAAGCCTTCTCAGAGTTTCGATGAGGGCGGCGCACCCCACACGGTCATCGAAGGCTTTTCCCACAACCGCGTCTTCTCCCACTCGAGCGAATTTGATGTCGAAACTTATGGGGTCTCCAATGCGAACTCCAATTTTTTGGGCTTTTTCCTCGCTGGTTGCTCCAACGTCGATAAAGAGTTTGTCCGCTTCCACGACCTTCTTTTTCTCCTCTTCCTTGAGTATGTGAGGCGGTTTAGACCCGATAACTCCTGTGATAGGCCCCTTATTCGTGTGAACGACAACTTTTTGTGACACAAGAATTCTGTCGTCTATTCCTCCGATTTTCGCGAAATACATGAATCCTTCCTTTGTGATGTTTTTGACCATTAGTCCAATTTCGTCCATGTGGGCTGCCAGCATAACTTTTGGCGTACCCTTCTTTCCCTTCTTGAAGCCAATGATGTTTCCGAGCTTGTCCTGTTTGACCTCGTCCACGTGGGGCTTTATGAACTCTTTCATCAAGGCTTGAACTTCTTCTTCTCTACCAGCAACTCCGTAGGCGTTGGAAAGTTTTTCTAAAACGTTCACCAACTTCATGAATCCTCCTCCTATATCACTAGAGAGAGCTTCACAGGACTTATATCAAATTACCCTTTATTCTGTTGTTGACAGAGTAATGAGTTATTCTAACTGCTTTTTCTTCTAGGCTTACTCCTTTTCGATTTCCTTTCAAACAGCCAAGTTCGGAAGTGAAATCTAATTATGTCTTTTGTACACGGGTTAGACGCCATATAATCCCTAACTGACAATCCTCTTTCTTGGAGAAAGTTTTGAAAAAATGCTTCTTCATCGGTTTTGTCGCCAGAAAAACCACCCTTAATTCTGTATTGTACCTTGAAGTTTTGTGGGCTAGTTTGTTCGATTTCTCCTATTTCCACTTTAGCGGCGCTGCCTAGACTTCTCAATTCGTAGATAAAGTCTTCAAAATAGTCTTGCACGCCGCAGCTTTGACAGAAAGTCCCCTGGAACTGGATGGTGAAGCCGTCTTTCTTGAGCTTAACCAGTTTCGCCGTCGCCTCTGGGCTTCTATACCTGTTATAAACTTCCACTGTTCTCAGAATGAGTTTGTTCAGTTCAGAGTCTAAGACCTTCTTCATTTCCTCTCAAACAACCCTTTCAACACCCGTTTTTCAAAAGTATGTTTCCCTAACTTCATTAAAGAAATTGCGTTCTCTAGCGCCCTTTCAAGGGTTCGGTGTCAAGGGGCGTAGATGGCAAAGATATGTCTCTGCGCGTGGTTTTTAGCGGGACGACCCCGCCGGGGCGGAAGGTGGAAAGGAGATGACTTAAAAACCATGAGCCCCGGTCAGGGTCACCTATCTTGTCCACAGCGTCCATTGTTGCCTGACAGAGACTAAAAAAGTTTGCGTTGAACAACCGTCTAAATCTATTTTGAAACACATATAAGACGCTGCAATGAAGAATGGGTACTTGTAATAACTTAAGGAGGATGTTGAAATATGGAAGTCAAGTTGAAGAAAACTGAATCAATGCAAGTTGCCACCATCAGTCATATCGGGCCATATGATGAGGCCGGTAAACACTATAACAAAATTGCAATGTGGCTAACACAAAAACGACTAAAGATAGCAGGTCCCCCGTTTGGATGGTTCTACGACAACCCAGAAAAAGTACCAGCACACAAACTGAGAAGCGAAGTAGGATTCCCTTTCAAAGGCAACGTAATGCCGGAAGGCGACATTAAAATCAAGAAAATCCCTGCTCAAGAGGTTTTGTACACGATGCACAAGGGACCATACAGTGAAGTAGGACCTGCCTATGCAGCACTGTACCAACACGCCCGTGAAAAAGGCTGCGCCCCACTAGGATGCCCAATAGAGATCTACCTAAACGATCCAGCCAAGGTTAAAGAAAGCGAACTCCTAACGGAAATACGACTACCAATAAAGAAACAATGAACCCACTAGAAGCTCTTAACTAATATACCGAGACTTTGGCTACGCCCTTCACTTTCAGGAATTTAGGGATTATACTCCCAGGGATCTTTCTGTCAGCTATCAATGTCAGTTTTGGCTCGGGACTCAACTCAGGGTCGTCGGTGAGAGCCTGACGGATACTTATCCCCTCCTCAGCTATGATGGAGGCGGCATTAGCCAATATCCCAACAATCTTCGGATCTTCAGGGGTGATCTCCACCACACCGAGGTTTAGGGGTCTCGCAATTTCTCTAAGAGAGATTCCAGCCGACCTCATGTGGGTGAAAATAAGTCTAAGCTCATCGTTCTTACGGATCATCCTCAGGGTTTCCACAACCGTTCTTCTGTCAACATTTGCCACCCTAGCCACCTTCACGATGGGAATCTCGATATCATTGCAGTATACCTTTGCATTCTTTATGTTTAACCCGTTCTCTACGAGAACCCTAGCCACCAAGAGGCGCTCGGGATAATCCTTTAAGTATTCAGACACTTTTTCCCACAAGATTCGACCCTGCTGTCTTGATGTACAATATTGTACACGTAAGATTTAAATTTTACGAATGGCATTAATAACGTACCTACATGCAACAAAAGACGTTACGTAGAAAAGGTGAAAACGCGTGCCATCTCGAAAAGTGCTATTAGACGAGGAAGAGATACCTAAACAATGGTACTGCATTCTGCCAGACCTACCAAAACCGTTACCACCAATGATAAACCCGCAAACAAAGGAACCCGTAAAACTACCTCCGATCTTGTTTCCAAGCGAATGCTTGAAACAGGAGTACAGCGAAGAACGTTGGATAGACATACCTGAGGAGGTGCGGGAAGCCTACAGATTATGGAGGCCGACACCACTCTATAGAGCAACAAGCCTTGAGAAAGCGCTGAAAACTCCAGCCAAAATTTACTACAAATATGAAGGTGTAAGCCCTCCAGGAAGTCACAAACCCAACACTGCTGTTGCTCAAGCCTACTACGCCATGAAGGATGGCATAAAAAGGTTGGCAACAGAGACAGGCGCGGGTCAATGGGGCTCTGCGCTAGTGTTCGGTTGTATGTTGTTTGGACTAAAATCAACGGTTTACATGGTGAAGGCGAGTTATAATCAAAAACCTTACAGAAGAGTTATGATGGAAACTTGGGGAGGCGAAGTCTACGCAAGCCCAAGTAACAGGACAAAATGCGGCAAGAAGTTCTTAGAAGAAGACCCTAACAATCCAGGAAGCCTCGGAATAGCCATAAGCGAAGCCGTGGAGGATGCCCTCACTCATCAGGATGACACAAGATATACGATTGGAAGCGTTCTCAACCATGTTCTTCTCCACCAAACCGTTGTTGGCTTAGAAACTCAGAAGCAACTGCAATTGGTGGATGACTACCCAGACACAATCATAGGATGCATAGGTGGAGGAAGCAGCTACTCAGGCTTGTACTGGCCCTTCTACTACGACAAGGTTTCTGGCAAAGCTTCTAATGACCCTGAGTTTATAGCTGTGGAACCTACAGCATGTCCGTCCATAACTAAAGGATACTACACTTATGACCACGGAGACGCTGCTCGAATAATTCCCCTAGTTAAAATGTACACGCTCGGTCACATGTTCATACCTCCACCCATCCACGCCGGTGGATTACGCTATCATGGAAAGGCTCCAACCCTCTGCTTGTTGAGTAAGGAAGGAATTGTAAAGACCAGGGCTTACAATCAAGTAGAAGTCTTTGAAGCAGCAACCCTATTCGCTAACACGGAAGGCATATTACCCGCTCCTGAACCTGCCCACGCTATAAAGGCCGTTGTTGACGAGGCCCTCGAATGCAAGAAAACTGGCGAGAAGAAAACCATCTTGTTCCTGCTATGCGGACATGGCTACTTTGACATGCAAGCCTTCGATGACTACTTGGCTGGCAAGCTACCACCCTACGAGTATCCAAGAGAAAAGGTGGAAGAGTCCATGAGAAAGCTTATGAAACTCTATCCATGGCTGAAGGATACGTGACAACGGTCAACCTTTTTCCCCTTTTTGTTTTAATTCTTTCCGATATAGATGATGTCAAGAGATAACTCTGCAACTCTAATTACGAAATACGTTTATAGCCACGTGCGCGCTCGACCTTTGGAAGAACCAAGGAGGAGGCTTAGGCTAAAACCTCTCCACTTTTTCCTGTACCGTTATGCCTTTTTTAGCTAGTTCAGCTAGGAACAACTGTCTAACCTCTGGTTTTAGGGCTTCAGGAGGAATGACCCCCCTAGTTTTAACCTCTCCCTTTACAAGCATTTTGGTGAAGGTTGAGGCTGGGACGCTGGTTACGTATGCTACAGGATTTGCACCCGGCATCCTCTTCAGCAGTTCTTGGACATCTGGAAAGAAGGTGTAAAGGATGTAGCGCATTTTTGCATTCTCCTTCTGACCTTTAACATCCACTGCGATGCATCCTCTCATGCTGATCGTCCCAGCATTGATCATTCTCTCCATCTCTTCCATTGAGGGAGTTGGTGGAACTAGCGCGAGAAAGACGTCGCGGGGAGCCACTTTGACACCCTTGACCTCTACAGGTTTATCGCTCAGTAAGCCAAACTCAACTATAACTTTGGCTAGTGGAAAATCAGGTCCTCCCATTTTGAAATCAGCGTATCTTACCCCTTTACCTATAAAGCGAGGCAGGGTTTCCGGTTCTTCGTGTGAGTGCCAGTAAACGGTTTGCGGACCTATAGGTTTAGGAAAGGAGTATACTTCCTCTCCACTGAAAGGTGGCACTGCCTTGTATTCTCCATCCTCATACACTATTGGTTCCGCTGCCATGTCGCCCCAAGCGGTTTCAGGAGACCATAGCGAAACGGGCCCTTCGCTTTTAACTGCACCCCAGAGTCTTACGCGTATTTCTTCTACGCGATCTAGCTTGTCAGAGGCCTGAGCTGCAAGCACGTTTGTGAACCCTGGAGATACCCCAGTGTCTATCAAGGCTGTTAGTTCGGCTTCTTTCCACCTGTCGCTGAGCTTCAGTTGTTGAGGAGGATGTGAAGCAAGGTCTTGGTAGTGTGCGCCAACCTTTAAAGCAGCTTCCATTATGTTTAGGTTAAACTTGGCATTCCATGTTGTCGTGTTCACTATTACATTTACTTCTCTTGCGGCTCTCATTAT
>Ga0315306_10001681_pt1 | contig 10520 bp, 13 predicted proteins | sample TDP1_MG_FD_203803 | JGI IMG/M metagenome (GOLD analysis project Ga0315306, IMG submission 203803) | Freshwater sediment microbial communities from Lake Towuti, South Sulawesi, Indonesia - TDP1 | ecosystem: Environmental > Aquatic > Freshwater > Lake > Sediment | place: Indonesia: South Sulawesi... | reverse complement strand
GAGTCAAGGGGTGGAGCATGCAAATCTGAGGTTGTAATATCCGAAGAGGAGATAGATTTTCCAAAAGTAGTCGAACCTGACGTATTGATTGTGATGTCTCAGCATGCCTACAATGAATACGCTGAAAACATTAAACCAGGCGGAATAATCATTATGGACCTCGACATGATTCCTCATGAGAAAGAATTGAGAAGCGTTAAAGTCTTTCGTATTCCAGCTACGAAAATTGCGGAAGAGCTAGGAAGAAAGATAGTCGCAAACATTGTCATGTTAGGTGCCTTTGTAGCTATCGCAGGCATATTGGATAAAAATGCTATTAAAGAATCGATTAAGGCAAATATACCTAAAGGTACCGAAGAATTGAATCTAACAGCCTTTGAAAAAGGCTACGAATACGCTAAAAATCTTTTAAAAAGCTAGTTTATCCAGCTTTTTGTATTGGCAGCTGTGACAATTGTGTTACAACCTTTGACTTCCTAATGCCAACGTGACGTAGTGGAGCTATTTTTTTTGCCTCGTTGTATATATCTGACGCTATTTTTCCAAGAACCATTTCCTGTGCAAATTGGTCAAGCGTGAGCGCTGAAGCTTTTTCCTTGATAATTTTATCCATGATGACACGTATGTCCTTTTCGTGTGACGTCCTAATTCTTGAGAGTGAGAAAGCAGAGACAGCCACCCGCACTTTATATCCATCTTTTGTGATTATATTAAACAGTCCATCAACTTTTGTCGTTCTTCTTCTGACAAGACTTCGTAAATAGTCTCTTGAGTATTCATGTCCCTTAAATGTTGTCTTAGCAGTTTTGCCATCAATTTCAGTTATTTGAAAATACAATTTCAAGTATTGATGTGCAAAGTCATTTGTAACGTCGTAAAGTGTTGAGTCTATAACTCTCCCAATCAGTTTTTCTGGTTCCTCGGCTGGCACGGGTCCTAACTCAACGTTTCCGAAGTAGGGTGGAGCCAACACAGTATACCATGATTTACTTCGCCATTTATCTCTTACACGTTTCGCTTTTGAAGACAAGGTTATCCTCCAAATGTAGCTTGAAAATTCGCATTATAGTATTAAAAGTTTTACCGTCTCTGCCCTATTTTCTCAATTCCACCCATGTATTTTCTTAAGACTTCTGGAACAATAACAGAACCGTCCTCTTGTTGGTAAATCTCAAGTATTGCAACAATCGTTCTTCCAGTAGCTATAGCTGTCGAATTCAAAGTGTGCACAAACCCTTTAGGCGGTTCACCTTCTCTCTCTCTATACTTTATGTTTAACCTTCTGGTTTGATAATCTGTACAGTTACTGCATGAAATTATTTCTCTATAAGCGTTTTGTGCAGGCATCCAAGCTTCTATATCATATTTTTTGGCAGCCACTGTTCCAATATCGCCTGTGCAGCAGTTCGCAACCCGGTATGGCAGACTGAGTTTTTGAACAAGTTCTTCCGCGTTCAGTATAAGTTCTTCATGCATTTTCCACGAGTCATCGGGTTTGCAGAAGATAAACTGTTCAATCTTATTAAATTGGTGGGTTCGGAAGATTCCGCGAGTATCTTTGCCGTGTGCTCCGGCTTCCTTTCTAAAGTTTGCACTTATTCCAACAAGTTTAAGCGGTAAGTCTTCTGCTTTTAGAGTCTCATCCATGAACATTGCTGCCATGGGATGTTCTGAGGTCGCAATCAAGTATAGATCTTCGTTTTCGATTTTGTACAAGTCATTTTCGAAATCGCCTAATGCTATGACGCCTTCATAGGGTTTTCTTCTCATGAGAAAGGGCGGCTCTACTGGTGTGAAGCCTTTATTAACCATTTCTTCTAGAGCGAAACTCATCAAAGCCATGTCCAGTAGGACGCCTTCTCGCTTTAAGTAAAAAAATCTGGCTCCGGCAACTTTTCCAGCCCTTTCAACATCCATTATGTCGAGGCTTAAGCCTAACTCTATGTGGTCTTTGACGGGAAAGCCAAATTTTGGTATTTCACCCCAAGTTCTTATTGGAACGTTATCGTTTTCGTCTTTGCCTGTTGGAACCGAGTCATGCAGAAGATTTGGAAGCCGCATAAGATAATAGCGCACTCTTTCTTCGTGTTCGTTCACCTGCTCTTCTAACCTTGTAATTTCCGCGTCAACAGCCTTCGCCTTTGCAAGCTCGTTGCTGGCATCTTTCCCCTTCTTTTTTAGTGATGCAATCTCTGTTGTTATCAGTCTTCTTTCATGGCGTAGCTCGTTCAACTTTGTCAGAAGTTGCCGCCATTTTTTGTCAAATTCAGTTAGTTCATCCAGCATCCTGAGGTTTTCAGGGTCATTCCTCTTCATCAAATTGGTTTTTACGAGTTCTGGATTTTCGCGGATGAGTTTAATGTCCAACATTTTTTTCACATGCTATGTCTTAACAACTTGCGTTTAATCCTCTAACCTTAGCCTTGAATCAACTATTTAACCTTACGATATGATTGATATTCCTATTTTACATGGCTTTTTTATCTGAGCTTTTTTGCTGTTTGAAGTGTTTTTTCCGCTGTTGAAACGCAAAAAAGTAAATCATCCATTGTGGCAATAAACGTCGGGAGCTTTCTTTTACATTTTATCGTTGTGAAAACTTTTCCATCTGTCCATGTTGTCTTAACTGATAAGCCATGTGGTGTTTTGAAGTTGTCTGGTGAAACTGCCTTGGCGATGGCTTCTGCAATTTGCAAATCATCGTATTCTAGTATTATTTCAGCTTCCAATGTGTTCACCCTTCAACTGCCTCCCGACCAGTTCATTAACAATTTTAATGAAGTCGCTGATTTTCTCTATTGGAACTTGGGCACCCGCTGCTACGTTGTGACCTCCACCGTTTCCCGTGCATTTTTCAGCAGCCACCTGCATGACTTCTCCTAGATTGACTCCCTTGTTAGTTACCATATCCATGGTTCTCGCCGAAATCTTTGCCAACCCCCGTTCTTCAACGTTAGCATAAGCGATTAATGGTTTTTCAGGGTTTGGAAGGCTTGTTAAAAGTATGGACGAAATTGCTCCCACTATTTTCTCGTTTATGAAGTTTTCGCCATAAACAACGTATATATTCTCAAATTCCTTCAGTCTTTCAGGTTTTTCCATGACCCATCCAAGATACTTATTGATGGTTCTTCTATACTCTTCCAAAACTTTATTTGCTTCTTCAAGGGCTGAACCTCTATCGCCCATGCAAACGGAAACTCCTAAACTTGGCTTGTCCATGCGGCCTGTGGCATTCAACAACACAGCAAATTCTCTTGCATCCCTAAGCGGGGTCCAAGGCTCTTCACGGTTTAAAGTGTAAACATGCCCAATGAGGTTAGTGACCTCGTATCGTAAACCCTTTGATAATAAGTAATCTGCAAGGGCTGAACACAACCTTTTCTTTTCTTCGTCTGAAAGATCCCTTAAAGCCCGCCACTTTTCGCCGTGCCTCGGTTTAATGTCTAGACTTGCTAAAAATGCTAAGCCTTTGTCTTCTTCGCCGCTTATTCCAGGAATAAAAGGACTAGTTGTGGAGGCCAGAGTTTTGTGTATCGGGCGAGTTTCTCTTCCAAAAAAAATCAAGTCCTTTTCAACGGTTAAAAGTCCCGCGTTTGTCGCATCTTCAACAATCTTATCGTTTACTCCACTTAGCTTTCGTTGGTCATATTTGTCTTGCAGGTCTCCTAGGGCTCCCACAACGGCTATAGGCGCCAAATCAACATTGATTTTGTCAACAGCCTTAGCAACAAAATATGCAACGCCCGCGCCACTGATGTCTCGTGCCCCGTCAATTCCATGCAAATGCGGGTTTACATGTACAAAATTGGCCGATTCTTCTCCTACAATCTGGTGGTGATCTAGAATTATAATTCTAAAGTCTGCCAGTTTTTCATTCAGTACGTCAACATAGCCACTTCCAAAATCTGTAAAGATTATTAGTTGCGGCTTTTCTGAAACTATGTCACCTACAATTTTTTCATCAATCCACTGGGTTATTCTAATGCGGAATCTTACGTCAAGTTTAAATAGCATCTTCCCAATGATTCCAGCCGCAGCAACTCCGTCGGCGTCCAAATGTGAAAAAACATGGATGAGTCGTTCTTCCTTTACGGTTTCCAAAATAGTTTTTGCTGCCTGAGTAGTCGAATCCAAAAAATCTGCAACTTGATTCTCACCTAAAGCCATAGTAATCATACTAGGCTAAGAAGCTAAATTATTTAAAGATTTAAAGCCGAAGTTATGTGTAAGTTATATTTGCACGTAATTTTATGAGGAAAATTCTCAAATAATTAGGCTAAAGAAGCTATTTTTGGTTCGTATTTCCAGTTTGGGGGTAATATGCCTTCGCGTTTGTAATATCTTGAAAGTTTGTGAATTTTTGCCTCTAGAACTTGAAGCGCCCTCTTATTGTGTAAGTCTTTTTTGTTTTTCTCAAGGTGGACGGCGAGGCTTTCAGCCTTTTTTAGCAAGCTTTCCAAGTCTTCTGGTATTGATGATGCAAGCTCTGCGTCCTTAAGTATTTTTGTTATCTTTTTTCCAGTTACTGGCTTTACTAAGGGTATTGCGTACTGGTCTCTCAGGATCGTTCCTATACGGCTTGGTGGATGTCCTTCCTTCGCTAATTTAACGACAATGGCTTCCACTTCTTCTGGCTGGTATTTGCACCAGCTTGGAGGCCGTTTGCTAACTGGTCTTATTTGGTGGGCTTTTCCTTTTTCTTGTTTAGGCATTTTTATTCCTTTAAACTCTGTATGAGCGAGGAAAGACAGATATTTAAAATTATTGCTTGCTTTTGGAAATCATTTTTAGGCTTCACTTTTTTCTATATTGCCAGTATTCATATGCTATGAAAGACAGAGAGATTAATAATCCAACGAGGAATAATAAAGCCAAACCTATTTGTCCAGTTGTAAAAAACCATATCATGACATAGACCCAAAAGACAACCCATGTTATAAGTATGGCTTGAGCTAAATCACCTATCAATCCCATAACATCACTTAATTCACTTTTTTCTTCTATTCTCTGTCTTATTTATGGTTAGCTTTTATACCATTTTGCAAAATTTCGCAAGGCTTTCGCTCGATGTGAATGCTTATTCTTTTCTATAATTGTCATTTCCGCAAATGTTTTAGTGCTGTTTTTCGGCTTAAAAATTGGGTCGAAGCCAAATCCATATTCTGGTTCTTTTTTTCGTTCTTCTTTTGTTATTTCTCCAATGGCTTCGCCTTTAAAGCATATTGGTGACTTTAATTCTGACGAATAGTACGCTATCACTGACTGGAATTTTGCCTCTCTGCTTTCGATGTCTTCCATAATTTTCAGCAAGCCATTGTTCCCGATTGTTTTGTAAACATAAGCAGCGTAAGGCCCTGGAAACCCATTTAAAGCTTCAATAAATAATCCAGCATCTTCCACTATAACAGGCAAGTTACACTTTTTAAAGGCCTCTATAACGCTTGTTTTTGCGATTTCCTCTAGACTTTCGCTTTGAATTTCCAGTGCTTTTATTCTAAGCATGCCCACAGCTATTTTGTATTCAGCAAAAACTCTGCTAGCTTCTTTAAATTTGTTAACATTGTTTGTGACGAAAAATATAACTCTGCTCTTCAGCTGAAAGTTCAAGCTGATTCACGGCCTTTTTTTTAGCACACTACTCCAAGGCTCATTATGCAACCCTTTAATGAACTTAATCATTCTCGTTCACCTTTTCTCTCTGCGACGTATCTTCCCCTTCGCTCTATCTGTTTTATCTTATCTAAAATGCTTTTTACAGTTTTAGCGTCTAGAACTTTGGAGTACCCTCTAATTACAGCATCAAAGCACTCTCGGCTAAAGCGGAAATGCGTACTTTGCAGAGCCCTTTTCATGAGGTGTAAATCAACTCCTCTTGTTTCCAACTCTTTTGTTTTTTCGCCGAGTCCAAAGTCCACAAAGAAAATTTTTTCTTCAAAATCTAGAATCATGTTTGATGTGGTTAGATCGCCGTGAATTATCCCGTGTTCGTGAAGTCTGCCTATCATTTCGCCAATTTTCAAGCATAGGCTTTGTCTTTCGCTTTTCGTAACCTCGCCTAACAACTGTTTCACTTGCTTTCCTTCGACAAACTCCATTATTATTGTGGCGTTTTTCACGTCAACAAGAAGAATCATTGGTGTTGGCACTCCAGTCTTTTTTGCTTCATGCATTAATTGTGGTTCATGGATTGTTCTATAAGTGCGAATTTGCTCATCTAACTTTGATGGACGATATTTCTTAGGTAAACGCTTTTTCATTATCACTTTTTTGCCATGCCAATCTGTAAGGTAGAGACTGGCTTCCGCTCCTTTCTTAATCAAAAGCGGCTTTATCTCACCCATCGAACTTCAACCTCTTCAAGCCGCCATCTCAACTTTACAAAACTTTTTTCGATTGGTGTAATCATACCATGCTTGTAGGCTAGGACGCCAGTCCAAGCAATCATAGCTCCATTATCAATCGCAAACTCGCTTGGCACAACGCAGAATACAGCTTCATGTTCTTCCGCAATAGCTTTAATCATGGATTGCAATCTTTTGTTAGCGGCGACTCCGCCTGTTAACAAAACCTCTTCCTTCTCCGTGTGGGCTAAAGCTCTTTCAGTAACTTCTGTAACCATTGAAAAAGTTGTTTCTTGAAGACTATAACATAAATCTTCGAGTTTATATTCCCCTTTTTTGACCAAGTTGACCACTGCGGTTAGTAAGCCACTGAAGGATGTGTCCATGCCTTTAACCGTGTATGGTAGAGGAATCAGCCTTTTTCCTTTTGCGGCAAGTTTTTCAACAATGGCCCCGAATGGCATGCCTATCCTTTGGCGTAGTCCAGCTTCCCTTGCAAACACATCCAAACAGTTTCCGAGCGCGATATCCAATGTCTCGCCAAAAACTCTATAACATCCAGAATCAAAGGCTGCAACTATGGTGTTTCCACCAGAAACGTATAGCGTGATGGGGTCCTTAGCGCCTGTTTTCAGTTTCCCTATCTCAATATGTGCTACGCAATGGTTGACTCCTACAAGCGGAACCTTAAGATAGGAAGCTAGAGCACGGGCAATGGTTGCACCAGTGCGAAGACATGGACCTAGGCCTGGACCCTGAGAGAATGCGATAACTGACAAATTCCTTGGTTTTATCCCTGAATTTTTAAAGGCTTCTTCTAGGACTTTGCTTGCTATTTCTGCGTGGTGTCTCGCTGCTTCTCGTGGATGAATGCCGCCTTCTTCTGGCATATGAGCGCTTATTATGTTAGCTAATATTTCGCCGTCAAACGTTGATATTCCAACGCTGAAGTCGTCTGCTGTTGATTCGATTCCTAGGCTGTAGGATTCGCTTGCCTTTCTCCTCTTCATTTTCTAATCCTTCAATGTAATTTCCTTCTAAAGTTAAACATACATCTTTTTATTTAAAACTGTACATATATAACGTGGAAGACTTGGAACTGGTGAAAATGTCGAAACGCAACGACTTAGAACAGAAAGCTCTGCAATTCATAATGAATAGAGGCTTTGACGGTATACTTCAATCCGAGTTATGGCGAAAACTCGGAGCAAGCAGTAGAGAGGGCTCTAGGATAGCCATAAAACTAGAAGGCAAAAAGCTAATTCGGAGAGAGAAGGAACTCCGCAATGGAAGATGGACCTATAGGCTTTTTCCGAAAAGGCTTCCCGCAAGAATAGATTCCATAGCAGATGTTCCATGCCTAATGTGCCCAGACAACCCCAGATGCGACCCATCAAGTGCAACTTCGCCACATAACTGCGAAAAACTCACAGAATGGCTGTTCTTCATATCCAAAAACGAATCTAGCGCGCTGGGTGACAGCTAGTTTTGCCAAAAGCGTGGGTTCAAGAGCGAAAAAGGGATTATTACTATAGAAAGGCTAAAGAGGAAAAATACCGTTCTAGGGCGGCCTACAAGCTTTTTGAAGCAATTGAAAGGTATCGTTTCATCAAAAATGGCGATGTTGTTGTGGATTTGGGTGCGGCGCCAGGCGGTTGGGTTCAAGCGTCAAGGAAAATTGTTGGAAGTAAAGGTTTTGTTCTAGGGGTGGACTTAAAACCGCTCGAGCCTTTCCCACAAAGTAATGTTCGAACGATAATAGGCGACATAAATGAACAAGAAACAATAGAGCAAATTTTGAGTGTGCTTCCAAGAAAGGCTGATGTCGTGATTTCAGATGTTTCACCAAACATTTCAGGAATATGGGAGGTTGACCATGCTCGCCAAATAGACTTAGCACATCAAGCATTAAAAATAGCTTTAGAAACGCTTCGGCCTTCTGGAAACTTTTTTGTAAAAGTTTTTCAAGGAGATTTACTCAGCGACTTTATTAAGAAGGTGAGAAGGCATTTTGATACTGTGAGAATAATAAAACCTAAGGCGAGTCGATCCAAAAGCTCAGAGATATTTGTTTTGGGAACGCGCTTAAAATTGGCGGTGGATTAAGCAGCAAAGATAAATTCTAATCAAACTTATTTAAAAGTCAAGGTGAAATGTTTGAAAATTATTGCAGCGGATTCCTCTGCCGCCATATTAAACGATAGCTTTGAGCCTTTGTCGATTGTCGCGGTCGCATCTGTGTTAGTTTGTTCGCCTTATAGAGAGCCAAGCGCTTGCCTATCTGAGGCAATTTTTGCCAATGCGGAAAATGGGCACGAAGTTATAGTGCATGAGGCAGAGCTTTGTAGAGATTTGATTGGAAAAATGAAGGCCGATATTGTTCATCTTGATATATCCCTTAGAGGGGTCCCGCTTGAGCAGTTGTCACCAATTCAGTTCTCCAATTTTAGAATTTCCAGCAAAGCAAAGCGCAATCTTCTAAAAATTCTGCCTAGGCTGAGAAAAGTTGCTGGTGAAATCACGCGAAAGTATGGAGTTGAAGTTTTAGCCATAGGAAAGGAAAGCATCCCTGTAAGAATTGCAGAGTTAACAGCTGGAGCCCACGCAATTTTGTATGCATGCGAAAAAGCTGTTAAGGAGAAACAAACAGTTCTGCTTGGCTTACCTTCTAAGTGCCAGCCTAGAATAGCTGAAAATAGAGTGTATCTTTACTCTCTTATAGGCGCGGAACATGACGTTAGAGGTTACGCAGAAGACACGAAAGAAATTTTGAAAAAAACTAATATTATGGAAATCTTAAACCCATGTGCAAGAGGTTTCAGAGCTTTGAAAATGAGACCAAAAACATAAGGGTTAAGGAGTTGGTTGTGATTGGCGCTTAGTTTTTGGAAAGCTTACCCATCTAGAATTAAAAGAATATTGGCAATTGTAGTTTTTTTCGTTCTTTCCCTGATTGTAACGATAGCAGGTGTATTGACTCCGCTCAGCCTTGAAGAAGCAAATTCCCTAAATCAAGAAATTAAGCAGATGCAAGAAAATATCAACATGCAATTCATTTTTGGAAACAACTTTATGATATGCTTGGGTATGTTTGTACCTTTTGCTGGACCTGTTTTCGGTTTTTACGCATTCTATAGCACAGGTGTTTTGATTGCTGCGTATAGTATCGCTAATGGTCTGCCCCCTCTTATGAGTTTTATCTCTCTTCTTATCTTTCCAGTTTTTTGGTTAGAGTTTTTGGCATATTCTGTCGCGATGGCTGAAAGCGTTTGGCTAATTTGGCGCATAATACAACATAGAGGTAGAAACGAACTTGTAAAAACATGCATTTTCATATCAATCTGTGCCGTAATACTACTCGTGGCTGCAATTATAGAAATTGCTTTAATTGCGATGTTTATGCCAGGCTAGTAATAATCTATTTCTTTTCAACCTTTGTAATTTCTAGGCTTATGTCTAGTGTTTTTATGCTGTCTGTTATTTCGCCCAGACTTACAATGTCAACACCTGTGGAGGCAAATGCTATTATGTTTTCTGCTGTTATTCCTCCGCTGGCCTCTAGCAAAACTTTTCCATAAAAGCCCGTCTTTTTTAGCGAATTAACTGCTTTCTCTATTTGTTTTGGAGAAAAATTATCTAACATGATTATGTCTACCCCGGCTTTTGCAGCGACTAAAACATCGTCAACTCTTGCTACTTCAACCTCGATTTTTTTGCTGAATGAGACTTTTTCTCTAACTTTTCTAACAGCATTTTTGACGCTTCCAACCGTTGCAATATGGTTATCCTTTATCAGAATCATGTCGTCTAAATGAAGCCTATGCGGGTCACCGCCGCCTACGAAAACAGCCTTTTTATCAAAATAGAGGAGCCCTGGTGCCGTTTTTCGTGTACACGCAACTTTTGTTTTAAGTCCAGCTTTTTGTAATTTCTCTTTTAGTTTTTTTGTGGTTGTTGCAATACCGCTCATACGCGAAAGAATGTTTAGAAGTGTGCGTTCGACGGAAAGTATTGACCTCGCATCTCCAAGAATCCTCATCAGTTTTTGATTCATTCTCATTTTTTCTCCGTCTGCAACCAAGGCTTCAACTTTAAGCCCTAGGCTTTCTAGAAGAATTTTTGCTTCTTCTATTCCAGCGGCAACTCCTGACTCCTTTGCTATCACTTCAGCTTCTG
>Ga0315306_10001680_pt1 | contig 10523 bp, 8 predicted proteins | sample TDP1_MG_FD_203803 | JGI IMG/M metagenome (GOLD analysis project Ga0315306, IMG submission 203803) | Freshwater sediment microbial communities from Lake Towuti, South Sulawesi, Indonesia - TDP1 | ecosystem: Environmental > Aquatic > Freshwater > Lake > Sediment | place: Indonesia: South Sulawesi... | reverse complement strand
GCTTCTCCGAAATATAATGTTAACCTTCGCTCAATTTGAAAGAGAATTAGTATCTGAAAGAACGAGAGATAAATTGTTAGAGCGAGCTAAAAAGGGGTTCTGGCATGGCGGAATAACGCCTTATGGGTACAAAAGAGAAAACAAAAGGTTGGTTATCAATAAAAAGGAAGCTGAAATTATCAGGTTAATTTTTGAAACCTATCTTGAAACTGGCTCTATAGCCGGAGTTTATGATTTTCTCAGAGAGAAAAATATTAAAAACAAGCAGGGGAATCTTTTTCGTAAAGAAGCCATTACTTTTCTTTTAAGAAACCTTGTTTATGCTGGCAAAGTTAAGTTTGCTGACCAAATTTATCAAGGAATCCATCAACCTATAATTTCAGAAGAATTATTTGAGTTGGCTCAAAAAATTCACAAAAAGATAAAGAAGAAATTTAGGGTTTATAGAGATTTTCTTTTTGGTAGTCTAATTAAATGTAAAGAATGTGGTTATACAATGAGTGCTTGTTTTACTAACAAGTGGCACAAAGGAAAAATGAGAAGGTATTATTACTATCGTTGTACTTCCGTCAACAAAAAAGGCTGGCGGGCGTGCTCGATAAAGGAAGTTTCGGCTGAAAGGATAGAGAAATATATTTTAGAAAATTTAGAAAGAATTTCTCTTGATAAAAACTATGTGGAAAATTTAGTTTTTAAGCTAAATCATGGCTTGAAAAGTTCGAAGCCTTGCTTAAAAAACTCAGAAGCACCAAAACGAACAGGACTTGAACCCTCGGCTGTATGCTCTAAATTTTCTAAATTTGACCCGGAAACCATCGTTTCTATTCTTAAGTCGTTTCTCTCTTTTCTTTCTCAAAGAAGGGGGGTTGAAAGAAATCTATTAGTTAAAAGGTTTATTAAAGGTATTCTCTATTCTCCGGAAACCATCAAAATAACCCTATTTTATTCGGAAAATCTGAAAGATTTTCAATTTTCTCAAACCAAAGAAAGCCCTGCCTTGCTTTCGCAAGGCAGGGCAAAATTTTCGGGAAAAGGGCAGGAAAATTTCTTCCCCCCTCAACAAAGAGAGTTCGTGTCTAACTATACAAGAGCGGGTGAAGGGAGTCGAACCCTCTTCTCAACCTTGGCAAGGTTGTATACTAACCGTTGTACTACACCCGCAATTTGCCGCGGAGTGGAATCGAACCACCGACCTAACGCTTTTCAGGCGTTCGCTACTACCACTGAGCTACCGCGGCCTGGGCGCGACAGGACTTGAACCTGTGACCTCTTCTGTGTAGGAGAAGCGCTCTAAACCGCTGAGCTACACGCCCAAAATTTAAGTAGGTGAATAAGGAGAAGGTGAGGAGCCCACCCCTTTCATCAAATAGGCATTACCATCAGGATAATAATTTTTAATTTCTTCTAAAATTTCAAAACCAAGATTTTGATAAAAGGAAATTGCTTCCTGGTTTTTTGTTCGAACATGGAGAAAAATCTCTTTAGCCCCCTCTTTTTTGAAAAAATCTAATAAGGAATTAAAAAGTTTTGTTCCTATTCCCTTTTTTCGCCAATCTGGCAAAACGGCAATTGAGATAATTTGGGCAGAATTGCCTTTTATTTGGCCAATGGCATAACCAATAATTTTTCCTAAAATTTCAGCGATTAAAAATCCTTGAGGATAAGAGTGATAAAGTTTTTCAAAATAGGATTTGGAATAGACAGTTCCTGGTGGGAATGAAACCTTTTCAATCTCGGTAATTTGATCCAAATCAGAAAGGGAAAATTTTCTTAATTTCAAATTTTCAATCTCCATATTGTGCGGACGGTGGGAGTCGAACCCACATATCTATCTTTGTGAGCGAGGAGGGACTCGAACCCTCATGGGAAAAACTCCCCTTGGAGCCTCAGTCCAAGCTGGCTACCAATTACAGCACTCGCTCATTTAATCTTAAAGATCTGTTTGATTCTTTAAAATCAGTATCAAGGAGTGATTTTAATTTTTTATATTTTCTTTCAAGACAGGGTAAATTTTCTTTATAATACATTTTAGAAAATAATACTCTTGATTCTCTTTTAGCGTATTTTACTAAGTAGACCGGAGTTTTCCCACTCATGCTTAAATCTCCATTTACGTCTAATAAATTTTTAATTTTAGATCTCAGCCAAAAAATATGTTGCTTACTTGCCGAATAAAATTTTATATAAAACATAAAACTGCTATCCCACCGTTTATCCCAATATCCATAACAGCTTCCGTCGCCATCAAAATGCCCTCTCAAAAAATCAAAGAAATTTTCATTCGGAATTTTTAATTTTCCCAAAATTTTTGTTTTATTTGGGGTTAGTCCTATTTCTTGTAACCATTTATAGAAAACAATATCTCCGAATCGGATATGATAACTATTCTTTTTCTTGGTGTAACCACTTTTTTTAATACCGATCTTATTCTTTAGATAAAGAATTTTTTTAAATGTTTCTAATAGCTGGAAGTCTTTAGATACAAGAATTATATGGCGTCCATCGATAGATAAACTTCCATCTGTTGCTAATAAACCAACTACCCAACTAAGCTCTGGCGACCATTTAATTTTCTTTTTTCTTCTCCATTTCATTATTGTATATTACCAAATTTCCAAAGATCACTCAATCCAAAAGCGTATACCAGTTCCGCCACGTCCGCGCGCCATCATTGTGAGGTGACTTTATCTAAATTACTCCGCGATTGGGACCTCTTTGATTTTCGCCCTTATCCCTTTAGCTTCTCTCAAATAATAAAGTTTTGCCCTTCTTACCTTTCTTCTTTTTATTATTTCAATTTTCTCAATAGTTGGGGAATGAATTGGAAAAATTCTCTCAACTCCGATTCCAGAAATCTCTTTTCTGACAGTAATTGTTGCTCCAATTTCTTGGCCATGTTTCCTGGCAATTACTATTCCTTCAAATACTTGAAGCTTTTCCTTATCTCTTTCTTTCTTTCCCGCTGCAGCTTTAGCTGAGGTGGGAATTTTTTGATAGACACAGACAGTATCGCCAGCTCGAACATCTGGTAAATCCTTTTTTAAAAAAGGCTTTAAAAATTCTTCATTTTTTTTATTCATAATTTTTTTATAACTTCTTTTAGATTCTTAGGCAATTCTGATTTAAATTCTTTTTCTTTACCATCTGGTAATTTTACTTTTAGGGAACTAGCGTGCAAAAATTGTCTTTCCAGGTTTTCAGGCCTTGGTTGATTTTTGAAACTGTATAATTTATCACTGACAATTGGATGACCAAGATAGGCAAAATGACATCTTATTTGATGTTTTCTACCAGTTTTTGGAACTGCTTCAACTAAGGTATAATCTTTAAATCTTTTTAGAACTCTGTATTCAGTAATTGCCTTTCTTTTTCCTTTTGAATCGGGTTCTAAAGGAAAATAGACCTTTTGTTTTTTTCTATCTTTTTTCGATCTGCCAATTAGGGTTTCAATTCTGCCTCGGTTTTCCTTGAGATTCCCCACCACTAAGGCAATGTATTTTTTAGTTACTCCTTGAGTCTGAAACTTTCTTTGGAGAAAATCTAAGGTTTTATTATTTTTTGCTATTAACAAAATTCCCGAAGTATCTTTATCTAATCGATGGACTATTCCATATCTTGGAAATTTTCCAACCTTCTTTAAGTAAGGTAATTTTTCTAAAAGATAGTCAATTAAAGTTTTTTCAGTAGTTTTATCTTCCGGGAAAACAATTATTCCAGCTGGCTTATCAATTACTAGAACTTTTTCATCTTCATAAAGAACATTAAATTCCATTGGGCGCGACAGGACTTGAACCTGTGACCTCCGCAATGTCAGTGCGACGCTCTAACCACTGAGCTACACGCCCAGTGCGCACGGTAGGATTTGAACCTACGACCCCGTCTTTATAAGAGACGTGCTCTAACCACTGAGCTACGTGCGCAAATTATATCTTTTTAATTTTTACTTTTAATACCTTTTTCTTACTCTTAGAGGGCTTTGGTCTTTCAAATCTCTTTGGCCTGATCAAATTTTCAAACTCTTCTTTTTCAATCGTTTCTTTTTCAATTAAGGTCTTGGCAATTTTCTCAAGTAAATTTTTCTTTTTAATTAAAATTTTTCTGGCTTGATTTTCAGCATTTTTAACAAATCTTTCTACTTCTCTATCAATTTTTGCGGCTATTTTTTCTGAATAATCTCGATATTCTCCAAACTCTCGGCCTAAAAAAGTTAACTCTTCTCTTTCACCAAAAGAAATTGGACCCAAAGAAGACATACCATATTCTTTAACTAATTTTCTGGCCAGCTGAGAAACTCTTTTTAAATCATTAGCCGCCCCGGTAGTAATCTCACCGAATTTTAATATCTCTGCCCAAAAACCACCAAGTAAAGTTGCCATTTCGGCCAAAAATTCTGATTTTGTCTTAATCCTTCTTTCCTCTCGAGGCATTTGCAAAGTATAACCAGCCGCTAAACCTCTGGCCACAATTGAAATTTTTCTCACTGGTTCAGCTTCTTTTAAAGATGCAGAAACTAAGGCGTGACCAGCTTCGTGATAGGCAGCGATTTCCTTTTCCTTTTTTGATAAAATATGGGATTTTCTTTCCGGTCCTAATAAAACTTTTTCAATTGATTCTAAAAATTCCTCCTGATAGATTTGGTTTTTGTTTCTCCTGGCAGCCAAAATAGCAGTTTCATTAACAACATTAGCTAAATCAGCTCCAGAAAACCCCGGAGTTCTTTCAGCAACTTCTCTTAGATTGACATTTAAACTCAGAGGCTTCCTCCGACAATGAATTTTCAAAATTTCTTCTCGGTCATTAACATCTGGCAAATCCAAAACAATTCTTCGATCAAACCTGCCAGGTCTTAATAAGGCGGGATCCAAGAATTCAGGGCGATTTGTAGCACCCATAATGATTAGTCCTTCTTCTCTCCCAATTCCATCCATTTCGGCTAAAATTTGATTCAAAGTTTGCTCTCTTTCTTCGTGACCTCCGGTAATTCCTACCCCTCTTACCTTTCCAATACTATCAATTTCATCAATGAAAATTATTGCCCTTCCCGATTTTCTTGCCTGGTCAAAAAGACTTCTTACTCTTGAAGCTCCAACACCAACAAATAATTCTATAAATTCTGATCCGGAAATCGAAAAGAAGGGAACAGCAGCTTCAGATGCAACTGCTTTAGCTAATAAAGTTTTTCCTGTACCAGGTGGTCCCATTAGTAATACTCCTCTCGGAATTTTTGCTCCCATTTGTAAATATTTTCTTGGATTTTTCAGAAAATCGACAACCTCTTTTAATTCCTCCTTTGCCTCTTTTAATCCAGCTACATCCTTGAAAGTAATCCTCTCTCTTTGACCTTCGGTTCCCAAAAGTCTGGCTCGAGCTCTGGTAAAATCAAATGCCTGACCAACCCCGGCTCTGGCCTGGCGGAAAATAAAGTAGAAAAACAAACCAAAGATTAAAATAGGAAGAAAAAAGGACAGAATTGGTAATAACCAAGATAAAATTTTCTCTTCCGCTTTAAATTCAACATCCACTCTTTTCAACTTTTCTTTATCTACTCCAAAATTTAGCAAAGATTGGGAAAGGGAAATCTCTGTTTCCTTTCTTGAACTAGCTCTTTCTCCATCTTGAAAAATTATTAGAAGTTCATTTTCAGAAACAGTAATCTTTTTAATTCTCTCTTGATTAATTTCCTCAACTAACTGGTTTAAAGAAAGGTATTTTTCCTTTTCAGTTTTTTGAAAAAATAGGGTAAAAATGGCGGAAATAATCAGGAAAATGAGGAAAACAATGAAAAAATTTTTAATTAAAGAATTCATCTCTTAATTTTAACAGAAATTTTTAAAAAATCAACTTATTGCCGGGTTTTTTAAGGCCTTTAAGGAGAGAAAAACCCTACTATTTGAGATTTTAACGATTTTTGCTTTTAATTTCTGGCCAACTTTAAAAATCTTTGAAGGATCTTCAATTATCTTCCAATCTAATTCCGAGATATGGATTAGACCTTCTAAATTTTGGTCAAATTTAAAAAAAACTCCAAAATCTAAAATTGCCGTAATTTCACCTTCAACTATATCCCCAACCTTATAATTTTTTAGGATCTCCTTTATTTTTTCAATCTCTTTTGCCCTCTCTGATAAAATTAATTTCCTTTCTTTTTGAGAAAGATCAAAGATTTTTACTTCCAATTCTTGGCCAACAAATTTTTGAAGCTCCTTTAAAATTTTAAAACTATTACCATCTTCAACTCTTGGATAATGCTGGGAAGATAATTGGGAAAGGGGTAAAAATCCAGGAATTCCAAAGATTTCAGTAAGCAAGCCTCCTTTGTTTGCTCCCAAAATTTTGATTTTTAAAATTTCATTTCTCTCTCTTTTTTCTCTAAGATTTTCCCAGGCCATTTCTTTTCCAGCCTGAGCGGCTGATAATTCGATGTAACCTTCTTCATTTTCTAGATCAATGATTTTGACTGAAATTTTATCTCCTTTTTTTAAATCTTTTAAATTTTTTTTAGCTTCAAAAAACTCCTTTCCATAAATTATTCCTGTTCCAAAGGGACCCAAATCAAAAAAGACCTTTCCTTTTTCTTTGCCAATAACTTTTCCTTCAACAATTTCGCCAATTTTTGGTGGCTTCGAGAAATCTATCATACTAAATAGTATAAAATAGATTTTCATAAATTACAAGCTTGAAATCTAAAAAAAATCCTGATAAAATTAAAAATGATATAAGATAACCCATATCGGAGTGGGGTCGGGAGAACCCTTCGGTTCTCCCGACTAGGAAAAGATTAAAAACCGGCGGGACGCGAGAGTTCTCCGCGAAGCGGAAACTCCCGTCCTATGGTTTTTAAAGAGCGAGCCCGAAACGAGCACATAAACTATGTGCTCGTGCCAGCCTTCGGCTGGAGAGGGCGAGCGACTAAACTCGAATTACCACTATGCAAATCATTTGGAAAGGTCATTCCTGTTTTGAGATAATTTCAAAATCTAGTAAAGGAAAAGAAGTTAAGATTTTGATTGACCCCTTTAGTGAAAAAATTGGTTTGAAACCTCTTTCAATTGAGGCTGATATTTTGTTAATAAGCCACGATCATCAAGACCATAATAATAAAAAGGTAGTTAAAGGTTCGCCATTTTTAATTTCCGGTCCTGGAGAATATGAAATAAAGGAAATTTTTATTCAGGGAATTGAGGCCTGGCATGACAATTTTCAGGGCAAAGAAAGAGGGAAGATAACAATTTTTAAAATTGAAAGCGAGGGAATAAAAATCTGCCATCTCTCAGATCTCGGCCAAAAAGAATTAAATTCTGATCAGTTAGGAAAAATTGGTGATATTGATATTTTGATGACTCCTGTTGGTGGAATCCCCCACCAAAATCATTGGTGGGGGACAATTTCAGCTAAAGAAGCTTCAAAAATTATTTCCCAAATTGAGCCAAAAATTTTAATTCCAATGCATTATTTGATTCCAAAACTGAAAATAAAACTGGACCCTCTCGATAAATTCTTAAAAGTAATGGGCCAAAAATCAAGTCAGCCTCAAAATAAATTGTCAGTTAAGAAAAAAGATCTTCCGACTGAAGGAATGAAAATTATTATTTTAGAACCAAATTAATAAAATGGCAAAAAATCTTCAAAAAATTGAAATAGGTTATATAAAACCAAGAGAAATCACTGAGGAGATGAAGGAAAGTTATATTGACTATGCCATGTCAGTGATCATTTCCCGAGCCTTACCAGATATTAGAGATGGTTTAAAACCAGTCCAGAGAAGAATTTTGTATTCAATGTATGAGGATGGATTAAGGCACGATGCTAAATTTAAAAAAGCAGCCACCACTGTGGGTTCTACAATGGCTCGTTACCACCCTCACGGCGATATTCCAATTTACGATGCCTTAGTCAGAATGGCTCAAGATTTCAATTTAAGATATCCCCTGGTTACCCCTCAGGGTAACGTGGGATCGGTTGACGGTGACCCGCCGAGCGCAATGCGATACTTGGAAGCTAAACTTTCAAAAATCGGTGAAGAAATGTTAAGGAATATTGAGAAAAATACTGTTGATTTTGTTGATAATTATGATGGAACTAGAAAGGAACCCCAGGTTTTACCTTCACCCCTTCCCCAACTTTTATTAAATGGTTCTCTTGGAATTGCTGTTGGCATGGCTACAAATATTCCTCCCCATAATTTAGTTGAAGTTGGAGATGCCTTAATTTATTTAATCGATCACCCGAAGGCAGATACAGAAGATCTTTTCAAATTCATCAAAGGGCCTGATTTTCCAACTGGAGGTCAAATTTACAATTTAAAAGAAATAATTTCAGCCTATTCTCAAGGAAGAGGTCCAATTTTAATTAGAGGAAGGGCCGAAATTTTGGAAACCGAGAGAAAAAAATTTCAAATTTTAATTAGGGAAATTCCCTTTCAGGTTCAGAAGTCTTCCCTGTTTGAACAATTTGCTAACCTAGTTTCTGAAAAAAAGATTGAAGGAATAAGAGGAATCAGAGACGAATCTGATAAAGAAGGCCTAAGAATTGCTATTGATCTTTCAAGAGAAGCTAACCCCCAGAAAATCTTAAATTTCCTTTTCAAATTTACTGATCTGCAAAAGACCTTCCATTTAAATATGTTGGCTTTAGTGGAAGGTATTCAACCTAAAGTTTTAAGTTTAGTTGAAATTTTAAATTATTTTTTAGACCACAGAAAGGAAGTTACCTTCAGAAGAACAAAATTTGATTTAGAAAAAGCTAAAGAAAGAAGCCATATTTTAGAGGGATTAGATAAATGTCTGACAAAAATTGATGCTGTTATTAATACTATTAAGACCTCAGTTAATCGAGAAGAAGCTGAGAAAAATCTCATTAAAAGATTTAAATTAACAAAAATCCAGGCCAATGCCGTTTTAGAGACTAAACTTTCAACCTTAGCCAAAATGGAACGAAAAAAAATTGCCGAAGAATTAATTCAAAAAAGAAAAGAAATAAGAGAATTGAATCAAATTTTAAAAAATCCAAAGAAAATAGAAGAGGTGATTAAAAAAGAATTAATAGAAATCAAGGGAGAATTTGGTGACGAAAGAAAGACAAAGGTTTTTTTCCAAAAAATTGGGGAAATTTCAGAAGAGGATTTGTATCCTGAGGAAGAGACATTAATTACTTTAACAAAAGGAGGTTTTATAAAAAGAATGGCTCCAACAGTCTATAAAATTCAGAAAAGAGGAGGAAAGGGAATTTTAGGAATAAAAACTTTAGAAGAAGATATGGTGGAATATTTCCTTTTAGCAAAAACCCACGATATTTTGCTCTTTTTCACCGATTCGGGAAAAGTTTTTAAAACTCTGGCTTATGAGATTCCTGAAGAATCGAGAGTTGCTAAGGGAAGATCAATTTTAAACTTTTTAGAAATTTCTCCTGAAGAAAAAATTTTGTCTTTGATGAGTTTAAAAAAGGAAGATGAAAAATTGGGGATAAAATATTTAGTCATGACTACTAAAAATGGTATAATTAAAAAAACTTCTCTCGATGAATTTAAAAACATCAGGAAATCGGGATTAATTGCTATAAAATTAAAAAAGGAGGATTTACTAAAGGAAATCAAAAAAACTACTAGTCAGGATGAAATAATTTTGGTAACAAAAAATGGTCAAGCAATTAGATTTAAAGAAAGAGAAATCAGAGAAATGGGAAGACAAGCTTCAGGAATTAGAGGAATCAAGTTAAGGAGAGGAGATGAAGTAGTGGCAATGGATATAATAAATGCAAAATGCAAAATGAAAAATGTAAAATTATTAGGTGTGACAGAAAATGGATTTGGGAAAAGAACTAACTTAAAAGAATACAGATTACAAAGTAGGGGAGGAAGCGGAATTAAAACAGCTAAAGTTACAGAAAAAACTGGCAATTTAGTGATTTCAAAGATTTTAATTAATGAAGAAGATTTGATTTTAATTTCAAAAAAAGGCCAGGTGATTAGAACAAAAATTTCCACAATTCCAATTTTAGGTAGGAATACCCAGGGAGTAAAAATAATGAAGTTAGAAGAAAGGGATAAAGTCGCTTCAGCAACTTTTATCTAAAATGGAAAAAGGTTTTTTAAATCCAAAGGAAGTTTTAAGTCAGCTCGAATTGAGATCAGATATGATTGCTGCTGATTTTGGTTCAGGTGCTGGTGGCTGGGCAATACCTTTGGCAAAGATCTTGAAAGATGGAAAGGTCTATGCTATAGATATCTTAGAGGAACCCCTTTCAGCCTTAAAAAGTAAATCAGAAATTGAAGGAATTTTAAATATTGAGATAATTCGATCAAATGTTGAAAATAAAAAGGGATCAAAACTGAAGGATAATTTTTTAGATCTGGTTTTAATGACCAATCTTTTATTTGAAATAGAAAATAAAAAGCAGGTTTTGGAAGAAGGAAAAAGGGTTTTAAAATCAGGTGGAAAAATTTTGATTGTCGATTGGAAACTAGGGATTCCTTTAGGACCAAAAGAAGGGAGAGTTCTTCCTCAAGAGGTTAAAAAATTGGCCAA
>Ga0315306_10001676_pt1 | contig 10535 bp, 5 predicted proteins | sample TDP1_MG_FD_203803 | JGI IMG/M metagenome (GOLD analysis project Ga0315306, IMG submission 203803) | Freshwater sediment microbial communities from Lake Towuti, South Sulawesi, Indonesia - TDP1 | ecosystem: Environmental > Aquatic > Freshwater > Lake > Sediment | place: Indonesia: South Sulawesi... | reverse complement strand
GTCGATGACAACCGCCAAGTCTCCTCCTAATTCAGATTCAATGAGGCATAAATCTCCTCTTCTTAAATCTTCCTCTCCCTTTTTAGCTCTCAAGATTTTGCCTGAACTCTTGGAAAGAACACAGATGATATCAGACATATTCCCAATCCTTAAAGTCAAGAAAGAATGAGCTGACAAGGAGGCTAAAGTTAAAATTTTTCTGCAAGCCATATATCGTATAGTCTATCTTTGCCAGAAAATCCATAAGATGCTCCTGGCTGACAAGTTTCTCTGTTCTTCTGATTTCCTGCTCAAAGTCAGGGTTCATCAGCAGCTGCCCCTGGCCATTTTCCTTGACCAGGATGAGATCCCGGCAGAAGGATGAAAGAATTTCCAAAAGCTCCGCCCACTCATCTTTGAGGAGAGACCTCTGGGAGGAGGTGTAATTCCTTAAAAAGGAAGCAACGTTCTCTTTATTGAGAAGCGAAAGGAAAAGCTGCCAGGCCTGCTTCCTCCTCCCCTGGACTTCTTCCCATTCCAAACTCAAAGCTTGTCTGAGATTCCCATGGACGCCGAGAGAGAGAATTCTGGCCTTTCTTCTCTCATATCCCCTATCCACCAAAATTTTTTCAATGTCTTCCTTTGATATCGGCAGGAAATTCAAAATCTGGCATCTCGATTTTATGGTTGACATCAGCAGGAACGGATTGTGAGTCATGAGTATGATGTAGGAAAAGAGAGGCGGCTCCTCGAGTATTTTCAGCAGAGAATTTGCCGCCTCTTCTGTCATTTTTTCAGCCTCAGCAACGATGAAGACTCTGCGTTTCCCGATCATCGGCTTGAGATAGGCTGTATCTCTCAAAAACCTCATCTGCTCAATCTTAAGAACATTCCCCTCGGGTTGAAGCTCGATGACATCAGGGAAGTTTCCGGCATTGACCGCTCTGCAGGAAGCGCAGCTCTCACAGGCATCATCTATTTTTTGCTGGCAATTCAAGGCTTTAGCCAAGACCAGGGCCATCTCTCTCTGGCCGACCCCTTCAGGCCCGCAAAAGAGCAAAGAATTGGGGACTCTATTTTTCTGCAGAGCTTTTACCAGAATTTTTTTTACGCGGCTGTTGCCGGAGACATCTTTAAAAGCCATTTTTAATTATTTTAACATGGGATCCTGGAGAACTTCTAATTTTTTTGTAGCCACTTCTTTATCATCGACGAAAAGCGTCACGTTAAAAACGCCTGGCTCAACTGTGGCTGCACGGCCGAACCTTGGCCTTTCTTCCTGTTGCTGCTCTGCCATCCTCCTCAGGTCCCAGGTTATTTTTTTGATTCCCTTCTCGGTTTGTCCTTTTTGCTCCGAGATTTGCTTTCCCTCAAGGTCTTTGATCACCAGGCGAACAGATTTTGCAGGCTCTTTCAGATAATAATAGAACGTAGCTCGGGCGGCAGGATTCTCGACGACTGCGAATTCACCAAATCTCGGTCCCCTCATCTCGAACATATTCCATTTGATTGTGCGTTCGATGTCGAATAGATAGGAATCCTTATCGAAGGTTTCTTTCTTGAACTCTTTGAAGGGGAAGATGTCTGCGATGTAAATTCCCCGGCCATAGGTTCCGATGATCAGGTCTCTTTCCCTCTTCTGAATATCCAGGTCCAAGATCAGGACATCGGGCGCTGTGGTTGACATCTTGACCCAGCTTTTTCCCTTATCCAAAGTCACGAAGACACCGTAATCTGTGGCAAGATAAAGGACATTGGGATTATCCGGGTCTTCTTCGATATCGTTGACCGGGTTCATCATCCCGGCGCTCAAGTCTTCCCAGGTCTTTCCCAGGTCACGGGTGACAAAGATGTAGGATTTATCCTCGTTGTGGGTCCGATAGCCAGAATAGGTGACATAGCAGGTATTCGCATCATGAGCCGAGGGCTCGACCTTGGTCACCCAGTGTTCGTAAGGAATCGATGTCCCTTTTATCTCTTTCTTGAGCTTTCCGTCTTTGTCATAGAAATTCGCGGTGAGATACTGCCAACTGATGCCGCCGTCTGTGCTCAGCTGGAGGTTTCCATCATCTGTGCCTGCCCAGTAGAGCCCGGGCTTGAGCGGCGATTCAGCAAAGGTTGTTATGGTCGCATACTGGAGGTTTGTCTTTCTCGAAAGCTCAAGCCTCTCCTTGTTGTTCTTGGATAAGTCAGGGCTTATGGCCACCCAGCTGTTTCTCTCTCCTCTGCTTCTTGACATCTGAACATACTGAGAGCAGACATAGACAATTCCCGGATTGTGAGGAGAAAGGACGATAGGAGAATTCCACTGGTATCTCTGAACAGGCTTTCCAGTGGCTCTCTCCTCAGCGCTTGTCCGTGGAGCAAGGGAAATCGTCTCTCCTGTCTTTAGGTTCATCCTCCTTGACGCTCCGAACTGGCTTTCGAAATAAATGAATTCCGGGTTCCACCAGTCCCTGACCGTATAGAATCCATCGCCGGTCGGGAGGTAGGTCCAGTCAGCAGGATAAACGCCGTAGCTATTCCGATTCTGAGAAGGACCAAGCCAGCAGCCGTTGTCCTGGGTTCCTCCCATGACATTGTAAGGGACTTCATTATCCGCAGAGACATCATAGAATTGCTGGGCGCTTATCGTCTCTTTCTGCGACCAGTGCTTGCCGCCATCCCAGGTCTCGTCTAATCCTCCGTCATTGCCGTTGAGGATATGGTTTGAATTAAGAGGGTCGATCCATATGGCACGTGTGTCGACATGTGACTTGTGGACTCCTGTCCAGGGAGTGCTTCTGAATGTCTTCCCTCCGTCTTTTGAAACCTTGGGAACAGTTTCAGCGACGTAAAGAGTCTTATCATCGTTGGGGTCGACTTCCATCCTTCCGTAGTAGCCAGCCTCTGTTGGATTGATCTCTTCACTGCCGCCTGTCTGCTTGTATTCTGTCATCCTGGTCCATGTCTCTCCCTGGTCTTCAGACCTGTAGACAATTCCGAATCTTTTCATCGGCTCATTGATCCTCAGCGCACCGGCATAGAGAATTTCGAGGATAAACCTGTTCTCGAACTGATTCCTTATTCCGGCCTCATCGTATTTCTTGAAATTCTCCTCAGCCTTGTTGATTCTTTCGATGATATCCTTTTTGCTCTCATAGACTTTTTTCGCCTTCTCCCGGAGACTTCTGAGGTCGATGCTGAGCTTTTCGATGAGCTCTGTGTCCCGCATAAGGTCGTTGGCCCTTGTGACAAGCTCTTTCTCGTCTTTAATTCTGTCAGGAGCAAACTTCAACAGAGCTTTTAGCTCAAGGTTAATTTGGACCTTTTCGATGTCCGTGACTTTAATCGCCTGCTCTTGAATCTCGACTCCTTCTGAGCCGGTGAAAAGCAGGAAAAAAATGAGCCTGTTGATTTCCAGAATGTAATCTTCCTTTTCTTCTTTCTTCAATACCTTTTCTATCTCGTCGATGCTGTCCAGGATTTCTTTTTTGTCTTTATATGTTTTTCTTGCTTTTTCAATGAAGACCTTCCAGTCCATCCCAATTGTCTTCTGAAAACTCCTGTCCTGAATGAACTTGTTCAGTTTTTCAACGAGCTCCCTTTCTGTGGCAGCGGTTACAGGCTCGAACTTTACCAGTTTCTTTATTTCAGGATTAATCTTATATTCTTTGAATTTATTCAGATAATAATCGTCTGTGAACATTCTCCCTTCAGCAAAAAGGGCTCCTCTATCTCTCAGGTTCAGGCCAAGATTGACTTCCTCGTCCAATCTGACATAGACAATTTTCGGGTCTTTCTCGTAGATGGCAATCCCATTTCTCCCTAGTTTCATATCCTGAGGAAGCCCGCCAGTCAGCTTTTTCCAGGTCTTTCCGCCGTCAGTAGATTTATAGAAATGGTTTCCTTCCTGGCGGTCGATAAAGGTCCATGTCCGCCTGAATATCTTGTAACCAGCGGCAATAACGATATCGGAATTGGTGGGGTCGATGACAAAGTCACCCACGCCCCTGTCCTTGAGGTCGAGGACTCTCTGCCACGTCTTTCCGCCGTCGACTGTCTTGTAAAGGCCGCGCTCGCAGTCCATCTCATTGTCGTAGAGCTTGCCTTCTGCTGCGGCATAGACAATGTCCGGGTTTTTGGAATCGATGGCGATTCTTGGAATGAAATAGCTCTTCTCCAGTCCAATGTGAGTCCAGTCTTTTCCTCCATTTGTCGATTTCCACATGCCGTTTCCATGGGCGCTGGAGCGGGCATGGAAAGCTTCTCCTGTGCCGACATAAAGGATGTCAGGATTAGAAGGAGCGACAGCCACATAGCCGATGCTCATCGTCCCGCATTTGTCGAAGATTGGCTCGAAATGAATCCCCCCATCCTCTGTCTTCCAGACCCCGCCAGTGCCGGTGGCCACGTAATAGGTCAGGCTCTGTCCTCGAGGGACAGCAAAGCCTGAAATCCTTCCTGAGAAGCTGAAAGGACCGACGCTTCGCCAGGAAAAGACTTCAAAATTCTCTACAGGCTGAGAATCATCGGCATAAAGCGGAGAACAGATAAAGAGCAAAAAAACTGAAAAAAGGCCAATCAAGAGATTTCGCTTAATTTCCTTGTTTTCCATCATTCCTCCTTTGAAATAATTCTTTCTCCTTTTATAAAGCCAAGCTCTTAATGAGCATAAAGAGAGCTCTGTGTTTTTTTCAGCGCTTTCTTCAAGAATTTTCCCGTGTGGGATTTTTCCTTTTCGGCGATCTCTTCCGGCGGTCCCTGGGCGACAATCCAGCCCCCCTCCTCTCCTCCTTCTGGACCCAAGTCAATCACCTGGTCGCAGAACTTGATGACGTCAAGGTTATGCTCGATGACGACCACGGTGTTGCCCAATTCCACCAGCTCTGAAAGAACCTGGAGAAGCTTGCGGACATCATCGAAATGGAGGCCAGTGGTCGGCTCATCCAGAAGATAAACCGTCTTTCCCGTATTTTTCCGGCTGAGCTCCTTGGTCAGCTTGATCCGCTGAGCCTCCCCTCCGGAAAGAGTCGGGGCAGGCTGTCCGAGCCTGATATAGCCCAACCCGACTCTTTTCAGCGTCCCGAGTTTTCTCTTCAGCATGGGATGGGCTTTAAGATATTCGTAAGCCTCATCCACAGTCATGTCTAGATAATCTGAAATATTTTTTCCTTTGAAGCGTACAGAGAGAGTCTCCAGGTTGTAGCGCTTTCCTCCGCAGCGGTCGCAGGTGACGAAGACATCAGGCAAAAAATGCATCTCTATTTTCTTGACTCCGGCTCCCCGGCACTCCTCGCAGCGGCCTCCTGGCAGGTTGAAACTGAATCGGCTGGCCGAATACCCTCTCATTCTTGATTCAGGAGTTCGAGAAAAGAGCTCCCTCAAAGGAGTGAAGGCGCCGGTATAAGTGGTCGGGTTGGAGCGCGGTGTGCGGCCGATGGCTTTCTGGTCGACGGAGACGACCTTGTTGACCTGTTCTATCCCCAGAATGGCCTGATGTTTTCCTTCCCTCTGTTTTGCTTTATAGAAAATATTCAGAAGGCTTTTATAGAGAATGTCATAGATGAGAGTGCTCTTCCCTGAACCTGAAACTCCGGTGACAGCCGTCATCACCGAAAGGGGAATCCGGACATCGATGTTCTTCAAGTTATGCTCGGCCGCCTTCAGAACGACAAGCCAGGCTTTTGGCTCCCTCCGCTTCTGAGGCACAGCAATAAACTTTTCTCCTCTCAGATACTGTGAGGTCAGAGAATCCGCAGATGAAAGGATTGTATTCAGGCTTCCTTCAGCCACTTTGAACCCTCCGCCTTCTCCAGCGCCAGGGCCCAAGTCAAGGATGAAATCAGCGGAGCGAATGGTCTGCTCATCGTGCTCGACGACGACGATGGAATTCCCCTGGTCTCTTATCTCTCTCAAAAATGAAATCAAGCGGCTGTTGTCTCTCTGATGAAGGCCGATGGTCGGCTCATCGAGGACATAGAGGATGCCCCTCAGCCGGGCGCCGACCTGAGCTGCAAGGCGAAGACGGCGCGCCTCTCCGCCAGAAAGGGAGGCCGTGGTCCGGGACAGCTGGATGTAGGGCATTCCCAGCTCAACCATGACCTCGAGCCGGGAAAGAATCTCCTTGAGTATTTTTGAGGCGATCAGCTTCTCCGAGGGAGTAAATTCAAGAGAAGAAAGCTCTTGAGTCAGCAGACCGACCGGAAGCGATGTCAGCTCATGGATATTTTTGCCGCCAACTTTTACGGCCAGGCTTTCCTTCTTCAGCCTGCTTCCCTGGCAGAGAGGGCAGACCTCATCGGTAAGCTCAACCTCACCCCACTCATCGAGGATTGTCTCGAAGCCGAGGCCGTGGCAGCGAGGGCAGGCTCCATAAGGGCTGTTAAAGGAAAAATTCCTGGGCTCGAGCTCTGGAAGGTTGATCTCACAGTAAGGGCAAAGAAGCTTCAAGGAATAGTAAGATTCGCTCCCTTCCCTGAGCAACAGGACGTCTCCGCCAGAAATCTCCAGAGCCTTGTCCACAGCTTCCTTCAACCTTCTCTCTGCGGCAGAGGAAACATTGATTTCATCGACCATGACCTCGATGTCGTGTTTTTTCATCTTCTCCAGGATTATCTCTTCCTCCAGCTCCCTGAATTTGCCGTCGACCCGAGCCCGCAGGAATCCCTTCTTCCGCAGCTTCTCGAAAAGCCTCTGGTATTCCCCTTTGCGGCCCTTAACCAGGGGAGATAGTATCTTAACTTTCTCGCTTGAGGCTGAATCAAAAATCCTTCTCAATATCTGCTGCGGCGTCTGGGAGCTGACTTTTCTTCCGCAGCGAGGGCAATGAGGCATTCCGACTCTGGCAAAAAGCAGCCTTAAAAAATCATAAACCTCTGTCACCGTCCCCACTGTCGAACGTGGATGGGAAGAGATTGTCCTCTGGTCGATGGAGATGGAAGGAGAGATGCCTTCGATGGATTCCATCTCCGGCTTCTCCATCTGCTCGATGTACTGCCGGGCATAGGCTGAAAGGCATTCGATGTATCGCCTCTGTCCTTCCGCATAGAGAGTGTCGAAAGCAAGGGACGATTTCCCGGAGCCGCTCGGCCCGGTGACGACAATCAGCCTGTTCCGCGGCAGGCTGACATCGATTCTCTTCAGGTTATGCTGAGCCGCTTTTTTGACTCTTATTTCTTCTAGCATGACGAATTATTTTACCACAACTTACATGCTGGACAAGGTTTTTTACCTTTATGAGTTCCCCCGAAAATTTGATAATCCTTGAGCAATATAATGAGATGTTTCAATCCCTCATAGGTAGGCTAAAAATAGAAAGCAATATAAAATTATATGAGGTAGTTTCAATCCCTTCTAAGAGTTATCGGAAATCTCTTCACTCAGACTAAAGAACCACTGACGAAGGTGAGTCTTGTCTGAAGCATTTATTCCGTAGAGAAGAATACCATTCTCTAAAGCCTCTTTCGCCACTCCCCATTTTTCCTTGAGCGATGAATGAAACTCTTTGATGGTGTAAGGAAAGACTTCAACGGTTAGCCCGATTTTTTTTGGAAGAAAATGGGGGATGCGGTCATCAAACCTCTCCTTTGAATCCCTCAAGAGGATTATGATATCAGCATCGCTTGCTGGAGTGGCTTCCTTCTTTGCCAGCGACCCGAAAAGGATTATCCCGACCACATCTTTATTGTGAGATAAGCTCTCTGCCCACGATTTCAATTTGATGATGATCTCTTCGTTATTTAGCTTAAAGACCCTTACGGACACAGAACGAAATTACCTCCTCGCAGATTTTTATCGCCTCCCCGGCTTCCTCTTTTGTATAATATTTGAATGATGGCCCAGAGGGATGGGCATTAGGGTATCGGGTGGGAATGTAGTATTTATCAAGCTTTTTTGCCTCATCGATGAGCTTAGCATCGGGCTTTGCATCCTCAGGCAAGCTCTCCAGTAATTCAGATATGGAGTGACCCCAGGCAATGGAGTTTTTTTTCATATACAGTGCCTTTACAGCTTTCTCTGCTGACTGTTGAGCAGCAAAGCATGCCCAGGAGTAATCGCCGTCCTTAAGGCTGTTCCGGGCATGCTTCAAATCGCCTTTCGCCTGTTCAAACCAATCTTTAGACCTGTTCATCACCTTATGTTTGCCTTTTTAGCTAAATTCGTTCCGCCTGTCAAGCTCAATATCATTGACCGCTTTTCTAAAAAAATAATAATATACTGGAGGACGAGTTGACGAAGATGAGCATTGAAGAGAGAGAGAAGAATTTAGCTAAATCCTTAAGACTTTTGGAAGAGATTGGTGTCAAGAACGAATCAATCCGGGCCATAAAGCATATTTCTGCCCAGGAGGGTAAATACACCGAGTATCCGTCTGATGTCCATCCTTCGCTGGTCAAGGCTCTGAAAGACAAGGGCTTTTCGAAGCTCTATTCCCACCAGCATCTCTCATGGCAGCTGCTCAAAGAGGGGAAAAACATCGCTGTGGTCACGCCGACAGCTTCTGGAAAAACGCTCTGCTACAACCTGCCTGTTCTTGATGCCATCATCAAAAATCCATCGGCCCGCGCTATCTATCTCTTCCCGACAAAGGCTCTTTCCCAGGACCAGAGGGCTGAGCTCGATGAGACGATCAACCTCCTCCCTGCCGAAGTCAGAATTTTCACCTACGACGGCGATACGCCCCAGGATGCGAGGAAAGCGATAAGGGCCCGCGGACACATCATCCTCACCAACCCTGATATGCTCCACACCGGTATTCTCCCTCACCACACCAAATGGATAAAGCTCTTTGAAAACTTGAAATACGTAGTGATCGACGAGCTTCACAACTACCGGGGCATCTTCGGCAGCCATCTGGCGAATATCATCAGGAGGCTGAAGAGAATCGCCAGGTTCTACGGCTCCCATCCTCAATTCATCCTCTGCACGGCCACCATCGCCAATCCGCTGGAGATGGCAGAAAAGATGGTCGAGGAGCCGGTCTCGCTCATCGACGATAACGGCGCACCGCGGGGAGAGAAATATTTTATTTTTTATAATCCTCCAGTGGTCAACAGATTCCTGGGCATCCGCTGCTCCTATGTCAATGAATCACGGCGAGTGGCCTCAGTCTTTATCCAGAATGACCTTCAGACCATCGTCTTTGCCCAGAGCCGGCTGATCACTGAAGTCCTGGTCACCTACCTTAAAGAGGAAATCGAAAAATCAGTCAAGGATGAGGGCCTTATCCGCGGCTACAGGGGCGGCTACCTTCCCTTAAAAAGAAGGGAGATTGAAAAGGGCCTGAGGGAAGGAAAAATAAAGGGAGTAGTCTCGACCAACGCCCTGGAGCTGGGCATCGACATCGGCAGCCTCGACGTCGCTGTCCTTGCTGGCTATCCTGGAACAATCGCCAGCACCTGGCAGAGGGCAGGCCGCGCTGGCCGAAAAACAGGAAAGTCAGCAGCGGTTCTTGTCGCCTCCAGCACTCCAATCGACCAGTTCATCGTCAACCACCCGGATTATTTTTTCTTAAAGAGCCCCGAAAGGGCTTTGATCAACCCCGACAATCTATCCATCCTTGTCAGCCACATCGAGTGCGCGGCCTTTGAGCTTCCTCTCGGCGATGGAGAAAAATTCGGAAAAGCCGATATCGGTGAAATTCTGGAATTCTTAGAAGAGGATAAGCTCCTCCATCATTCAAAAGACAAATGGTTCTGGACCTCTGAGGCTTACCCTGCGGATTCGGTCAGCCTGAGAAGCATAAGCTCCGACAACTTCGTTGTCGTGGACACCACCGGAAAGACAAAAGCCATTGCCGAAGTGGATTTCTCTTCAGCCTTGAGCACCCTTCATCCCAAAGCCATCTACATCTGCGAGGGAGACCAGTACTTTGTCGATAAGCTCGAATACGAGCAGAGAAAAGCCTACGTCAAGAAAACTGATGTCGATTATTTCACCGACGCCATCGATTACACCAAAATCAAAGTCCTCGATGTCTTCAACCAGAAAAACTTAGAGAAATGCTCCATCTCCCACGGCGAGGTTCATGTCGAGACTCAAGTCGTCGGCTTCAAGAAAATCAAATTCTACACTATGGAAAACGTCGGCTCGGGCGACCTCAGCCTTCCTCAGAACGAGATGCACACCACTGCCTACTGGCTGACCATCCCTTCTGAAATCTTCCACAATCTTCCTTTTTCTTCAGAACAGAAGATAAACGGGCTTTTCGGCCTGGCCTATCTTCTCCATCACGTCTCGCCGCTTTTCATGATGTGCGACATCCACGATGTCGGTGTCTCCATCGGGGATAACACGACCGGAAAGTCTGTGCCTCCGCGCGACATTCCCCTGAAGTCTCTGGATGAAAAAGAGGAGCCTGCCTTCTACGATATCGCCTTCGAGCCCAATATCTTCATCTACGATAATTTTCCGGGAGGGATAGGGCTGAGCCCTTCTCTCTTCGACCTGGAAAAGGAACTCCTCGAGCAATGCCTGAAAACAATCAAAGCCTGTCCCTGCCAGGAAGGGTGCCCATCCTGTGTCGGCCCCACCAAAGAAAGCGGAAGACAGGCCAAGCAGGTGGCGACGGAAAT
>Ga0315306_10001673_pt1 | contig 10544 bp, 9 predicted proteins | sample TDP1_MG_FD_203803 | JGI IMG/M metagenome (GOLD analysis project Ga0315306, IMG submission 203803) | Freshwater sediment microbial communities from Lake Towuti, South Sulawesi, Indonesia - TDP1 | ecosystem: Environmental > Aquatic > Freshwater > Lake > Sediment | place: Indonesia: South Sulawesi... | reverse complement strand
CGAAGGACCGCTGGGGCTTTACATTTCCCCAGGCCGAGCGAAAGGGGATCAAGTTCGCTCAGATCTTGGACGCATTTGGCCGCGAGGACATGGAGTGGCTGCGAAGCAATTTTCCGTTGCATGAGGCGATCTTGGAGATGGTCATCAGCGCTATGCCTCCCCCTCACGTCGCCCAGCGCTACCGCATTCCCAAGGTCTGGCACGGCGAAATTGACAGCGACGTGGGCCAGGCGATGGTGAACTGCGACGAGAATGGTCCTTCTGTGATGGCCGTTACCGATGTCAAGGTTGACCCAGCCGCCGGTGTAGTTGCCACGGGCCGTCTCTTCTCGGGGACGCTGAAGTCCGGTGACGAGGTTCACTTGATGGACGTGAGGAAGGATGGCCGTGTTCAGCAGGTTGCCGTCTACATGGGCCAGCGCCGCGAGCTGGTCGACTACCTGCCTGCCGGCAACATTCCTGCCTTGCTGGGCTTGGACGACGCCCGCTCAGGCGAGACCATAGGTCCCACAGGACGCGAATTGACTCCGTTTGAAGAGATAAAGTACGTGAGCGAACCTGTTGTCACCGTCGCCGTCGAGCCTAAGCACAGCCGCGACCTCCCGAAGCTCGTTGACTTCCTGAACAAACTGACCATCGAGGACCCGACCTTGGTTACCACAGTTCGCCCCGACACCGGAGAGTACCTAATCTCAGGCATGGGCACTCTGCACCTAGAGATCGCCATGACCTGGATCAGTAAGAGCGGGCTGGAGGTCACCCCAAGCCGCCCCATCGTGATATACCGCGAGGCCATCAGCCAACGCGGCCAACGATTCGAAGGCAGGTCACCCAACCGTCACAACCGCATCTATCTTCGGGCTGAACCTCTCTCACCCGAAGTCATGGAGGCCATCCGCTCCGGCCAGCTTCACGACCAGATGGACCGAAGAGAAATGGCCAAGATGCTCCGAGGCTTCGGCTGGGAAACATCAGAAGCCCGCAACGTATGGGAGATCGAGAGACACGGCAACATACTAGTTGACGCAACGAAAGGCGCACAATTCTTAAACGAAGTCAAGGTAATGATCATGTCCGGCTTCGAAGACGTCGCAAACGGAGGACCCCTAGCACAAGAAACCCTAAGAGGCGTCAAAGCCATACTAGAGGACGTTAAACTTCACGAAGATCCGATTCACCGTGGTTTCGCGCAGATTGTGCCTGCGAGTCGTCGTTCGTTTCTGGCTTCGCTTTTGTCTGCTGGTCCCGAGCTGTTGGAGCCTGTGATGAAGATTACGGTGAAGATTCCTCCTGAGGAGGTCGGCTCTGTTACCCGTGTGATCAGCCAGAAGCGTGGCCGCGTCTTGTCGATGGAGCAGAAGGAGAACTTGACCTACGTGACCGGCGAGATTCCTACCGCCGAGACCTTCGACCTCTCAGAAGTGATGCGCGGCGCCACAAGCGGGAGAGCGTTCTGGGGGCTGGAATTCAAGATGTGGGCCCCCGTACCCAAGTCGATCAGAGATGAGGTTATCGCAGGCATCAGGAAGAGGAAGGGCCTCCCACCTGAGGTTCCGACGATCTCTACCTTCGTGGAGGATTGATCATCGATCAAAGCCAATTGAATATCACTCTCCATGCAGCTGAACGCTACAGTGGCAAGCTGTGTTTGACACGCAGCTAGTCGATCTTCCACACCCGAGAAGAACCTCGACCGTGGGTTCTATTCCCCTATTCGCATTTGAAGAACAGCCAGTTGTTCTCCTCAGGCCTGAACTTTATGAGGCAGTACCGACCCTTCAGCTTCTCGCCGGACAAGTTTACGATGATCTCCTTGCTCTCCCACTTCTCGGCCTCATAGGTCCCACGGTCCCAGGTCTCGACCGTGCCCGCCCCGTACTCGCCTTCGGGAATCATTCCCTGAAAGCCTGCGTACTCGATCGGGTGGTCCTCCGTTTCTATTGCGAGGCGTTTTATGCCTCTCTCCTGAGGAGGTGTCTTGGGAACTGCCCAGCTCTTGAGCACACCCTGGAATTCGAGCCGGAGATCGTAGTGGAGGGTGCTGGCATCATGTTTCTGTATCACGTAGATCTTCCCCGTCGCGTCCCTGCGGACGCCGCCCTTCGGCTCCTTGGTCTTGCCGAAGTTACGCTTCTTGCGGTACTCCTCGAGGCTCATGCCCTCTCGATGCAGGCGATCGTTAATAACCTTGATCGACCGACAGCGAACCTTCACGATGACGATCAGTTCACCGTTCGTTCCATCCAGCTCAAGCTGGACCTCGACACGCTGCCTCTATCCGACGCTCTCTCTCCAGATCTTCTGGAACTCGGCTTCAAAACGCTGTGCCAGGGTTGGATCACGTATCACAAGCAGGTTCTCGTTGTTTCTCTCCTCGGCGGTGCTCGACCAGTTGTAGGAGCCTGTGAGAACTATTCTGCCATCGACTATGGCTATCTTGTCGTGCATGAGGGCGCTGTTGGTGTCGTTCTTGACGGGCACACCTACAGCTCTCAGGGTGCCGTACTCACTATACTGTGAGATCTGGTCCTTCTCGAAGACGACCTTGACGTCAATGCCTCTGTGCAGAGCTGAGACTAGGGCTTTTCCCACTTCGTCGAGCGTGAAACTGTAGATGAGGACGTGAACGCTGCTGTTCGCGGAGTCTATCCAGTGCACGAGCCGATTCATGCAGCCCCCGTTGGGCGAGAAGAAGACCTCGGCGGGGAAGGATGAAGGGGTTACAGTGGCTAGGGTTGAGGACCAGGTGATGGTTCTGGTGGTGGTCGTGACAGATGTCTCAGTGGTGGTTGTTTGTTGATAGGTCTTGATGCAGCACGCTACAGCCAGCGCAAGGGCTAGGACGGCAATGAACAAAAACGCTGCCACCGATTTCCTCAACGGCACCACCGCATAGACTCGAATTGCCAGTTTCCTGCCTGCCTAACCGCATCTTGGCCTAGGTGCTCACCGATGGCCGTGACGGCCGCTGGAACATCGAAGTCAGGAATCTGAAGCCTCACTCATCCCCTACCTCACGGGTCTCCCCAAACATATCGCAACTCAAAAATGCATCTTTCGGCTCGCGCGATCCACCCTCTCATTCAAGCCGCTGCATACGAGAGAGGAGCAACTCACCTAGCTTCTAGGTCCGCGGCGGACTCCGCAACTGGGCAGACGCGGCTCTAGGTCTTCCTGATTCCCATTCCGATCAACCGCGCGAGAGGAGCGAGACCTTGAGGCGAAGGGACTGGGGCCTCCACTAGGTACCCCGAGGCCTCCAGTTCAAGAGCGTCGATATCGAAAGCTGAGCGAGCAGTGCACTTGAGACTAGGTGGGAGCCTCAGCCCACAGAGCGATTGATCATCGGGTTTCCGGCTTGAATATGCACCTGCTACGGCTTTGGTCTAGAGCTCTGCCTCGCCAGGCTAGGCCTTGATCTCTTGGCGCCTGCCACTACGCTGGGAGCTAAGGTATTCGGCCAGCCTGTCCGTCTGTGAGGCAGGCTTCTCTTTCCCGATCTCTCTGTTGAGCAGAAGTTGGTTCTGGATGACCAAGGCGCGGACCAGTTTCAGCAGGGCAGCCGAGGCCAGGGTGGCTGGTCTCTGGTTCTCGCCAAGCCCCATGAGTGTTTCAATGTTGTTGAGGCCGGACATGGCTTGAAGCGCGGTGGCCTCCTTGAGCTCACGCTCGATCTGGCTGAGCAGCTCTTCTGTGGTCATATCTGGCCTTAGCCAGTCAATAGCGGCGTTCTCCTGGTCATTCTTCGCCTTCTTCTTGTCGAGGAAGAGCTGGAAGCATGTCTTGCAGATATGCTTGCCGTGGATTTCTCCGCCAGGGAGATCCATCTCCTTGCCGCATATGCTGCACGTTAGCTCCTTCAGCCACATTTACCCTGGCTTCCCGGCCTGCCGCACGTTCTCGGGTGCTATAAGCGTGGTGTTCGAGTATTTTCGATATTGGGAAAAAGTTGGCGGATCCGCAAAGCTTCTAGCGCGGGTGTTGCGGAAAAGCAATGCCCAGCACGCGGTCGACGGGATCGGTCGTTGCAGAGAATATCCGATGCATCGTAGTCCTGGTTGCCCCTTACGTGCGAAACCTTGAATCAACTGTCAGTTCGACTGTGCTGCGCAGTCTAATTCCTAGGCTTTGTATGCTTCAACTTTGACGCTAGTTATCTTCGACTCTAGGTCATCGGAAACGTCGATGTCATAGGTTGATTCAGAAACAATCTTGACATTCTCGAAACCTGCTTTCTGGATCGCCTTTAGGTAGCTGGTCTTTTCCATCGCTCCTGCAATACAGCCGGCCCATGCCTCGAAGCTCTTCTTGACTTTCTCAGGCAATTCTCCCTCCGTGACCAAATCTGAGATCATAAGTCGTCCACCGCGTCTCAGAGCCCTGTAGGCTTCCCGAAAAACCCTCTCCTTGTCAGGTGCCAGATTGATGACACAGTTGCTTATGACGACGTCCACCGAGCTGTCCTCGACAGGCAAGTTCTCTATTTCGCCCACCCTGAACTCAACGTTCTCGTAGCCATGCTTTTTGGCGGTGGACCTTGCGCCTTTGACCATCTCTTCAGTCATGTCAATTCCAATGGCCTTCCCCTTTGGCCCAACCGCCTTTGCAGCCAAGAAGACATCGATTCCTCCCCCGGAACCCAGATCCAAAACCGTCTCTCCTTCTTTCAGACTCGCCAAAGCAATTGGGTTCCCGCAGCCAAGACCCATGTTTGCGGCTTCAGGAACGCTCCTGAGATCCTCTTCCGAGTATCCCAACTTCAACCCAATGTCAACCATCGAGGCTGTGCCTCCACCCGACGGGCAACAGGAGTGCCTATTCTTCGCTATCTCGCCATACCTCTTCCTGACGTACTCCTTCACTTCGTTCGCCTGCTCGTCAACCCGGGCATCCTTCATGATCTTCCTCCCCCAACCATCGCCTATGTAGGACACCCGATAGCAATACTTAAATGTATAGGACACCCGATATAAGGTGCGCGGAGGGAGAAAATGAGGAAGAGCCGAACAAGGCGCGGCCGACCCCATGTCGAGTTTCCCGTATGTTGCGACATGAGGGGGATGCTGTCCTTCCAGATACTGTGGCTTCTGTCAAAGGGGCCTATGCACGGTCAGGAGATAGCGAATGAGATCGCCAGGAGGAGGGGGTCTAGACCTGCCCCCGGAACCATTTATCCCGCGTTAAAAGACCTCCGCGAGAAGAAGCTGATAGAAGGCCACCGGCAGGGGAGAAGGATCGTGTACAACCTCATGGAGGGAACGAAGCAAGAAGTGGAGAAGGCTTGCAGATACTTCTGCAGCGCCTTTGGAGATATTTTCCAGGAATATGTCGCAAGAGGGACGAGATCGTCTACCTTTGATCGTCCAGCACCCTGATCGATCGATCATAGCCAACCTTCTTTCTGACAAACATGTAGAGGCTGAAACAATAAAGCCGGAGCGATTTCCAATGCAAAGGCCCGTTTGGAGGAATAGATCCAGAGAAACGGAACAACGGTCAAGAATTTGAAACTAGGAATTATCGATCAATCACACAGGCTCTCCCAGACTCTCAGAGGAATGCTACCTGAAGTTTGGGATCACTGTTTCCGCGAAGAGCCTCATGCCATCTAGGGACGGGAAGTCGTAGAACCCGGCGACGATTGCCTGAGCTCCAGCTTTCTGATACTGTTCTATTCTTTGTATGCATTGTTCCGGGGTCCCGATCAGGCATGCCGATTCCTCCAAGCGCTTTCCCCATGAACGGGCTAGCGGCTCTGCCATCCTCTTGACCGTATCCTTGTCTCTTGCTATTAGCAGACAACCGCTTCCTCCGTAAGCAACCTGTAGCGTGTCAGGATTCCTCCCTGCTTGTTTCATTCCTTGTCTGATCTCTGATGCTCCAGCGGCCAGTTGCCTGGGTGTCGGTAGAACCGGAATCCAACCATTGCCTAGCTCTGCCACGATTCTCATGATCTTGGTTGAGTTTCCGCCGACCCAGATAGGTGGATGCGGTTTCTGAAGCGGTTTCGGCTCCAGAGTAGCATCCTCTATTCGGAAATGTGCTCCGACATATGACGCATGGTCTTCGGTCCAAAGTCTCCTAACTATCTCGAGTGCTTCTCTCAGCCGCTCGATTCTCACTGAGTGCCTACCCCAGTCAAAGCCGAAAGCAACGTGTTCATTCTTCAGATAGCCGGCGCCGATGCCCAGTTCAAGCCTTCCCCTCGATATGTTGTCCAAGGTAGAGGCCATCTTGGCTAGCATTGAGGGATGGCGGAACTGGTTGCAGAGCACGTATGTGCCTAGCCTGACTCTGGGCACGGAAGAAGCAAATGCTGACAACACGGTCCAGGCTTCCAACGCGTGTGGACGACCTCTGGGCGAAAGAAGATGGTCTGAGACCCAGATAGAGTCGTAACCCAGCCGTTCAGCCTCGTTCGCTATGGTCAACAGATCATCCCAAGTGGCATAGGTCGAAGATAAGTGAAGGACCACCCCGAACCGCATCTCGACCCCCAGGTATGGGAGAGGCGATTGCATTAATAGGTTCGTCACCTGCATTGTGGGACACGACGCGAGGACCGTTCCATCGATCGATCGTTCTACTGGGGCAGGAACACAGAGAAGCAGGTCTCGAGAAACACTGAGCCCCACGCAGGCTAGCCCAGCCGAGCGTCCATCGGACCCTGTTGCAGACCGCATGGAAAAACTTAACTGGGGGACACAATCCATGAAAACGTCGTTGCGTTTCTGAACAATTGAGAGTGGCAGACCCGTGAAGGCTAACATTGTTTCTTTGACGTGCTGTGCTGGATGCATATCCTCCCTCTTGAATGCTGGCGAGGCTTTTTTGGAGATTATTTCAGGGGATTTCGAGATAGTCTATTCGCCCACGTTTGTTGACTTGGCGGAGATTCCAAGCGTTGACTTGGCAATCGTTGAAGGGGGAGTTAGAACAGAGGAGGACGAGCGATTTATCAGGGAGGTGCGGGCTAAGTGCAGAGTTCTTGTTAGTTTGGGATTATGCTCAACCCATGGCGGAATAACAAGCCTAGGCAACATATTTTCTGTTAAGAAGCTTCTGGAGAAGCAATACTCCCTTCTCAGTCCTAGCAAGCTTCCAGGCCTGGAGGATTTGATGTATCCAATATGCAATTTTGTTGATGTTGAGTATTATGTCCCGGGATGTCCACCCATGCCCCTTACAATAGTTCACACTCTGAAAAACATAGTAGGCGGGAAAGAACCCATCCGCCATCAAAGCGTGGTCTGTACGGAATGCCACAGGAAAATAGTTCCAGCAAAACTTGACCACCTTTACGGAATTTACGAGAAGGAAGCGGACCCGGAGCTATGCCTGGTAAGCCAAGGCTTCGTCTGTTTGGGTTCCGTTACGCGTGAAGGTTGTGGAGCACCGTGCCCAAGGGCCGGCTTCACGTGTTTCGGGTGCAGGGGACCGTCTGACGCGCTAATGTACAGGTCGAGAGACATGTATGCTTTCCTTGTCAAAGTAATATCGAAAAGAACCAACATCCCGGAGGAGAAGGTGAAGGAGGAGCTTTACCGCAACCCATTCATCTTCCACACCTTCACTTTCTCGAGGTTTGAGCGTTTCAAAGCGAGGGAGAGGGTCATTTGAGCCAGAAGAAGGAGATAACTATCTCACCGACAACGAGGATCGAGGGACATGGAAAAGTCACAGTACTGCTTGACGAGTCTGGAAACGTTTCGGACGCTCATTTCTACGCAACAGAGATTCGGGGCTTCGACTACTTTCTAAGGGGGATGGAGGCAGAAAGGCTTCCCTTCATTATTTCAAGAATATGCGGCGTATGCTCAACCGCCCATGAAATCGCGTCTGTCAAAGCCATAGAAAGCGTATACGGAGCGGAAATAACAGAAACCGCGAGAAAACTCCGCGAACTCCTACTTATGGGACAGATAATCAGCAACCATTCCCTGGTATTCTTTTTTCTAACCCTCCCCGATTTTTGGTTCTCCCCAGAAGAAGACGCTTCAAGGAGAAACATCTTCCAAATTATGCGGGAAAAACCCGAGGTAGGCAAGAAAGCCATTGCGCTGAGAAGATTCGGAACAGATATCTTGGAAGTTGTTGGGAAGCGTGAAGTCCACATTGTTTCCGCGATACCGGGCGGTTTAATCAACCCACTCAAGGAAAGGGAGCGGCAAGAACTACTCAGGGAGGCCGAAAACGCCTGCACGATCACAAGGGAAGCCCTCTCCCTCGGAAAAGAACTCTTCGATAGAAATTGGACCGATTTCAGGAAAGCCGGAGACTACAAGACCTACTACATGGCTCTAACGAAGGATGACGCCATGGAATTCTACGACGGCAAGATCCGCGTGATAGACCCTGACGGTGAAACTCTGTCAGAATTCACGGTCCATGATTACATGGCGCATCTTGAAGAGAAGAGCCATGAATGGACCTATGCGAAATTTGCCTATCTAAAGGCCTTGGGTTGGCCGGAAGGAATAGTTCAGGTCGGTTCCACAGCAAGAATGAACGTGAATAGCAAGGCGTCAACTCAGCTCGCCGACAAGGAGTTGCAGGAGTTTAGGAGGAAATTCGGCAGTCCGGCACATGCCACCTTGCTCTTCGACTACGCCCGACTGATAGACCTCCTGTATGCTTGTGAAAGGGCGAAAGAACTTCTAGAGGATGAGGGTTTGAGGCGAACGGACACCAGGGTCAAGGTCAAGCCCAGAGGCGGAAGAGGCATTGGAGTCGTTGAGGCTCCTAGGGGAACGCTTGCTCACGAGTATATCTTAACTAGAAATGGGCGACTGAAAAGCATGAAGCTGATAATACCGACTCAAGTGAACAACGCGGCCATAAACCTCAACGTGAAGGACGCTGCAAAGGAGTTCATACATCATGCAGAAATCAAGCCGGGGCTTCTGAACAGGATAGAGATGGTGATACGGGCCTATGACCCGTGCATAAAATGCGCCACAAGAGCAACTAGTGAAGGCTTAACGGTGGAAATAAGGAACAGCGAGGGCGCATTGCTGAAGACCCTGTAGCGGTCTACCTCTAGATCCATCGACCCAGCGGTCGCCGATGGAAAAAGCCTCGCAAGGGCCGCGGTCAAAACAGGAGTTAGGAAGATCAGAAATCGTCAATGTGCACCACCTATAGTAAACTGAGGTTTCTAGTGTTCACCAACTGCCTTCGGATAGCCTTCGTCCTCTATTTGAATTGTAGTATGGTCTATGCCAAAATCTTCTTTCAGCATCTCGATCAAGTTCGCGAGTAACTCCCTTCTGTTTGTCCCCTCCTTTACCACCACATGGCCGCTCATGATGCACGTTTGAGTTGGGGTGATACACCACACGTGGAGATCATGAACGTTTTTCACGCCTTCCACTTCAACTATTCTGCGCTCCAACGCGGTCAAGTCGATGTTGGGAGGAACGCCTTCAAGGAGAATATTTAGCGAGTCTCGAATCAGTTTTCCAGAGCTGTAAAAGATCAGTGCGCCTATCATCATACTAATTAGAGGATCCGCTTGGTACCATCCAGTGAAAAACATGATCGATCCCGCAGAAATCGCTCCCATCGATCCTAGGGTGTCAGTGACCACGTGTAGAAAGGCGCCCTTGACGTTTAGACTCTTGTCTCTTGATCTTGATAGGGCGACGGCAGCCAACCCGTTGGCTATGAGGCCTAAGAAAGCAATGATCAGCATCTCAAGGCTTTTTACCTCAGGGGGCTGCTGAATGCGGTGAAGGGCCTCATAGAAGATGAAAACGACGAGAGCCCATAGGAAGATGCCGTTCAAGAAGGCTGCCAGAATCTCCGCGCGATAGTAGCCATAGGTCTTTCTCGCCGTGATGGGACGCAAAGCGACCCGCGCTGCTATGAGAGCGAAGCCCAAGGCCAAGGCGTCATTTAGCATGTGCAGGGCGTCCGTTTGAAGGGCTAGGCTCCTTGTTACGTTCCCTCCAACCAACTCGACAATGAAGAAGGAGAGGGTTATGCCTAAGGCTATCACGAGGGCCCTCGTATTTCCTGGCGCATAAGGACGTTCTCGCATCGAATCCTCGCTCTGATCGCACGAATTGTCTGTCGCTTGCTATTAAACCTAGACACCCCAACCTTATCTCGCGTTAATTCACTGATGAGTGACTTCGTTGAGACAAAGAAGACGAGATGATTTGTCCGGTTTACTTCACGCGATCTTGCTGTTTGCGATAGTCAGACTCTTGTCACTGAATGGGATTGTTGGCACGCATCCAACAGAAACTACGCTGCCTGGAATCCTCTTGTCCTCCTCAGTTGTTTCTCGATAGATTACCTTAAATACTCACAAAGCACTTAACCAATGCAACCCAACTGTAAATTGGGGAGGAAGTTGCGTCTTGTCGGACGTAATGTGCGAGGGTTGCGGTCGTCCAATTGACGACTGCAAGTGCGCTTGTCCTTATTGTGGCGAAACGACCCTTTGCGAGTGTTGCATAGGAACCCGAGCCGCCACTGGCGGATAGAGTTTGTGCTCGACAAATGTCGGTTATGTTTGTAGGTGATGATGGAACATG
>Ga0315306_10001671_pt1 | contig 10547 bp, 9 predicted proteins | sample TDP1_MG_FD_203803 | JGI IMG/M metagenome (GOLD analysis project Ga0315306, IMG submission 203803) | Freshwater sediment microbial communities from Lake Towuti, South Sulawesi, Indonesia - TDP1 | ecosystem: Environmental > Aquatic > Freshwater > Lake > Sediment | place: Indonesia: South Sulawesi... | reverse complement strand
AGAGTCTGTCCTCATGTAGGTAATGAGCCCCACCAATCCCTGGTCTCCAATATTAAGACCTTCATAAAGCCTCTGGGCCACGGACATCGTCTTCTTCACCGGAAAATGAAGAAGGCGGAACGCATCCTGCTGAAGAGTGCTGGTGATATAAGGCGGCAGAGGATTTCTCTTTTTCTCCTGGACATCGACCTTTTCCAGGATAAAGGAAAGGCTGCGAAGCTCGGCAACGATGGCTGAAGCCGTCTTCTCATCCGCTATTTTCGCCTTCTGGCCCTCGATCTCTGCCAGATTTGCCTTAAAAGGAGGGGGGTTGGAGGCTTGAAGCTCGGCACTTATTGTCCAATATTCTTCAGCCACAAAATCCTTGATCTCTCGTTCGCGCTCACAGATAAAGCGCAGAGCGATCGACTGCACCCGGCCTGCGCTCAAACCTCTCCCGATTTTCTTCCAGAGCAAAGGGCTGATGAGATAGCCGACGAGTCTGTCCAGGAGCCTTCTCGCCTGCTGAGCCTTAATTTTTTCCTGGTCAAGCTGCCCAAGGCTTTGAAAGGCTCTTTTGATGGCATCTCTGGTGATCTCATGGAAGAGGACACGGTGAATATTCTTATTAAAATCGTTGAGCAGGGTGCTCAAATGCCAGCAGATGGCCTCGCCCTCTCGATCAGGGTCTGCGGCCAGGAACACGGACTCGCATTTTTGAGCAGAATTCTGTAAATCAACGACTGTTTTCTTTCTTTGAGGAATGATCTTATACTCAGGCTTAAAGTCGTGCTCGATGTCGATGCCCAATCTCTCCTTGGGCAAGTCCATGATGTGTCCCATTGAGGCCTTGACCAAATAGTCGGGTCCAAGATACTTATAGACTGTCTTTGCCTTGGCTGGAGATTCAACAATCACCAAACTCTTGGCCATCACCATCTCCTCTGGAAGTATTTCCCCGGGCTCTGGATAATCAACCCTCTGAGCTCCAGGCTGAGCAGAATGGTAAGAACTTCAGACACAGAAAAGTCTGTCTCTTCGACCAGGGCGTCAATATGAGTCAGCGAGTCGAGCTTGATCAGCTCGAAAATTTTCTTTTCTTGCTGACTCATCGACAAAGGCTTTTCCCTTTCTTCTTCTTTCTTAGAAAGAAGCTCCTCTCTCAGAGGCGGGGATAACTCCTCAACAACATCCTCCCAGCTTGAGACTGATTTTGCCCCTGTCTTGATCAGCCAGTTTGTTCCCTGGCTGAGCTCAGAGGTTATGTTTCCTGGAACGGCCATGACTTCCCTGTTCTGTTCCAGCGCCAAACGAGCTGAAATCAAGGAGCCACTCCTCTTCGAGGCCTCAACAACGATAAGAGCAAGGGAGAGGCCGCTGATAATCCTGTTCCTGATCGGAAAATGAAAGCTCAAAGGAGGCGATTTCAAAGGAAACTCAGAAACGACAGCCCCGTTTTCGATGATTTTATGAAAAAGGCCTCTGTTCTCTCTGGGATAGATGTTTTCCAATCCTGAGCCTAACACGGCGACCGTCCTTCCTCCTTCAAGCGCTCCCCAATGGGCAATCGAATCTATGCCGCGGGCCATGCCGCTGACTACCACCAAGCCGCGCGCCGCAAGGTCCGCTGCCAGCCTCTCGGCCACAGCCCTGCCATAGGCTGAGTGCTTCCTGGCGCCAACGATTGAAACCGCAGGCCCTTTCAGCGCTTCGACCTTGCCGGCGCAATAGAGGACTAGAGGCGGGTCGAATATTTCTCTCAAGTATTGAGGGTAATCGGCATCCTTCACAGTTAGAATCGTGTATTTTTTTCGCTCCAGCTTTTCAATTTCTCTGCAGGCCTGGTCGAGGAGCCTGGAAGATGAAAGCGCTTGTTCTATATCCTTCTCTATGCCTAGAGCGGCTAACTCCCCGCTTCGGGCCTTGAAAGCGTCAGCCACATTCGGAAAGCGCTCGACAATCTTTCTGGCAGCCTTAAGATTCTCTGCCAAAACCAGGTTTAAAGCAACCCAGTATTTCTTATCTTCCACCTTCTTCAATTATCTTACGCATTTGGCGGGAGGAATGGCAAACACAGGAATATGAGTATAGGAGATCACCTTTTCTGTGGTGCTTCCCAGAAAGAATCGCTCCAGCTTTCTCTGGGCGCAAGTCGAGGTAACGATCAAGTCATAATTGTTGGTCTCGGCATAATCAACAATTCCCGCGGAAGCATTGACGGCGCGTATGACTTCCTCCCCGATTTTTATGCCGGCCTTTTCTCCTTTCTTCCTCCGCCTGAGTTTCTTTAGAAGAGACTGCAGCATCTTGTCGACGACCTGCTGCGAAAATTCATGGCCGTAGAGCTCGAGGACATGAAAGAGGGTGATCTCAGAGCCAAAGCCTTTGGCCAGCTTCCAGGCATAATCCCTCTCCACCTCTTCTTGCGCAGAAAAATCTGTGGGAACAAGAATTTTCTTGAATGACGGCTTTCCTATTCTTTTCTTGGTGATGAGAACAGGGACAGGGGAATTCCTCAGGACCTGATTGGCAACGCTGCCGATGAAGAGCTTTTCTATGGCGGACATGCCCCTTTTGCCGATAGCGATCAGGTCAACCTTTTCCTCCTCAGCAGTCTCTATGATTCTTTTCGAAGGCGACCCTTCTTTAACAACGACCTTAAAAGGCACAGCTTTGGCTTTTTTTATCTTCTCCAGCTTTTTCTTCGCCTCCTCCCTAGACCTTTTCACATTCTTAACCAGCTCTTCTCGAACCATGTAAGTTGAATCGTAGAAAGAAGGAGGGAAACCCAGGACAACGTTCAGGGCAACAATCCTGGCTTTGAAGACCTTGGCGAAGGCCTGGGCATAAAGAAGGGCTTCCTCAGATTCATCGGAAAAATCTGCCGCCCAGAGAATCTTTTTCAAGAACCCGGCCATCTTGACCTCCTCTACTATTCATAAAAAAACATTTCCTTTCTTAAAGACGAATTATTAATGCTAAATTATCTCTCTGTCAATTGATTTCTGTCAATCCCCATAAATCCATTCTTCTCCAGAATTTTGATGGCTTTTTTGGATGTTAGAGAAGGGAACTTAGAAAATTTTAATGATCGGACGGCTAATAAATTGAAACCATGATGCCAATTTCAGGAGCCCAGCCTGTCGCTTTTGAGGTCAGCCCGAATCCATTGTTGATCTTGATTCTCACACGGTTATTCAGATACCACTGCACTTCAGCAATAAATTCCAGCTCGTCTTGCGCTCCCTCAATCCCAAGGTAAAGACGCCAACTCTGCGAGAGGCGTTTGAAGTATTCGACAGCCCACTCACCAAGATCAGTCGTGCTGCCGGCATGCTCGATTGCAGCCCTTACGGTCATCGTCCCCCACACAAAGCCGCGGATAAGGCCTATGCCTGCTTTTGTCTCCCATTCCCCAGTTCCAATCAACACTTTGTTTTTATGGTGCGGAAAGACCACTTCGATATAGCTGAACAATTCGGGCCGACGGTCGCTTTCTTTCAGCCAGCGCCAGTTCAATTGGGTTTGAACATCGCCCAACCCCGATTCGCTCAGCTTCTGCGGCATAGCCGACGAATCCATAGAAGATTTAGACAATGAGGCTTGAATCATGGCTGCTTCAAATTCGATAGCAATTCTGTCAGATAGGCCATAGCCCAAAAAGACCAATCCTTCGCTAGCACGGTACTTTCCCCGAAAGTCCTCTTCAACCCCGAAGCCCAGTTCGCTCGGTTTGTATTCCATATTATTGTCGTAGTAGTATTCGAAGAAAGGATAGATAATCAGCTCTCCTTTCCGAATATACGTGCCGAACATCGACGTTGAAATTCCAGGGCCTCGGTCTTTCAAATAAAAGGGCAGCGGCTCTTGAGCAAGGCTTACCGGCTGGTTCCACAAACTGAGCACACTTGCTACCAATCCGGCAACAAAGAAAATCCCTTTTTTCATTGTTAGTTTTTCTTTAATAATCCTTTTTTTTACCTTCGCCCTCCCACTTGAGCGGCTCGACCACCTTGCCGTCTGGAGACACCTCGATTTCGCCTGTCTGATTGCCCCTTACAAGTTCAGCCTCATAGAGATACCTGGGAATGGCGAGTCTGACGACCTTGCCTTTCCCGCCTTGCTCTTGGACCTCTGCCCTTATCTCAGATTTCTCGAGTTGCTTGATCTTGGCTTTCGCCTTCTCGACCGCTTTTTGGATTGCATCGGCAGCAGGCTTGGGAACGTCCTTCAGTTCGATGATTGTGGCGATATCAATGACAGTGCCGTCTTCTGCGACCTCGATTTCACCTGCACCGGCCTTGAATTCAATGTCATAAAGGCTGATTCCAGCTTTCTCTTCCACCTCCATCTTATCGATTTCGGCATTCGGGAAGTTGTCTTTAACGGCTTTGGCGACTGCAGCTGGAAGTTCGACCTTCGCCTCGCCTTTTTTCTCCTGGGCCACGGCCAAGGCCGCAAAGCCCAAGACTGTGAGAAACATCAAAAAGACACTTGCACGCTTCATGAAAAACCTCCTTATCTTAAGCATTATCCTGGCAGAATCTTGTTCCCGGGTCAAACTTTTTGCGATACCTCCATATCGTCAATCCGGTGTCACTTTGTGCTGAAGTACCAGACAAATTTCACCATGGCAACCGTCTTGTTCAGGCGCCAGCCGCTGCGGGGATCCAGAGTGTCCCCGAACTGGTTGAGGACAAAGTAGAAGGATGCCCCGGGCTTGGGGATCAAGGTGAAGCGGAGATTGAACAGGATTTCATTCTCGTCGTTGTTCCATTGGCCGAAAACCGATCTGTACAACCTGGGATTCACGGAAAAATTAATGCGGCCTACGACCTCGTCGATGGCAAAGCTGCCGCTCGACAGGCGGATATCTGTCCTCTGGTAGCTGGCGCTTATACTGAAATGCTTGTTCGACTTCCAGGCCACATCCGTTTCCCATTCGGTGCTTGACCCGTCGTAGAACCTGCCCCAGTTGACTGCGGCCGCGGCGACGACCTGGAAATTCTTGTCTCCTAAGAGGCGGGTGGTCGAACAAAGGGCATCGACACCACCGGTCCCGTTGAACCGTCCGGCCTGAACAGCGCCGATGGCGAGCATTCCGATCGAAGATTCTTAACCGAGGTCCTGCTTCCAGCGTACCAGAGAGAAATTCGTCGACTTCGACGCGTCCGTCTTGCCGGTCTGGAGAACCATTGCCCCCAGCGTCGTGCGATTCATTTTTCCCAGAAAGCGGACGCCTCCAAAGATGGGAATTTCCTGGCCTTGATAGATCCCTATTCTCAGGCTGTAAAAGGGCCTGGCCCGGCCGAGGGAAAAATCGAACTAGCTCTGTGCCCCGAGGAAGAACTGGCGTTTTTCTGGATAGGAGATGGAAAAACGGGTCAGGTTGACAATCATTTGGTCCGACTCGACCTGAGCGAAATCCGGATTGAGCGTGAAGTCCATTTTGACGGTCGGGTTGACATCTGGCAACTTTCCTCGAGCATTATGCCATAAATCAACATGAACTGGAAATGAATGGAATGGGGGCGTTGCAGGAATCTCCTTCCCATATCGTTAAGACAAACGCCTTAAATGTCTTTACTTTATCGTAGCCATCGAAAAAAAGGGGAGAAAAGTGGGTGGTTTTCTCAATTTGATTTTTAAGCAAATTAATGATTTAATTTTAAATAAGTTAGAGAGCCTTTTCATAAATTGAATTTCTGATGAAGCTGCTGAAGATTGGAATATCGGGCGTCAGAGGAATTGTGGGTGAGACAATCACTCCTGACCTGGTGATGAATTTCGCCTGCGCTTTCGGCACCTATCTCAACTCCAAGCGAGTCCTCCTTGCTCGCGACACGAGGATTTCAGGCCCCATGCTCCACTCAGCCTGTCTCTCTGCTCTGATTTCTACCGGCTGTGATGTCCTTGACTTAGGAGTCTGCCCAACGCCTATCCTGCAGCACACGGTCAAGAAACTCAGGGCAAAAGGCGCAATATCCATCTCTGCCGGACACAACGACATTGAATGGAATGCCCTGACCTTCATCAACCAAGAAGGCACCTATCTCAATGCCTTCCAGGGCGAGGAAGTCTTGGATATCTACCATCTGGGAAAGTTTAAAAAGGTCTCTTCTGAAAAACTGGGCAGAATCAAATCAGTCGACAATTATCTTGATGTCTATTTCAAAAGCCTAAAGAGGTTTCTGGATGCTCAGGCCATCAGGAAGTCCGGATTAAAAGTCGTCATCGACCCCTGCAACGGCGCTGGCGCAAAGATTATTGACCAGCTCAGTTGTTTCTTGAATTTCGAACTGGTTCCGGTCAACAACGAACCGAACGGATATTTTCCTCATGACCCAGAGCCCCGGCCAAGGAACGCCCAGCAGGTCGCTTCGATCATCAAGGTCGTCAAGGCCGATGTGGGATTCGTCCTCAACAGCGATGTCAGCCGCGTCTCTCTTGTCGCTGAAGACGGAGAGACGCTCTCTGAAGAATACACCTTTCCTCTTATTGCCAGCTATTACCTCAAGAAAAAACCTGGAGCTGTCATTTCCAATCATTCGACTTCGGCCATGGTCGATGATGTTGCCAGGGAAAACAACTGCCCGCTGGTCAAAATCAGAGTAGGGCAATCCTTCTCCATTCAATCCCTGGTCAACGAGGCCGGGGTCATAGCCGGCGAAGGAAGCGGAGGAGTGGCCATCGCTGAGTTCCAGCCTGCCTTTGATGGATTCCTGGCCATGGGCATGGTCCTGGAGACTATGGCTAGAACAAAGAAGAAAATCTCTCAAATCATCGCTGAGCTTCCCCGCTATCATCGAGTCAAAGAAAAGATATACTGCCCTCCGCCGAAGGTTCATTCCGTGGTCAACGAAGTTCAGAAACTCTTTCCCGAGCAAAAAATAGATAGCTCGGATGGGATAAAGATTGAATTCGAAGAGGGGTGGCTTCATATCAGAGCCTCAGCCACAGAGCCGATGATCCGGGTGATTGCTGAAGACCGCTCCAAGGACAAAGCTCAAGAAAGAGCAGAAAAGGCGATTGATTTTATCTCGACCTTAATCAAATGAAAAAAGCGACGTCTTTAAAAATAAGCATCTCCGGCGTGAGAGGAGTTGTCGGTGAGAGCCTCACTCCCCAGCTTGCCTCCTCCTTTGCCCAGGCGTTCGGCACCTACATCGGTAGAGGAGCCGTCGTTGTCGGCCAAGATTCGAGAGTTTCTGGGACAATGGTCAAGAAGGCCGTAATCTCCGGGCTCCTGGCCGTGGGCTGCCAGCCGATTGAAATCGGCATCTGCCCTATCCCTTCCATCCAAATTTTTACAAAAGAAACAGAAGCCAGAGGAGGAATCGCGGTCACTGCCAGCCATAATCCCAAAGAATGGAATGGGATGAAATTTATCAGTGGGGAAGGGCTCTTCCTGAATCATCATCAAGTCGAAGAATTCTTGGATATCTATCATCAAGGCGAGTTTTCGCGGATCGGAGTCAATGAATACAAAAGCCCAAAATCAGAAGAAAACCCGACAGTGCCTCATCTTCGGAAACTCCTCTCCTACTTGAATGTGGAATTGATCCGGAGCAAAAAGTTCAAGGTTGCAGCTGACTGCGCCAACGGCGCAGGCGCAGTCCTTGTCCCGGAATTTCTCGACGCTCTGGGCTGCCGAAAAATTCTCATCAATGATGTGCCTGACGGCTCTTTCGCCCATCATCCGGAGCCTCTGCCTGAGAATATCACCGGCCTCTGCCGCACTGTCGTCGAGCAGGGAGCTGACGTCGGCTTTGTCCAGGATGCTGATGCTGACCGCTTAGCCGTGGTCAACGAAAAGGGAGACCCGTTAGGAGAGGAGATGACTTTGATTCTGGCTTCAAAGCATGTCTTGAGCAAAAATCCTGGCGCAGTCGTGGTCAACCTTTCCGCCTCTCAGGCCATCGACGATATCGCCAGGGAGTTCAACGTCCGCGTCTTCAGGACGAAAATCGGCGAGATTAACGTCGTCGACCAGGTTTTAGCTCTTGAGGGAAAAACAGCTATCGCTGGTGAAGGAAACGGCGGCGTGATTCTTCCTGATATTCATCCCTGCCGCGACAGCTTCACTGCCATGGGCCTCATCTTAGAATCCATGGCGTCTTCCGGTAAAAAAGTCTCAGAGCTGCAGGAGCAGGTTCCGAAATATCATATCATCAAGGATAAAATCGACGGAACCCAGGAAGAAGCTTTTGGCATCATAAGGCAGCTCAAGAGGAATTACTCGAGCCAGGAAATTTCTCTGCTCGACGGCTTAAAAATTCAGTTTAAAGATTCCTGGTTTCATATCCGGCCTTCCAACACCGAGCCGATCATCCGCCTGCTGGCCGAAGCAAGAACCAAAAAGCAAGCTGAGAATTTATTGAGCAAGTTCAAGAAGGAGATTTCTGAAATAATATAACGTTATTGCGAGGAGCAGAGCGACGAAGCAATCTCGTAAAATTAATGAGAGATTGCTTCGTTTCACTCGCAATGACAAGGCGATAGCCTCGCCACTTTCTGATGCTCGCAATGACAATTTAATGACATTTATTGTGACATTATTAGAAATGCAAAAATAAGGATCATCGAAAAAAAGATTATAGGATCTTAATATGAAGGAATACGCAATTATAAAAGATTGCGAGATTTACACCCCAGCTGAAATCATAAAAAACGGCTCGATCCTGATCAAGGGAGAAAAGATACTCAGAGTCGGGAAGGTCGGCGAATCAAAGCTTGCGCGGAAGGCAGAGGCTTTTTCTTTCAAGAATCATCTGGCTGTTCCTGGATTTATCGATATTCACCTCCATGGAGGGGCGAATGTCGACTTCATGAGCGCCTCCTCAGAATCGATGGCCAAAGCTTTAAGGTCTCATTTGAGAAATGGGACAACTTCTCTTCTGCCAACCACCATGACCGCTTCCCACCGCCAGATTCTGCGCACGATAAAAAACATCATCCGGGTCAAAAAAAACTTTAAGGATATTCCTGAAGTCCTCGGCATAAACCTGGAAGGACCATACATCTCCGAGGAAAAATGCGGAGCCCAGCCAAAAAAATTCATCAGGCTTCCGTCCCTGGCTGAGATGAAGGGCTACATCGAAGCTTCGGAGAGAAAGATAAAAATCATGACTATCGCTCCTGAAATAGAGGGCGCGCTGCGATTTATCCGCTTCCTCAGCGCTCAAGGAATAATTCCTGCTGCCGGGCACACAAACGCCGATTACAAGCAGATGGAGCTGGCAATAAAATCTGGAGTGAGGCACGCGACCCATCTTTTCAATGCGATGAGAGGAATCCTCCACCGCGAGCCTGGAGCCGCAGGAGCTCTGCTTTTCAACGACGATGTTTCTGTCGAAGTCATTGCCGACGGCGTCCACCTTCACCCTTCGATTCTCAAGCTGATTGCCAGAGTCAAACCCCTGGAGAAAATCATTCTCATCAGCGATGCCACGAAATTTTACGGGGTAAGAAAGGGAGCTGTTTACAATCATGGAGGAAAACTGTTCGGCAGCACTGCCTCCTTGAATTCAAGCCTGAAAAACATGATTCAATTCAGCGGAAAATCATTCCAGGAAATCCTAACGACCATAACCTCAAACCCGGCCAAATTGCTCAATATCCACAACAAGAAGGGCCATCTCAAAAAAGGGAATGATGCTGATATCGTTATTCTCGACAAAAAACTCGATATTCAGGCTGTCTTTTTGAAAGGCAAACCTTTATAAATTTATAAAAAGGGGACAGTCCCCGTTTCTTTTTCTTTTCTTCTTTTCACCGGCCCAGAAGAATCGAGCCCGAAGTGAAGAATGTCCCGGCCACAGCGGCTACCTGAAGACATGCAAGAGTCGCCGCTAAAAGAGCCCTGAATCCCACTCGAGCCAAGTCTTTTAGCCTTTCCGGAGCCAAAGCTCCCGTCCCCCCGACAAAAATAGCAAGAGAAGCGATGTGGGCAAAGCCGCAAAGAGCATAAGTGGCGAGGACCGCTGATCGAGGATTCAAGACAACGCCTCCAGCCATGAGTTGGGAAAGGTGCTGGTAAGAGACGAGCTCTGTGACCACAGTCCTCTCTCCAATCACCTTGGCAATCTCGAAAGCATCGGATGTCGGGACGCCAATGACTAAAGTGAAGGGATAAAAAATGTAGCCCAAAAGACTCTTCAATGACCATTCAAAGTTCAGGCTAAACAAATTGTTGACATAGCCGCCGAGCCAGCCCAGGACAAGGTCAAGGAGGGCCAAAATGCCCAAAAAAGCGATGAGCAGGGTAATGATTCCGAAGAGGAGCTTCAGGCCGCTTTCGGCGCCGTTGATGATGGCCATGATCAGGTTGTCTTCGCGCTCATAGTAAGGCTTGACGTCTATTCCAAGGGTCTTTGGCTTATCTGTTTCAGGAACAATCAATTTTGCCATGAGGACAGAAGCTGGAGCAGAAAGGATTGAGGCTGACATCAGGTGGCCGGCAATGGTCGGAAGCTGCTTCTGAAGGAAAAAGACATAAATGGCAAAAACAGTGGAGGCTATGGTCCCCATCCCGGCAGAAAGGATGGTCGTCAGCTCTGATATTGTCA
>Ga0315306_10001668_pt1 | contig 10561 bp, 11 predicted proteins | sample TDP1_MG_FD_203803 | JGI IMG/M metagenome (GOLD analysis project Ga0315306, IMG submission 203803) | Freshwater sediment microbial communities from Lake Towuti, South Sulawesi, Indonesia - TDP1 | ecosystem: Environmental > Aquatic > Freshwater > Lake > Sediment | place: Indonesia: South Sulawesi... | reverse complement strand
TTTCGTAACCCATTTCAAGCAATCTCAATAAGCATTCGATTCTTTCATCATCCGAAGGGATAAGTTCTCTCATACCAAACCGGTCAAAACCAATATAGCATCCTCTATTCATCAACTCTTCGATATAGTTCAGGTCAAATGCGTCATCGCAGTGACCGATAATCACTCTAGACATGTCTACGTTTTCTGCCTCGAAAACGTCTAGTTGATCCAGGCCATTACGTTTTGAAGGTTCAGTATGAGTGGTGATGGGTAGACCTGTGGCGAGATGAAGACGAGATGCCACCTCCAATAGCTTCCTGTTTGTCTCAGTCACACCTAACTTGCCAGTTCCACACTTGATAATGCCTGCTTTGATTTCAGTCCCTTGAATGCCTTGCTGTACCTCAGGTAGCAATTTCTCGACCAGTTTATCAGTGCTCCAATAAGAAAAGAATGGATCCTCTGTATAGTAAAAACCAGTTGAGACAATCGTCTGGATATCAGCTTTTTCAGCCACCTCACGAATCAGATGAATATCCCTCCCCAGATTAATGGGGGTTACTTCAACAACAGTATGAACACTATTATCTTTTGCAGTCTTTAACTCCTTCACTGTATTCGCTATAATCGTCTCTCTATTTATCCAATCTGGAAATGCTAGTCTCATTGCTGGATTTACTACCATAAAATGTTCATGCATCAATGTGAAACCGAGATCAGCCGTATCGATTGAGCCAAGTACGCTGTTGATCTTCGCCATATCTATCTCCTAATAAGTTTTGTTAAATGTTTATCCTATAATTGCTTTCTCTCTCTGCATCCCTTTGATTTTGAAACTCAGAAAAACTCTCATTACTTCTGCTTAGGAAACATTCCAAAGGACGTTTCGTAACTGATTAGAATCTAAAGGCTTTAGGACATGATTTTCAGGTATTGTTCGCCTTTGTCTGTTATTCTATAGATTCCGCGGTCCTTCCTTTCAATCAAGTCTATGCTGAGGAGATATTGCATTTGGCTGGCGAATGTGGCGTCTGTGGCAAAGGGATGGCATGAGCCCAGAACCCTCTTCTTTAAGTCGGTCTAATGAAATTAAGACCTTATCATCTTCCGTCCAGAGCTGGTAAGTTGAGGCTAAAAGAGAATCCCCTTATTCAGCCTGACCCTGTCTCCGTCAAGAGGTATTCCTTCCTCTACCAAGAGGCGTCTTCTAGCTTCAATCTCTTCCCGTTGGCCTGCAAGGTTGCCGTCAGATCTAACAACTCTGTGGCAGGGGATGACTGGGGCAAGCGGGTTCTTATGCAATGCGTTTCCAACCGCTCTATAAGCCCTTGGCTTGCCAACTCTTTCAGCTATTCTTTTATAGGTAGTCACTTTGCCCTTTGGAATCCTAAAAGTTGCCACAAGAACAGCCTTTTCAAACTCGGTTTTCCCAGAGAGGTGCCTAATTACGTCTTCCTTACTCCATTTACCAGTCTTCTGCATTCGTTTTCACAAGCATCCACGTGGTGTGATGACAAGGTGAAGGGAGTTTATTCTAGTATTCTCTCCACAGTGTCTGCTTCGGCTTCTTCTGCCAATGGTATTCCCGTGACTTTGGCTGCTCTTTCTGTCAGAGCCATCAGGTCGCTGCGGTCTAGCAGGTCAAGCCGCCACTTCCGGGCTCCAGCCATCAGTTGCATTAGCCCGACTCTAACGCGTTCGGTGAGATAAGAGTACAAGCCTACAGCCTCCCACGGGATATCCTTGAACCTTTCACCATATTCTGTTTTCAGCGTAGGAGTTGCAACGAAGAACAAGTCCGGCATGTTGCCATATTCCTCTGCAAAGGACTTGGGCAGTTTTCCGGTTTGCGCAAGCTCTACAAAGTAGGAGCTTTTCATCACAGCCGTTATAGGAGACCTAGCCATCAGAACTCCTTTGACTAGTGGTCCGTCACCGAAGTTGCTCAATGCTATAGCCTTGAATATCTGCGTCTCACTCATGAAGCCGCCGGCCATTATGATATCTGGCACGTATCGTCCTTTCTTCTTCAGGATTTGGGCACATTTTAGAACCCACGATTCAAGGTAGACTGTCGGGATACTCATTTCGTCCATCATTGGCACGGGGCTCATTCCAGTTCCGCCACCAGCTCCATCAAAGGTGACGGCGTCAATCCCTGATTCCGAAGCCAATTTCAAAGTGTAAGCCACAGCCGAAGGCCGATAAGCACCTGTCTTCAAGAAGATGCGTCTTGCTCCTCGGCTCCTCAGCCATGCAATATCTTCTATGAAGTCCTTACCTTGTGGGATACCCACGCGACTGTGTCTCTCAAAGGACTTGAAAACTCCATCTTCAAAAGCTTCCTGAACATTTCGATCTTCAGGGTCGGGAATAACCATGTAACCCCTCTTCTTCAGCATTATGGCTTCGCGCAGATCTCCGATTCGGACTTCTCCGCCTATGGCCTTGGCTCCCTGACCCCACTTACGTTCGATAACGTTCACCTCAAGCTTTGAAAGGGCGTACTCGTCTACCCCAAGCCGTTGATCTTCAACGTTAGTTTGGACAACCACATCTCCATGCTTCCCGTCCCAAAACCGTCGAAACACTTCTACTCGACGTCTGAGCTCCTTAGATGAAGTCACCTTCCCCTTAGTAATAACAGATTCAGGATCCATACCACATACATTCTCACCGACTATTATGCCAACCCCAGACAAGGCAGCCCCTATTGCCAGACCTGGCCAATTCAGTCTAGCAACATCTGTTGAACCAAAGGCCCCTGTAAAGACAGGAATCTTCAGTGGGATTCCTCCGATTTTAGTATTGGTTTGCACGTTTTCAAAGAAAGCAACGTCCGGATCCCCTTTGATCCCTTGAACTTCGAAGAGGCCTGATTGTATGTTGAAATTAGACCAGTCGAGCCCGAAGTCTTTAAGTGCGCCCGCTGTGCTGATCCCATATTGGACGGGTTCTGGATAGAGAGCTTCTCTTCCTCTAAACGCTGAGAGACTTATCTCGCATATGAAAGGGCAGTCGCGGATACACAAAGGACACATACCACTTATGGAACTGACGTCTCTTACACGCGTGTTCGTCCCAGTTGTCGACTTACTGTTCAGATAGGCAGAGTTCGGTAATACTCTTTCCGGCATACTGTATCACTCCATAATTCTGAATCCATAACTTAAGACAAACCCCCTTTCCATTTTCATAACTGTTTTTTAAAGCTTTTGGTGGTTGATTTGAAGGTGATAGAAGACACGTAGTTGTCACGTTCGCTTGGTGTCTTATGCATCGGTCGTTCGCAGCGGAGACAAACCTATGATAGCGAATCATCTGTTAGAAAGCGCATCCAAATATCTCCAGAACGGCGGAGGGTTCCATACCTTAGTTCCTCTGGTAGGTATCTCCTCTTGCAGTAAAACTCTTAAATTCTCATATAGATACTTCTGAGTCTTTCTCTTAGCCGTCTTGTCCGGATACATAATGTGTAGAACATATACGTCGCTATATTCTGGATAGATGCCATAAATAGCAAAGCCGCCGCCAAGGCTGTTCGTCCTCTCATGCATATTGGTTATGGCTCGGACTGGGTATCTAGAATAGAACATTTCCCCTCTAACATTCATCATTCCGAATGGAGAACAATAGTCGATAACCTTATTATCGTCGTAGGGATTATTGACTTTTCTTACCTCTTCCATCAAGGTCACATAAGAAGGTCTATGTCGGACTGAAAACGGCGAACTACATCTGCTTACCATTTGATCTTCTGTGCTATTTCTACGAGAAAGGACGGTATGGGTTCTGGATTGGAGTGTCTATTAGCGGCGTGTATCAAAAGTGCGGTCTTCATGTGATTGTTTTGTCTGGTCGATTTTAGTTTTTCATACCTGTTCCTGAATTGCTCGCAAGCGACTTCGGGGGTGTGGTTCTTCGCGCATAAGGGAGTCCCGTCAACATCATCAAAGTTGACACACTCGACGCAGAACTTGTTGTAGTATCTGTCTGTATTCAACCCCTCATCACGAGGCTCAAAATCCTCGCACGATACGTGAGGTCCTACGTCCATAGCGCACAAGGCGACGCCGTCTATGTCTCTTCGCTCCTCAAAGTTTACACAATCTCTACAATACTTCACGGACAAGTTTCTTTCACCTTTTTTCTGCTTGCGAAGCTCATTCGTAGAGATGCGTTTTATATAACTCTGGCGAAAATCATTTATATGCATGGAAATTAAATATATAGACTATATGAAATATGCGAATTGGGCGGCTATATATGGAGAAAGATGTCGGATATAGAAGAGCTCAGCTTACGGGAAGAGGGTCATATATAATATCCTTACCGAAGGATTGGGTGCAGGAAGTCGGAGTAGAAAGAGGAAGCCAGATAGCATTCAAAGTGCAGAATGATTCTTCCTTAATTCTAACTCCACGGAAGATACTTGAGGGGAGAAAGGAATCTGAGAAACCTACATTGAAGGAATACCGCGTACTTGTGGAGCCCAAGGATGATCCCAAGTCGGTGTGCCGTAGAATAACCTCTTTATACGTCGTGAATGCGGACCTTATTCACGTTCGTTACGTACAAGGTGGGGTTGCACCGAGATTTAGAGGCGCCATAAACGACCTAGTCAAAAACGTACTCCTCGGTTCAGAGATTATAGACGAAAAACCCAATGAGCTCACTATCCAGATTTTGATCAACCACCCAGAGTTTCCCGTAGAGAAAGCCATAAGAAGGATGGCCGTCTTGGCACTTTCAGCAAACAAAGACGCGGTGTCCACTCTGAGCAACAAAAATGAAGGCTTGATCCCGGAAGTGATCGAGGTAGCGAACGACGTAAACCGGCTGAACCTCTACGCAGTCCGTCAGCTCAAATATGGTATGGAGCGCAATCTGTTCAAGGAGTTAGGGTTTAAAACGCCCAAGGAATTCCTAGGTTACCGCATCGTGGCAAACGACTTGAAAAACATCGCTGATAACGCAAGGAACATTGTCCGCAAAGTAACAACGTTCAAAGAAATGATCAGAAACCAAACGCTTTTCCTGAAAGAAGCTGTTGACGAAGAGGTGTATTCCCAAATATTGGACTATAATTCGTTGGCGCACAAATTGCTTGAGGATTCTTTAAAGGCCATGTTCAAAAGGGATTATGAACAAGCAGATAGAATAATCTTTGAAGTAGAGTCGATTGCGAAGAGGGAGAACGACCTGATCGTCTTGATATCCAGCAAAAAAATGGATCCAAACATCTCTTCGATACTCAGCCTCATACTTGACACGTCAAGACGCATAGTAGAATACAGCCAAAACATAGCTGAAGTGACCCTCAACAGAACGATTGAGGAGGTCTCCGCACAAAACCCTTAACCATATACGAGACCATGCTACACAGCTACGAATACTTTTTTGAGTCCTAGAAGAGTTTAACCTCCGCTTATCAGAGTCATAAGGGCTACAGTATCACCGTCGCTTAGTATAACCTTACTTCCATGACTTGAATCCTTGAGGATTCCGTTCACCGTTGAGATGAACGTTGGGTCAAGTCGGTTCTCATCGGCATTCAAGAGGTCTTTCAGGCTCTTCCCATAGGTTTGAGCCAGACTCTGCAGGAGGTTCAAGAGTGAAGAACCATCTTCTATCTCGTATTCCTCTTCTTTCTTCCCAACCTTGCTTCTTACTAGCCCCAAGTAGACGATCCTTAGCCGCATGCTGTTCCTCAAGCTTTCGTGAGTCCAGAAGGACATTTAAGCATTTCGTACAGTTTCCGAGTCAGCTTTCTTCACGCCATATACAGAAAAAGGGAAGAAAGCGTTTTTGTCTCTAAAGAATGGACATCGATGGTATGGTTACCTCCAAAACAGAAGCATCAGTATAGTGGCGAGATATTGCAGTTTTTCTACTGAACATTTATTAACCAAGTCTATTTATTTTTCTGAAGGTGGCATCACATAGATGAGTTCATTACCTTCCTCTGTTGAACAAGTCTTAGGTCAACAAGGCGACCTAACTGGTTTTCTTGTTCAGATAACATGGCTTGGGTTCTTCTTGCTTTACATGTTCTACGGTCAACGCCTTCAAGTAAAGATTATGCTTAGGGAAATCGAGGGCTACCTTTTCAGATTAAAGCTTATCAGAGACCAGGGTCGATCCATTGCGATCTCGAGCATAAAGGAGATAGGTAAACTGACAGACGACCCGACCGTGAGGGTCGATAGGATCCTGGAATATATTGACATACCTCCCGTTGACCTAGATCCCTCCGGTATAATCAGGAGGCTGGAGCACATCATAGATGTTCGAGATTTCAGGTTCAAGGATGAAGTTAGGCTCATGGTTCCAGGAGCTGACGAGACTCAGATAAACAATTTAGCAAACGTTCTTGAGGTTGCGCTTGACTTGAACCACACCTACAAGTTTGTGAGACATCTCTATCTGATGGGTAAGAAGACCTCAAGCTTCTACATAATCCTGCAGCTTCAGATGATTCTGCCCCAAGTTATGAAGGAGTCAGAGGCTTTCGCCAGTGCCTTAAGAGCCTTTACGCTTGGGCAACCAATAGGCGACGGTGTTGGTGCTTTGGTTGCTGCTAGGCTTATGTATGGTAGGGAGGAACGCATGGTATCTCAGGATGTTGTTGTAGGTGAGGTTCCTATAGAGGGCCGTATGGCTTACGTCCTGAAAGCTAAAGGGCCTGGGGGAAACGTAGGCAAACCTGGAGAGGCCATTAGGCAGATACTTGAAGAAAAGGAGGGGAAGATTGAGAGGATAATAGTCATCGACGCGGCTCAGAAACTGGAAGGAGAGAAGGCGGGAGAAGTTATAGAAGGAACTGGCGTAGCTATAGGAGGGCCAGGCGTAGACAAATACAAGGTTGAGGAGATAGCTACAAAATACAAGGTTCCAATCAACGCCATTCTCATAAAGGAAAGCATAGGCGATATTGTATCTACTATGAGAAAAGAGGTCCTCAACAGTGTGGAAGATGTCTTGGAAAGGATCAGAAGAATAGTTCGGGAAACCACCAAGGAAGGTGACCATATAATAATCGCTGGCATAGGAAACACGATGGGAATCGCCCAGTAGGGTACGACCATGGAGAAAACTCCACCACCAGAAAAAAGAATTCCGTTCTTCTTAATCGCAGTCATATCTGTGTTGTTAGTTCTGTCGTTCATCTCGCTCTACCAGGCGGTCGAAACCTACAGGAGAACGGGTTCTCCAGACTTCATGACAGTTGTTCTAAGTCTGAGTGCGATCACCCTTTCATCCTACATGTTTCTCCAGATGAGAAGAAAGCCTTTAAAGCTTGGATTTGAGATGCCAAAGGTTTTTACATTGGTTCAATGCTCGAGCTGCAATTTCAAGAACGTTAGAAATTTCGAGAAAGGAGACTACATTCTGAAAGCAGCGGGTGCTTGTCCCAAATGCAGTGGTTCATCGTTTATCTCCTCGATCTACAAAGAGGTAGAAGAAAAAGAGGAATGAATGACTTTTTTCTTCTAGCTAAATAAGCACCACGGGTTCGTCCTTGTCTATGCAAATTATGTGTTTAGACTGGCAACACTTCTTCCTTTAGTCTCCGCGAATACTGAGTAGGCCGTCAAGCATTTGGGTCCTAATAACTCAGAAAGTGTACATCTATGTTATTGGCTCAGATGCTACAGGACGCCCTAATATGTCCTTGGCACCTTGTTGGTAAAGGCTTTGGCTCTTCTGATGGATGATAGAAAAGAAATTCAGATTCATAAATGATTTATTGAGAGAAGAAAGAGGTTGAGTCCAATGTGCGAAAGCCATGTCAACGAAAGGGAAAGGACAAAACATGGGCAGAAGAGCTAGAAAAACGAGAATTCTCATCGTTGACGATGACGAAAACATCAGGAAAACACTGTCTAACATTTTAAAAGAAAAAGGATATGTTGTTGACGCCGCAAGAGACGGTGAAGAGGCGATCTTAAAATCTAAGGCTAATTTCTACAATCTAGCTTTGTTAGATATCCGGCTTCCAGACATGGAAGGCACCGAACTCTTAGCTAAGATGAACGAGACCGTACCAAAAATGGTCAAAATAATTCTCACTGGTTATCCCTCGATGGAAAACGCCATTGAAGCGGTCAACAAGGGCGCAGATGGTTACATTGTGAAGCCAGTAAATCCAGATAAACTGCTCAGCATAATAAAGAAACACTTGACGAAACAGGAGGAATCGAAAAGATATACCGAAGAGAAAGTTGCAGAATTCATCAAAACTAGAGCCATAGAACTTGGTCATGTTCCACGATCACGCTAACCGTCTTTGGAGCAGAAGAGAACTATGAAGAGCCTCTCGAACCATCAATTTGAACGAGAGCATACTGATTTTGTGCTCAAGACAATAAAAGTTGTCTTGAAGGAAGTTTTGGGTGAGAAGGCCTTCAGGAAGATGATTCGAGTTATGAGGGAAAACTACTCTTTGGAGTTGGATGATCTCCCCGAAAAGACTGAGGCTTTTTCGTGGGTCTTGCGTGAGATTCTAGGAGAAGGCTCTATAATAATCGAGGACTTGATTGTCGAAAACCTGTACACGAGCCTCGGGTTAGCATTAACATGGAAGAAAGATTTTTCATTATCTGACTACATCGCGGAGCTTCCTTCCACCTATAGACCTGTCAATCAACAGTTACGACATTGAACTTAGAGATCCCAGTCATAAACTATATCAAAGTATAAGTTTTTCTAGTAAAAGCGGACCTACTTGGTATTCACTTGGGGCCCAAACGCAGGTAACGGCTACTAGGAAGACCTGGTTTCATATGGATAGGGCTTAAGTATAGATTTCTGTTCGTCCTTTGCTTTGCCACGCAGAAATTCTTTAAGGAGCCTTTAGTTTCTACATAGTGTTGAGTCTAACCGTTTGGAGAGAGTTCTATGAAGAAGATCGGTGTTGTTACAGCCGGCGGAGATGCCCCAGGCATGAATGCAGCTATCCGTGCCGTAGTTCGCTCAGCCATCTATAACGGCCTTGAGGTTGAAGGGTTCGATAGAGGTTATGAAGGGCTTATTAAGGGTCAGTCCCGACATATGGGTCCTCGTTCTGTAAGCGGAATCATAAACCTTGGTGGAAGCATACTGAAAACCGTCAGATGCGAAAAGATGAGAACTCCTGATGGAGTAGAAAAGGCTGGTGAAGTTCTTAAAGGCAAAAATGTTGAGGGGTTCATAACGATCGGCGGAGACGGAACCTTTAGAGGTGCCTGTGAGATTCACAGGGCCAGTGGGATACCCGTGATAGGTGTTCCGGCGACTATCGACAACGATGTGGCAGGCACGGATACAACAATTGGTTTCGACACAGCTGTAAATACAGCTCTCTGGGCAATAGACAAGATACGAGACACAGCCATCTCACACGAGAGAATCTTCGTTGTAGAGGTGATGGGAAGAAATCGCGGTTTCCTTGCATTGGAGGTTGGATTTGCTGGAGGAGCAGAAGTGATTTTGATTCCTGAAGTCAAGTTTGATTTGGACAAGATCTGCCAAAGGCTCAAAGGTGCACGTAAAGACGGGAAAACCTCCGAGATCATCGTGATGGCTGAGGGCGCCGGCAATTCTCGCGAGGTTACAGAATTTATAGCAGAGAAGACTGGGTTTCAGGTGCGGCTGACGGCTCTAGGATATATACAAAGAGGGGGGCCACCGACTGCCTGTAGTAGAGCCCTAGCCTGTCAGTTTGGGCATCACGCCGTTGAGTCACTACTTGATGGTGAAAAAAAGAGGATGGTAGGCATCAGAGGGGGAAAGGTCGTCTCAGTAGACCTAGAGTACTCTTGGAAGAAAAGAAAAGAACTCGACTTGGATCGTTACAAACTGGCCGAAATCCTATCGCTCTAGGACAAAAAGCAAGTTGATGACACCTTAAGACTCAGCTGAGTGTGGCTTACCAAGGATTCTATCTAGAATCCTCACCCTTTCTATTGCGGCCTGACTTTCGGCTTTGAGAGCTTCCACTAGACGACATGCCATGGAGTAAAAGTTTGCTTCCCTATCGCCTTCTAATTCTTCAAAGAATTCCTCATTAGCTTTTTCACAAGTCTCGATCCAGTCGCTACGGATGGCACTAGCTCCAACAATAGTACCAGCAAGGCTTCCTACGATACTAGAAATGGTGTCACAATCCCTTCCAAAGTTTGCCCCTTCTATGATGCATTGGTTCACGTCTCCTTTGCAGAGGTGTAGAATCGCCATTGCTACGGGAACGATTTCGATACTGCTCCCACTGAAGAAGTGTTCCTTCTGCCAGGTTCGGCTTGGCCATGTCCAGTCCAACATCTTAGAGTAATACTTTACAGCGAACTCCTCCACCGTACTGCTATCATAAGCAATGTCTAAGGTCAAAGTGATAGCTCTTCGAACGATGTCTGAACAGTATTTCACCATTGACTCTAACACTTTGGCTACTGTAGCATCTAGATCAAGGGTGGTCGCAATTCCAGCCGCTACCGTTGCAGCCGCATCACGGTTTACGTCATCTTGGTTAATGAAGGCAATGTTAAATGCATCTTGGTAGGCTTGGGCAGGATTTGCCGCATTAATGATCCCAATAGGC
>Ga0315306_10001667_pt1 | contig 10562 bp, 11 predicted proteins | sample TDP1_MG_FD_203803 | JGI IMG/M metagenome (GOLD analysis project Ga0315306, IMG submission 203803) | Freshwater sediment microbial communities from Lake Towuti, South Sulawesi, Indonesia - TDP1 | ecosystem: Environmental > Aquatic > Freshwater > Lake > Sediment | place: Indonesia: South Sulawesi... | reverse complement strand
GTCGAATATCATAAATATCCTGACAAGATAAAGAAAGAACTAAAATCGAAAGGAATACGCATCGACTCGCGTTCGAACGGACCTGCAATAATGTCTTTTTTGCTTGCTGGAGGAAAAAGACCAAAGCGAGCAACTAACGGCAACCAAGAGTGGGCGATTCACCATATTTATAACGGAAAATTTCCATGGACAATGAATGGAAAAACACTTCACGCTATAAAGGATGGAAAACATTTTACACAATCTGCTTGTCTTGTTGCAATCCACCCTATTACACATGCACTTGCGGATGAATACTTTTATTTTGCGTGGTTGCTTAGGCACGAATCTTTTTTGAGGTTCAACTATGATCCTGACATGGTTTTCTGTAAAAAGATAGATGAATATGGTTTCAAGATTTCTTGAAAAATACTAAGCAAGCACTCGTTTAATATTCAAAGTCCCTTCCTAACAAAAGAGTTGAACCAACAAATTAATTTCTAAGGAGGTTGCCAAGGGATGGAACGTTCCCTTACAAGGCCGGAGAGGAAGTGTTTACAATGATGGAGAACGAAAAGTTAACCATAGAAACTGCACTATAACACCTATAAACTGTGAACAGGCTGAGTCCTGATCACGATTTTGCCTTCACTAGTTATAAATAGTTTGTACATAAAACTAATCAAATTGAAATGTTCATACAAATGTTCAGAAACAGGATCTATGAAAATAGGCGGCTGAAGTACCGCATTAAAAAACTCGAATCATTTATTAGGTCAGAACTCTTTCAACGCGAGGAAGTTATTGTAAAAGGTCTTGCAAAATTATGGAACGCTCAAGAGACTATTGATTTGCAACCTTTTCAATTTGGTGGAATTTACTACCAGCTTTGTGTCGAATTCCACCAATTGGTAACTCATGGCCCTCCCTATATTGAGGTCGATGACAAAATATCCCTAGATTCCGACCACATAGAATACAAAACTGAATATGGTGATCTAGCTTTTATAGTAGATTATTGGCTTGAGGATGAGCTCCTTAGTCGCAAAATATCGATACTTCAAACAAAGAAAGAGAAAAGCAAGGATAAAGTTGACGTTAAGCTTCATCAACAATATTTAATGCAATTTTGGCCCGAAGTAACGTTTCCTCCCAAATCAAAACAAGCTCAATCTCATACATTCAGTTTTCCAGACATCAGGCCAGATGAATTTTCCTTTTACCATTTTATCTTAAACCATAGCGTGAACCCATTTTACTCTTCAAGCATATGCTCCGCACCTTTTGTAGGCTCAGCCTTGGGGATAACTCCTCAGAGTATACAAAAATCTCTTTTAAGCTGGTGTAAAGGGAAACAGACCAATCCGCGTCTCCCACCTCCCTCGTGTACGCTGTCAATACCTCTGCTTCCCGGTAAAATCTATCAACATGGCAAATACTACGAATGGAACCTGCTTACTAAGCCTTTTACACGATTCATCCTCGATGCCGCATACTTGTATGTAGGAACTGAGCAAAGACCGGTGCTAGATGTTGCCTTTGCCAGGGTTCCAAATATTCTCGTTATGAAGGTGGTGGGTGGAAGAGAGGGAAAGGAATTCAGGGACCGCTTCACAGATATCTATGAATTCAGAAAGAAAAAACAACGAAGAGAATGGTTCATTAGTTAGCGATCGCTACAATAGGTTCGTTAACAAAAATTAACAGACATGTTTTTACAACGAGGGTGAATTGATTAAGAAGTCTCGCTTTATTATGCACGAGGTCATACGACTGAACAAACGAATGTCGAAGCGTAACTCTTAAAACTTTCTATGCGACCACGGCCATTAAATTGGTTTGACTGTTGAATCTTTAGGGGGAGGCTTCGCTAATTGGGATCGAGGAATTGAAAACTTTTTTCCCTTTGGGACGACATTGACCTTTAAAGATGCGTTAATGTTATAGTGTGGCGATCCATCCGGATTAGTGAAATTCAAAGCAACACCAGCCCGATCGATGTCAACTTTGATCTTTACCATAGCTCCGTCTTCAAGCCTAAAGACTACGGTATCGCTTCCCACCAATTTAACGTCGAGTTGCTTGAACTCAACTTTCGCGTCTGACATTTCTTGCATTCCCCCACTACAGCTTTGACTTCAAGCGCTTTCAATAACATCAATAATTTTTGAGATCTTTGATATGAAATCCTCAGTGAATTTTTGAACTTTAGATTTGTCGTGGCTTCTGTACACCGCTTGGATGTTGTATGTTGAGGGTTTGACCACACTTGGTTCTATTGTTATGTCGAACCACTCGGTTTGGTTTGGAACTTGCCCAGTGGGCGCCAACCTCAAAGTAAAGAGAGATATATCATTTCCAAGAATGCTGGCAAATTCCTCAACTTTTTTGTTTCCTTTAACGAGTAGTCCTATGTTTTCAATAGCTCTCTGATCTGTGTCGGCTTCTACATGTCCGATAAGCTCGTAAAATGAAGCCATTTCATCTAAGTCAACGTTAAGGTTAATTCTGATAAGCTGAAGTATTTCATTAAATTCATCTACTGCTAACGTGGATGAAGGGGCTGTTACTGTAAGGATTCCTCGTTCATCATTTATGTCAATGATGACATCCCCCTTACGGGCGATTGTTCCAGTCATGCCTAAACGCATGCCTCTAGGTGGGGGTATCGCTGGAGGTAGAGGAGTTGGCGTGTATCCAGATTTCCTAAGAATATCGATCAATTCAAGAATCTCAAATGGGAAGAGTACATAATTGATTCGGATACTAAAACGGATACTTAGGTTTTTGAAATTCTTCTCTCTTGGAGCCTTTAGTTCAGTAACGGTCATTGACCTACTCCTCCAATGGTCCTTTGGACCCAAATCTCTCTTTGTTCTTCTGGAAAATTGGGTCGATACAATCTTATTGTTCCCGCTGTGCTATAATTTCTTTCGTAGGGAGAAGGAGTAATGTTGACAGAAGCAGGTGGCGATCCTATTGCAATGTAGTTTTCATGTAGGGTTGTGCAAAGAGTGTGAACGAAATCTCTTGGCAGATTGAAGATCTTTGCAATCTCACTATCCGGCACATATGGATATACTGAAGAGATTGTGTTTATCAAACTTGGTAAGAGTTTCGTGAATTCGGAGAGCTTTAAAGTGTTGATGGGTGAAACCTCAAAGAATGCTCCTAACTCACTTGCCCTTTCTGGAATAAGTGCTGACATGTTTCCGACCTCAATCTCCAAGCGATCAACAATCAGCCCTGCGTAGTTCTGCTTGATTTCCTCGAATTTTGAAGCTAGGCGCAAGAAGTTTGGTGCATTTATTCTTTCATCCATGGCTTTTTCGTATATTGCAGATATGTAGGTGCGAAGAATATCAACAGATGTTTCAACACTTCTTTCCGTAATGAAGGCCAAGGTTTCTTCTGTTAAGTTCTCAATCAACGCTGAGAGTACTTTCTTCTTTGTCCTCAATCTTATTTCTTTAGTTGCGTCCCAACCATAGGCTGTTTTTCTTTCTATACCACACAGTTTGGCAGCCTTAACTTTATTTCCAACGATTTCTTCAAGCAGTTTAAATAGCCGTACAACGTCTTCCATCGTCAAAAGGTTTGCATATTTTTCAGCAATAATGCTTGACATTTCGCTTCCCTTTGTTTCTCAGTTCCATATGTGTAGTATACTACACAAACGCATATATAAGTCTTATATAATTTATGAATTTGGGGTTCACTTGGCACTTGAGCTGCTGTCTTCGTCCATCTATAATCGTTCCGGCAAGATCTCCAACGTTTCTAGAGGTTCAAAGAAATGTCACCATACAAGACGTTAGGAACACCCTTTACCCACAAGCTCAAGTGGGTTCTCAGTCTCAAAATTATCAAATGCGAATAGCGACAAGTGGAGCTCCATCATGGATTTTCTTACCACCCGACATCAAGATAATCGAGTTTGACATAGTTGATATTGTGGCTAATTATCCCAATTTTCCTATAGGCAAAGGGCGGGGGCTTTTTGATGCACAAAACGGAAAAACCATTCTTTGCCTAGGAAGATGGTGTAGGGAGACGTTAATTCACGAGACTCTTCACAGTCTATCCTTTACTAGCGTCAGACAAGACTTAAAGAGGTCCTTGTTGAACTTCTTTGAAGGACTAACAGAGTTCTTTGCTGGCTATGTTATGTTTCGCGTTTATCCCGAGTGTTATCTAGCTTGGAAAGAAGAACGCTACTCCCACTGTTCAGTCACATACGTTCCTTTTGTGAGACTTTGGGCAGCGTTCTGCAGATTCATTCCTATATCTGAGTTGACAAAAGTGTATTTTTGGGACGGTACAAGAAATTGGGAATCTCGTTACTCGGGGCTATTAGATGCAATTCATAGCGCAGGTTATCCTCGGTTTGACGATTTTGTAAGGCGACGGATACCGACTGTTGAAGCCAAGTTGTTGGATGAATGCCTAAAGAATTTTGGAAGAAACAGGTTTAGAACAATTTATGAGGGGCCCCTAGGGGATACGCTTAATTTTGGTCAGATGTTATGTCCTTCTTACCCGCTCATAGCGTAGTTCTTCGCTTCGCAATAATAGGCCGTTGAAAGGTTTGTTTCTTTTAATAGTTACGTGAACTGGATGCTCACGCGGAAAGACATCCATACGACTTATGAAATCGTGACAGTGCTCCATGCGCGAAGAATGTTTTCTTTCTCTTTCTTATGCCACGGCAATTCTGGGAATTCGCCTAGGCCCCTTTCCTAGTGACTATGCAGAAGTATCGGGGAAGCGTTTCCTCACCACATCGGGGTTGAAGTATCTGTACAGCCATTGAAGGTCTTCTAGGAGGCATAACACGCCTTGGCTTTTCAGTATTAAGTAGTCGGTGACCGCTCTGATGTCAACGTCAACGCTTGTAAATTTTACTGTTAACACGTATTAACGAACAGTTTTGTCTAGGATGGCAAGTTTTTTAGTCAACGGCATACGCTTGTAAAAAGTTATATGAGATTAAATACAAACGTTCACGATGGCGGTGGGAAATGAGCTATACCAAAAGGCTTACTGAATCAGATGTCAAGTTTGGGTTCATCTACATCGGCAGTGAGTTTGTAAAGGAGGTTCCGAGAGGCATGTTCACTTTGGTTGCTGGCGAGGAGAGCTATACCGTGCAACTTGATGATTACAAACGGTTAAAGGGCCTCGGAAAAGGTTTTTTCGAGAAGTATGGCCTGAAGGAGGGGGACCCCGTATCCTTCGTAAAGATCAGTGGTGACAAAATTAGCTTGAATTTTGAGCGTGAGGGTGCTAAGATGAAGGAGGCTACGTTCAAAACCTATATAGGCGCCTCAAGGATTGCAGCTATCCTTAATGTCGGGTCGTTTCATGAGCGTAGGAACCCTCACGTCGTAACGCTATACAGAGACGAGCCCTTTTGGGGCTTGAGAGAGAGGGATAGGCGGTTTTGGGATAGACTTGAGGTCGGCTCGAGGGTCTTAATTTATGGCGAGTTTCGAGGCGTTAGGGGGATATACCTCTCCGGAAACATCAGAGGGAAACGATATACTACTGAGCCTGTTCGCGAATGGATGAAAAATCCTTCCGGATATCCGTGTCACCTTTACCTAGACTTGCCAAGAATCAAGTTAGATGATGTGAAACCAATCTCGCTGGACGAGCTCTCAGAGAAGGATGTCCCATTCTTTAAAGGCAAGCCCACAAAACTGATCTCTATCATATTTTTCGATGAAAGCACCGTGGGAAAATTCGATGACCTATGGAGGATCTTCCACGAAAGGAATGAGATACGGCCACCGCAGCCTGTCCCAGTAGTCGTTAGGGACGAGCTGGGCGATTGGTTACCTCCGAGATTCTATGAGCTAAAGGAAGGACGCCTGACCTCAACCGAGTTTCAGAAAAGGGTTAACGAAATCTTTAGGATGCTCGGATTTAAAGTGATAGAGTTTCCCTTCGGACCTTATCCGGATGCGGTACTCCACCTGCCAGAACCATATAAGAGCGTCAACCCCTTCTGGATAGTTGTGGACAGCAAAAACATACCTAGCTACAACCTGCCGGAAACGGACAAAAGGGCCATGGAATCGTATATAAACGGCCAAAGGCTGGAGGCGCTCAACAGGGGACTAGACCCCGGCAAATGCTACTTCCTTTTTGTAGCGCCGTCCTTTGAGAGAGCGGCTGAAGAAAAGTTGCGCTCCATCCGAGGCGACGCTAAAGCCATTGGCGGACTGCTTTCGGTGGAGGCACTTCTACATCTTGCTCTTATAAGGCTTAAACACGGTAATGAAGCAAGAATTGACAAACTTCCAGATTTGATTGGAGGAACCGAAATAATTAAAGACAAAATAAATGCCGTCTTAGCATCAGCCTATTAGTATGAGGAAAGGTGAACCGGATGGCAGATTTTTCCAAAGGCGGAGATGATGTTCAGGCGAAGGAAGCATGAACATGTACGTTAACAGGTGTTAACCGAACAATCTCGCCGAAATGCGTTTAAAAAATGGATGCCCTAGAGAACTGAATGAGTCGTGAACACACACCATAACGGCTGGTTTGCGTGAGTGGATGAGTTTTGAGCCTGGTTATATCCAGAAAGTTGCCTGTGATGATGAGGTGGATGCTCAAATCATTACGTGTCTGATTGACAAGGGTCCATGGGGTATTCTGCCCTCAGCCATCGCTTCAGAGCTTGCTGGATATGGCTTAAAAAGGTGGGACGTTACCTGTAGGATTCAGTGCATGAATAAGAAGTTGATGACAGAGTTAGGTCAAAAAGTAGCTGAGAAACACGGTCATAAATGGGCGTTGACAGAGTTTACACATGAAGCCTACGACAAATCAAAACAGGAACGCTCACGAAAAGAAGAAGATACATAATATTTGATAGACCTATGGACGGTTCGTCAACAATTATAGCATTTTCTCTTTTTTCTAATTTGAACCACCGTTCAGCTAGTCGTCGTACGCCTCAAACCGTCATTTACAAGGAAAAGTGAGCAGCAGGACAAGATTTATTTCATGTTGGATAACTAATCATTTGAGGCGTTACTTATGGCTGAAGAACTGGAACCGGTGCAGGTTGGTATAAAGTCCAGAGCTTGAGACCTACTTTAGTCGCCAGGAGATGTTGAAGATAGTAGTTTCGCGCATCTTCTTTGTAAGGTTGCCAGGAATCCAGCGTGGAAAACGATCTTTTCGTTTCTAAAAGGATGCGGGGTCTTCCTTTATTGTCGAGCAGCAGCCCGTCAATGTTTGTTCTTATGTATTCGCGAGGAAGGTTAACTCTTGCCCAGACATGAAACCAGTCAGATGTTGACCTGTTAACTGGCTTTGTCGTCCCAACTGTACATAGATCGGTATTAAAGAACTGTTGGATTAATTTTGGCATCTCAGCTTCTTTTACGATGAAGCTTTTAGACCAGTTTAGAGGATCGTCAGGGCTCGTCACCTTAAAGCCATCAATACCTTCTCCAGGGTATACAATCGCGAAAAAAACCGATTGGGACTTCTGGCTTAACAGATGGGCTACCTGCATGGCTTTTGCTACTCGCTCGTCTTTTGCATAACCGGTATCCCGCAGATGCTTAACTCCTATATTTATGGTCACGCCAAGCAACCTTACACTTTCATTTTTCCTCGAACCCCAGACCAGAAGATCTGTATTATCGAAGGACGCAATGAAATAGTCTCGAATTTTGTTCTTTAAGTAGAGAAGAAGTTCATCCTCCGTAATATACACGCTCCACTTTCTTTGGATGAATCAGATGCGTCAGCTCCTATTTCAATTATGCGGAGACCATTCACAATAAAAGTTGGACCAACAAGATGATTAGTGCTATCGTTTTTCTTTGTAGTAGCTTAGTCCTGCTGTTGCGCCTGTTGTTATGGCGAACCAGATGATTGTTGCCGTTATGTTTCCTTGACTCACTATATAGGCTAAGCCCACTTTAAACAAAACATAGAAAAAGACGTTGGTGTTACCTTGGCAAGATGTCATTAAGATGGGTTATTTCTCGAATAGTTATGCCTCTTTTCTTCATATCGTTAACTAGCTCTCTATAGACTGGGTGCAACCTGCCTGGATTGTAATAGAAGCAGGCGAGGTCGTAGTTCTTCAGAACCTCATAGGCCTCGGTGAACAATCCCTCTTTCTCGGCGGGGCTCAGAGTGTTCGGGTCTTTCTCATACCATTCTATCCTGTCTTTAGGGAACACGAAAGCGTTCTTGTCTGAAAATATCGCCCACTCCATCCTAGTCTCGATGCACCTTCGCATGAACCTCTGGGTTGGAGTCGCCAAGTAGAGTTCCAAGGGCGAAACCCTCCTCCCGGTGTCTCTCAGCGAATCATCCTTCTTGGCGCAGCAGTGAGTGAAGTAAAGGACTTTCAATTCACATTCAGCCTTGGTTTCATGATATTGCACTTCTATTTGCCCTGGTGTTCTCTGTTCCATTGCGTTATCTTTTCGCGTTTTAGAGAGGTGGCTCTCCAGCGTGGTTGGAAGCAGCCTGAGGCTAAGCAGCGGAATCCGTTTATTGTGTTTCGTGGGTCCCATGGAGCGGTTCATTGGTATTTGGGAGGGCTGGTTATCTTGTATCTTCGTGGTTCTGTGATGTTGGCTAAGGTTAAGGAGCTTTTCTGCAAGGCTTTCAGTTTTCTGCCTGACGAGATGCTTCTTCGTTATCTTGATGCTCCTTTGGGTGAGGAGGCGCGTCATTGGGTCTTTGATTTAGGGGCGCCTGTTCCGCGTGGTGTGGATAATCGTAATTTTGAGCGTAGTCACGGTATTCGCATTCGCACAGATGGGAGCCACCCTCAAGCTTTAGAGGTTGACGAGACTCGGCCTTTTTGGCTGGATCCTCTTGAAAAGGTTACTGAGAAGCTTAGTTTTGAAATTGATGAACATTTGAAACTGATTCGCACTTGGACGAAAGAGGCTGAGACCGAGCGTATGAAGAGGAAGAAAGAAAGCCGTCAGTATATTGATGTGACTGTGGATGGGAAAAGAGGATCCTTTGACCCGTCCGAGGGGAGACCTGTTATCCACGAGGCAGGGTGACATCCTTCGCAGGGCAGGGCGGGGAAACTTCGGTCACATCTCCAACCATTGGCACCAAAGCCCGAAAACCAGCGTGTGGGTGAAATTCTTGGGCGCCGACTCTCGGTCCTACAGCCCTGCCCCTTGGATGTAGACAAAATAGGACATCAATAAAAGTGCGTTCTTTTTAAAAAGTTAAAAGAAAGAAAAACAAGAGGATGTTGAAGTATTTTGACTACCATACCTGAACCTATTGAAAGGCAAATACGTCAAGAAGCAGGATTCGGTTGCTGCAAATGTGGTTTTCCAATCATTGAATATCATCATATTGTCAGGGATTCCCAAAGCCCTAAAGATATTATGTTACTTTGTCCAAAGCACCATACTGAAGCAACTGTAGGAGCTATGTTGGAAGAAGAACAAAGATTTTACAAAGCTCATCCCTCTAACATTGAAAACGGGTTAGTGGAAGGAAAACTCAAGGTTAATCAAAAGACGCCTGTTGTTATTATAGGCACTAACCTATTCGTTGGAGATGGAGACTTCTTAATCGTAGATGACGAAAGTCTACTTTCGATTGAAATTTATGAAGGCAGGCTGGAACTTTCAATGAAACTATATGACCAGAAAGATAATCTGGTTGCGGAAATAGAACGTAATGAATGGATTTCGGGGGACCCTCTACCTTGGGATCTAGAATCAAAATTTCAATGGGTTAGAATAAGAAGGAAACTTCGGGATATTGAGCTGGAAATCGATGCAAGAAGATTCCCTATAAAGCTTCGTGCTGACATGTGGAGAAAGGGAGTAAATTTTCAACTTAGACCTAATAAACTCATATTCAACGCGCCCGAGATGCGCATGCGGGATATTAGTTTTGCACGTGGTCGGATAGAAGGCGTGCTGAAAGTGGATACATTGAAGCATGTGTTTAGAGTCGCACCGCGAGTGCGCAAAGAAAGAGTCAAGGTTGGGTCGCGGGAGTGGGAACAACTTGGTTGTGAACATGAATTTGTAACGATTATTGACAGAAAGAAATACACTGTAAAGGAATGCAGAAAATGCAAAAAGATAGACAAAATATGGAAGTAACATGCGGGCGCTGTGTCGGTCCTTTTTAGCCCTGTCTGGAAGCACATTTCAATGTTAAACTTGTCGTTTTACATCCCTAAAACGAATCCTAGAGGTCAGCCTTTTTTCACATCTAACACGCGCATTCTTCGTCTATTCCCTTTTTAACGCGTTTATTACATTGGTAATCTCATGGAGAAGTTTTTCAATTTCGTCATTTTCCGACCCAAAACCTACTTTTAACGGAAAGCCTATGTTGCGTGTGCGTTTAATCTCTTCATAGGTTTTCTTGACGGTCTCAGCAGTTCCGTCATTAAGTAATAACAATTTGGGAGTTGAGGAATCGTAGATTGTGGTGTTTATCGGCTGATGTTTTGAAAGGTCTTTTTTAATCCCCTCAAGCTCCATTATCAGTTTTCTAACGAATTGCTTTTTTTGCCTTCTCTCGCTTATCATGATCCAGAGATATCGTCCGGC
>Ga0315306_10001665_pt1 | contig 10567 bp, 10 predicted proteins | sample TDP1_MG_FD_203803 | JGI IMG/M metagenome (GOLD analysis project Ga0315306, IMG submission 203803) | Freshwater sediment microbial communities from Lake Towuti, South Sulawesi, Indonesia - TDP1 | ecosystem: Environmental > Aquatic > Freshwater > Lake > Sediment | place: Indonesia: South Sulawesi... | reverse complement strand
TCTGCTCAGCCAGCGTCTTGCTCTGGGTCCCTATCATGCGTGTGAAGTACGGAACCTCCCCGAACCTTCTAGGAAGATATCTAAGGTCTGTCTGAACGTCACAGAAAATGTGTGTCGCCAGATAGGCCAGACCCCATTCGCCTGCGATTCTGTATGCCGCCTTCTCAAGGCTGTAAGCTGTCTTTATGTCATATGGGCAGTGATGTATATGAGCCAATTCATGACGGAAATACCACAGTAGGTATTGATTAGGATCACATCCACGTGGGACAATGCCGGGCTCTAGACGGATGTTACCATTTACCACGGCGAATCTAGCTCTTCTATCTGATGGTTTCTTCTCTTCCTCCAATGTGAGCTTTACTGGGGGACAATAAAGTTCAACCCATGCCTGGTTGAAGAGGTTGACTAAATCAACAGTCTGGTCGCTCATTAGAATTGGACACCTTGGTACGATGGTCGCCTCCAACCCATCTGCGTAGACAGAGTCTCATCCTGCTTTAAAATGCCTTCGCGAATCCATTTCTCCTCGAGCTTTATCAACTCCTCAGCGAAGGCGACATCCTCGACAGCGGCTTCCCTTGCTAGTCTGTAGATGGGACGGGTGAATTCCTTCATTAGCTCATTTAGAAGAGGCCATTGTCTCCTCAAATCCCTGTCAGCTATCTTCACTTTTTCCCTTTCGAGAAGCTCTTGCAAGTCGCTGAGAATATTTCTTGTTCGTACCATGGTCAACCTGTGAGGCAGAACCCAGAGAGCCATCCTCAGCACGTCTTCGAATTCGCATTTCCCATAAAGCCACTTAGTGGCTTTGACCAGATGCGTCAGGGCCACTGTTGCTCTTTCACTCAAGGGTTCCTTTACCCTGCCGCAGATGTCACGGATGAAGTGGCAACCCTCGCAGAGCGCGGGAGGCTTTATCTCCGATTCTTCCTTATCTCGTATGCAGGCTTGAAAATCCCGAACTAGTAGATTGATGTATCCGACCGTTGTAGGGTCAAGTTCTACCTCCGCGACTTCCTTCCTTACTTCCTCGAGCTCGTCAAATGAAAATACTTGTGGCATAGTCTCAACAAGGTTCCAGTCGTACTTCTCCAAGAGTTCTTGAAGCCGGAACTTCTCGCTCAAAGTCAGTGAACGAAGGAAGAGGCATACGTCAAACCTATCGTAGAAGGGCGGTGGATGGATGAAGGATGTGGCGTCCGTGGGGTTTTCATTTGCCACAAGAACGTAGTCTTCAACTTTTGCCTTCTCGCCGTAGGCCCAGACCTCCCCAAACTGCATCAAATGGTGGATGTTGGCAGTTGTATAGGGATTGAGCCTGTTGACTTCGTCCAAGGCCTTTCCTCTGCTTTTAACAAAGGCAGCCCATAAGACTCTTTCAATACCTTCCTTTTCGAGAGAAGGAATATGTAATCGTCCTACAACCTCGCCTCGTTTCACCTCGGACGCACCAGAGACCACGACAAGACCATTACCGCAGATGCCTCTAAGCGCTAGAAGCATCAGAGTGGATTTCCCTACGCCTCGTGACGCACGGATCAGCGTTGTCGAACGAGGATGAAGCTGATTCAGGACAAGCGCACGGATCGCTTCTTCATTCCCAACAAACCGAGCATTTATCTCTCTTTCCAAATCCATCATTTTATTTTGAAGACCCATGAATCCAACCTACCTAGGCATGACTTAAGCGGGAAGCAAGTGGGTGCTTATAAGAACTGCGGATAAGCAAGCAACCACAGCAATAAGAGCCGCTATCAGTACTTTTGACCACTTGATACGCTTTCGCACTCGGATGTTCTCCTCTTCGAGTCCTTTTAGACGGTCTTGAAGTAGTGCAGCGGCTCTACGGTCTACGACAACCGTTTCCTGCATGTCCTTCCCAAAGTAAAACGAGTCAAGAATATCTGATGAACTACTCGATGGAGGTCTATCTTCATTATCTTGCCACCAGACCCTGAAACGCTCGATACCTCGACCACTTTCTATCTTGACAGGATTCTGCTTAGCCTGCTGTTCGAGGAACTTGCGGTATTTTTCACTTTCCATACTAGTCAGAGATTAGTAAGAGAGACTGGAATTTAACCTTTCCTTAAGGGCTTTATTGTGCAAAAAATCAAATAAATCCTGCGAATGTAGGACTTTGTCTTCAGGTGGCGCAAAATCTGGAAAGTGCCAAGCCGAAGCAAATCTTCAGATAAGCAACCCCGCATCTTATTTCACTTGTACCCGATACTATTGGTCCGCAGACCATAAGAAGCCTTAGGTAGGTGCTTTGTAGAGATACAGAGACCATGACTATGTTCAGACTAGGGAGAGTTACTTCTTCTGCGTAGTCGGTTCTGTTCATCCAAAGGACCGCCTGATAACCTACTTAGAGTATGTGCCGGATCCCTTTGGGGAGATGGGACAAAAAAAACGAACAGTTCAAGCGAGTTCTACGCAACTAGACCACGACGGGTTTTCTAGAGACGCTTAATTTCCTTAAACGCCATCCTGAGTATCTTACACCTAAAACCTGTAATGCCTGAATAGATCTTCTGAATCATATACAGAGAAGGGACTTCTCTTGCTTGTCATTAGCTGCCTAAACGATTATGCGATCTTATATACAGCATAATAACTCTTTCCACGGAACACATATGCGACCATAAACGATAATTCGATGACCGTTACTACAAGATATTGGCTGGTCAGCTTTATGGATGAGCGGTTATACCCCTACGTCATTTTTCTGCCGAAAGACAGGAAAGAGAAGGTTCTTGAGGCGATCTTCGGCTCCAACGTTCCAATCGATGTTCTCAAATTCTCTCTAAGCCAAGGAACTGGGCGGAAGATTTATCAAAGAGACTTGATCTCGAAACTCGGCTACTCAAACAAGACCATCATTGAGCATTTGAAAACCCTAACCCAACTGGAGATATTAGCTGAAAAGATGGAGAAAGTGGATGGTGCTGGTCGAACAGTTTGGCTGAAATCTTACACTTTGACTGATCTCGGCAAATGGTTTGCGCTTCTTCTGGTTGGAGAAGAAAGCCTCTCAAGCGAAGAAAAGGCTGACATAGTACGTAATGCCTTTCGATCTTACACCAAATGGATCATGGAGCTCTCCGAGAAGCTGGGAATGAGAAAAGAGGATCTCTCAAAAATCTTTGAAGAAGAGATGAGATAATTCTCTTCAGCCGGCACTAAACGTGGTAATAGAACGTAGCCTTAAGCTAAGTGAAAAAGAGGAGGCTATCCAGCGAGGAAAAGCATGGCAAAGGTAATCAAGTTAAATGTTGCGTGCGCCGTCGCAGCCATGACGTATGATCGGAATTTACTATAGAAGTAACCTAAGAGTAAACCGCCTGCAAATGCTACTATAATATAGGTTGCCTGCGGGTCTAGGTGCGCAAGACCGAAGGCTATAGAGGCTACTACTATCCCTGCAGGTAAAGAATATCTTCGAGTGATGGCATTTTGAAGGAAACCTCTGAATGCGAATTCTTCACAGATGCCGGTAAGCAGCAAGCTTAACATCGTGAGAATAGGCGACTCTCTGGCCATGTTGATGATCATCTGCTCAGCTTCCTCCACTACAGCGCTGGGACCAATCAGATACATCAAGAGAAGGCTCAGAGTGATGCTCACCCCTTGCAGGGCGATTCCTAGACCGAGTCCAAGTGCTAAGTGCTTCAGCCTTCCGACCATAATATATTCGGTAACATTGATTCTTTTGTAGAGCATGTAGACAAGTGGACACAAGAGGATGATCACCTCTCCGATCGTAGAGAGGACCGGGAATGTCAGGGGAACGTTAGCAAGATATAATATCGGAAGACCGAAGATTACGATAATGTAAGCCATGAAGACGACTAGAAATGCTTTTGCCGGAGAAATTTCCTGGTGATACAGCCGCGCGCCACAGTGAGGACAGAATCTGGCAATTAAGGGAGCTTCGCCAGCGCATTTGGGACATTGTACCACAGCATCACCTTCATATTCTAAGCTCATGGACTGAAGTTGATGTTACCTCTCAAGTGCAGACCATAGATGGTCGGATAAGGGCCTTACAAGATTCTCCAGTGATCCGTCAGCTCGAACGAGAAGACGTTTGCCTGGGCTCTTCAAGAATTCGCCGATGATTGCTGCCTCGATATCCTGATTCAATAACTCTTCAACGATCGCCTCTGCAGAATCAGACTTAGCAGAGATAAGAAGCGCCCCAGAACTGATCAGTTGCAGAGGATCGACGTGGAAGAACTTGCAAATCTCCGATGTTTCCGGAGCCACGCGGATCTTTTCTTTCAAGATTTTAACGCCTAGGTTCGCTGCGTCGGCCAGCTCGTGTATTCCCCCAGCCACCCCGCCTTCCGTAGGATCGTGCATAGCTGTGACGCCGCCCGTGTTGAATGCTAGGACAGCTTCTTCGACGACGCTGATTAGGTCGTAGAACTTTCTTGCCGAGCCCAGAAGAGCATCATCCAGTTTTCCTTCAAGCTTGTCGCATCTGTCGGTTGCCAAGATGGCTGTCCCCTCTATGCCGGCGCCTTTAGTTAGTATTAGCTTGTTCCCAGGCTTCGATCCAGCTGAGGTCACATATCGGCCTGGTTCAGTCACAGTCATAGCAGAACCCACAATCACTGGCCTGTCCAGTTCCGGCGTGACCTCTGAATGCCCGCCGATGACTGCTATGCCGAGTTTTCTGGCAGCTAGGTCTATCTGTTCGCAGATCATCCGGACTGTTTCGTCTGTTGAATCTTCTGGCAAGAGTATGCAAGAAGAGAAGAAGGCGGGCCGCACTCCGAAGGTTGCAACGTCGTTCGCGCTTATGTTCACCGCAAGCCAGCCTATTCTTTCAACGGCGCCGGTTATTGGGTCCATAGATGAGATGAGCACCTTGTTCCCAACCTTGACCACGGCTCCATCTTCGCCAAGAGCGGGTCCAAGAATGACATCATCTCTATGTGCGCCCAAGTAAGCAAACACGGTTTTCTTCAACAACTCAGGTGGAACCTTTCCCTTTGGAAGCGTCAACTGCCCTCAATTCCTCCTTGGAGCAAACCGTTATGCGATCCTTCATGTCGCAACTGCAACTCATCTATTCAGCGCGATATACTCAAACACATGTCGGATCCATTTATATCTACTTTGCGGGTTTCGAACGGGTAAGGGATATGATGTTCCTAGCCTGTTGCTTAGTTTCGCTCTGACTGGTTTGAGCCTAGAACAGTGTCTGGTTCAACCTGGAAGAACAACATCGCAGCCAACAAGAAAGTCAGCAATGCTGGGGATGAGTTTAAATAACATCGGTGCCCCTATTCCCAATCGTGGGTGATGACAGCAAGACCCTACTGACCCTATGGCTGATGATGTGGATCTTGAGTGTGGAACCCACATTCCACAATATTGGAGGCCTATAGCCTTCTCTCCACATTGACGGAAACAGAGATAAGACGAAAAGTAGATTCTTAGAGCAAACCCAAACCGTGTACCTCCACGATGTTCAGATGGAAAGGCTGGCTAGTATGAAAGTTCTTCCCGTTGCTTTCGAAAGCTTCGGCGTCCGTTCCATGTGCACCTACGTTGAGTCGCATGACGTGAAAATCCTTCTCGATGCCGGAGTCTCATTGGGGCCCAGTCGCTTCAGTCTTCCGCCTCACCCAAAAGAATACGTGGCTCTACGGGAACGGCGAAACCTGATGCTTGAGATCGCCGAGAAGGCAGAAGTCGTCACAGTGAGCCATTACCACTTTGATCATCACACGCCTTCATACACTGACTGGGCTTCGCACTGGTGCTCAGCCGAGATTGCGGATAGAATCTACGGGGGGAAGATCGTCTTCACAAAAAGTTACAAGTCCAAGGTAAATCCAAGCCAGAGGCATCGGGGGTGGATGTTTGCCAAGACGGGTGGGAAAAAAGCGAGCAGGCTCGAATTTGCGGATGGACGGACTTTCATTTTTGGAGACACATCCATAAGGTTTACTGTTCCAGTATTCCACGGCCGTGAAGGCTCAGAACTAGGCTGGGTTTTGATGGCTATCATCGAACGAGACGATGAAAAGGTGCTCTTCGCTCCGGATGTGCAAGGTCCGATTAGCAAGAAGACCTTGGAGATGATTCTTGCTGAGGAACTTCAACTGGCGGTTATAGGTGGTCCACCGCTGTATCTAGCCGAATTCAGCGAGAGCCGCGAGAAAACTGATCTATCGATCAGGAATCTTGAAGACATAGTGAAGCAAGTTCCGACAACCATCCTAGATCACCACATTCTCCGAGACGAGAGATGGAGGGAGACCGCGCAACCTATCTTCGATATTGCGGCAACCGAAGGCCACGAGGTAATGACAGCAGCAGAATACCTAGGCGAGGAAGATTGCCTTCTAGAGTCGAAGAGGAAAGCTCTTTTCGAAACTGAGCCGCCCAACGAAGAGTTCACAAAATGGATAAACATCCCTATACGAGAGAGGAGATTAATACCTCCACCAATCTGGGGGAAGGCCTTACAGGAATAATTGATAGTTGCTGAATTGCTTGAGGAATGTTACTATTCTAGATATAGCCTCATATCTTCAAGCGTTGCTGAAGGAATTGGCAGATCCTTCATTGTTTTTAGCCCTGGTGCCGCGTTGATCACTTTAGGGATCGAATTCACAATTACGGCTGCGGTGCTTAAGTCTCCGTGAACGCAAGGCGTAATCTTCTCATGGATGCTTGGTGTTCCCTCAATAGTTATTGAGTCGTACTCCTCTTGTGCGCCGACATAAGCCTCAAAGACCAATGTTATGCTGGTCTTCCGATCCGTTATGCCATGGGCCGTCTGCCTTAAACCTCTCACGTTTCCAGGTTCTATTTTTATGCCGTCACTTTCCACAAAACCTTCTGCTACAATTGGTTCCACTGGACCCACACTTATCTTTTGAAGGTGCCAGCCTAGGGCGTTACCTATCATGGCAATAGACTGCTGAAGACCGACATGGCCAGTTATGAGGTTCTTCTCCATCTTTTCTTTGAACTCCTCAGGTGTGAGTCCCACCCCGATTTTCTTTTGGAACGGCGTCCTCCTTTTGGCTGCGTCCATAACCCTCTCAACCTTGATGTGTCTGACTTCCTGGCAGACTGCTGTTAGAGTGATCACCAGTGTGTCCATGACGAAGCCCGGGTTTATTCCAGTTCCTAGGACTGTGACACCATTTTCTTTGGCTAGCTTGTCGATCTTCAACGTTAGATCCATGTCCGAAATGTAGGGGTAAGAAAGTTCCTCGCATGTCGAGACCACATCCACGCCATGTTGGATCAGTTTCACCAGTTGCGGGTAAACATCTTCAAGAAAAGATGATGTTGCGTGAACAGCGATATCAGCCTCAACTTCTGACAGCAAAATGTCCGGATCATTAGACACCAAGATCCCCAAGGATTTTCTAGCCCCTATCACCTCGCTGAGATCTCGACCAGCCTTTTCTGGAGCAGTATCGATAGCACCAACTATCTTTACGCCTTTCTTCTTGAGTAACAGTCTTGCTATGCTGCTTCCCATGGCGCCTACACCATAAAGGAGCACCCTCACTTCTGGTCCTCTAGAAACCGCTTCCTCAGTTTCTTTTTTCATCCTTCCACCTGACTCTCCTTTGCTCTCTCCGGGTCGGCGGAGTGAAACTTTTCTATTCAGCTAGGACCTCAAATTTCTCATGGTCCTTAAACTCGCTATAATCGTACACTTTGACACCTCTTACGACGCGGGTTATTATGCCTCTTTCACTCGGGTTGTCGGGTTTCAAGCCTAGATCAAGCGCCTTGAAAAGCCCCAACAACTGCGCGACTGTAACATCCATAATTGGCCTACATAAGTCTGGAATCTTGAACTCGTCATCTTGGTCGAATTCTATGGCATAGTCAACGTATCTCTGCATCTCAGCGTCGGATTTATTGCAGACTGCGATCTTCTTATAGGCAAGCTCCTTAACATGCAAATTTTTCATAAGGTCGAGCTCGTAGCGGCGAACAAAAGGGTCAGTAGACACGAAGTATATTACTACAGTCTTATTGTCTATTGCCGCTTCTGGTCCATGCCTGACGCCGAGGAAGGTATCAGCTTTGCATATCACACGCCCTGCGGTCAGCTCCTGAAGTTTCAGATGAGACTCGACGGCGCAACCGTGTAGGGCGCCATTTCCTAGGAAAAAGGCCCTTTCGAAACTCAGCCTTGAGACTTCCTCGATTAAGCTGGAGTACTCTCTGAACAGTTTTTCAGTTGCTTTGGAAATATTTTTTATGGTCTGCTCGTACTCTTCTCTGTTGAGGATATAGGCTAGAAATTGGGAGGCCATGAGCATAGTCGTGAACGAGACTGTCATGGCGAGACCCTTATCCTCAGCCTCCTCAGAAAGCAAAAGGAGAAGCACGTTGTCGCCCTTGCTTTCTACGTTGGCAAGCCTGCCATCCTTGTTACACGTGACAATTATGTGATTGATCTTCTTGCAGAACCTGTTGGCTAAGATGACGGCGCCAACGCTTTCGGGGCTGTTTCCCGACCTTGAGAAAGAGACTAAAGTCGTGTCCGCATTTTTGAGGAAGATCGAATCCCAGTTGGTCACGATGTCCGTGCTGGCCCTTGACTCCACATCTATCTGCCATCGGCTTCTAAGAAGACCCTCGACTGACAAGCCGACAAAGGCGGATGATCCTGCACCTGAAAGTATGACCCTTGGCGCTTTCTTTGAGAGGACCTTTGACCCGACGAAAGACCCTATCTCATCTTCCTTTCTTTTCAATAGTTCGAAGTTCTTGATCCAAACCTTTGGCTGAGACTCTATTTCTCGAGGCGTATATCTGATCCCTTTTGCAGCAAGTTCGTGACGAGACAGCTTAGTCAACTCATGCAGCGCATTCGACACTATCATTTTATCCTCCGTTAGTCTTTGTCAAGCCGATCTTCTCAATAGTCTTAATGCATCCTTTTCAGTTATCTTTCCCTCTGCCCCTCCTATATATAGACAGCAGAGCGCGCCTACAGCGTTGGCAAATTGTATCGAAGCCTCAAAGCTCTTGTTTTTACAGAGGAAGTAGTATATGAAGCCGGCGTCGAATGAGTCGCCCGCTCCTGTCGTATCTACCGGATCGATCTTTACAGCTTCAACACTCACTGCTCTATCTCCAGACCTCCCTACTGCGCCTAGGCTTCCGCACTTTACCACTACGGTTTGAACCTTTGAGCTAAGCTTCTCCAGTGCTGCCTCTAGGCTGGTTGAGTTTGTGATGCCCCCGGTTTCTCTATCGTTTGGGAGGAAGATATCTGTGTACTCCAATATGTCCCAGATTTTCTCATACTTACCAAGAGGGTCGCTTTGAGGGTCCAATGAGGTCGAGAGCCCATGCCGTTTGGCTTCTGCGAAGACTTCGGCGAAGGAGTTAAGGAGCGTGGGCTGGAAGTAGATGGAGGATATATGTAAATGATCATATCCGTCGAAGAGTTGGGGTTCAATGTCTGAAACTTCAAGGGCGCCGATGCTACCTAGAAACGTTATAAGGGCCTTGTCCTTTGGATAGGTCAGTGAAACCGTGACGCCAGTTCTTATGCTGCCATCAATTATCACTTTTTCAGTGCCTACCCCATTTGACCGAAGCGTATTCAACACGATTCTGCCATAATCGTCTTCTCCCACTTTTCCAAATATGTCAACTTTCGCGCCGAGCTGAGCGAGTCTACAGGCGAATATGGATGCTGAGCCGCCCATCACAGTCCTGATGTCCTCACATTTGATCTCTCGGCCTAGCTCTGGAAACTCAGACATACCGCTGAGTACGATGTCTACGTTTAGGTCGCCTATCACAAGAAATCTTTTCAAAGGAGCACCTGCCTAACCTAATCCTTTTGTTTGAAAATATACAATGTCTAGAGATTTATTTAACAATGTTTAGGACCTGTCAAGCTGAACAAGAAATGATGTCTGATGTTAACCTAGGATTTCTGCGCAATGTGTTCGATTACAGATTCAAAGATGAGTTTACCGTCGCCATATTTTTGCAGTTTCTTCATCCTTGTCCAATCTGGAAGCTGCCAACTGTAAAAGGCTCTCTCGGGGTGCGGCATTAGACCGAACACGGTTCCCTCCGGATTGCAGACACCAGCAATGTCATAAAAGGAACCGTTGGGATTCAGGGGGTACTTGCCTTCTGCGGACTCGCCCTTCTCGTCGCAGTACCTGAAGACCAACTGGTCGTTATCCAGAAGCTTCTGGAGATAGTCTTTTTCTTTCTCGCTCGAAAAGAGGAATCTGCCTTCAGCGTGGGCAACAGGGATTCTCAGGACCTTTTCACCTGGAACCTTTCTTGTAAATACACATCTTCCTCTATTCTCGTGTCTGAGGTACACCCAGCGGCATCGGTAACCTATTGGGATGTTTGTCGCCAATGCCGCCTCAGGATACTCGCTTGCACCATTAAAGCCCGGCAGCAGACCAGCCTCGACCAGCATCTGGAAGCCATTACATATGCCTAGAACCGGCTTGCCTTGATCAACAAAGACTTTTAAGTCTTTCCCAAGTTTGACGAGGAAACCCTTCGCCAATATGGCTCCAGCCCT
>Ga0315306_10001663_pt1 | contig 10570 bp, 11 predicted proteins | sample TDP1_MG_FD_203803 | JGI IMG/M metagenome (GOLD analysis project Ga0315306, IMG submission 203803) | Freshwater sediment microbial communities from Lake Towuti, South Sulawesi, Indonesia - TDP1 | ecosystem: Environmental > Aquatic > Freshwater > Lake > Sediment | place: Indonesia: South Sulawesi... | reverse complement strand
GTGCCAGATGGTATACTAGTGCCACTTGCATCAGCGTATATAGATTTGAATACGATACCGATGCAGTATGTCAGTGGAACTATGTTCGTGTTATGATTTGGATAATCCAAGAACCATCTACTTAGACACAAATACTAATACTTCTTCTTTCCTAATTATGTTAGTTTATAGAATGAAGAAGTTACAGTTTCTCAAAGAAAGGTGTCAATGTGGATATACTACTCTGATTCCAGTCCACAGAGTATTCCACATCTATCAACCTATACTAATACCTTGATGAAAGCTCTAAATGAGGGTTGAAAATCTGCAAATTAGAACGATTGCAGCTATTCTGATGTGGTTTGTAGTAGCACTGCTCTTCCTAAACATTTACTTAAGGTCAGGATGGATGTGGTTGATATCCATTGCTATGATGATAGTTGCAGTTATAGTCTATTTCATTCCTACACTAAGAAAATGAAGAAGTTACGGTTTGTCGAAATAAATGGCAATGTATATACTAGTCTAGTTCCAGTCTATGAAGTGTCACATGTTTATGAATCTATCAGATATGAATTAACAATTAGTCGAAGAGTCTTCCACGAGTCATAAAAACTGAATGGGATATACTGAACTCAAAATTGACAAGTGATCTGAAATGAGTAGAAAACTTGTATTGGCAATGACTTTGATGATTGCTATGATAGGCATGTTGGGCATAACATCGAGGGTTCAGATGGCTGAAGCGACTGAAACCGTCACTATTAAGGCTGACGGAAGCGTTGATCCTCCTTCAGCACCGATTGAAAAGGTTGGAAACGTCTACACCCTAAAATGGAACATTTATGATTCGCTTGTTGTTGAAAAAAGCGACATAGTTGTTGAAGGAGACGGATATGCACTTCAAGGTCCAGGAGGCGGAATCGGCATAGATCTGACTAACGTAAGTAACGTGACTATAAAGAACATAGAAATCAAAGCATTCCAATTTGGCATTTGGCTCAATAGGCCCTATCAGGTTTCCAATAACAAGTTTTTCGGAAACACAATAACAAACAACACTTATGGCGTTTGGGTCTTTGCTTCCAATAACACACTTTCCAGAAACACAATAGCAAACAACACTGATACTGGTGTTGTCATAGATCTTGACTCTTCCAACAACATCATCACTGGAAACAGAATGATGAATAATACTCGCGGGATCTGGATTATCGCGGCTTCCAACAACACAATCTGCCACAATGATTTCATAGACAACACTCAACAGGTTCATATCCCCATGCCTGGACACTCTAATTTCTGGGATGATGGCTACCCTTCTGGTGGCAACTATTGGAGCGACTATACAGGTGTTGATTCCGACCATGATGGAATAGGCGATAGTTGGCACGAAATCGATGAAAGTAACATAGATCATGATCCTTTGATGGGGACGTTCTCTGATTTCAGTGCCACTTTAGAACATCATGTTCAAACAATCTGTAATTCGACAATAACCGATTTCCAATTCAACGGCTCTGCAATCTCTTTCAATGTTACTGGTGAAGATGGAACAGTAGGCTTTTGTAGAACTTGTATTCCAACAGCCTTGATGAACGCCACTTATAGGGTGTTTGTCAACGGTACAGAGGTCCCATATGATCTATTGCCATTCTCCAACAGCACGCATAGCTACCTATACTTCACCTATCCTCATTCAACACAAGAAATAATAATAGTACCAGAGTTTCCATCATTCCTTATTCTACCACTATTCATGATAGTAACACTACTAGCAGTCATAGTCTACAGAAGAAAACATTCTATGTATCTATGCTAGTTCAGAAGCCATGAACTCTTCATCTTCAGGATACGATTCTCTAACTCTTTTCCACACATCAGAACAGCCTCATCTCCCACCCTGCTGTTCTTCCATTGAGGCTTATCCGAAACTAAATTCTAAACTTTCTCAATAGCGCTTCTACAGAGAACCGAAAAATAGATTGCTAGTCCTTGGTATACAAATTAACGTCTTCAAAGACAAATTTTTCTACCTCAAGCACACCTTTGACGAAGTTGAACAGTTTCTTGCGTACCTCCAAAGGCAAATTGGGATACCAGATAGGCGAGGCGATGACCAAGCCCCTCCAAGCATAGAAGGGCTGAACAACCTCTAAAATCTCCTCATCACCAGTCTTGCCTAGATAGTTCTTCCAGAACAAATCGAACAACTCCTCAAAAGGACCCTCAAGTCTTCCGAAGGTCCGTAAGGAGTAGAAAATGTAGTTGATGGTCATGGCAGTCACATCATCGGCAGCCTCACCCCACTCACCTCTGCTCCTATCTAGAACAGAGAAATCCGTGGCTCTCCTGAACAGAAGATTCCATGGATGATAGTCCCCATGAACCTGCGCTAACCGGTGCGTCTTCCTCTTGAGCTTCCACCTCCAATCCACACACCTCTTCTCAATCTCGCATAACTCTTCCTCGCTGATGTACTCAAGTCCTGAGGGATAACTGTCACACAAACCCATGATACACTCTCCGTGCCCCACCAAATCTCTAACACGCCTAACATACAACCCAGCCTTATCACTCTTCACGCCGTGAATCTCAACCAGATAATCGGACAAAGCCAGACAACGGTGCCTATCCAGCCTTGTCAGTCCTCTCCTTTCCCTAATCGTATCCAAATCCCGAAAATAAGGTCGCCCCCAAACCCTATCTGTAATAATAAAGAATTCCTCACAATCTCCCAAGGATTTCAAGCCTCCATCCTCGGTGAAGGCTCCAACATCCAAAGACCTTGCATGTCTTGGAAGGTTGTTGAAGGCGGAGTGCTGCCATAAAAGAATCCCAGCCCTGTCAGAGAAGTGATCGTGACCAAAGCCTTCTGGGCGCATAGTCTCTAAAATAGCACGCTTCAACTTCTTCTCCACAATAAACTCGATCTCGTATGGAACGCCGTACCCGAACCCCTTCAGCTTCATCCGTGGTTTCGCCGGCTTTACCCTCCGCTTACCCAACTCACCGACATACCGAACCTCCACATCAGCGCCATAAACGGAAGACAGATACTCTCTCAACTTGTCCAACCGCAACTCAAACATGTTCAAACCCATAATCCACTAAACCAAGACAAGTTAAAACTTTGCATTCTCCACCCTACAGAACACACAAGAATAAAAGCCAATAATACCTCTAACAAAATATCACTGAAGGTGTGATCTCCAATGGCTGATTTCAAGGTGAAAGACCCGAGCCTAGCCCCCCAAGGAAGCCTGCTCATCCAATGGGCGTCCATGCACATGCCAGTACTTAACCGGATCAAAGAGCGGTTTCATGAAGAAAAACCCCTCAAAGACACCATGGTAGGCGCATGCCTACACGTGACGAAAGAGACGGGAGTACTCATACAGACCCTCATGGCTGGAGGAGCAGACATCGCTCTCTGCGGATCAAACCCCCTCTCAACCCAAGACGAGGTGGCCGCTGCACTCGCAGAGATGGGAATAGATGTCTATGCGTGGCGGGGGGAAACTACGGAAGAATACTACTGGTGCGTCAACAGAGTAATAGACCACGAACCCTTAATCACAATAGACGATGGAGCCGACCTTGTGAGCACAATCCATTCTAGGAGAAGAGAGGCTCTAGAGAAGACAAAAGGCGGCACGGAGGAAACAACAACAGGGGTCATGCGCCTAAGAGCTATGGAGAAGGCTGGAGCCCTCAAATACCCCATTATAGCAGTAAATGACGCATACACAAAGTACCTCTTCGACAACCGCTACGGAACCGGACAGAGCACCATAGACGGGATAGTAAGAGCAACAAACATCTTGCTAGCTGGAAAGAACTTCGTCGTATGTGGCTACGGATGGTGCGGTCGAGGACTCGCCCACAGAGCCAGGGGTATGGGCGCAAGAGTCATCGTAACCGAAGTGAATCCGACAAGAGCCCTAGAAGCAGTCATGGAAGGTTTCCAAGTAATGTCCCTCAGCAAAGCCTCTGATATAGGTGACTTCTTCGTAACAGCCACAGGAAATCTTAACGTTGTCAGAAAAGAACACATGCTGAAGATGAAAGACGGAGCCATCCTAGCCAACACAGGCCACTTCAACGTGGAGATAAGCATACCAGACCTAGAGAACTTCTCAACCTCAAAAAGGAGAATAAAACCAAGCGTCGAAGAATACAGCCTTCAAGATGGGAGAAAACTCTATCTATTGGTTGAGGGAAGGCTCGTAAACCTCGCAGCTGCAGAGGGTCACCCGTCAGAAGTCATGGACATGTCCTTCGCAAACCAAGCCCTATGCATCGAAAACCTCATCAAAAAAGGCAAGATGAAACCAAAAGTCTACAGCGTGCCAAAAGAGATCGATGAATGGGTTGCGGTTCTAAAGCTGAAGGCGATGAATATGGAGATTGACGATTTAACAGAGGAGCAGAAGAAATACATCGCCAGCTGGGAGGCCGGAACAGTATAGTTCGATTTCCGATGACAAACTTTATAATAGGGTTTAAGGCATAAACATGCCTCATTAGGTGAAAAATATGGTTAGCAAAGATCAGGCTATCGGCTGGGTAATCTGCGTGGTTTGCGTGGTAATTGCAGTATGGTACACTCTCACATTGTTCTTTCCAGGGAATATGATCTGGTGGACCGACGTTGAATCCTTCAAACTCGGTAGTGCTGCTCAATTTTGGCTGGTCGCGATACCAGTTTTCATTGCTTTAGTGGCTGTGCTGGCTATAGGGGCTTGGATCGGCTGGACAATGGCCACAACCCCACCCCCAAAGCCAATCGAAGAGATAGAAGCTGAAGCAGAAGAAGAGAAGGAAGAAAAGGAAGAGAAAGAATAAAGGGAAAACATTCTCTTCCAATCACCTCTTACCCCAACCTTGCAAGACCGACACCAAGCCTGGAACGAAGCGATTCTAGAGTCATGTTAGATTTGGAGAACGCTCCTACCTTTTCTCTCACACAATAGTTCCAATTCCTTATCGAAATCTGATTTGCACCCTTTTGGAGAAGTTTGTTTTAAGAAGTAGTTGTCCTATAGTGCTTAGTGACAACAACTTCTAAGGGCAGTCGCGGAAACAGATGATTTTTCCGATGCACACGCATTATCATTCTACAATACCGTGCCGTGAGCGCCATTGTTTTTGTGATGGCACTTGGGTGGGGAGATTGCATGGAAACCGTGTTTAAGGGAAGGAACAAAAAGAATATCAAACCAATGAACTATGGTTTAGAAACGGCGTGTCAATCATGACAAACGAAAGGCGATTTAGGTTTCTTGAGCATACTGCCGATGCCTATATAGAGGCTTACGGCGACACTCTGGAGGAAGCCTTCGAAAACGCGGCTTTCGCAACCATAGAGGTTATGACAGATGCCGAGAAGGTTGGGCCCAAAATCGAAGATGATGTGGAGGTGGAGGCGCATGATGAATACGCTCTCCTCTACAACTGGATAGAAGAACTCTTGATCAGATTTGACGCAACCGAAAACCTCTACTCACGCTTCAAGATTTCCAACATAGAAGAAACCTCCAGCGGCCTTAAGCTGAAGGCGAAGATTTGGGGAGAGCCCTTCAATCCAGAAAGGCATATCCAAAAGGTTGGAGTGAAAGCAGTCACCTATCATAGAATGGAGATCGTGAAAAAGCCGAAGAAAGTCACCGTTAGATTCCTTCTTGACATTTGACAGAGTCTAGCTAATCAGAAGTGTAATTTCCTCCACGAGAGTTTCTGGAACGACGCTTCTCTTGCCTCTCTTTGCAAGGTTGACGAAGCCGAGTTTCCTCAGTGCTTGGAGGTCTTGATGGACATTCTTGATGTTTCTGTGGGTTTTCCGTGCCAGATCGCTTATCGACTCTGGTCGCAGGCTCGCAACGCTGTAGAGCAGATCGAGTCTCTTCGGCGTAAGAACTGATAGTTCGCCTGAGCTCAGCTCTCGCATCTCCTCAACTACATAATCAAACTCTCCACTTTCGATGTAGCGACGGTAGGCATGAACAAGCCCAGCCCACTCAAAGTAGACGCCAACCATACTTCTGTCCATCCTCTTCTCTAGAAACAACTCCTCAAACTCGTCAAACATCATGCCATGCTCTGTCTCAAATTTCCTCATCCTTTCACGAACCTCCTCGATTGTCAGCCCTCGAACTATCCTCACCAACATCCTTCCACACTACGCTGACCTGTGTATCAATGGGAGAATAAAGTTCTTTGGCTTTTGCACCATATTTTCTAGAAAGAAAGGAGTTAACATGGGCTGAAAATGTTAATACTTGAATTATTACTTATGCTCATGGAGGAGCAATGTTCACCAAGAGGCTCAACCACTATATCTACCTAGTCGACTTGAAACCCCTAGGCATCGAGAATTTCATCGCTTCCTACCTTTTGATAGGCAACAAGACAATGATTATTGAGACTGGACCAACAACATCCATCGAAAATCTGCTGACAGGTCTAAGTGAGATAGGGGTGGGAAATGATGATGTTGATTATGTGGCTGTCTCCCATATTCACATAGACCATGCTGGTGGAGCAGGCACGCTTCTAGAGCATCTTCCTAAAGCGAGACTACTAGTCCATGCTAAGGGCGTCCCACATCTTATTGAGCCCGAAAAGCTTTGGAGGCAGACTAGGCAGGTTCTAGGCGAAATCGCAGACATGTACGGCGAGATTCATCCGGTTCCCGAGCAAAGAATTGTAAAAGCAACGGATGGAATGACCGTTGAGTTAGGTGACGGTGTTGGACTAAAGGTTCTGGAGACCCTTGGTCACGCTTCACACCATCTTAGTTTCTACGAAAATAGCGGTAGAGGAGTTTTTACCGGCGACGTAGCTGGAGTCTACATAAAGAGTTTAGATACTGTTATACCCACGGCGCCTCCGCCTTTTAATCTTGAAATGGTTTTGATGTCGCTTAATCGGTTGATTGAAGTGGCACCTGAAAAGTTGTATTACACTCACTTCGGTGTAGGAGGCGATGCTGTGAAAAGATTGGAAGCTTATGCGGCTCAGCTGAAACTCTGGGCAGAAGTGGTTCTTGAGGGAATGGAGAATGGAGAGGATTTGGAGGCGATCTATGAAAGAATATTGGAAGATGATGCTTCAACAAGAAAGGCAACAGACTTCATTAGAAACCATTTGATCCTCCGAAGGGGCGTTGTTATGCAGAACATTGAGGGCTTCGCCGAATACTTCAGGAAAATGCGCCCCTAAGGCCGTATTCTGGCTGATCTCAATTCTAAAGTAACAATCTTCGAACAAGGGCTTAGGTTGTTCGGAAGAAATCTATGGTGCAAATACCAAAACCATTTATATTTACGTCCCATCTTTCTCTTTTTAGGTGATTTTGATGAGCGGAAGAGGAGAGCAGGTTCCTCTTGAAAGAGTCGACAAATACAGTTGGAGGATTCCTCAAAAGTATAAGAGGGGTATGCGGGTTCCTGGTCTGGTCTTGGCCGATGAAGATTTGCTTGAGAAGATGAGAACGGACAGAACCCTTGAGCAGTGTGCCAATGTTGCTCATCTGCCCGGTATTTACAGACATGCCATCACCCTTCCTGACGGTCATGAGGGGTACGGATTCCCAATAGGAGGCGTAGCTGCCACAGACTACGAGGAGGGTGTCATAAGTCCTGGAGGAGTCGGATACGACATCAACTGTGGGGTACGCGTCCTAACGACAAACCTTTCCGAAAAGAGCATCCAGCCAAATCTTGCCAAGCTGACTGATGCGATGTTCAGGAACATTCCGTGTGGGCTCGGAAGCCGCAGAAAGGACTTCCACCTATCCTCGCATGAGCTCGATCGACTAGCTGCAGAGGGTGTGCCATGGATTGTGAATCAAGGAATGGGCTGGCCAGAGGATATCAAGCACTGCGAGGAGGAGGGGTGCATGGAGGTAGCCAATCCCGACAAGGTCTCATCCACTGCAAAGAGACGCGGTCTCACCCAGTGCGGCACTCTAGGCTCAGGAAACCACTTCCTTGAAGTGCAGAAGGTCGACAGGATCTACGATCCAAAAGCAGCCAAAAGCTTTGGTATTACAGATGAGGGGCAGGTCACGGTTATGATTCACTGCGGTTCAAGAGGGTACGGACACCAGATATGCTCAGACTACCTACGCGTTATGGAGCACGCCGTCCATAAGTACAAAATCATATTGCCTGATCGGGAGCTCGCCTGTGCACCCGGGACAAGCAAAGAGGCCGAAGATTATTATCAAGCTATGGCCTGTGCAGTAAATTATGCCTTCTCGAATCGACAGGCCATAACCCATTGGGTGCGCGAGAGTTTCGGACAGGTTTTCAATACGCCAGCTGACAGATTCGGCTTAGAACTTGTTTATGACGTAGCTCATAATATAGCAAAAGTTGAAGATCATAGGGTGAACGGAGATCGAAAGAAGGTTTGGGTTCACAGAAAGGGTGCAACAAGATCGTTTGGACCCGGACGCGAAGAGGTGCCTCCCGATTATCGAGCTATCGGACAACCAGTGCTCATCCCTGGCTCTATGGGGACAAGCTCTTGGGTTCTAGTCGGCACACCTAAGGCGATGGAAGTATCATTCGGCTCAACCGCCCACGGAGCAGGCCGAATGATGAGCCGTTCAGTGGCAAAGAGGAGGTTCTATGGTGGAGACGTGAAAAAGGCTCTAGAGAAGCGTGGGATGGTTGTTCGAGCCGCCAGTCAGGTTGTTCTGGCAGAGGAGGCTGATCCAGCCTACAAAGATGTGGACAGAGTGGCAGAAGTGAGTGACAAGGTCGGAATTGCGACCCGTGTGGCCCGCTTGGTTCCGCTGGCAGTTGTGAAGGGATAAACCACAGACGATTGCGTAGATCAACTGTTGTTAAGAGAAATGGAGAAAGAGCGCGAAGAGCCATAGGCTGCTGTCACTCCTCTAACTTTCTCTCTGTTGTGGGTGTGATCGGGGAAATGCTTGGCAGAAAATTCTCAGCTATGTCTAGTTCAGCTTTACAAAAAGAAAAAGGGAGGGTTTTGCGGGTCTTGTCTGAGACCGCTATTTCCAGTTGATGTATTCTTTTATTGGAGTGGTTGGGACTAGGTGTGTTTCGACGACGCCTGGGATTGGCCATATCTTGTTGTGTACAAAGTCGATGACATAGTCGTGTTTTTCGGCTTCAAACCAAATCGCTAGGTCCCAATTTCCAAAACAGTTCATGGTGTAGTATAGCCTAATCCCTTCGAAAGGTCGCTCTGGAAGGTTTTTCAGCTGCCGTACAACATCATTGGTTTTTGTTGGGTTTGTTTTCAGCAAGACGAAATACTTGTACATGCCCTTTTCCTTCTTTTTCTTAGTCGGAAACCGATTTGAGGTTCAGCGCTATTATCTCTTATGAACTCCGAATAATGATTGTAGATTAAGAGGTGCGTTCCGTCTAGCTGGTGATCACCAAAGGGCAGTTTGAAGTGCCTCAGAGGAGTTTTTGAAAGCCGAAGGTCTATATGGACTAGCAGAACGGGTTTACAGCAGTCAAGATGGGTATTAGTCTACATAGGAACTGAAGTATTCTGCGTTATCCTTCGGGGATATGTCTCACATCCTCTCCAACGCTGTAAAGAAATATACGCGTCGAACCCGGTCCAAGATGCTTGAACTTCTTAGAGAGTTCTTTGATTACTAGAGCGTAGTTGTTTGACTTATCAAGTGTGTTTATGTAAGATTGGAATGATCTAAACTCCTTCTTAATTGCTTGGAATTGTCTTGCGTTGTAGATTGTGGCCAGGATCTTTCTTCTGTTTCTGACGATGTCCTTGTCTTCCACGAGACGCTCCACATCATCGTCACCAAAGCGAGCAACTCCGTCGATGGAGAAGTTGAGGAAGGCCTTCCGAAAGTTTGACCACTTCCTCTCAATAAGCCTCCAGCTTAAGCCTGCTTGGAAGATGACTCGTGTCATGTTTTCGAAGTAGGCGTTGTCCGTTGGTGGGTGTGTTCCGGTTTTGTAGAACCACTTGGGTGGTCCGCATCTTTCTTCCATATGTACCCCAAAGTTTACAAATAGTTGCCATGGACCTTTATAACTTTCAGTTCCTACAAAACATAGATGGCGATCATCAGGAATTGGAGAAACATTAAATGGAAACTTATAAGTTTTTGAGAACCCCCGACAAAATAGTCTTCGAGAGTGCGCAATAATGAAAGTTGTAATCAAGGATATTACAAGAGAAAATCTAGACGACATTCCTGAGCCCTGCAGAGGCTGTTTGTATTGGGAGTTTCCCGAGGACTTTGAAAAACTCCGTCAACAGAAGAGACCTGAGTTTGCTGCCAAGAGAAAGAGAGAGTGGTTTATTCTAACCCTAAAGGAGTTTGGAAACTGCGGCAAAATAGTTTATCGAGACAAAGTCCCAGCGGGCTACGCCCAATATGCCCCTTTCAGTCGTCTTCCTCAAGCAAGCAACTACAACTACAGACCGCTTGGACGGATGGAAGAGGGCACAATTTTTCTCTCCTGCCTATACATCAGCGAAGAGAGTCAGCGTGGAAAGGGCATCGGGACAAGATTGCTTAACACTATAATTGCAGACTTAAGAGATCGAGGTTTCAAAGCCGTCGAGA
>Ga0315306_10001661_pt1 | contig 10576 bp, 9 predicted proteins | sample TDP1_MG_FD_203803 | JGI IMG/M metagenome (GOLD analysis project Ga0315306, IMG submission 203803) | Freshwater sediment microbial communities from Lake Towuti, South Sulawesi, Indonesia - TDP1 | ecosystem: Environmental > Aquatic > Freshwater > Lake > Sediment | place: Indonesia: South Sulawesi... | reverse complement strand
TGATTGAGCACAACCGACAACTTGAAAGATGGGAATATATTTACAATCATATCAGGCCTCACCAGGCGCTTGATTATTTAACACCTTATGAGTACTATCAACAATGGTTGCAAGTAAACAAAAAAAGGGAGGTAATGTGTCACTAAGGTAGTGGACGAGGACATTACCTTGACAAGAGAATGAGTGTATGATACCATAACGCAGCAATTGCAGTCATTTCAAAGGAAAGGATGCGTTGAGGGATGAAGAAGTACCCGACTGATAAAATTCGTAATGTGGGACTTTTCTCACATGGGGGCGCAGGTAAGACCTCTCTGGTGGAAGCTGTTCTTTATGATGCTGGTATTACCAATCGTCTGGGGAGAGTGGATGATGGGACATCTACTTCCGATTACGATCCAGCGGAAATTAAGCGTAAGATCAGCATCAATTCCACAATCATCCCTTTAGAATGGAATGAACACAAAATCAATTTTATCGATACTCCAGGCTATGCCGACTTTGTGGCGGATGTTAAAAGTGCAATTCGGGTAGTGGACAGTGCTTTAATTCTACTCTGTGCAGTGGCGGGGGTAGAGGTACAGACCGAAATAGTATGGGAGTACGCCCTAGAGGCTAATTTACCCTGTATTTTTGTTGTGAATAAAATGGATCGAGAAAATGCTGATTTTAACAGAGTTTATGAGGCTATCCGAAATAAATTAAGCAAAAATGCTATAGCAGTCTGGATTCCTCTTGGCTCGCAAAGTGAATTTAAAGGGATTATAGATCTTCTGACCATGAAGGCCATCTTTTTCGAAAATGAAGGCCGGAAATTCCGCGAAGAAGAAATACCCGATAGCTTTAAAGCAGAATCGGAAAAGCATCATGAAAAACTGATAGAAACAGTAGCCGAAACTGACGATGTACTAACTGACAAATATCTGGGAGGCGAAGAAATTACTAAAGAAGAAATATGGAAGGCCCTCCGAACTGCTATGCAATCCCGAAAGATAATTCCGGTACTCTGTGGATCAGCTCTTCAAAATATAGGAATTCAGCCTCTGCTTAATTTTATTGTCAATTGTTTCCCATCATCGATGGATCGTCCATCGGTTACAGGGATGGATCTGAAAACTCAAGAAGAGATAAAGATCGAACCTAATCCGCAGTCCTCTTTATGCGCATTGGTTTTTAAAACTATGGCCGACCCTTACATTGGTAAATTGACTTATTTTCGCGTTTTCTCTGGGGTTCTCAAAGCTGACTCTCACGTATTCAATTCTAGCCGGGATCGTGAAGAAAAGGTGGGACAGGTATTTTTTATGCGCGGAAAGAATCAGGAAACGACTCCAGAAGTAATAGCAGGAGATATCGGAGTTATCGCCAAATTGCAGGAAACTATTACCGGAGATACCATTTGCACTCGAGACCAACCCATTAAATTGCCTCCCATCGAATTTCCAGTTCCGATAATTTCCGCCGCTGTTCAACCCCGGAGTAAAGGGGATGAAGATAAATTAGGTACTGCTTTGGCAAGATTGGTAGAAGAAGATCTTAGTTTTTCGGTGGAACGGGATACAGAAGTAGGTCAGACAATAATTTCAGGAATGGGAGAGACCCACCTGGAGATAATGACGGAACGGCTAAAGAATAAGTTTAGTGTGGAAGTAGATTTAATTCCTCGTAAGGTTCCTTATAAAGAAACTATTCGGACCAAAGTGGAAGCGGAATATAAACATAAAAAGCAGACAGGAGGACACGGACAGTACGGTCATGTATTTTTAAGGCTGGAACCTTTAGCCCGTGGTACTAATTTTGAGTTTGCCGATGAGATTTTTGGTGGCGTGGTTCCTAAACAATATGTCCCGGCAGTAGAAAAAGGTGTGCGGGAGGCTATGCAAGAAGGAATTCTTGCGAGTTATCCGGTAGTGGATGTTAAGGTCACCCTCTACGACGGTTCTTACCACGTGGTTGACTCTTCAGAAATATCATTTAAAATCGCAGCGGCAATGGCATTCCGGAAGGGGATGCAACAGGCTAACCCGGTAATTCTGGAGCCGATACTGGAAGTGGAAGTAATTATTCCCGAAGAATATATGGGTGATATTATCAGTGATCTAAATGCGCGGCGCGGTAAAATTCTAGGAGTGGAATCTTACCAAAAAAATCAAAAGATCAAATCTTTGGTCCCTATGGCAGAAATGCTGCGTTATGCAATTGATTTAAGATCCATTACCCAAGGGCGGGGTTCTTTTCACACAAAATTTTCTCATTACGAAGAGGTTCCCAGCCATATAGCGGAGAAAATCATTGCCACAAGTAAAAAGGCTAAACAAGGTTGATCTTTATTAGTGCCTTTTTTCTCAGCATAAATTAAAAAAGATTCGGGAAATTCTTGCGGGACTTGACAAAGAGGTTATTCTATGATAATTTCATAAAAGAGGAGGATTTAATTTCCAGAAATGGCCGATGTCCCGGAGTTGGGGCCTCATATAAATAAATCTACAATAGAGCAAATCGAGGGCAGCCTATGTAAACTGCGCGACGTTATAGCTACCCACATCACTGTAAATAATAGTGGCAATATTGAAGAAATCCATGTCGTAACTAAGGGCAACCGCAATGCAAAACAAGTAGTAAGGGATGTGGAAACTTTACTGGTGGCTGAACTGGGATTGGTAGTTGACCACAAAATAATAAGTGTAGCACAGATTCAGGATGAAAGTCGGCTGCCTTATGTGGAATCTCGCTATAAATTTTCGGGTGTTAATATTGCCCTTTCCGGATTATCGGCAGAAGTTAATGTTACCCTGATGAAGAATGGTACTGCTTTCACCGGCAGTTCCAATGGCCCCAATACAACTCAGAATCGCCCTCGTTTAATTGTCTCCGCTACTCTGGATGCTCTTAAACATGTTTTTAAAGAAGAAACTACCTTTTTGCTGGAGGATTTATCAGTAGTGCCTTTGGGAGAGAAAAAAGCGGTTGTAGTTCTTCTTACCGGGTTAAAAGGTCGCAGCGAGAAAAGTTTCACCGGGTCTGCCCTTGTAAGTGATGATCTTGATCAAGCAGTGGTTTTTGCTACTTTAAATGGACTTAATAGATATCTCGGTGTGCAAAGAAAATTTGAATCATTACCACAGGGAGGATAGTAATTCTACGAAAATTAAATAATTAAAAAACCGAACCGACGGTAAAAAGAGGTGGCTAAACGGCAAGACAATTACCGGAATCTCGTAACCGTAGTAGAGGAAGAACGGATTTCCGGTAAAGAGGAGCGAAAAGATCTAAGCGGAGTGATATCGCCTGTTCGTGTAGCGGATCGAACAGAGCTATCAACGAGGAGGCGATATAGATGGGCCGCATTTTTAAAGTATTACTGGGGTTGCTAACGTTGCTCCTTGCCGGTGGCGCCAATATTAGGTGGTAGAATAAAATTTACCGTCGGTTCAAAATTTCTTATGCCTTCATATGAGGTGAAGAGAAATAGATACTTTTAAAAATTTATCTCCGGGACTGAAAAAGGTAATTTTTTTAATTATTACCGCTGCTTTTATATATCTATTTGTTGCCTATTTTATAGAAATAGGTAAGTTCCCGGCTGGGAAAATTTTTCTAATCTTCGGAATCCTTGCAGTTTTAGCAGAAGCTTTTCCTGTTCCCACATTGTATGGCGCTGTATCGGTTGGCTCTTCGGTTAGTTACGCAGGTATACTCATAATAGGAGGGTTCCCCACTGCGTTAACTCAAATTCCCGCATTTCTCATTAGTGATATATTTTTAAGGAAATTACCTTTTTATAGGGCATTGTTCAATGCTTCATTGTTTGTACTTGCTGCTGGAGTTTCTGGATTAGTGTATCGTTATTCTGGGGGAACCTACTTGTCAACAGATTTTAGAAGTATTATTTTCCCCTCTATTTTATGTGCCATTTCTTATTTTTTAATAAATACCAACGTAATACATTTACTCTATGCAAAGGTACATCAAAAATCAATTTTTAGAATTTGGCAAGAAGAATTGAAATGGGAAGCGGAAAATTATCTTGTTTTCTTTATATTAGGTTTGATTCTAGCCTATGTTTTTATCGAATTTCCTTTATGGGTTTTCGGTTTATTTTTTTTAGTTTTATTAGCTTCACGCTATTTGTTTAAGGAATCTATTATAATGAAGAAAATATATCTAGATACAATTACTGGACTCACCACTGAATTAGAAACTTTTGATCCTTATACCCATGGGCATTCAAGAAGAGTAACGGAGTATGCCTTGACGATCGGCAAAGCACTTAAGCTTTCGGAGGATGAATTGGAACACTTACGTTATGCCTGTTTACTGCATGACATAGGAAAAGTTAGTGTTCCTGAAGAAATAATTAACAAACCAGGTAGACTAACTGAGAACGAATATCAATTAGTTAAACAGCATGTTAAGGTAGGAGTTGATATAATCAAGCAATTAGAGTTTTTAGAAGCAGTTTCTCCAGCGATACGCTATCATCACGAAAGGGTTAATGGTAAAGGCTATCCTTATGGGGTTAAACAATCTGATTTACCTTTATTCGCACGAATTATTGCGGTAGCTGATGGTTTTGATGCTATGACATCTGAAAGACCTTATCGGGGACCTCTCTCAAAGGATGAAGCTATTGAAGAACTTAAAAAATATGCCTCCAGCCAATTCGATCCCCATATTGTGGAAATATTTGTCAGGATAATAGAAGACGAGAAACATACTATTGATAAAAATAGTAGAGAATAAATGAATTATTATTCAACTTTTATTCTAGCAGGAGTCTTTATTGCTTGTTTATTCTTTCCCGATTTATGTTTCATTTTAGTCATTTTTATTCCGATCTTTGTATTTTTCTTTTCTAGATACACAAATAATAAAATGCAGAAAGTATACTTGAATGCACTAGGTACTTTATCCTCAACTTTAGAAATGAAAGATCCTTATAGTAAGGGACATTCCCGCCGGGTAGCCGAACTAGCGGAAGCTATTGCAAGGAAATTGTATTTATTTGGCCGCCAGGTTTATCAGATTCAATATGCTGCTCTTTTACACGATATAGGTAAAATAGGTATAAGTGCAAAAATCCTAACTAAGAAGGAGCCTTTAACTTCTGAAGAATACGAGCAGGTTAAACAGCGACCGATCATTGGGGAAAAAATAGTTCAGACTGTGGATTTTTTAAAGCCGATTGCTCCAATTATTCGTAATCAAAGAGAAAATTTTGATGGAAGCGGATATCCTGATGGGAAGGCTGGGAGAAATATACCGCTGGGGGCAAGAATAATTGCGGTAGCTAATTTTTTTGACGCAGTTATATCTGAACGTTCTTACAGGGCTGCAGTAAGTGTTAAGGAGGCAGTTGAACAGATTGAAGAATTATCCCATACAAAATTTGATCCCAAAGTCGTAAAGGCATTTTTGAAAGTAATTGAAAAGAAGGGCTAATTTAAAATTACTTTAATCGATGTTGATTTTGGTAGTTATTGTTGCAGTGGCAATTGCTTTAATGCGAGGAGGACGTATTGGTAATTTATCTAATCTACCATTGAGAAAAATTGGCTGGTTCATTTTGGCTTTTCTTATGCAGATATTGCTTCGTTTACTTTCAGGTAGAGGAGTACTTATTGTAAAGTACGGGCCTTTAATTCATATTATAAGTTATGTGTTTATCATAATTGGTTTATGGTACAACTGGAAAATAAGAGAAATCAAAATAATTGACGTAGGAATTCTTTTAAATTTAATAGTAATTGTTGCAAATGGCGGAAGAATGCCCGTTCTCATAAATACTCCTAATCTTAAGAGTATTTCTCTGAGTGAATTGGCTGCTTTAGCTAATGGTAGAAATCCAATTCATAGTCTTTACAATAAATCAACTCGCCTTGGCTTTCTTTCTGATATTTTTAGTCTGCCCGCTTTTTTTCCTTATCCGGTTATTTTTAGTATTGGTGACCTGATACTTTCGGTAGGAGTCTTCATTCTGATTCAGCGGATTATGTTAGCTCCGAAAGTTCGGTATTTACCTATTAGAAGACTTAAGAGGTAAACGAATTTCAAACTTTGTTCCTTTATTCAGACAGCTACTTACTAGAATTTTACCTCCATGTTTGTCTACTATATTTTTTACAATTGATAGACCTAAACCTGAACTAGCTCCCTCCTGTTTAGTAGTAAAGAAAGGTTGAAAAATTTTCTCCAGATTTTCTTCTGGGATTCCGCATCCAGTATCTTCTATTCCTATCAGAATATCGAATTCATCGAAATTTGTACTAACAATAATTTTACCTTTATCTTTTATCGCTTGAACGGCATTTGTTAAAAGGTTAATAAATGCGCTTTCCAGCAACCTGGCATCGAACATTCCTTCCGGTAATTTAGGTTCAAAACTTTTTACTAATTCTAGGTATTCAGGAATAGAGGAGTATTGAATTGCTTTCTCCAAGACTGTGTTTACATTGCAGGGTGCTAAATTAGGTCGTGCATTCTTGGTAAATTGAAGAGAATCTTTAATTATGCGGTCAATTCGTTCAATATTGGTTATTATCCAGTGAGAATAGAGAAACTCCTCTTGGTCGGATTTATACTTGCTTTTTAATAATTCTGAAAATCCTCGGATAGCATGGAGAGGATTTTTAATTTCATGTGACAATTTAGAAGCCATTTCTCCTAACAGCTCTAATTTTTCTTTCTCTTTCTCTAATTTTGCTATCTTCTGCTGGGTAATGAGTAGTTTCATTGATTGTTTAAAGAAATATCTTATTGAAATAAGAAAGATAATGAAAATACCAAGGAAATAATATGGGAAAGATGTGTATATATAAATAAGAATGATCCCCAAAAAAGCGAAGAGAAAATATGCACTAAGGAGCCAACGAACATTTTCTTTCCATAGTGAAAAAACTGAGATATTTTCACTAAGCGAGAAAACCGTAAATACCAGGTGAGAATTAATACTCATATATATAGCTGCGGTGAAGAAGATAATTAAAGGATTTGGAAAGTTAGACGAATAATTTAATAAATTGTTGATAATTTGATATACTCTATTACCTATTAAAACAGAAAGAATTAATTGCCCGGCATTATATAGAGCTCGGAGTAACTTATGCCGTCTAATTGCTAAGTCCATTATGAGTCCAGGGAGATAAACTAGATAGACAAGAGTAGCTGGGTTAAAGAGTATTATCCCGGCGATAAGAATTGAATATCCAAAGGTGATGGTACCGCGGGGGAGTTGAATGGGGAGGCACTCTACAAGAATGAGGAAGATGAAAAAGATTAAAAAATTTCTGTCCAGCTTTAAGGGATATAAAAAGGGGAGAATTATAAGTAGAAGAAACGAAATGCTTATTATGACTATTAAATAATTCCTTACCTCAGGGCGAAGTTCTTTGATTGAATAGTCAGGTATAACTTCCGACATACTTATACTTCCTTATTTTTGACTCCCCTTCAGCTTTCAGTTTTTTAAAATATCCGGAGACGAAAGTAAATCTTATAGTAAGCGATGTTTTTAGAACCTTGGAAATTATTGGGAGGTTTCAGGAGTAAAAGCGGCGACAGTAATTCTAAGTTATTAGCTTATTAATTTCCTCTTCCAGCTGCTTCATTTGAAAGGGCTTGGTCAGACACACAATTTTGCGATCTAACGTCATTAGAACCTCGCGCAGCACTTCCCCGTAAGCAGAGATTATTATGGTGGGAATTTTAACGTTTGCTTTTTCGAGGTCTTTTATAACCTTTCCGCCATCAATGTCGGAGAGAGCGAAGTCGAGGATCATTATGTCAAACTTTTGCTTTTTAGCAAGTTCAATTGCTTCTTTCCCATAGGAGGTGTAAGTGATCTGGTATTCTGGAGGTTTAAAATAAGCTTGCACGAGAGCCTGACAACTTTTATCATCCTCAACTACCAGAAGTGTTTTCATTAAGTCTCCTTTCTAAAATTCTTCTTTTAAATGCTCTAATAAAGCTTTTATTACCCACTTACGCTCCGATAAGCTTCGCTGTTCCGAACTTTCTAAGGTTTTAACAAACGCTTCTATCAATGTTTCTCCAACACTTTCATCTTCACCTAAAATATCTTCCAACTTAACATTCAAAGCCTTTACCAGTTTGACTACTTCGATAAAGCGAAGATTATCAAGATCAGGACTATTTTCAATTTCTAGTAATCGTGCTTCTGGAATCCCCGTTAATCTTGAAAGTTGTTCTGTAGAAAGTTCTCTTTGTAATCGCCTTAGTTTTATTTTTTGACTTATTGTTAAACGTTCTTTCAATGAATAGTGGCTTTCTATTTTCTGATAAATTTCTGGTACCGAAGTTTCCAGCGCGGAAGCGATTTTTTCCATTACGTCAAGAGTAGGACTGACAAGGTTATTTTCAATTCTGGAAACAGTTATGGGGGCTATGCCAGCCCGACTGGCTACTTCCGCTTGGGTTAATTGTTTTTCCTTGCGAATTCTCTCTAAAATTTTTCCTACGCTTTCCATTTTACAGTTATTTTTATCATATTTGTTAATAAATGTCAAGTTTTTTCAAATATGGAGTAATTTTCTACATAAAATTTTTTATTGACATTTTAATAACATTTAAGATATATTTTATAGGAAAGTAACATAAATGATAAAAATGACCGAGCAAGTAGTAAATAACTGTCTGCAGGAACAGCATTGGTCCTTATTTGAAGGCCTTCTGGGTAAAAGCCGTAGTATGAGAGAAATTTACCATACGATCGAGAAAGTCGCTCCAAAGGAAGTTACTATCCTTATTACTGGTGAATCCGGTACCGGGAAAGAATTAGTAGCCCGGGCTATTCATCGCTTAAGCAAGAGGTCAAAGGCACCTTTTATAGTGGTAAATTGCGCTGCTATGATTGCCAGTTTATGTGAAAGCGAGTTTTTTGGGCACGAAAAGGGTGCTTTTACTGGAGCTTATACCCGCCAGCAAGGTAAACTGGAACAGGCTCATGGGGGCACTCTATTTCTGGATGAAATTGGGGAAATGGAGCTTTCTTTGCAGGCGAAATTACTGCGAGCGGTAGAGGGATATGAATTTCATAGGGTGGGAGGGCATGAACCTATTCGGGTAAATACAAGATTTATCTTTGCTACTAATAAGGACCTGGCGAAGGAGATTAAAAATGGAGGTTTTCGGCCGGATCTTTTTTACCGACTAAATACGGTCACTATCGCTCTACCGCCTCTTCGGGAAAGGGGAGGGGATATTCCTTTATTAGCCAACTATTTTCTACAAAAGTATCGGCACCTTTCTAATAGCCAGGTGGAAGTTATTTCCCCTGAGGTAATGGAAATTTTCTGTCGTTATTCATGGCCAGGAAATGTAAGAGAACTTCAGAATGAAATTGAACGAATTTGTTCTCTGGATGCAGGGAAAATTATTCTTCCCGAACATTTAAGGCCTGATATTCGCGGAAATCAGTCGACAGAAGAAGTTAATCGCAGAGGTTCTTTTAATGGGCTATGCCCTCTGGTAGAAATTGAAAAAGATCATATTGTGAGAATATTAGAAGCTTCCGAGGGTAATATTAGTCAGGCGGCAAGGATATTAGGCATTAGTCGTCCCCGACTTTATCGAAAAATTCGCCAATTTCGGATAGAAGTTAAAAGTTTCAAGAAAAAATTGCCCTGAGAAGCGGAGCGAAAGGCTAAAAAGAGGGGGATTTTAAAATTGTTCCTCCTCTTTTTGCCTTTTTACCGCCTTTTACTCCTTTTAATTTGACAGATATTTAAATATCTGATAAAATTATTTTAGGAAGGTGAGTATAGTGGGAGGAAGACTAATTGTCTCCTGAGAAGATTATTTTTGTACTCCTTATTCTTCTTGTTATTTTGAACTCTTTCGGAGTAGCAGAATCTTCCATTCAAGTAAGAACCGATCGCAGTCCCTCACCAATTACCCTACCGAGCGAAACCATAGATAAAACAGAATATATTTCGGTGGAAGAACTTGCCGAACTAATGGGAGCTAACATTTTCTGGGATCCTTTGGTGCTGAAAGTTTTATTAAAAGTGGGTGAAAAAAACTTCAGGCTGGTGGTTGACAGTCCTATGGTAATAGGGAATGGGAAATTAAAAACCATGGAGAAGCCGGTAAGGTTCCGTCAGGGAATAGTGATGGTACCGGTAGAATTTGCGGAACGTATTTTGAATGAAGAAACAGGTATGGGATTCAAATGGGATGGGCAACGCCGTTTGCTTATTATAGCCTCTTCTAAAGATGCACTGGCTTCTCTGGAAAGGGAGCTTGCCCCCCCTCCCCAACCACCTTCGGCACTTCCTCTGGTAGTGTGTATTGATCCTGGTCATGGAGGAAGAGATCCAGGAGCCATCGGACCCACCGGTTTGCAGGAAAAAGAGGTCACTCTGGATATTGCCCGGGGTCTTTATGAACTACTTAAGAAAGATCCCGACATTAAAGTTATACTTACCCGCACTGATGATTATGATGTCCGGTTGGAAGATCGTTCCGTTATTGCTAATAAGAATAAGGCCGACTTTTTTATAAGTATCCACAGTAATGCTGCTACCAGGAAAAGTGCTGGCGGATTTGAAACCTTCTT
>Ga0315306_10001660_pt1 | contig 10576 bp, 11 predicted proteins | sample TDP1_MG_FD_203803 | JGI IMG/M metagenome (GOLD analysis project Ga0315306, IMG submission 203803) | Freshwater sediment microbial communities from Lake Towuti, South Sulawesi, Indonesia - TDP1 | ecosystem: Environmental > Aquatic > Freshwater > Lake > Sediment | place: Indonesia: South Sulawesi... | reverse complement strand
CTCCTGGACGATTACTACGAGGCCAGGGGCTGGACCTTAGACGGCGTTCCGAAGAAGAAGAAATTGAAGGAGCTCGGGCTAGAGGAATACGTCGGTGTCACCGCCTCGAAGGAGAAGGCAAAGGAGGCTTGAAGATGGTCAGGCACAAGTTCGTCTCCTACGACCCGGAAAAATGTGTTGGATGCCGGGTATGCGAGTACGTGTGCTCCTTGGAGAAGAAGAAGGCCTTCAATCCAACGCTCTCTAGGATAAGGACGCTCCGAATATATCCAAACACCAACGCGTCCGTGACCTGCAGGCTCTGCGAGGACGCACCGTGTGTGATCGCGTGCCCCCGCAAGGCGTTGGAGCAGTCGAAGGAGAACGGAGTCATAATCGTGGACAAGGACAAGTGCAACGGCTGTGGGTGGTGCATTGAGGCATGCGACTTCGGAGCCATAAGTCTAGACCCAGATACGAAGACGGTGGTCATCTGCGACCTCTGCGACGGAGACCCGAAGTGCGTCAAGTGGTGCCCGGAGAAAGCCCTGGAGCTTAGCAGCAAGGACATAATAGCCCAGAAGGCACGCATCGACGCTGTTGCAAAGCTCACGAAGGCCGCCCTCGAGGCCAAGACCTAATCGATCAATCCCCGCCAGTGGTCCTGTGCATGAACCCGGCCGACGATGAGGGCGATCTGAAAAGCCAGGAGGCTTCGAAGGATATCGAGGAGAAGCTGGAGGAGATGAGAAGGGAGGCGAGGGAGATCTCGGGGCAGGCCAAGAGAGGCGTCGAAACCTCCTCGCTGAGAGAGAGGCTGAAAGACTTGAAGACGCGCATCGACGAGGCTAGGCGTGAGAGAGATGGCTTGAAAAGCCATGCCCCACAGGTGGCCACCTCGACCAGAGATCAGCTCATGCACAGGAGAGAGAACCTCAGGAAGAACCTGGAAAACCTGGATAGGACGCTCTCCTCGAAGCAGGCTGGGAAGCACAGGCTCCGACAACTCAGGGAGAAGTACGTGAAGGATCTTCAAGAGATAGAGAGGGAGCTGGAATCGATCGGAACGGATCGATGAGGGCTTCAGTTGGCTTGGACGGGAGCGGCTGCTTCAACCTTCTTCTTCAACATTCTCTCCAGAACAGGCCTTGCCTTCTCGTTCTCCGCCTCTATGCGCTTGAAGCCCAGACCCTTCAGGGTCTGGCTGAGCCTCTTCATCTCCTGTGAGAACAGCCCTCCCTCTGCCGCCGAGAAATAGTGTATCTGGAAGCGCTCTGGACTTATCCCAAGCTTCGTCAGGATCTTGGCGTGTACGTCCATCCTCTGCTTCATCCTGTAGTTTCCTGAGATGTAGTGGCAGTCCTGGGGGTGGCAACCGGTCACAATGACCATTCCCGCGCCGAGCCTGAAGGCCTCTGAGACGAAGTCCTTGTCAACCCTGCCTGAGCACATCACCCTGATTATGCGGACGTTTGGGGGATACTCAAACCGGCTTGTGCCCGCTAGGTCCGCCCCGGCGTAGCTGCACCAGTTGCAGAGGAAGCCGAGTATCTTCTCCTGTGGCTTCTCTGCCAAGGCCGCCCTTATCTGCTGCATTATCTGCTCGTCTGTGAAGTGCCTCTGAGTTATGGCGTCGTGTGGGCAGTCGGCGGCACATGTTCCGCATCCGTGGCACATGGCTTCGTTCACTTTCGCTGGTTCTCCGGGCGGCGCCTGTATGGCTGCGAACGGGCATTTGGTCACGCATATTCCGCACTTTGCCTTTGGGTTTCTGCACTTGTCGGGGTCGACGTGGGCGACTATGGGTTCGATCTCCCAGACGTCCTTGCTGAGTATTCGTCCGGCTCGAGCTGCGGCTCCGGTTCCCTGGGAGACGGAGTAGGGTATGTCTTTCGGCGCTTGAGCCGATCCCGCTAGGAATATGCCTTCGGTCGCTGTGTCTATGGGCTTCAGCTTCGGGTGGCTTTCAAGGAAGAAGCCGTCGGGTCCACGGGTTATGTTCAGGGTTCTGGCCAGGCTCTCCGAATCTGGACCCGGTTCCGCAGCGGTGGAGAGAACCACGAGGTCCGCCTCCACTTCGACCGGCGCACCTATGTCTATGTCCTCGGCCCTGAGGAGTAGGTTCTTGGTCTCAGGGTCTTCTCTTATCTCCACGGGCTGCCCTCGAATGAAGGTGACACCCAGCTCTCTGACTCTCCTGTAGAACTCCTCGAAGCCCTTGAAGGGCGCTCGGATGTCGATGAAGAATATGAATATCTCTGTCTCTGGATGGTGTTGCTTCAGCAGGACGGAGTTTTTCAGGGCGTACATGCAGCAGAAGCCTGAGCAGTACTCATGCAGATTGATGTCCCTTGAACCGACGCACTGGATGAAAGCCACCCTCTTCGGCACCTTCCCGTCGGACATCCTAACGACTTCTCCCCCAGTCGGCCCGGCTGCGTTTATCAGCCGCTCCAGCTCCAATGCGGTTATCACGTTGTCGTGCTGCCCGTAGCCGAAGAGGTTCTTCTCGGTCGGGACATAGATCTCGTAGCCCGTGGCCACGATTATGGTTCCGACGTTGAGCTCTATCTCCTCCGGCTTCATCTCGAAGTCGATTGCCGCGCGTTCCCCGCACGCGTCCACACACTTGTAGCATTCGATGCAGTGGTCTCTGTCGATCGTGTATACCAGGGGGACGGCTTGGCCGAATGGGACGTATATCGCCTTCCGAGGCCCAAGCTGCATGTCGAACTCGTTGGGGACATCGATGGGGCACCCAGGTGTCTCCGCTCCACCGGTGGCGCACTCACCGCAGCCGGTGCACTTGTCCTCCAGAACGTATCTCGGCTTTTTCTCGACCTTCACCTTGAAGTTGCCTACGAAGCCGTTCACTTCCTTGACTTCGGCGTAGGCTATCAGCTCTATGTTTGGGTGCCTGTAGACATCGACCATGACGGGTCCCTCTATGCAGATGCTGCAGTCCAGTGTGGGGAAGGTCTTGTCCAGCTGCGCCATGTGGCCTCCTATCGTGGGGCGTTTCTCCACTAGGTAGACCTTGATTCCCATGTCCGCCAGGTTCAGGGCCGCGTTCATCCCCGCGATTCCCCCTCCGATCACGAGAGCCTGCCTTGTCACGGGGACGGTGATCGTGCTTAGAGGTTGAAGGTGCCTTGCCTTGGCAACAGCCATCGCGACTATCTCCTTCGCCTTCTCGGTTGCCTCTGGCCCCGAGTGGACCCAGGAGCAGTGTTCCCGGATGTTCGCCATCTCGAAGAGAAATGGATTGAGGCCCGCTTCGCCCACGCACCGCCTGAATGTGGGCTCATGCATCCTCGGCGAACATGCGGCCACCACCACCCTGTTCAACCTGTGCTCCTCTACAGCTTTCCTGATCTCGTCTTGCCCGGGGTCTGAGCAGGTGTAGCGGTTTCGCTTCACGTGCACAACGCTGGGAAGGCTCGCTGCGAACTGGGCAACGGCCTCCACGTCCACGGTGCCGGCGATGTTGGATCCGCAGTGGCAGACAAAGACCCCGATCCTCGGCTCATCAACACTCTCGGTAGACATCTGCTTCACTTCCCAAACATTCTATGGCGTCCTGTTCTGCACCGCCTCCCACAGCTTAGCGCCACTCTTGGCTCTCAGCTCCTGCGTCAACACGGTGGTGGAAGTGAGCTTCTCAAGAGCCTTGTTCCAGGCCCCGGACTTCACAGGTGTGTGAAGTATCCCCCTCATCCTGACTCTCAGGGCCTCTTCCTCCGGGCAGACCTTCAAGCACGCACCGCAGTAGACGCAGAAGTTCTCGTCGACATCAACCTTGCCGTCTTCCCTCAAGTAGATCACCTCCACGGGGCAGGCTTCCAGACAGAGCTTGCAGCCCTCGGGGCACTTCTCCTGACGTATCTCTATCGTTCCCGAGAACGCTTTCCTCACCTGTATGGCTCCGGTGGGGCAGGCCACATCGCACCATCTACAGGTGGGACATTGTTCCTCCACGACCCTAATGGAAGGCTCCTCTGGCGCCTCCCTAACGCTGAGGGCCCCTTGAGGGCAGACCTCGACGCACACATCACACTCGTCGTAGTCCCCGTTGAGCTGAAGCCTGTTGTCCACGATCTTGACGGAGTCCGACAGCTCGGTGCACAGCCCGCAGAGGTTGCACTTCTCCTGGTCAACCACCAGCTCAAGCCTCGTGGCTCCCGGCTTCGGGTGCTTCACCTCCACTATGCCGAGAGGGCAGGCGTCTACACACAGAGTACAGCCCGGATCACACTTGTCCGCCCTGATCCGTATGTCCCTGATGATTCTCGGGAAGCTCTCCGAGCCCACGACGGACAGGGCATGTTCACCGTCCACGGTGACCTTCACGGCTCCGAATGGGCAGAGAAGGTCGCATATTCCGCAGAAATTGCACTTCTGAGGATCCACGTCGATGAAGGGAGGTGTACCTTCCCCCGTTTTGCCCCTGTTCTCACGAGGCAGAAGCTCTATGGCTTCCTTGGGGCAACCCACCTTACAGATGCCGCACCCAGTGCAGAGGTCCTTTGAGGCCACGAGAGTATGCCTCCTCCTGTACATAGCCCGCTCCAGAGCGAGCTTCTCTTCATCCTCAAGCTTTGTCTTTCTAAGAGGAGACATCGAGCCGCAAGATTTCTCGCAATTTTATAAGCGTTGACCTAGGCGATCGACTCTCCGGCTCCAACAAGCTGCTGTTCCGTGCTAGGCGCTGCGGATCGGTTCTTCGACCCCTATCGCGGATGGGTTCGGCTATCTCCTTCGAGCTTTCTCTCTTATCCTCTTTATCGCTTCCCGGATGCTTTTGCCGTCACCGCGGATGAGCATGTGGCCGCTGAGTTCGGAAGAGACTTCAAGTCCCTCTTGACGTGCTATAGCCTCGATCTGGCCTCTGAGGGTGGGATCGTATTCCTCTATTCTGACCCAGCCCTCGCCCCTGTGTAGTCCCGTGAGCAACTTGCCTCTCGGCGCTAGTGTTTCGGTTCCCTTCCCAGGCGCCTTTCTCGCTCGACCTATTATCTCAACCCATTCCCCAGCGACGCCCTTCCCCAGCTTCTCCTCGGCTGCGTAGAAAAGGAAGCCCTCGACACTGCTCAGATATGATTCGAGCCTTGGCAGTATCTCCGACTCGTCAGACCCCTCTGTCGCCAGTAGTCCGATCATTATCTTGGCCGAGTGTAGGTCCTTGATGACCTCCTTAGGAACCTCAATCCCCTCCTTCTTCAGCTTGAGGATCAGGTCGCTCAAAGCCTTCCACTGTTCCTCCAGGCCCATATCGCGCTACCTCAGCCCCATCGAACACTTGAGGGCTACCGGAGCCCTCCCACCAACAGGCCACGTCGATACGACCAGAAAAGGGTTCCGCACTATGGGGAGATGGCTTCATGGGGATGGCGCGGGCAGCTAGACTGAGGTGGCCGACCGAGCTAGTGTATGAACCTGAGGATGACGTCGGGATCTGAAACGCTTTCGCCTAGCTCAAGTTCGTCCGGAGGAATGCCGAGAGCCAGCCCCAGAAGCTGGGTGTAGTGCACCACTGGAATCTCGAGGTTCTCGCCGATCAGTTCAGCCGCGGTTTTCTGGTTGCGGCTGTAGGAAACGAAGCAGAACGGACACATCGTTACCAACGCGTTGACTTCGGCATCCTTGATGTTGACGAGCTTTTCCCCGGTAAGGCGAAGCGATATCTCCTCGTTGATCGATTGAAGCAGACCGCCGCAGCAAAGCCTCTTCTCCGCGTAGCCCACGCTCTTCGCTCCCGTAGCCTCAACGATTCTGTCCAGAAACTCCGGAAAGTCAGGGTCTTCCACACCCAAAAGCTTGGAGGGCATCAAGACGTGGCAGCCGTAGTGCACCGCAGCCTTCATGCCGTGGAACCTCTTCACAATGCTCTTTCTCAGCTTCTCCTCACCGAGGTCCTCCACGAGTATCTTTGCGAGGTGCTTGACGTTGATCTTGCCCTTGAACTCCAGGCCTTCGGGCTTCAGGATAGCGTTGACCCTTTCACGCAGGCTCTTGTCCTCCTTTAGCTTGGCATTGGTTCTTGCAAGCATGCCGGCGCAGCCGTTGCAGATGACCGCCATGTCCAGGCCCATCTCCTCGGCTAGAGACAGATTGCGAGCCGAGAGAGTCATGCCGGCGATCCAATTCACATGTTCGACAGGGAGGCCACAGCAGTTAGGCTCCTTCATGTCCACGAACTCGATCTCCAGAGCCTCAGCGACCTTCCTGCTTGAGACCTCGTATCCAGGCAAGCGATAGGGGGTGGTGCACCCCGTGTAGAAAGCGTACCTAAGACTCGTCGGCTTCTCCTCCTTCGCCGGCAATTTTCACCAACCCCGTCTCCTCAGCGATCCTCTTCACCTGCTTAGGGTTCGGCTTCGAGAGACGAGGAAGACCCATCGCCTCCCTCCACATCTCTTGGTCCTCAGACATCTCCATCGATAACCCGAACTTGGCAATGTTCCCTGCGAATGCCCTCAAACCCTTCGGCACGTGCCCCTCCTCTGCCGCGAGGTTCCTGAGAACCGCAAGCACTTCCGGAACCTCAACTCCTTGAGGACAACGCTCTTCGCAGCCGTGGCAGACTGCGCAGTACCAAAGAACCTCGCTGCTCAGAAGCTTCTCCTTCAAGCCGAGCCTCGCCATCTTCAGGAGCTTGCGCACAATGTATGCGTCGCCGGCAGCGCGAATGACGGGGCAGCTGGCGGTGCAGGTGCCGCACTGGAAACAGTACCTTAGAGTCTCGCCGCCGGGGGAATCGAGGATCTTGTTCTTGAACGCGGGGTCAACCCTCATGGGTTCCTTTCCCCTGAAACCGGTCGCGATGTCCGTCATGTCCTTAACAACACCAATCTTGACCGAAGGCGCGGCTTCGGTGTGTGGTCTCTCGTTTTCGGATCGATTCATTCCTCTATTTATAGCTGTGCCGCACCCTACGTTTTCGAGTCAGAGCATCTCCTATGCAGAAATGGGCGGCTATTTCTGTCGGTTGGTCGGAAGGGGTGCGCTCGTCAGACCGATTGCCGGGGAAAAGGTTATATGTGTCATATGACTCATACAACCTAAGATGTCCTACGTCCCGGAAACGCTGAGGAAACTGGCGCACAGGTTTGGTGCCACGCCCTTCGAGACGATCGACGTGGTAAAGGCCCTGGGGCTGAAGCGCAGCTACGTTAAGAACCTGATGGGCCAACTCAAGGCCAAGGGATGGATCATTGCGAAGCCCCACCCATCGACAAGGCGCCGCAGAGTCTACGCCATAAACTACGACGCCGTCAGTGAAGTAGCAGTGGGCGGCCGCCTTCTGGGTGTCGAGCTCGGGGAATACGTTGCCTTCGTCAACCACAGGGTCATCGATCACGACCCCGACCTGCAGAGGCTCACCCAGCGGGTAATGAAGAGCCATAGGCCGGAGCAGGTCTTCATAACAAACATGGGCACACCCAAGGAGCGCATCTCCATTGGCTTCTAAGCAGAGGAGGTGCTGGCGGCACGGGGTCGACGAGGAGCCGCCCTATCCAACAATTTCAGCCATCCTTGCGAACCCCAAGACGCGGAGGAGAGTGAAGAAACCCATCGAAGTGGACACGGGATTCTCGGGGACCATTGCAGTCGACGAGAAAACCGTCGAGGAACTCCAGCTCCCAGTGATCGGAGAGATCACCGTGAACACCGCCACACAAAGAGGTACGCCCGTCCAACTCCGCCTAGTCAAGATAAGCATTCCTGAGCTGAGGATACGACAAGAGCCCCTAGCAGCTCTCACAGCCACCAAGTGTCTAGTTGGTCGAAAGATGATTGTGGATCGGAGGTGGCTCCTCGACAACCGGGCGAACGAATTCTGCCTCCTGAAGCACGAAGGCGGCTGATCAATCGGCCAAGCGATACGTGCCACTTCGAGAAGTCAGGCATGTCGCTGGTCTTCCGCCTTAAACATCATCAATGAGAGCACCTCCGCTGCGTCACATGAAGTTGACATTTGCGATCCATGCCGGCTCCTCGCTCTCAAGAGGTACCGGTAATTGGATCGGCCGATGTGGGACTTGCCTTGGCTTCGCAGCTCAGCAGATGAAGTAAGGCTTGCCAGGAAGGGGAGAACTATCGGGCGCGCGCCCGGACTCGAGGTTCAAGCAGCGTCCATATCCAGTCGGCGAACTCGTCCAAGTTCTTCGTCTGAATATAGAGTTCACCGGGGCCCGTGATCTCCGTGACGAGACCCTCTCCGCCGAGGAGCGTTGACTTCAGCCCCCCGAACTTCCTCACCTTGTAGCTGCACGTGTCGCTGAAGGCCACCAAGTGAAAGTTGTCCACGATCATGCTCTCGCCAGGCGCAAGGTTGTGCTTGTCTATGGCGCCGAAGGTGTTGATGAAAAGATCACCACTGCCCGTCACCCTGATCATGAAGAGGCCCTGACCGAAGAGACCCCTGGTGAACCCCTCCCATTTTACGTCAAGATCCACGTCCAGAGTGGAGGCAACGTATGCGGCTTTCTGGATGATGTAGCCCTTGTCAGGTCTGACTTGGAGTTGCTCGATGTCACCGACCGGCGCCGCCACCAATCCCACTTTGCCCAAGCCCCCCTGAGAGGTGTAGCTGTTCACGAAGAAGGACTGGCGTCCGAAGAGCGAGAGACCGATAGTACCCAAGACACTCTTCTCGCGCATATGCGTCTCAACGTTTATGTTGGGACTCATGTAGGTCATGGCTCCGGCTTCAGCCCTAATTGTCTCTCCTGGATCGAGGCTGACCTCAACGATCGAGTATGAGGGACGGTACTTGATAGCGTATTTCATGTTATTTCACTCCTAGGATCACTGTCGCCCGCGAAGCTGGCCGCTTTATTAGCGTTCCGTCTCCAGCCAGGCCGAGGGATTCCAGAGCTCTCGACAGAAAACCTTAAGGAGGCAGTGCACAGGGGATAGAGCTGCGCCTACCGGGGGAAGGCACGAGGATCGAAACCGGCTTAGCTGGTATAAGACCGCTGCGACGATAGAGAAACTCCCTGAGGAGCCGGTGAGACTCCGGCGAAACCGGGTGGGGTCCCGGTCGGAGAAGGCTCAGATGTCTTCAGCCCCCCTTGGGAGACCAGTGTTCTGCCTCCGATGCCACCGGAAGTGGACATCGAACGATAGGGGGCGCTACGTCGAACTTAAACGAGGAATTCTATGTATAGACTGCCACCAAAAGATATTGGAGAAACTTGAGCAGCTGAAGAGAGGAAAGCACACCGTAGGTCGCCAACCAATCCCGCAGCCAGTGGACGTCAAGACCCCGTTCCCAGCCACATTGGATTGGCGGCCCGCAGAACAGCGGCTGCCCAGAACTAGGCCAGAGATGAAGGAGGCCAGCCAGTCCGTCAGCTGACCTCGAGAGAGTCGCAGTTCGGCATCTTGTTCTCGGTTGCCATTCTTGAAAGGGCATGCGGTGTAGGACACTATTTTCCAATCGACCCAGTCAAAGGCGCTCTAAAGGGTCGATCGATATCGAAGCGGCTCGAACGAAGACAAAAATCATGAATAGGAGAGAGCCAAAGGGCCCGCTTCTATCTCGACACCCAGTTACCAGACCGGCACGAGACCGATCGACAAGAGAAAGGACAAGGAGGGACTAGTCTTCATCGATTATTGGGGAACTCGTCCCGGATGATTGGCCCAGACCCTTCCAAAGATTCGGGAGCGTTTCTTTTTCACCGCCGCATTCAGAGTGATCTTACAGTTATGCATCTCCGGGCCTGAGGACGGTCCTCAAGAGTGGTGAAGCCACTTCTTGCCTGTTAATCGCGTGGCCAGAATCTTGTCCCTCCACCGACGGGAATCTCATTCATGTTTTTCACAAGGTCAGGGATCAGATTTCTGGGGGAAAACCCAAACAGCATGAAGGTTGGGAAATCTTGAGCAAGATGCTTTTAGACTGCCCACGCGGTGGATCGATCAAGAAACAAATGAAGAAACAAGAGTTGCTTGAGCCGGAGGACGAAATAGCGGACCTCGGCATCGCCGAAGAGTCTCGAATACCCTTTAGAGCCGAGGTTATCATGGGGCGGTTGGTTAAAGTAACCAAGAAGTTTCTGGAGATAGAGAGCGAAGGCGAGGTCCACGCCTTCCAGCACAGACTCAAGTACAGGGAACTCCTGGAACTCGTCGATCGATACGGCGGCAAGATCATTGTTCTCCACGTTGTAAACTACCAAGTCAACAGACTGAGGCGCGCCGAGAACCCTCAGCCACCCAGGCGGCCCTCCCTAAATAGATCGATGGTAATCGCCTGAAGATAGTTCTCTCACCGACGATCGGTCTCGCGAATCTATCAACAGGTCTGTCTGCCAAGGGACTAACTGCAAGGTATGTATTTTCGCCCTTCTAGATCCGTTCCTCAGGGAACAGAGGTTTGTAGCCGGCATTCCTTGCATATTCTATGACTTTCCCCTGCTCTTCTTCGCTCAGCTTTCGGAATTTCTCGCCGGCTTTCACAACCATTGGCCATAGCCTGACGTCGCACGGCATGGAATAGGTGGTGACTCCTTCTTGGGAGAGAGTAAATTGGACCAACATCTCAACCTCCCTTTGATCGACAGCCGGCTCATACCATGTGTTGTAC
>Ga0315306_10001655_pt1 | contig 10588 bp, 8 predicted proteins | sample TDP1_MG_FD_203803 | JGI IMG/M metagenome (GOLD analysis project Ga0315306, IMG submission 203803) | Freshwater sediment microbial communities from Lake Towuti, South Sulawesi, Indonesia - TDP1 | ecosystem: Environmental > Aquatic > Freshwater > Lake > Sediment | place: Indonesia: South Sulawesi... | reverse complement strand
ATTATTACTGTTTCCACGCGGAAGTTAATAACATCTGAACCTGAAGCCACAGCTGCAACACGCACGCGCAACATGGTAGAAGAAGGCTAAAGGGAACATCCACCTTCTTCTTCTGAAATTTCTCTTTCCGCATCCACAGCCCACCAGCAACACATTTAAAACACCGCAAACCGTCTTTAACACTCGAGAAACATAGAGTGCATCAAAAAATGGCGCCAGGAAAAAACATTGTTCATTGCCCTAAATGCGGCTTCACATTTGACGTAAGCTATGGCAGAGCCCTTGCCTGTGGCGGCTGCGCATCAGCTGTTCAATGCAGCATGGCGAAATGCCCCAAATGTGGAAACGAGTTTCCTCTGCCCGGGCAATACAAAGCCTACAGAAACTACGCTAAGAGCCCACGCCTATAGAGAATTTTAAGAACCAAAACCCCTGCATTCTGTAGATTCAGAGGACGAATACTTGACAGTGCCAGAAGCTCAGCCAGCCTATCCGAAAAAACCTCGGCTAATCGTCTTCGACGTTGAAGGAATAATAATCCCGAAACGACGCTACCTGCTCTTCGAAGCCTCGCAAAAGGTAACAATCCTAAGCTACATCAAAATGCTCTGGGCGGGACTTCTCTACGAAGCTGGACTCATTAGACTCGAAACAGCTCTCCGTAGAATCTACAAACAGCTACGCGGTCTGTCAGTAGACGAGCTATTCCAGCTCTTCAAAAAAATCCCCCTAATCCCAGGAGTAGACAGAGTCTTCCAGCAATTGAAGCACGATGGCTACAAGACTGCACTAATAAGTTCAGGACTACCTCACATTTTCATCGAAGAATTAGCAACTCAACTGGGCGCCGACTACGCCTCTGGCTTCGAACTTGAAGCCACAAATGGACAGGTATCAGGGCAGATAAGCGGCGACGTCATCAAGCCTGAGGGCAAAGCAATTGTTTTAAAGAAAATCATGGAAAAAGAAGGATTAACACCCGCGGACTGCGTGCTCGTTGCTGACGACCGAAACAACTTGCCCATGTTCAGCCTCTGCTCTACAAGAATCGGCTACAACCCCGACTTCCTACTAGCATACAGATCAGACATCGTGGTTAAGGGCGACCTAATAGAAATTCTGCCGTTCTTAGGTGCAGACACTAAAACTCCACGATCTTCGATTTCAAGACGCGACCTACTGCGCGAAAATATCCACATCGCAGGTTTCATGGTTGCCTTCCTAACAATGCACATGAACTTAAGCCGCTCCTGGGTTGCTTTCGTTATTCTGATGGTTACACTAGTTTACATTATCTCGGAGCTTGCCCGAATGTTAGGAACAAATATCCCAATCGTGTCAACCGTAACTTGGAACGCTGCACTTCAGCCCGAAGTCCACGAGTTCGTTACCGCACCTATCTTTTTCGCATTTGGCATAGCGCTTGCACTGCTATTGTTCCCCGCGTCAGTCAGTTTCGCATCTATCGCGGTGTTCGCGTTAGGCGACGGTTTCGCCACAATCTTTGGAAAGACCATTGGCAAACACGTTTTTCCCTACAACAAAGGCAAGAAAGTTGAGGGAACGGTTTTCGGCTTCTTTTTCGCTTCACTCGGCGCCTCAATCTTTGTAGACCCATTGACAGCTATCTTTGGGGCAGCAACAGCAATGATAATTGAAACTCTCCCGACACCAATAAACGATAACATAACCACACCATTGGTTGCCGGGCTGGCAATGCTCTTCTTACCATGATACACTCTTTGGACACTCGCATACCCTATTGACTTAAGTACCCCCGTGCTTTACACAGATAAGACAAAAACAGTCCATAATCATCACGAGTGTTTGAAACAAAACCGATGGAGAAACAATAATTGACACCAACTGAAACACGCCAGAGACGCCTTAGAGTCATATGGACAGCGCCAAAAGGCTTGGTTGCCTTGATCTTGTTTTTTGCCATAAGTGTAGTCATCGAAGTTTTGCTGATCTCTGCTTTTCAGGCGCTAGGCTTGAGTGACCGAAACGCGTTGACCTCAACTTTCCAAGTTCCAAGCACAAACTGGTCTTTCACGGTGTCTGTAAGCCCGTTGTTCCATCTCTTGCCGCTAAGCGTGATCGTCGTCCTGCTCACAAGCTGGGCATACTTGACAAAGTCAGCCGCTTTCATTCCACAAAGAATCGAAGCCGCCAGACATCCCTCTCAGCCGTCTCAGCGCGCAAGGGAAAGCGGCAGATTCAAGTCGGCAAGGCGCTTCTTCAAAAACCTAAGCCGAAGACTCCAACGCTTCAGCAGACGACTGAAATCAAGTCTACAGAAAACGCCTGGAGTGGGCTACGTTTCACAGCGCTTATCATCCGCTCGAACCGCCGTCAAAAGTGCCGCAACAGTTCTAGCCATTTTCATCCTAGCCGTAGCAATGCTGTTCTTGATCGAGTATCCAAACTTGATTTACTATCTAACATTGAACATGTACACGGGTTCTCCCGCCTTGCACAAGTTTGTTAATGGCATCGGACAATGGTTCCAAGGCGCGGGCACAGCTGTACCACCTTTGGGTGACTTGGGAGCCAACATCAACAACGCGTTGGTCAATGCAGCACCAAGCTTCAGACGTTCACTTGAAGCTGCGGGAACCTCTCTTACAAGTCCGATCTTTCAATTAGATGATGCTGGCAAGTATGTTCTGAGCCAGAATTTAGCTGCATGGACTGCCGCAGTTCTTGCGCTTTTCTACAGTGCCTTTGCTTCTACACGGCCTCGTCGTCGAGTTAAGGGTCGCTAAAAGACAGGTAAACAATTCTTAAGTCCAGCAAAACAAAAACAAGAGTAACCGAACAAGTGGACCGTGCATTAAGAATGGCTGACCATCCTCGATTTGGTCCAGCTGGCATGCCCGTTGGATTCACACTGCTGAAACAACCTGTCACCGAAATGCCAAAATACCTAAGGGCGGAAGGCTTGGACGCTTTCGAGTATCAGATGGTGCGCTGGGGTCCAAAACCTCAGATCAAGCAAGAGACGGCTGAAGAACTTGGCAGAAGAGCACTTGAACACGACACCTGGTTAACGGCTCACGGCTCCTACTTCGTCAACCTAACCTCCGCGAACAAAGAAACGCTTGAAGCAAGCAAAAAAAGGCTACTAGCATGCGTTCAAGGCGCCAATTGGATGCAAGCGCACATTGTTGTCTTTCATCCGGGCTCGTATGCTGGCAGGCCTCCAAAACAAGTTTTCGAAACATGTGCCAAAGCCATGGAAGAGGTTGTTGCAAATATGCGTTCTCTAGGTTTCACAAAGGTGCATTTGGCACCTGAAATGATGGGCAAACCTTCACAGTTCGGAAGTGTCGAAGAAGTGTTGGCGTTATGTGAACGCGTTGATTTGACTGAACCCAATTTGGATTGGGCGCATTTGCATGCCAGAGAGCGCGGTAGGTTTAGAACACTGGATGATGTGCGTGAAGTTATGGATCAGATTGAAAAGAGGCTTGGTACAGACGCCTTGCGAAACCTACATTGCCACTACAGCCACATCGAATTCACCGACAAAGGCGAGAGACGCCACCACAATATAGACCGAGCCGAATACGGACCCGACTTCAGACTCATAGCTAGACTCATAGCTGAACGCAACCTAAGACCCGTCATCGCCTGCGAAACACCAAATCTGGACATGGATGCGCAAAAGCTACGCGATATAGTACTGCAAGAGTTGAAGCGCAAAGGCAAAAACCTGCCAAGATAAGAACCCAGAGATTGCCGAGCGATTCTCGAGCTAAGTTCAACATCCCCGTCGGTTTTCGAGCTCGGTGCCCGTAATAAATAGTTTAAATTCTGGTTTACTCAAAATTGTTGTCTAATCCTTTGTGGCGGAAGGATATTGGCTAGGCTTAAGGGATTCGAGAAACTCACTAATGTAGATGAAGCTCTAGCCATGTTCTTCAAGGCGCTCAAACCCAGAAGCCTCAGCTCTGAACCAGTCGCAATCGAAAATGCGCTGGGACGAGTCACAGCCGAAGACGTAGTTGCGCGTACGGATCTGCCACAGTTCGACCGCTCAGCAGTCGACGGCTACGCTGTCATAGCGGAAGACACATTTGAGGCATCTCAGTTCAAGCCCAAGACTCTCAGACTGACTCGTAGAGATAGGCTACACCAAGTGCAAGCTAAGCAGGTTTGGACGGGCAATCTGCTCCCAAAAGGCGCCAATGCCGTTATCATGTTGGAGCATACCCGAATGGTGAGGAATGAGATTGAAATCGTTGGGTCAGTGACGCCTAGCGAAAATGTCTCAAAAAAAGGTGAAGACGTTAAGAGAGGTGAGGTGGCTGTCGAAGCTGGAACTAGGCTTCAAGCGCATCACTTGGGTCTGCTGGCTGCGCTAGGAATAACCGAGTTTAATGTGGTGCGAAAACCCAGAATCGCCATCATATCAACTGGCAACGAGTTAATGGAGCTGGGCGGAAAACCTTCACGTGACCAGATCATAAACTCTAACCGATATGTAATTTCAGGTTTATGCCGGGAATTGAATGCTGAGCCTGTATATCTTGGAATCGTTGGAGACGATGAGAAAGAGATTCGCACAAAGATTGTTGAAGGCTTGGAGAAAGCTGATGCTGTCATCACTACAGGTGGAACAAGCGTAGGCGCAGCAGACTTAGTGCCCATAGTAGTAAACAAGCTGGGGACACCTGGAATCGTTGTGCACGGCATTGCCATGCGACCTGGCATGCCAACTGCGCTGGGAATATTGGAAGGCAAGCCAGTTTTTGTATTGTCAGGATATCCTGTTGCGGCAACCATTGGGTTTGAGGTTTTCGCACGACCAACAATATTGAAGCTGCTTGGAGTTGAAACCGTGCCTCGACCCAGAGTTGATGCGCGACTTGCTAGGCGTGTGGCTGGAGCGCTCGGACGCAGAGTTTACCTGAGAGTCAGAGCCTTTGAGCAGGAAGGCGAGCTTCATGCGATGCCCATTCTAACAAAGGGTTCAGGACTTTTGTCTTCTCTAACCAAGGCTAACGGTTACGTGGTTATTCCTGAGAACAGGGAGGGACTTGAAAAAGGGGAAAATGTGACCGTGCACCTTTTTAGCCCTGTAGCCGGAGGGAGGAAGTGAGACGCGCTTTGTTCAGGAGATTGGTATCAGTAGACGAAGCCAAGAATATTCTTGCCAAGAACTACGTGCCTGAACCTGTCGGGACCGAAGTAGTTTCGCTTTCTGAAGCGTACAACCGTGTCTTAGCCGATGCTGTGGTCTCGCCTCATAATATTCCGCCCTTTGACCGGTCAACAGTTGACGGTTACGCGGTTAAGGCTGCCGACACTTTTGGCGCTGAAGAAGCCCATCCTGTCACGCTTAGGCTCGTTGGCAAAGTCATCGTTGGAGAAGCTACCAAAGTGATGGTTCAGAGAGGCACTCTAGCTGAAATAGTTACTGGAGCACCCATCCCCGGCGGAGCTGATGCTGTTGTCATGGTTGAGTACACGGAGCCTCGAGACAGGTCTGTTTTGATCCGTGAGGCGGTTTCAATTGACGAAAACGTGATGAGAGCGGGTTCAGACATCCGCAGAGGAGAAACCGTGTTGAAGAAGGGCACAGTGCTCTCGCCTCACGAGGTCGGAGTGTTAGCAGCCATCGGTTCAGCCAAAGTTAAAGTGTACAAGCGTCCTCGGGTAGCCATACTCTCAACGGGCGCAGAGGTTGTCGATCCTGGAAAACCATTAGCTCCTGGAAAGATCTTTGACATCAATGCACACGCCTTGAGCGCAGCTGTCGCAGATTGCGCCTGTGAGCCTTTAAACATGGGCGTTGTTCAGGATGAAGCAAAGCAGATGAAAGCTGCTCTTTGCAGAGCTTTGAGAACAGCGGATGTTGTCATAACTTCAGGCGGCGTCTCAATTGGACCCACGGACATTATCCCTAAGGTCCTGAATACATTGGGCAAGCCTGGCGTGATAGTTCACGGCGTTGCTGTAAGACCTGGAAAACCCACCACCATTGCAGTAGTTGACCAAAAACCCGTTTTCTCCTTGCCCGGACACCCTGCGTCTTCGCTTCTAGTATTCCACCTGTTCGTGCGCTCTACCCTGCTGCATATGGGTGGACGTGAAGAAGCAGAGCCCATAACCTTGAAGGCTACTGCGTCTGAGAGACTCTTTCCGTCGCGGGGCAGGCGAACCTATGTCACGGTGACGCTTAAGAAGAGCCGCGCTGGCAGACTCGTGGCTTCCCCTGTGCCTGTAGGCTTGTCCGGGGCGATTACTACATTGGCTAGGGCTGACGGCTTCACCGTCATTCATGAAAGCCAGCAGTTTATTGAAAAGGGCGCAGTCGTAGATGTAGAATTGTTTAAGCTTAGCACCTATTATTCACTTACGAGGTGAGAAGCTCGGTGAAAGTCGGAGTAGTAGGCTGCGGCAGAATCGCAACTGCTGTGCACATGCCCTCTTTGAAGCGAATCCAGGGCTACGACTTGGCTGCAGCCTCCGACCTGAATCAGGCTCGACTTGAGGAGGTTAAGGAGAAGTTTGGTGTAAACCAGACTTACGATGATTACCGACGCATGCTGGCTAAGGCAGATATAGACGCTGTTTTTGTCTGCACTCCGCCTGAGCACCATTTCCAAGTTGTCATGGACGCCCTTGAATGGGAGAAACACGTCTTATGTGAGAAGCCGCTTGCCTCAACGCTTGAACAAGCGTTAACCGTCAAAAAAGCATACGAGATGCAATGCAAGAGCGCTGAGCAGCAGCTCTTTCTCATGCCAGCGCACAACTTCATATTCACTCCTTGCTTCGTTGAAGCGGTCAAAGGAGTTGAAGAGGGTGAAATCGGAAAGCTGATGAAAATTAACGCTTGTATTACGACCAACCTCCAGTTTTATGGAGCGAAAACGGATTTTCGGAATCAGGCTAAATGCGGTGTGCTTGAGGACCTGTTTCCTCATCTGATCTATCTTGTGCAACGTGTGGGCGGACCGCTGGAAAAAGTCTCTTGTATTGAGCCACAGTTGAAAGGCGGTGTCATAGGCGTTGTAAATGTCAAAGCCAGACTTCAGCATGGTGTCGACGCCGATCTGACCGCAAAATGGACAGGACTTGTTCCAACATTGCAGCTTGACCTGATTGGTGAAAACGGCGATATTGCAATGAATTTGCTACGTACACCGTACAGCATATCTGTGACAAAAAACCGTGAATCCCAAACAACTACCACTCGATCACGATTGCGGCAGTACTTGGATGTTCTCCGTTTCAAGCACCCGTCTTACATCAACGAGGATCTGCACTTTCTCAAATGTGCAGAAGGCGAGACTCAGCCTCAAGTGTCAGTGGACGATGGCGTAGAACTAGTGCATGCCTTGAATACGGTTTTAGAATGCTTCCAAGGAAACGTATACGATTCATCGCCTCAAAAAGACACGGTGGTGGTCTTGCGTGAGAACGGTTCCACAATCGAGGCAACTGTGCAGAAATCAGTTGAAATGCTAGGCGGCTTAAACGGCATCAGAAGGGACGACTTAGTCCTTGTGAAACCGAATGTTTGCTCTCCAAAGAATTTGGAAGGCATGATAATAACTGACCCAAGGCTTTTAGAAGATGTCTTACATCTGGTCAGGGAAAAAAGTGAAAACGTACTGGTAGTAGAGTCTGATTCCGCGTCTGGCACGGCTGAAAAGAAATTGACAAGCACCGGCATCACTGAAGTAATCAGAAAATGCGAAGCTGGATTCCTCAACCTTAGCAAAGACGACGTAGAAGAGCACAAAGTCGCAGGCTTAACTGTTCCGATACCCAAGACTGCCCTGCGAGCTGATTACATAATCAACTTGCCCAAGTTCAAAACGAACATGGACGTTGTTCTTTCCATAGCAATGAAAAACATGTTTGGGCTTGTGGCACCAAGAAAGAAGACTTACCTTCACTCCCGCCTCGCAGAGGTCATCGTGCACTTGAATAAGGCTATTCGCCAAGATCTGATAATAACCGATGGAATAGTTGCAATGGAGGGCTTGGGTCCAATTCTCGGCAGCAGAGTTGACTTGGGCTTGATCATCTCTGGGCGCAATGCTGTTACAGTTGACGCTGCATGCTGCCACATCGCCGGATTCAACCCGTTTGCAGTTGAACCTCTCTGGAAGGCACATCAAGAAGGCATGGGTGAGATTGACCCACAGAGAATCCAATTCTTAGGCGATGATCTAAACAACGTTAAGAGGAAGCTCAGCTGCCCAAGAATGTCGAAAACCAATGTTCTCGAAGCTCTTAAGACAGAGGTGCGGCTCCGTCTGCATTAATAGGCGTGCATAACGAATATGGTGAAGTTTTCAGTCGTCATACCAGCCTACAACGAAGAAAAGTACATTTATGAAACGTTGAAGGCGTTGAGAAACCAAACCTTCCAGGATTTTGAAGTTATAGTAAAAGACGGAGACAGCAAAGACCAAACTGTGGAGATTGCCAAGAAATTTGCCGACAAAGTTGTTTGTGTGCCTGATCGGTCGGCAGCAGACGCTCGAAATCAGGGAGCACGCTATGCTAAAGGTGACATCCTAGTTTTCATGGATGCTGACACTTTTCTGCCTGTTGAGGCGTTGGAGCGATTCAACAGCCTTGTAAGCAAGGATGATGTGGTGGGTGTGAGTTGCAGAAAGATTCCGTTAAACAGAGACATCCTCAACCGCTTGATGTACGAGTTTGTGAATTTCTCAACTTTTGTCTCTTGTAAGTTAAGGCTGGGAGGTGCTCATGGCAACTGCATGCTCATTCGGAGACCTGTTTTTGAGCAGATCGGAGGCTTTAACCCCAATATCATTGTTGCAGAGGAACAAGATGTGGTAAGACGCGCATGGAGGTATGGGCACTACATGTTTCTGCTCGATTTCTATGTTGCTGAGAACCCTCGACGCTTGCAGAGATGGGGCGGCCTACGACTCTATATTACTTGGCTAATTGGCATGTGGACCAGCTTCAAAGCTCAAAAGAAACAACACTATGAAAAAGTCCGTTAACTTTGCCCTACGTCGGCTGGAATGTCTTTCGTTTAGCTGCTACGTATATGAATGAGACAAATGAAAGAACGATGAACACCGCCAAGGCGATATCCAGTAGCAACATAGTAGTTTCCATACTGAACGAATAGTCCACTATCAGGTAGTAAAGGGTTGATGCTCCAAAAACTATCTGTGGAAAGAATAGACCGATAACAAGCCAGACAGACCATTTTTGAACTGTGAACAGACCGTATGCTGCGACTAGGCTGAGAACAGCTAAGGCTCCTATCCAAAACATCCTAATGTCCAGAGTCAATATTGCCAGCTGCAGAACTCCAACCACGGCATAGAAGACCCCAAGCAGCAAGGCGTCACGACGTTTAGCCTTCAACTTCGAAGCCATTCATTTCATGCCTCTTTTTAGCCTACTGCTTGTGCATGGCAAGTAATAAATCTGTTACGGTTTGCGAATGAATGAAAACACTGAAGAAAGAGGAACGGTGGCGAGTTCATTGCAAAATCAATGCAGAGAGAAAGGAGAGAGAAGATCGCTCGCTCGCACCGTTTCCCGCCGTTGAGGATCAGTTAACTCGTTCGCATGTTGAGGCTAGATTGTTATCTTGACAGTGGTTGGCGTTCACTTCAAAGGAGCACGCCTTTTCGCCGAGATTGATGTGGGGCTTTGTGCTTATTTGACCTCAACGGTATCGGGCTGTGCTCAAATTACATTATGACGTATGGAATATTTAACCTTTACTGCCTCCTAGGGTTCCGACTTGATGCAAAACGTTTAGAGCAGATTCATAACAATATGACCGCATGAGTTACAGAGAACTCTACGTTTCACCTTCCTCTATTTTCAGTGGCTTCCAAAAGCCATTCACCGAAGCCTCGTATGTGATGTTAGGGGTTCCATTCGACGTAACCAGCACATATCGAACTGGAGCCAGATTTGCACCGCTAGCCATTCGTGAGGCATCTCTAAACATTGAAACCTACAGCCTCCGCTCCAAAATGGACATCGAAGACATCAGTCTTCATGATTTAGGCGACCTTCATGTGACCAGCGACGCCCAAGAGACGCTCAAGCGCCTCGAAAAAGTCGTAAGGGAACTCCTCGCTTCTGAGAAGATTCCCGCATTAATCGGAGGAGAACACACGGTAACGTTAGGGGCTGCTCAAGCGATTGGCAAAGACTTCGCAGTACTCGACTTTGACGCTCATCTTGACTTACGCGACGAATACATGAATTTGAGAACGTCGCATACAACGTTCATGCGGCGAATCAACGAACAGGCAAAACCGGACAAGATAATCGAAATTGGCACCCGTGCAGTGTGCAAAGAAGAACTAGCCTATGCCAAGAAAGCGGACATAAATTTCACAACAACACAACAAATCCGGAAAGAAGGCGTAGAAAAAACAGCTGCAAAGATCGACAAACTATTGGGTAACACTAAGAAAATCTACTTAACCGTTGACATGGACGTCCTCGACCCTGCCTTCGCGCCCGCCGTCCAAAACCCAGAACCTGACGGCTTGTGCAGCCACATGTTCTACGACCTTTTGAGCGCCGTTACCGATGCACGAATAGTTGCTCTTGA
>Ga0315306_10001653_pt1 | contig 10594 bp, 12 predicted proteins | sample TDP1_MG_FD_203803 | JGI IMG/M metagenome (GOLD analysis project Ga0315306, IMG submission 203803) | Freshwater sediment microbial communities from Lake Towuti, South Sulawesi, Indonesia - TDP1 | ecosystem: Environmental > Aquatic > Freshwater > Lake > Sediment | place: Indonesia: South Sulawesi... | reverse complement strand
CCCGAAACTGCGGCGAAAAGCCTCCGAGAGACGCTAGCGTCATAGTCATTTAACAGCTATAAAGCGATGGAAAGATGGATAAAATAAAGGTTGGCTTGGTTGGTTACGGCTCACAAGGTAAAAGAATTGCTGATGCGATTTCTGCTCAAAAGGACATGACATTGAGTGGTGTCTGTTTAAAAGAGGCAGATTTGTCTGCACATATGGCTGCCATGAAAGAGCTTCCAATCTATGTGATTAACCGAGAGGATGCTCAAAGTTTCAGGAAAGAAAAAATTGAAGTTAGAGGGTCAATTTCCGATTTTCTTTCTGAAGTTGACGTGATTGTAGATGCTACGCCAGCCGGCATTGGAAAGAAGAACAAGGAGATTTTTTATTCTAGGCATAAAGCAATTTTTCAAGCAGGCGAACCATTTGATGTAGCTGACATCCCAGTTTTCATTTCAAAAATCGCATACGAAGCGGCGAAAAAAGCAAGATTTGTCCGTATTCCAACACCTTATACCGTTGCTCTAATAAGGGTTCTTGAGCCTTTAAATGTAAAATTTTGCATCGAAGAAATATTTTGCACTTTTGTTAGGGCTGGTTCGGAACCAATGCAAGCTAGCCTCGGTCCAGTTGATACTATAGTCCCAGATAAGACAAGCTTCCTTCAGCTTATAAGAGATGAAATTCGATATACAATGCCAAAACCTATAATTTTGTCTTCTTTTAAGGTTCCATCGATTCTTTTAAGTGTTGAGTCCATTGTGGTTCGTCTTAAAGAGGAAGCTTCGCTAAGCGATGTTAAAGACGTATTGGGTAAAAGTGCGCGAGCTATAATTGTGAAGGGTGAAGAGGGCCTATATTCCACTGACTCCATTTTTGAGTATATTAGGAGAGTTGGACGACCATCAGGCGATATTTATGAAGTGTGCATATGGGATGAACAAACCGAAATTGCAAATGGCAAACTAAAACTTGTTCAAGCCTTCGACCCCCACTGCGTTCAAACCCCAGAAGTAATCGACGCGATAAGAGCTTTAACGAGCGACGAAGAGATGGAGGAGAGTTTTAATCGGACTAATGAAGCACTAAGGCTTCTTAGACCAGGGACATATCCGTAACTATGCCAGAAGACGTATGGCAATTGCAACTTTAGAGACATGTCTGATGGTGAGTTTTATCTTTCATGGGTTAGCAAAACATCTTTTTCATATTTTGGTCTGATTTGCATAACGTCTTCCACGTAGGCTCTAAGCGGTTCTGCGATGCTCCACGCTTGGGCAATGCATCCTCTAGGCATGTGTGGTGGTTCACCGTCAAAAATTTCGCTTATGGTTCCAAGTCCAGCCTTAGAAACTTGTTCAGTGAACAATGGTAGAAGAAAATTCTTTAGGGCATATTCACGTCTGTATTCAGCGTAACCTTTAGTTTTTAGAAATGCTGTTGTGAAAGGGCCTAGTAGCCAAGGCCACACTGTACCATTATGATAGGCTCTGTCTCTGCTTCTTCTATCTCCAGCAAAAACTCCGATGAATTTTGAGTCGTCTCTCGCTAGGGTCCTTAAACCGTATGGCGTTAAAAGCTCACGGTGCACAATATCAACGATTTTTTCGTTTTTAACGTGATCAAGCATAGTGAAGTCTAAGGCAAGAGCAATGATTTGATTAGGCCTTAAAGAATCATCCCTGCCATATTCGCTTACAACATCAAACAAATAATTCTTTTCCACATTCCAAAATTTCTCAATAAAACTGTTTCTCGTTTTTTCAGCCATCTGAGCGTATTTCTCTGCTTCGCTTCTATCCTCAAACTTGTTCGCCAGAAGTTCCATAGTTTTTAGGGCATTATACCATAAAGCTTGAACCTCAACAGCCTTTCCAACTCTCGGGGTTACGGGTTGACCATCTACTGCTGCATCCATCCATGTCAGCTGTGGACCATGAGAAAGTAAGCCATCGTCATCCACATGCATATCGAAAACTGTTCCTCTCGCATAGTCATCAATGACTACTTCTAGGGTTTCCCAGAGTTGCTCTTGAACGAATTTGAAATCGCTTGTATATTTCAAGTATTGCAGCACCGCATTCACAAACCATAAACTTGCGTCAACAGCGTTATAGGCTGGCTGCTCCAATTGGTCTGGGATAAAGTTGGGAATTAAACCCTGTTTGCAATATTTTTGGAAGGTTAAGAAAACTTTTCTTGCATCTTCAAATCTTCCAGTCACAAGCACAACCCCTGGCAAAGAAATGAATGCGTCCCTTCCCCAAACCTCAAACCAATGATAACCAGCAATAACAGACTTTTGCTCATCGCCTGTTCCTTTAACTATAAACATGTTTGTGGCCAAAATAATCCAATTTAACCAATTACTTGTTGGAATAATTTCATACGTTTCATAAAATTTCGTCAATAGATTTTCCAGGCGCGTCATTTCATGCACGTATAAGGCTTCTATGTCATACATTGTGACAGGTGTTTCATCTAGAATTTTTCGTGCACCAGTCTCATTTTTATCTGCAACGGCGGTTATTGCAAAATTCTCATTTTTGTCAGCTTTTATGCCTACTTCGAAGTATCCGGGTTGATACCAGTCATCGAGGCAACTTTCTCCACGCAGGGATTCCTCGCGATAATGTATCCTTTCAAGCCATTTTTCAGTAATATGATATCGCCCGCTTGTTGTTTTAATTATTAGTAGAGGCTGAGGAATGCTGGAACGAATGTCCACTCCCTGGTTTTCTTGCTTCTGAATAAACTGCAATGAAGTTTTCCATCTATCTGTAACCGCATGGATGTGCCTACAATTAATTAGTGGATAAACTCGAATTTGAATATCAAAACCGCCTTTGTTCAAGATGTTGTAGATTGTAATAACGGCGTTTTTCTCGTAAGGCATGAAAATAGTTTTTTGAACTTCAATATCTTGCACAGCATAAACGTATCTTGGGAAGGGTGAAATTGAAAATTCTTTTAGGAACGCATATCCTTGAGGGAAGATTCCGTTTTGGAATTCGTTTGAACCAAGCGGATAAATGTTGTTTCCTATGCCTATTTCATCATCCAATTTTTCTAAGCAAACTCTGCGGTCTCCTGGTGGGTGAAAAGCGGCGACAAGCAAACCATGATATTTTCTTGTGTTTACGTTCAAAACTGTGGATGAAGCATAACCGCCTAAACTGTTTGTTATGATCCACTCTTTTGAGATTGCATCTTCGAATCGGGAAAGGTTTTCCTGATTAAAACTTATAGACAGGGACTTCATTTATAACATCAACTTTGCAACGTTTTTCTCTTTTGGCATATTAAAGAAGTTTGCCACTGGATTGCATTTCGTCCTAAGAAGTAAGGCATGTGGCGTTTTCAGTTTGTACTCTGTTAGGGTTTCGGCGTAGCCCATTCCCTTCGCAAAGACTATATTAACGGAATTGTAAACGTTAAGGAATTCTGCGGAGACTTCTTTGAGAGGCAATCCAACGGCGTCTGTTCCGGTTGTTATTATTTTGTCGGCAATTTTACTCATCCCAGATGCTTCCGCATCTTCTAAAGTTGCATCGTTAATCACTGGTTCACCTTTAACCGCAACAATTACAGTTAAGCCCATGTTTTTTAGTTGTTCAACAAGCAATGTGTCGAAAACGATTTCCCCAGCATTATCCGCTAAATAGAGAACTGTATGTGCTTTTTTTGCTAGTTCGTAAATCTTGCTAGTATCGTCTATGACTAAATCTTTTCCCGCGTCTCGGAAGCTTTTTCTTAAATTGTTAAATGTGAATTTGTGGCTTGGAATGTCGAATTCTATCGTGTTGCCAACTATGGCGCATAAACATGCGTTTTTGAACCTATCTTGCTGTGCATAGCCTTCTTCAACGAGTTTTCTTGTATGTGGCAAAAGTTTCAAGGCTTTTTCATTGCTTATTCTTTTACTTCTTTTATATGGGTCGTTGTTACCTGTTATTCTCTTTATCAGGCGGTCTCTTTTCGTGCCTAAGTCTGCGGGAACTGCTGAGGGTTTAAATTCTTTGTTCAACAATCGTAGAAGTTCACTCATCACTCTGAATCTTAGTGCAGGATTTGTTGTGGCTTCCGTGGCTTCGGCTGCAGCCCTGCTAATTATACATGCAGCACATTCAGGTTCGACTTTCACTGCGATCGACTCGCCTACTGCATTGTTGCTCTTGCAAATTCACGTAAAACAGCATATGGGTCTTTCGCCTTAACAATGCCACTTGCAACTAATACACCTTGAGTGCCAAGCTTTAACGCTACTGCGACATCTTCCCCATGGGTTATGCCAGCTCCACACAATATTGTAACTTTGGAATTTACTTCTCTGACGAGTTTAATGGTGCCTGTGACTACTTCTGGTTTTGCCTTTGAAACGGGAACTCCTGTGCCTATAAGCTCTGGAGGTTCAATGGCTATGATGTCTGGTTTGAGGGTTGCCACCGCTACGCTTATGTTTGGATTGTTGGCGCAGACAACAGAGACTAGACCGTTTTGACGTGCTATAGTGATTACTTCATTAATATCTGATAGTTTGAGTTGCCTTTCTGAATGGTTAATTAACGTCCCAATAGCCCCAGCCTCCTTCACAGATTCCGCGAGCACATGCCCAGTATAACTGCCCGGCTTAACTGGGTCTAAGTGTTGGGCGAAAACTGGAATGTTCACAGCTTCTGCGACGGCTGATATGTCTGCAAATTGAGGAGCCACTCCTATGGAAACTTTTGTTTCTTCACTTACTCTTTCGGCTTTTTTGGCAAGTTCAACTGATTTTTTCCCTGTGGCTTCAGAATATGTTTTGAAGTTGACAATTATTATTGGTGCTTGAAATTTTTCAGGCAAGGGTTTCCACCTACTTTAGCGTTAACCATAATCGTTAATATTGTTTTAGAATAAAGATTGGGCTTTATTGTGTAAATAGGTTGTGTATTAGCTTCTCTTTCCTGGAAGGAAAACAGCCGCCGCAATAGCCGTTGTCCATAAACCGTTTTTGTCGCCTGTGGCTGATTGGGTTATGTTAGTTGTTTTAATTATTAATCCGCTTGTTTTGAACAATTGTTTTCTCTCGTCCCAAGCGGTTTCTGGGTCAAACTGGATTCCCATAGTTGTAGCAAGCATTGTCGCAGCCAAATCTTCCGAATAGTCTCCGGCTGCCTCGTCGGTTTGCCCGAAAGAATGATGTTCAGAAAGATAGCCATAATTGTTCTTGCCTGATGGAATAGCTACTCCAATCGACGAGGCAATTAGCCTATGCGGCTCGCTGGTTGAGTTTCTAGCTAGAACAACGAAGGTTATTTCCCCAGGCTTCAACATTTTTAAGCCCCGTTCTCTCGAGATAAGCTTGCATCCCGACGGTACTATGCTAGAAACATTTACTATATTGCAATGCTGTATTCCCGCGTTTCTTAAGGCTAACTCAAAGGATTGTAATTGCTCCTTGTGTTTGCCAACGCCTTTTGTTAGGAAGAAATGTTTTGGAATCATTTTGCAATAAAAATAATAGAATATGCTTATTAGTTTTTTGTTTTTAGAAAGGCTGCCTTGTTTGATTTTAGTTGCGTTAACGAAAAGAATAACAAAGCTTCTTATATAATTTATTTGAGGTTAGCTAAGTGCAACGGTACAGAAGCGTATTCAAGGACGAAACAAAACTTGATATCAGCTATGTTCCTTACAAGCTTCCCCACAGAGACAGAGAACTGCGTTTACTAAAGGAATTTTTCAGCTTTATACTTCAGTTTCCAGGCAGAATGGCTCAAAGGGTTATGATAGCAGGGGATGTAGGGACGGGCAAAACTGTGCTTTCCCAACGTTTTGGGTCTGATATTACTCGCGAGGCAGCTAAAAGTGGGATAAATCTTCGCTACGTTCATGTTAACTGCCGCGAATATCGCGGAAGCCTTTTCCTCATATTACATCACATAGTTTCTGCGTTCCACCCAAACTTCCCAAAACGTGGCTACTCAGCTGAAGAGCTCCTTCGTATTCTATTACAAATTTTAGACGAGGAAAACGCCTATGTAATCTTGGCCTTAGATGAATTTGAAAGCCTTGTTGAGAAGGAAGGTTCCGAAGCTGTTTACAAACTCACGAGGTTACAGGAAATAAGACAAAATAAGCCTCAAAGACTCTCGCTTATATGCATTTTACGAAACCTAAAGGCAATTGGGCAATTAGATATTAGCACAAGAAGCACTCTACAGTCCAACATAATAAACCTTGAGAAATATTCAAAACAGCAGCTCATAGACATCCTTAACGATCGCGTCACACTTGCCTTTAAGCCCTTAACTGTACTAGAAGACACCGTAAGCCTAGTCGCCGAGCTTGCCTTTTCTGAGGGTGGAAACGCCCGTTTCGGCATTGAACTGTTATGGCGGGCTGGAAAATACGCCGACGCTGAAGATTTAGACGCTGTTACGCCTGAATGTGTTCGAAAAGCTGTTTCAAGCATAATTCCAACGATGCGAAAAAGCGATTTAGCCTCCCTAAGTTTTCACGAAAAACTTTTCTTACTCGGTATGGCCAGAACTTTCAAGGAGGGTCAAAGAGCTTACATTTCCCTCAGAGAAGCTGAGCAAGCGTACGCTGTTGTGTGCGAAGAATTCAATGTGCAACCCCACAGCCACACACAACTATGGAAATACCTGCAGAGCCTTTCAGTTGTTGGTGTTGTAGAAACAGAGGTTTCAACGACTGGCTCCAGGGGAAGATCAACACTTATTTATTTACCTAGAATTCCAGCCCACGAATTGGAAAAAGAATTAACGCCTCTTCTATACTCTTCAAATGACTTCTGAATACTTCTCACGTAAGTTCCATTTCTTTCTATAAATGTTAGAATTTTTAACGTAAGTACGATCATGCAATGAGTTGAGGGTTCGAATATCTTTGGTAAAAAAAGGAAAAAACGTTTTAAAATGCAGATTAGAAAGTGCCATAGAAAGGTGATGAGACGTGAAGATTGCTAAGGTCGATTTGCTCGCAACATTTTCATCAGATAAGTATAACAAGATTTCTATCAATGGCGCAAGAGGGTTGTTGAGGTTGCTTTGCTTCGAACCAGGACAAAGTGTGCCGCTACATAAACACTCAAACGGAGACGAATATTTTTATGTTATAAAGGGAAAGGGCAAAATTATGATCGGAAATGAAGAAAAAGAAGCAGAAGCAGGCTGCATTGTCAAAGCCCCTGCAGACATCCAGCATCAATGGAAGAATGGGCCTCAAAGGTTGATACTACTCTCTGTTATAATTCCTCCTCAAAGCTACGACCTTGCTGATAATGCTACAAAAATGGAACTCATCTGATTTGCTGCAACCTGTTAGTTGATAACTACAACTTAAATTCATATAATCATAAATATAACCCCTTTGAGGAGGAAAAGCGTGAAAAGCTATGAATGTAGAGGATGTTTTCTCATCAAAACTTAGGATGAAGATTATAAAAATCATAGCGCAGGTGGGCGAACTTAATGTTTCCGAAATCGCCCGCAGACTTAATGTGAACTATAATACCATAAGCAAGCACTTGAAAGTTTTGGAAGATGAAGGCATCCTCCAGCATAAAGTGTTTGGAAGAATCCGCTTATACAGGCTCAATGAACACTCGCCCAAAGCTAAAGCAATTCAAAACCTTATAGAAACGTGGAAACAAAACCCATAATAAAATTAATGTTATTAACATAGCTAGGTTAAAATGGAGAAATTAGGCAATGATTCGTGAAATGAAACAGGGAGAAGAGAACAAAAATCAGAGAGCTTATTGCAAAACCTAATGTGCATTGTAATGGAGTGGAAAGTTGTGATTAAAGAAGAGTTTGATGAAAAGATAGGTGCGTTTGAGGGCATCTTGCAGAAAATTGCAAGCGACATGGCCAGCGGAGTGCTTTTTGAAAAGCTCCCACCATCAGAGCTACTGGAGAAAACCGAACACTATGTTAACCGCCTGATGGATTTGGCGACAAGCATCGAAGAGCTTATGCTTGTTCTTAAACCAGAGAAGACTCCCACCATCAAGTCTATGTGCAAAAGCGTAACGCAAACCTTAACAACTTTTAAGAATATTTTGCTTCAGAACTCAGCGGACCCGCTTGCAAATTCCCGCTTAGCTTTTGAGCAATTGAGAAAAGCCCTAACAGACGGTTCAGATTTCCTTTTTTTGATGCGGGAGATTAGGGATAATCCTTCCCCGCTCATAAACGCAATTCTCACTTTCAAAAAAGCCTCTCAAACCAAAAGTTCAGTCATAAGCATACAAGCCAAAGAAGATGTTCAGCCTCTCATTAAGTATGTTTTGAGCCGCATAGACGATTTTAGAGCTGCTTTAATTGGTTTAGAAAAGAGAGTTGACGAAATGAAGCAGATTATGCGAGGGCTTCAAGAAGAAAGCCTAAAAATCCTTTCCGACACGACTTCCGAACAACCTGAAACAACCGAAAATAAATCGGAAAAGAAGCAGCTTTCCCTTTCAAACTTCAAAAATCAAAACTGAGGGAAAAAGCATGGCAATGATTGACATATCTGATAAACCAGAAGTCTTTCGTGAAGCAACTACCACTGGAACTATTAAGCTGAGACCTGAAACCATACGATTAATTAAGCAGGGGAAGATTGCGAAAGGTGACCCCTTATACACAGCCAAAATCGCAGGTATTCTAGCTGCCAAAAAAACATGCACTTTGATTCCGCTTTGCCATCCGCTGCCATTAACAAATGTGGAAGTTGAAATAAAAGTTTTAGACAAGTCTACAGTGCAAGTTACCTCGACTGTTAAGACGAAGGCTCAAACTGGGGTTGAAATGGAAGCTCTGGTTGCGACTGCTGTTAGCCTTTTAACAATTTGGGACATGGTTAAGGGTTATGAGAAGGACGAGTTTGGTCAGTATCCGTCAACGGCTATCGAGAATATCCATGTATTTAGAAAAGTGAAAGGCTAAGTGGAAGAGCCGCCCCTTTATTATTCGATTTTTTGCTTGAAGGTTAAAAATAGTAACAATAAATTAAAAGAGCCTAATTGTTAGAAATTAAAGAAGGTATTCAAATGAGCGAAAGCGCAAAAAAGCATAAGGCTGAAGCTCCTAAAAAGCTGAAATTCGGCATTTTCGTGTGTAGCACATCCCGCTATCAACAATCGAAAAAATATGGACAAGTGGAAGATGTTTCAGGTGATTTAATGGAGGCTTTTCTGAAAAATGCGGGGCACATGGTAACTTTTAGAAGGTTGATTCCAGACGATAAGGCTTTGATTGAAGAAGGTGTGCGAGAAGCTTTAGCCTCTGCTGATTTAGATGCTGTTGTGTTCTGCGGTGGGACAGGTATAGCTTCATCTGACATCACCATTGAAACTGTTTCGCCCTTCTTAGAAAAGGTTTTGCCTGGGTTCGGCGAGATTTTCAGGTTTTTAAGCTTTGATAAAACTGGCTCTGCAGCGATTTTGTCCCGTGCCATTGCCGGGGTGGCGAAAGGCAAAGCTTTCTTCTGTATTCCAGGTTCTCCTGAGGCTGTAAGGCTTTGTTTTGAAAAGCTTATATTGTCCGAAGTCGCTCACATCGTTAAGCATGCACGGGAATAACGATGGTATTAAGGGATAACTGCGGGCGTCCATTACTTAACTTGCGGGTGGCAATAACCCGACGTTGTAATTTGTGTTGTCAATTTTGCCACTTGGAAGGGGAGGAGAAGTTTACAGAAGATTTTGCAGAAGAAATGACAGTTGACGAGATTGTTCGCATCGCGCGAATCGCTGTTGGATTAGGCATTTCTAAAGTGAAGCTGACAGGGGGAGAACCCCTCATGCGCAAGGACATAACAGAAGTCGTCAAAGGCATTTCGGCTATACGTGGTTTAGCGGATCTTTCCATGACAACTAATGGAACAATGTTTGCTTCTTTGGCCAAGGAATTGCATTCAAACGGTTTAAAACGTGTGAATATTAGTCTTCCAACGCTTAATGAAGAAGTTTTCAATAAGTTAACTGGTGGAAGGTTACAAGATGTTTTGGAAGGTGTTAAAGCCGCTGTTGAAGTTGGGTTCTATCCTGTCAAACTTAACATGCTCATCTTGAAAGGCGCAAACGATGATGCTGTTCCGGAAATGATTGAATTTGTTAGAGAAACTGGAACGATTTTGCAGCTAATTGAGCTTGAGCCAATAAACATAGACAAAGCATATTATGCAATGCATCACAAATCGTTGGATGAATATGAAAACGTGTTGAAGCAAAAAGCGGTGAGAGTCCAAACTAGAGAGTACATGCAAAACCGACGCATCTATCACTTGCTTGATGTAACAGTTGAAATTGTACATCCAACAGAGAACACGGAGTTTTGCATGCACTGCACACGCTTGCGCGTAACAAGCGACGGAAAATTGAAGCCATGCTTAATGAGAAATGACAATCTCGTGGACATTTTAACGCCCATAAGAAATGGGGTAGACGACCAAGAACTAATAGAGCTGTTTAAGTTAGCAAATCAAAAAAGACAATTATATAACAAGAATTCAAAATTGCATACTTAAAAGGGCTGAGGGATTCTTTTGGCGGAGAATGCACATAAGACTTTTCTATCAACCATGTTTTCACCCCTATAAAATGATTTCT
>Ga0315306_10001650_pt1 | contig 10606 bp, 15 predicted proteins | sample TDP1_MG_FD_203803 | JGI IMG/M metagenome (GOLD analysis project Ga0315306, IMG submission 203803) | Freshwater sediment microbial communities from Lake Towuti, South Sulawesi, Indonesia - TDP1 | ecosystem: Environmental > Aquatic > Freshwater > Lake > Sediment | place: Indonesia: South Sulawesi... | reverse complement strand
CTATTATAGCATTTTCTGCTGCTAGGTCTATCTGTTTTATAGGGTCGCCGCCTGCTCCTATGCCTAGGTTAGGTTGCGGTTGGTTCAAAGTTTTTAGTAGGGGAGCAATTCGCTTTTGTATGTTGTCTTTGCATTGGATGAGAATTTGCAGCCAGTTGATTTGCTGTATCATTTTAATGTGTTCTCCATTTTCTTGTATTGCCGCTTTTGATAAAGACTTTGCTGAAAGAGATTATTGTACAAAATTATAGTTTGTGTTGACATATCGTGTTTGTTTATTATTGGCAATGTGTTTTTTTAATATTGAATGGCGTAAATGTCTTTTTTTCCTTTGTTTTTCTGGCCATATTAGAATTATTATAAGTGCAATTATTATAATGGCGAGCGGTATCATTGGATCGAGAGCTAGATAGCCCAAGAGTGGTATGCAGTAGATGACTCGTCCGTGTATTTGATTTTCTGGAACTGGACTTGGGTCTTCGCTTGTGTTATTATCACCTTTTGTAGTGAAAACATAAGTTCTATTGGATAATATTCGTATGTCCACTACTCGATGTACTGTGCGTGTTATATAGTCATCTTCTATTAGATCGAATACTATGATGTCGTTAATTTTTATTTGGGTAGCGTTTACGCCTTGCACAATTACGAGATCTCCGACTTCGAGGGCTGGATGCATACTTCCAGACGCAACTACAACCAGAGGCAGGTCTGTGTTTAAGAACAATTTTAAGCCAAGGTAGGCGCTTATTCCAGCTATAAACATGGCGATTATCGTTAAGGCTTCGATCAATTGTTTTCTTTGTCCATATCTAAGTTTCATGACTTGTTCGCGTCCGTCTGAAAGTTTTAGCTTTCGAGACCATATTTTCTTCTTCTATATCGCGGTTCAATTATTGCAGAGTCCACCAATAGTATCATTAAGGCGAAGGCTGCGACCTCGAATGTCAAGGCCATCCACCAAGGTGAGCTGGCGCTTGATATAGGGTTAGGTTCAAAATAGAATAAGACACTTATCCTGAATATTGATGGGCCTAGGAGACTCCAACCTGTTTTATAAAAGAAGAAACCTAGGAATAATCCCCCGGCGAATGCTGTTAAGATGTTGGTGAATATATAAATCGCTATACGTTCCGAAGACCAAACGAGCAGATTGTTGACGGATATTTGACTTAGGCTAAACATTAGGGCTGATGCATATAGAGATGAAAAGAAGCCCATTCCTTTGAGTAAATTTCGAAATATGTAACCTCTGAAGATTGATTCTGTGGCCAACCCAAAGAAAACTGCGTTTGCTATTTTGTAGATGATGACTGCCGGGCTAGAAGGGAATTGTATAGGTCCGAGTGATCCCATTATTCCTGGTGCTAGTGCGAATACTATGTAGATTGCTATCAGGGCAAGTGTGATCAGCAAGCATTTTTTTGTTGTAATTGGGGTTGGTAATTTGTAGCCGTGTTTTCGGAAGTCGGATTTTATTAGTTTTACGAAGAGCACGTATATGAGGAGGCTGAGTATAGGCATTAATAGATAAAGGATCAGAACAATGTTGGGTTCTAAAGAAGTATTCATCATAATGAGGTCGTAAATTTGCCATTGGGCAAAGACTATGAAGAAAAGTAGAATTGATGTGGCGATTATTACATTTTTTGAGGTTGGAGTTGTTGTGGAAGCGTTCAATCTTCTTCTTCCTCTTCTTCGTAAACTTTCTCCTTTTCAGCTTTGATTGGAGCAGTGATTGTGTACTCATATAGGGTTGTTTCGTCAATTACGTAGAATACGTGGTTGTTTCCTACTTTTTCTATGTGTAGGATTGGCTTGGCTAGATTGTCGGCTATTTTGACTAGGTCTTCCATCGATTTCATTGGCATTGTTGTGAGGGGAGCCTTGTAGGTGGGTTCTTGGGTTACCTCTGCTATGATATCTTCGTAAGGTTCGATTATTTCTTCTAGGTATTTTTCTGGTTTTTCCAGTTTAGTTGGTTTTGCTTTTGTGTATGCCAAACCTGTGAAGGCTAATCCTGCTAGTGCTACTGCAGCTAGTCCGTAGGATGCATATCGTTGATTTATCACCCAATCATTGTGAATTGTGTTTTCTTGTGTCATTGCGCCGGTTTTTGTATTTTCTAATCCTTGTATATCAATTATATCTCCTTCGCTGGTGCCGCTTTTGAATGTGAGTGTGAGGGTTGGGTTGAATTGTTCGTTTATTGTTCCTTCGGTAGTTTCTGCTGTGGTTTGTATTTTGATTAATATGGTTGTGTTGTATTCTGATGCGTAAAGTCCTATTTCTTGATCTAGTTGGGCGGCGAGGGATTGTATTGTGTCAACGGTTATGGATGGAACGTTTTCTATGGGAATTCCTATGGTGGTTCCTCTGGCGTTTATGGTTATTTCTGTTGTTGTGTTTAGTTGTCTGGTCCATCTAGTTGATTGTACGTATTCTTCCACGCTGTATGTGATGGTTGCGTTGGCTTGACTGTTGCTTTGAAATGTGTACGTGGACGAAAAGTCTAGTGATTCTGTTATTCTTAGGTATACTGGTCCTTCGCCGGGTTTTAGTGTTGTCTTGTTGTATATGAGGTTGGGTCTAAGTTGGGCCATGTAGTCGTAGACGCCGAGGTGTTGGTATTCCCAGAGTGGTATTATCTGCGTTTCTGTTTCCGGGATTTGGTATGCGTAGTAAAGGCTGTAAATCCCAATTATTGTTAATATTAAAAATGAGATGAGCATTATTGTGATTTTTGTGCGTGTCATGGGTGTTCCACGTTTTGGTTTGCTTGTTCAAAAAAGTTTTAAATCGTATATAAATCTGTTGTGAATTTAGGGATAGTACTGGCTATTGGATTGATCTAGTGTGACAATTAGATTGATTGCTATTTGTAGGCTAAAGTCCATTGGACCTGGATAGTCTGGGTTTAGTTGGAGTTTAATCCACAAGATGAGTTTTTCGCAGTGTTCTAGTCCTACTGGTGGTGTGGCTTGGGGATAATTTGGAGGTAGTTCGTAGTATTTTATGCCATCCCAAACGTATGGATCGGCTGTGGCGAATTCTCCTTGCGTGAAGGGTCCGTAGAAGTATTCATTGTGGCTGAACCAACCAGCTATACCATTCGGGTCGCTGAATTCGAATGTTGGGGTGCCTACAAGTACTGGTGGTGTTCCTTGGTTGTGTATGACAAGTCCTACCCATATGTACCAGCCTGGTTCTGGTATTATGGCTGAGATTTGTAGAGTGCTTGTTCCTCCCATCTGTTCAAGTTCTTCTGCTGTTGGATAAACTGTTATTTTGTCGTCGTTGTATTTCTTTTCGGTTAGGACTTTGTATGATTTTATTTCCGCTTCTACGCATAGGAAGTGGAACTTGTATTTCTTAAACACACTGTCAGTCCAGTGAGCGTATACGTAGCCTCCCATGGAAATAAGTAGCATGGGGATGATGATTAGGGTTATTGTTTTTGCGTTTGCCATTTTATACACCTGCCCATTCAGCATATATTTCAACTTTGAACTCTATGCTTTGTCCTTGGATTGATTGCGGCGCATCTTCGTCTAGTGTTATGTACTCGGATTTGTAGAAGTATTCGTCTGGCTTTACTATGTAATTGGACGGCATTGGTGTTGTTAGGTCAGAGTCCAAGTAGAAGCCGTCTATGTATGTTATGCTGAATAAGGTTTGTAATTTTTCTTTTGCTATTTCTTCCCATAATCCAGTTGTCTCGTTTAGGTAATAAATTGTGTAGCTTACGTGTACTGAAACGGAGTAAGGTATGGGTCTGTTGTGAATTTGAAGTATTAGGTGGAGTATCCAGCCTGGAAATATTGGGTCGGCTGTTATTTGTAATCCGATTGTTTGTCCGCTTGATGGGTCTTTTATTTCTGTCATCGTTAGTTCGTCTCCGATGATTATGGTGTCGCTGTCTGCGTCTTGGGTATTTGTGTAGTCTATTTTCCAGTTTGTTATTTCTATGTCTTCTTGGGCTGCGTTTAGTGTTGTGAAGCATGTGAGTTTTGTTGACCATTGTGCATATGCGAAGGCGCTGATTGTTATTAGCAGCATTGGGACAAGCATAACAGCCACTAAGTTAACGTTTACGTTTTTCGTTCGATTCCTTCTACGTAAATGTCTCATGCCTTACTCCAACTTTAAACTTGAAATTAAAATCTAAAAAAGGGAAAAGATAGTCTGTATTTCTGCATTTGGTTGAATTGCTCTGTTTATGGTACGTACCAGCCGTTTGCACCGGTATAACTCGACCATGTTCCAGTTCCTGCGTTTCTAATGGGTATTTTCACGTCGATTCTGAAGTAGTGGCACTGAAGTTCTGGGTGTTCTTGTACATTCATGAAAATATATTGTTTTACCATGATGCTCTCGCATGGTTCATAAACTTTGGCTGTTGGCTGTACCACTATGGTGAAATGGGTTGGGTCATAGCAGCCGTGTCCATCATGGATTGAATCGTTATGAGCATAGTATGTGGTTGTGTACTCAAGCCAATCTGGCTTGGGCACTTGGTCTCCGCTAGGAATCCACGCAAAGCAAGGATCATCAGTATATAGTTTGCTGTAATTGATTAGTGGCGCTTCGACTTCCATTGGCAGTCTGCCGAAGTTGTGAATGATTATCTTGAACTCTAATGTGAACCCTGGACCAACCGGGTTGGCGTAAATTTGCAAGCCAATCACTTCGGTGTTTTCCTTCACTTCTGTGACAACCAATTCTTCGCCAAATACTGTACCATCGGAGTCAGCATCCCATCCCTTCAATAGGTCTACGTGCCACTTGATGATCTCAGCTTCAACCGTTCCAAATCTGAACTTGTATTGTTTGAACGCGCTGTCTGTCCAGTGGGCGTAGGCAAAAGCAACTAATGGTAATAACAACAACGGTATCAATAAAGCAACAAATTTCTTGTTCATTTTCTTCATCACACTCCTTTTCTCCTCATTTGGGTATCATTTAACGTGCCCCACACTCGGCACGAGCTAGACCGGCCTAACCAACTTAAATCATACAGCCGGCTAAATTGCCTAACCATCTTTCTATATCAGATCTCAGCAAATATAAGACTAATGAAAGAATAATCTAGACCAAACGACCATAACAAAAGCAGCACAACCCCCAAACCAACCCATAAAACCACAAACCCAACAAAACATATTTACCTCCAAATAGAGGGCCTAGAAACCGTTGCACGCACACACACAAAACCGCACATATCCAAAACCAGACCAATAGTCTAGCCTAAAAGTTCTCAACACCTTATAAACAACATCATCACAAAGAAAACTTCTCAACTACTAGCAACCAGAGGACACAAGGCTTGTCCGCAAAACTGGAAAAACTATTAACCCTATTAAGCGACAACGTCTGGCACAACATAGATGAAATGATAAAGACGCTGGAAATTCCAAAAGACAAAGTCCCACAAATAATCACCTTCCTAACAGAAACAGACTTAATACAACATAATCCCGCAACAAACCAGATAAAGCTAAATCAAAACTGGAAAACATTATACATAAACCAAAAAGAAACAAGTCCAGAAACACGAGCTCAACCAGATAACACAGCAGTCGGCACAATAATAATTCCACCACAAAAAACTCTTGTAATCCAATGCACGCGCATAACAAACCTAACAGAAAACAGCCTAGAACTAGAAATACGCATAAACAAAAAACTAAACGAAATAGCCATAAACGAAATCAAATAGACAAAAACTCATTGGCTTTTCGCAAAACCCTAAGTAGCTCACGCCCTTTATCAGAAGTTTTGTATAAAACTACACCCCCAGGATTAGAGCCTACATACTCCATTAAACCAGCATCTAACAACTCATGCAAATAACGGTTAAATCGCATGAAATTCAAATTACAATGATACATAAGCCTAGTCTTATTCGCGCCTTCCAAAGCTTCGCTGAGAATATCGCAAATAACTTCAATACGACTTCTTCTTCGCTTATATCTCTCCATTTCATTCCAGCTCTGAATTGAAATCTAACACAAATAACAATAATAAATAATAATAAATCGCTAATAAAACTAACTGCACACAATTCTAGAAATAATTTCTAAAAATAACCTCTAGAAGACATCTAAACGAAAATCATATAAAACCTGAAGAAATATTCAGAGATTCCTAATCCAAATCCTACTTAATAAAAGCTTTTAAACCTTTATACGCCTTCAAAAACTCCTTACCCTTATTAGTAATCTTAAGCAAGCTAAAATTAGAATTGCCATCGTCAATGATTGAGCACAGAAGCCCCTTTCTGAATAGAAAAACCAAATAGTATTTTAGCTGTTTAAAACTCAAATTACAACGATACATCAAATAGGTTTTCTTAGTTCCATCATAGGAAGCCTCTAAAATATCCGCAATAATATCTAAACGTCCACGATGACTATTACCAATGCGTTTCTTAGTTTCTGCCCACAAGCCTACCAGCCCAACCCTTAAAAAAGGGCCCGCTCCAGCCTCTTCTTCTCCAAAGAATAAGAATAAAAACATAAATTTAAACATTCTGAAAAGTGAATCATTTACAAAAAAATGCAAAAAAGCAAAAAAAATAAAAAAGTAGTTGCTTTTGCCCTAAGCTAACGAAGTTTTCTTAAAATCCTTTCACAATCAGCATTCTTCTCCAAGAAAATGCTTATCTTATCTTCGCCAGCAGTTAAAGAAAGTACCTTGACATCTTTGCCTTCAACAACTATGTTCCTGATTTTGCCTAAATCGAAAAGCCTAGAAAGCTCTTCACCTGCATCAATGGCTGAGGATGACAAAATGGCGTAGTCAATTATCTTTGTTGGGTCTTTAAGGTCTATTGCCGCTGAAGTGGAATTTCTGAGGATATAACCTATAACACCATTGTAAGTCTTAATTTCCTCAAGACTTGTCCGCAAATCACTCACAGATGCCACCTCTTCAGCAGCTACAGGTTCAGTCACAGCTGCAACTTCCTGAAGATCTCTTTTTTTCCTAGGCATCAAGCTTAGCCTCCATTACTCAACTAATGGTTTAGCCCTCACAAGTTCGCCTTTCTTAATTTCGAGGGCGAGCTGTACTTTCTCAGGCATTTGTATGATACCTTTTCCCTCATATTTCGAGTCTTTGATGGTTTTGACCTTGCAGCGTATCGATTTTCCATCAAAGGTTTCGATTTCAACTTCCTCGATTTTTTTACCTTCATAGAGCTCTTCCCACTTTGACAGTATTTCACTGTCGATCCGAACAGTGTCGGATGGAACGAGTAAACCACCGAGGTTTTCTACTATAAGCTGGTTTATAGGAGACTCAGGGAGCGCATTTAATTCAGGTTCCATTTTAGGCCGTACGGTTTCTTTGGGTTCTTCTGTCACAGTTTCCTCAACATGTTTCGTCAAAGACTCATGCTCTCTTTCAGGTGGAGGTGGATTGCTTTTGAGGGGGGTAGGGCAGATTTTCTTCAGCAACTTTAGAACTGTTGGAATCAAGACGCGAGTTACAGTGTTCACATAATTCATGTCCGCCTTTTTGGAAGTAACTATGACAAGGTAAATGTCATTTACGCAGGAAACATTTACTCTACCATTACTGCCTTCAAGGGAAATGCATTCAACGCCGCCTATGGCGTCAACCTTTTCTAATATACCGTCAAAGGCATCTACAACATGTACCATCGTTTTCTCAGACGTATTTTCGTCTCCAACTACTATTTCGCCGTCTTCTCTAAACATGAAGGTGTTAGTTATGTCTGGGCAAACGTTTCGGATTTCGTTTAGGGCATTTTTTAGGGCGAAGGAGTAAACTTCGTTATCCATAACTTCCACTTCCAACATTGCGCACTTTTAGGACAGCTTGAAGAGTATACGCTCCGGAACGCCGTCATTTTCTACGACAAGATATTTTAGGCCTTCTGTGTCCCCAAGCTGGTCTAGCCATTTCAGTGCTTCACGGGTTTTCTGCAGTACCAAAAGTCTTTCTTGGTGGCTCCTTACAACCTCTTCTATGGCTGTTAGTTCATGAAATGGATTGGCATCCAAAACTATGTTTAGACTGCCTATTGTGATTTCGCCAAGGCTTTCAGTTGCAGCTTTTTTGCCAGCCAGCTTCATGACGACTTCACGGATTTTCTTTGATTTTTCAGCTAGGGCTCTGATGTCATCTAATCGGCGCAGATACTCGCCTAACGTGCTTTTTGTTTCAGATATTTCCTTTTCAAGGGTTTCGGCTATTTCTTCTGCGGAAGCGTATTCTTTTATTTCTACTACCATTTTTGGGCACCTCCAAAGAGGAAACAATAGAGGAAATAGAGAGATGGCTTTACCTAACCCTACCCCCAGTCTCAGCGAAACTATCGAAGCTAGCTTTGTGGAGCTACAGCAGAGTACAGGAAAGTGTTACCCCTCGAAGACACTAGCTTTACTTGATAGTTATAGCCAGTAGTCCATGTATAGGTTACATTTAGTAACAATCCTGTGTTGGCAAGAATGTTCCTCGGAAGCGTCGGGCTAGTTGTAGTATATTTGACGTTATTTACCCAAACCTCGTTTATGGTAACCGGTGAAGTTCCAGTATTGTTCATTGTTACCCTTATCTTCTTAGTTCCTGTTGGGTCTAGGAATTCCATGTTTGTTATAGCCACCTGTTCTGTTGCCGTGAATGTGAATGTTAGGGCTCCCATCCATGCTGCTACGGCTATGCTGACGGCGACCGTTACTGCAATAAGTATGATTGATGCAACTACGGGGCTTAGGGCTTTCTTACTCTTCAATATTTTCATTTTCTTTTCTATCCCTCCTTTTGGGGTTATTGTGTATGTTAGAGGAGACAGCTAATTTAAATCTTACGACTTAATACACCATATTACTCATTTGTAAAACAAAAACACAAAAAACCAAAAACAAACCCTTAGACTAACATCTAAAAAACCGTCAAAAAAGAAACTGTACAACAACAATAATCAAGCATTACGCTTTGAGGGGCTTAAACGCCTAACTTGCCAAAAAACTCCAGCAAAAGCCTAGCCACTTTTTCGCCAAACTCTGTTTTAACATAGTACTTCTTTAGGGGATCAATGCGTTTGCCTTTTGCCAAGCCTAAATCCTCGATCTCAATCATCCTAGCTCTGAAAGTGCCATCGCTGAGGGTTAAATTATTCTCACGCATAAACTCTTTAGCTTCCTTCCATTTACCGCGATTCATGTAAAGCAGGAAAATGCAGTCTATAGCGTGATCCTTTTCAAGCATAGCCTTGATAGATGCATATTTGGGATCTGTTAGGATACGCTTAATCTTCTCCTCTTCTCCACTCTTAGCCATACACATCAACCTACCAGTTTTTGCTTTCTGATTATAGCTTAAACCCTTTAAAAGATTTAACCTATATTACGATTTATGATTTATTATTCCGTTTTATAGTTTAGTGACAACGATTTATTTGGACTTTCTGAAATATGCAGAGAAGTCCTTTTTGAGGTCGTAGCTGACTTGATCTCAAGATTTGATACAACCTGTATATAAAAGGGCTAGAGAACTCTAGATAGACCAGTCAAAATTAAGTCACTTAAGTTATCCATCTAAAAGAGAAACTTCATTAGGGCTTTTCTACAATTCCATAGATAGCCATGAAAAGTAGTGAATTAAAGCCAAAAATTTACGTGCGAAAAGCCCACCCTACAGACCGTGAAGCAGTATTCAAATTCTGCGAGAAAACGTGGAGTTGGGGCGATTACGTACCAAAGGTGTGGAATAAATGGCTTAAAGAGAAAAATGGCAGAGTGTTCGTCGCCACTATTGATGGAGTGCCTGTTGGAATCTCCCACCTAAGCATTGACAAGCCACATGAAGTATGGCTAAGCGGGGCAAGGACAGACCCAAGTTATAGACGAATGGGAGTTGCCACAGCCATAACCAAAAAATGTTTAGAATACGCTAAGTGGAAAGGCGCAAAAGTGGCGAGACTCGTAACAGAGTCAGATAACATAGCCGCCCAAGCGGTGGCCCAAAAACTCGGATTCAAGCCAATAGCAGAATTCGTTGAAATGGCAACAGAGAACGTAACACAGGAAAATAGCAAAAATTCAACATGGGTAAAAGAAAACGAAATAGAAGCTGCATGGAATTATCTACAAACGTCGGAAACTTATCGCAAAACAGCAGGCTTATACACTGTCCTGTTTCATTGGTTTTCGCTGGAAAAACAGGACCTTAACCGATTTATTGCGCAACGAAAAACAATATTGCATTTAAGCGAAAGGGGCGAAATAGACGGTTTGACGCTGATTGATGATGCAACAGCCCGGGAATGGCATGAAAACACCATGCAAACATGCATTATAGAGGGAGACTACAACGCAGTGTCCGATATGATAAAATTTCTCAAAACTCATTGCCATGCTTTAGACGTCAAAAAGATTTACGGATTTGCATGCAACCACAAATCAATAACCACCGCCTTAGAAAAACTTGGTTTTAAACAGTCAGACTCGACAGAAATAATTTATGAAAAGAAAATATAGCTGAAGTTCAAAAAGAAACGTGTCGGATAAAGGTTTCAGCATGCGCTAAAGTATCCTCCTAGCTTGATAGGCAAATCTTTAGAGCCTACCCAATAACT
>Ga0315306_10001649_pt1 | contig 10611 bp, 10 predicted proteins | sample TDP1_MG_FD_203803 | JGI IMG/M metagenome (GOLD analysis project Ga0315306, IMG submission 203803) | Freshwater sediment microbial communities from Lake Towuti, South Sulawesi, Indonesia - TDP1 | ecosystem: Environmental > Aquatic > Freshwater > Lake > Sediment | place: Indonesia: South Sulawesi... | reverse complement strand
AAAGGAACAACTCAGAGCGATATTTGAGAGAACCTATGCGGACTTACTCAACAAGATAGACCTTGAACGGGCAACTATTGGGTCAATAAGGGACTATTTTAAGTCAGTGGGGGCAGATGGGCAAATAGGACAAAAGTGTCAAACATTTTTCTTGAATCTAGCTAAGGATAGCGGCTACAAATTACATCCGCATCTTCTGGCTAGGGCACGACCACGGAGTATTGTGAAGAAATCTGGAAGAAAAGAGGGGGGAAAAGCTACTAAACAGCCGAAGGAGGTAGAGGACAGAACGAATATCCCTGAGGAAATCAGCAATATTGCTGACCCGCTACTGAGTTTACTAAGGCGGTTGCCAACTCCAAGTTCTGGGTTCAGGAATGACGAAGAGAGAATAGCATGGAAGAGGGCCTTTGATGCAAACTTCGACTATTTGTTCCCTGAGAAACATCCTAAATGACTAATGCCCCTGTAGCCCAACCGGCAGAGGCGATGGACTACCAATCTGCCAAGTGGGAGTTTGAATCTTCCCAGGGGCACCACCCAAAAATTCGTAACGCTCCCGGCCCTCCAGCAAAAAACACAAGGAAACGTAGCTAGGAGACAACCGTGACGAAGCCCCTAACCATTTCTAGTATTGCCTCAAGGCAAGCAAAAAGTCAAGACGCCGCTTTGTGGGACGAAGTCAGGCAAATCTTTGCTGGCTTCGAACAAACTGTCTTTACCAAAGAACTTAGGGCAGTTTTCGAGAATCTTCATGATGAAGAGTTACTTGAAACGCTAGAAAAGATAAGATGGACAGGAAGGCCGGGATACCCAATTAAAGGTAATGTGGCGAACTATAATTGCCAGCCATATGCTCGATATTCCTATCTTTCACCGCCTCCATCAAGACTACTACAACATTGTCTGACCACCAACAACATGGTAGATCAGATTGAGCTCTAGCTCTCGCGCTACGTACCACCATATTCTTTTTCACTCCTACTCTTAAATAAGAGGCGGAGGGGAGTGCCCTGAAAGCCAAAAAACTGGCGTAGCTTATTCTCCAGATAGCGGCGGTAGGAAAAATGCGCTAATTTTGCATCATTAACCAGGAAAACAAAGGTTGGCGGATTGACTCCTGTCTGCATAGCATTGAGAATCTTTAACTGCTTACTACCTTTCTTGGGGGGAAGATGGGTGGCTATTGCTTCTTTGACCATATTATCCAATAAAGGGGTAGGAAGGTGCTTCAGCCTCTCTTCATAGACTCTTTTCGCCGTAGGTAGGACCTTTTCCACCCCATATCCTGTCTTAGCAGAGAGAAACAGAATTTCTAGATACGGCATAAATTTAGTCTTTTGCTTTATCACCTTTGTCCACTGGGTTACATCTTTTACCTCAGCCAAGTCCCACTTGTTGAGTATTAATATCGCCCCCTTATAAGCCTGCTGAATATAGCCTAAGATATGGGTGTCTTGAGCAGTAATACCTTCAACAGCATCAGTAACCAGCAGAGCTACATCAGCTCGGTCAATAGCACGTAAGGCGCGTGCTAGCCCATATCTCTCGACATCCTGTTCAACTCGACCACGCCGCCTTATCCCCGCAGTGTCAATAAGAATCACATTCTCACCATCGTAGCGGAAAACAGTGTCTATCGCATCGCGAGTCGTTCCCGGAGTCTCGTGAACAATAACTCTTTCCTCCCCAAGGATAGTATTAACTAGCAGCGACTTGCCTACATTAGGGCGCCCGACAACAGCGATTTTCATCAACTCAGGCTCTTCAGAAGTAGGAGGAAGAGGTGGTAAACAAGCAGTGACCTTTTCTAACAATTCATCAATCCCTTTACCATGATAAGCACTAACTGGTACAGGATCGCCCATACCCAGCTTATAAAACTGAAATACCTCGTCTTGCTGCTTGGGGCTATCTACCTTGTTGGCTACCAAAATTATTGGTTTCAACGAGCGGCGTAATATATCAGCTATTTCCTGATCAGGGAGTATTACTCCCTCCTGAGCATCCACCAAGAAAAGAACCATATCGGCTTCAGCAATAGCTACCTCCACCTGTTCTTTCACCTTTTGCCTGATAGCAGACTTGGGCTTTAGCTCAAACCCCCCAGAATCAACTAAAGTCAATTCATGTTCTCCCCAAGAGACATTAGCATAGAGGCGGTCACGGGTTGTCCCTGGCAAATCCTCAACAATAGCCTTCCTTTCGCCCAAGAGGCGATTAAACAAGGTAGATTTGCCCACATTAGGTCTACCTACAATAACCACGATCGGTTTAGTCATCACCTATCAACTTCACTAAAATTGCCTTCTGAATATGTAGTCTATTCTCAGCTTGGTCAAAGACCACAGATTGAGGATGGTCAAGAAGCCCCTCAGCAATCTCCTCCCCATGGTGAGCAGGTAGGGGGTGCATGAATAAGGCATCCTTTTTAGCTAATGATAAGACCTTAGAATTTACTTGGTAGCGGGCAAAGGCAAGGCGGCGTGTCTGTGCTTCAGCCTCCTGCCCCATACTGACCCACACATCAGTGTACACAATATCAACATCCTTGGCAGCAAGGTGAGGTTCTGAGGTACAAAAGATGTGAGTCCCACTCTGTGAAGCAAATTCTTGGGCATGGCGCAATATCTCTTTTTTAGTCTGATAACCTGGCGGTGAAGCAATAGTGAAGTCTATTCCTACTAGTGAGGTGGCTAAAAGTAGGCTATTGGCGACATTGTTACTATCACCAATAAAAGCCAAACGTAAACCCTTAAGCCTTCCTTTTTTTTCGTAAATAGTGAGGAGATCACCCAGCGCTTGGCAAGGATGTTCTTGGTCAGAGAGGCCATTAATTACCGGTACACTAGCGTAATGAGCAAGCACCTCTAAAACTTGGTGGGAGAAGGTTCGTGCCACAATACTATTGACATAGCGGCTAAGGGTTCGAGCGATATCAGGAATTTGCTCTCTTTTCCCTAACCCTACTTCGTCAGGGGAAAGATAAATAGTATTCCCCCCCAGTTGCCACATGGCTATTTCAAAGCTTACCCGAGTGCGTAGGGAGGGCTTTTCAAAGAGAAGAGCGAGAGACTTTCCTTCAAGGTAAGCTTTACCACTCTCTTGCTTTAAACTGATAGCACTTTCAATAAGAGACAAAATGTCATCAGTGCTAAGGTCAGCTATTGAGAGCAGACTTTTTCTTGACACGGATGATTACCTTTGCCCATAGTTATTGGCTGCACGCCAATTGCCAAGATTTCCCTTCTGTCTTTATCGCTGGGGCAATTACCATCTCCACCTTGTGGAATTCGGCAATAGTGGAAGCACCGCAAACACCCATGGCAGCACGCAGAGCACCAATCAAGTTTTGAGTTCCATTAGTAACTGACGTCGGACCAAAAAGTATCTGCTTTAAGGGAGCGGAGGTGCCCACCCTAATTCGTGTGCCCCGAGGCAATGCCGGGTGTGAGGTTGACATGCCCCAATGGTAACCCTTCCCTGGTGCCTCCTCAGCTTGAGCCAGGGTAGCACCCAACATTACGGCATCAGCGCCTGAGGCAAAAGCCTTGCATAAGTCACTCCCAGAGTGGATACCACCATCTGTAATCACGACTATATACCTACCTGTTTCTCGGAAATAATCGTCTCGGGCAACAGCACAATCCATGGTAGCTGTCACCTGAGGAACTCCTATTCCCAGGACCTCTCTAGTGGTGCATGTTGCCCCTGGACCAACGCCAGCGAGGATGCCTGAAATGCCTGTCCTCATTAACTCTAAAGCTGCGCTATAGCTCACACAGTTGCCCACGATAATGGGTATCGAGATTGATTGACACAATTCTGAGAAGACAAGCCCTCGCAGACTTTTGGAGAAATGGTGAGCTGTCGTGACGGTGGATTGAACAACCATTACATCTGCCCCAGCTTCAGCAATAAGGGGGGCAAATCTTTTAGTATTAGCTGGGGTAATAGAGGCAGCACAGACTGCCCCTGCCCGCTTAATCAATTGAATGCGCTCACCAACGAGGTGCTCCTTTATAGGCTCTGAGTAAACCCGTTGTAGCAGAGGAGCAATTTCATCAGAGGGGGCTTGAGCGATCTCAGCTAAAATCTCCTCTGGATTCTCATAGCGAGTCTGCACTCCTTCAAGGTTAAGCACTGCCAGCCCACCTAACTCACTAAACAATATGGCGAAGCGGGGGTTAACCACAGCATCCATTGCTGCAGCTAGGATAGGAATGGGGAAATGGAAGCTTTCGAGATTAAAATCGATATTTGTCTGCTCTGGGTTAATAGTAGTATCCCCAGGTACTATAGCTACTTCATCGAAACCATAGGAACGCCGCATCTCTTTATATTTGTGAATTGGCATAATCCTCCCCGCGCCTAGTAGCAGATTTGACAAAAACTATATCAAGGGGAAGATAGAAAGTCAACACACGCAAATCTTGCTTTAAATTGATTTTCGTCGGTTGACTAAAAGTTGCATTTTTGCCCCAATTGTGGTATATAAATTAAAGTCAAAACCTGATTAAAGGAGTGGGTATTCCCCACTCTTTTTATTAGCAGAGGGGATGAGTAGGAGGTCTGTGGCAAAAATGAAGACTGACTTTGTAATTGCTCTAACCCAACTGGCTGCCGAGAGGAACCTGCCTAAGGAGATTGTCCTCAGGACTATAGAGGCAGCGTTGGTTTCCATCTTCAAGAAAACTAGCTTTGCACCTAACCAAGAGATTTCGGTTAAGATTGCGTCCCAAACAGGTGAGGTTAAGGTTTATGCTCAAAAGGTAGTGGTGGAAAAACCTGCAGATGCTCGCCAAGAGATCTCACTATCCGAAGCACGAAGGCTAAAAGTAAATGTTCAAGTTGGTGAGACAATCGAGGTGGAGTCTACTCCAGAGAATGCTGGGCGCATTGCCGCCCAAACAGCAAAACAGATAATACTGCAGCGATTGCGAGAAGCAGAACGCGATGCTATCTTCGGAGAATATGCTAATAAAGAGGGGGACATTGTCAGTGGTGTGGTGCGTTATGTGGAGCCAAAGCAGATCATTGTTGACTTGGGCAAGGCAGAAGCAATACTCCCTCTTGCTGAACAAGTAAGCACAGAGCATTACCGAGTAGGGCAAAGGCTTAAGTTCTATCTTTTTAAAGTAGTGCGCACCAACAAAGGAACCCAGTTGATAGTATCAAGGACGCACCAAAACTTGGTGCGTCGACTTTTTGAACTAGAAACCCCAGAAATCTACAATGGTACAGTGGAACTCAAAGCCATTGCCCGTGAGCCTGGGTATCGCAGCAAAGTTGCTGTGGCAGCCCGCCAAGAGGGGGTTGATGCTGTAGGTTGTTGTGTTGGGTTACGCAGTGTCAGGATTCAGAATATAACTAAGGAACTAAATGGGGAGAAGGTAGACATAGTTCAATGGCACCCTGATGCGGCGGTTTTTATTACTAATGCGCTGAGCCCTGCTTCAGTAGTAAAGGTGGAAATAGATGAGGCAGGGAGGAGTGCCATTGTAGTGGTTCCTGATAAGCAACTATCTCTAGCTATTGGTAAAGGGGGGCAAAATGCTCGGCTTGCGGCAAAACTTACTGGCTGGCGGATTGATATTAAAAGCCTCTCTATGGCTGAAGTAGAAAAGAAAGTTACTCCGGTAGAAGAGGCTGCTCCCAGCGAGGCAATGCCAGTAGTTGAAACAATAACAGAAGTTATATTGGAACCACCAGCCGAGGAGATAACCCCCATCCCTACGGAGATAGGTGAACCAGCATTAACCTCTGCAGAGGTGTTACCTACCCCGGAGGTAGAAACCCCAGCTGTAGCTGAAACTATGCCACCCCCCCAAACCTATTCTGTGGAAGAGATACTCTCAGAGATAGAGGCAGCTACAGAAAGCCTCCAAGTTCGATTTGCTGAGGGAGTACCAATAAATAAGGGTGAGAAGTCTGAGGTTAAAACAAAAAAGATCAAGCTAAAAAGCGTTCCTAAAGACGAAATACCGGGGCGGAAAGCCAAACCGAAAAAGGCTCCTCGGTGGCAGCGTGCTAGGCTGGAGGATGAGGGCGAAGAAGATTAATACCAAGCAATCACCACTCGTGAAGCATATCCCGCAGCGAACCTGTATTGCTTGCCATCAGGCAAAGCCAAAGCGCCACTTAATACGCCTAGTTTATACTGTTGGTGGCAGAGCAGAAGTAGACCTCACTGGTAAAAGGGCAGGCAGAGGTGCTTATCTTTGCTGTTCACCGGTCTGCTGGCAAGAAGGGCTAAAGAAAGGTCAGTTAGAGAAGGCGTTGCGACAGAAAATAAGTGCTGAGGACGTGGCAAAATTGCTTGCATTTAGCAAAATGCTCTCCTTCAATGGTAAAGTCAACTCTCCCTGGAAGGAAGGGGATTAAATGACAGAGGGCAGCAAAGAACAAAGCCCAGCTTCCGAAAAAGATACTGAACGCCAAGTCGAACTCCCCACCTTTCTGACAGTGAGCCAACTGGCGGGATTATTAGAAACTACTGGAGTTGAGGTCATTAAACAACTGCTGCGAAATGGCATTATAGCAAGTATCAATCAAACCATTGATTATGACACTGCCGCTATAATAGCGGCAGATTTTGGCTATGAGGCAGTAGAGAAATCAATCCCTACTGTTGCTGCTGGAGAGGGATTTGAGGAACAAGATCTCCATCCCCGCCCTCCAGTAGTTACTGTTATGGGACATATTGACCATGGCAAGACCAGCCTTTTAGATGCTATTCGGCGGACAAATGTCATTGCCACTGAAGCGGGGGGTATTACCCAACATATCGGCGCTTATCAAGTGGAAGTAGATGGCAAGAAGATCACCTTTTTAGACACTCCAGGGCATGAAGCTTTTACTGCTATGCGCGCTAGAGGAGCGCATGTGACCGACATTGCTATCCTGGTAGTGGCTGCTGATGATGGAGTGATGCCACAAACAGTAGAAGCGATAGATCATGCCCGTGCTGCTGCAGTTCCTATTGTGGTTGCTCTCAATAAGATTGACAAACCAAATGCTAATTTGGAAAGAGTAAAGAAGCAACTTTCCGAACAGGGTTTAGTTATTGAAGAATGGGGTGGGGATGTCGTTTGTGTCCCTGTTTCCGCCAAAATGAAGCAGGGCATTCCCCAACTCCTAGAAAATATCCTTATTGTTGCCGAGATACTAGAACTAAAGGCAGATCCAAATCGCCCCGCTACTGGAGCGGTTATTGAGGCAGGGCTGGATAAGACAAAAGGACCTTTGGCTACAGTCTTGGTGCAAAGTGGCACCCTCAAGCCGGGCGATTCGGTAATTGTTGGCGATACTTGGGGTAAAATAAAAGCTATGTTTAGTGATAGTGGCAAGCGGATTAAGAAGGCAGAGCCAGCTACGCCAGTTAAAATCCTAGGACTCAATGCTATCCCTAAAGCCGGTGATAGCTTCACCGTAGCGGCTAATGAACGGGAAGCCCGAGCTTTAGCCCAGAAACGACAACAGGAGAGACAGCGGGAGTTATTGAGACCAGCGAAAACACCCCGTTTAGATGACCTGCTTAGCCAAATTCGAGAGGGGCAAACTAAGGAACTCAATCTTGTACTCAAGACCGATGTCCAAGGAAGTATTGAGCCAATAAAGAATTCACTAGAAAGGCTGGAGATGGAAGAGGTAAAGGTGAAAATCATTCACTCTGGCAGTGGGAATATCACCGAAGGTGATGTATTATTGGCACTCGCTTCTAAAGGGATTATTATTGGCTTCAATACTGAACCTACCTTAGGGGCACAACGGTTAGCCGAATTAGAGAAGGTAGATATCCGCCGCTATAAGGTAATCTATGACCTGATAGAAGACATGGAGAGGGCACTTAAGGGCATGAAGGAGCCCTCTTATGTTGAGGTTATTGAGGGACATGCGGAGGTGCGAGCCCTCTTCCCTTCAGACAGGTATAAGAAGGTAGCCGGGGTCTACGTTAGCGACGGTAGGGCGATTCGAGATGCCTTGGTTAGAGTGATGCGCCAAAACCAGATAGTGCACCAAGGCATTCTCAGTAGTCTGAGACGCTTTAAAGAGGATGTAAAGGAAGTACCCGCTGGCTTTGAATGCGGCATAGGGATTGAAGGGTTCGACCAGTTTAAAACAGGTGATGTGATCGAAGTCTATCGGGAGGAGAAGGTTGATGAAGCGGCGCATTGAACGATTGAATCACCTTATCCGAGAGGAGATAAGCGATCTGCTTCAACGTCAAGTCAAAGACCCTCGACTTGGCGGTTTCATTACTGTGACCAGGGTCTCTACCTCTCCAGATTTGCGTCATGCCAAGATATTTATCAGCATTATAGGTAATGAAGACGAAAAAAAGGAATGCCTTAAGGGTCTAGCTGCTGCCTCAGGTTTTCTCCGTAGAGAACTGGGTTTGCGATTGACACAACGTCGCACCCCTGAACTGAGCTTTCACTACGATGATTCTATTGACCAAGGAGCTCATGTTCTGCAATTGATTACACAAGTAGCCAATGAAGCTGGGGAGAGAGGTAAGAGTGGGTGTTGATGGCATTCTCAATATCCTCAAGCCCCCGGGTAAAACCTCCTTTCGAGTGGTCTCCTTGGTGCAGCGCTTAAGCGGTGAGAAGCGAGTAGGACATGCTGGTACACTCGACCCTGAAGCTACTGGAGTATTAATCCTCTGCCTTGGTCAAGGGACAAGGATTATCCAATTCCTTGCGGATGCTACTAAAACCTATCGTGCCGAAATTGAGCTAGGAATAACCACTGATACCTATGATGCCAGTGGCAAAATAATTCAAAGATGTGACCCCTCCTCAGTAACAAGAGAGCAAGTAAAGCAGGTGCTCAATTCCCTTCGTGGTTCTATCGAGCAGATCCCACCAATGCATAGTGCCATTAAATATAAGGGGAGACGCCTTTATCAGCTTGCCCGGCAAGGAATCGAGGTACCAAGGAAACCGAGGATAGTGCAAATTTTCCGTTTAGAGCTTTTGGAGTGGCACCCTCCCCTTATTACTATTGAGGTAGAATGTAGTGCCGGCACCTATATTCGCTCCTTAGCCCAAGACATAGGGCAAGCCCTGGGTTATGGTGCCTACCTTAGAAGGTTGATTCGCCTCGAGAGCGAGCCTTTCCATATCGCTGAGGCTGTTCCTCTTTCTTTGATTGAAGAAGCGTTTCAGCAAGGCTATTGGCAACGCTTCCTCTACTCCATTGATGAGGTAATCCTTAAGTGGGGAGCCGTTATTCTTAGCAAGGAAAGCGAAATGAACTTAAGCAAAGGACGTCCTCTATCTTTAGGGGCTGAGGAAAGAAACTTTACTTATCCTGGAGATCGATGTCGTGCTTATTCAATTGATGGTCGTTTTCTGGCTGTGCTACGCTTTCAAGAAGTGGTGAACCTATGGCATCCAGAGAAGGTTTTCCACAATAGAGGTTAACCAACCAGCCGTAAAGCTCTTGACAATTTAGCTAGAATATGCGTATAGTTCAACTAACTTGAAAGGAGGTGACTGTAAATGCCACAAGCTTATTGCTTCAAATGCAGGACAAAGGTTGACATTAGGAATCCAAACAGTGTTATCCTGAAGAACAAGCGCCCCGCCATAAAGGGTGTATGCCCTAGGTGTGGCACCACAGTGTTTAGAATTGGCAAAGCTCCAAGATAAGGACAAAACTACTTAAAGCTCGACAGGGGCAGTTTACTTAGCAAAGCGAGTGGATTAGCAGTTAGCACTGGCTTTAATTCCTTTTGTTTTAAACCTGCACCCTTTCCGATAGCAGTAGCAAGCGAAGGTGTAAGCAAGTCTGAGCTTTCGTGGGCATCAGAGTTAAGTAGGAGTTTGATATTGAAAACCTGTGCCAGATGGGTGATATGCCCATTGGTAAGTGAATGCCCTTTTCTAGCGCTAATCTCAATAAATACCCCGTTTGCTGCGGCTAGTTTTGCCTCCTCTGGAGTAAGTAAACCTGGGTGTGCCAGAATGTCTACATCAGGTGATTGGATGGCGGCCAAATTAGTTCCCTTTTCCACCGGTTCAATAATAGTCTCGCCATGAACCAATACTATTTGCGCCCCTAATTCTTTAGCTCGCTTTGCTCCTTCAGCAATGACATGCGCAGGAAGGTGAGTAAGTTCAACACCAGGGAGGGCAATAATATCCCAATAAGTTGTGGCAATTCGACAATCTTCAACGATTTCACGGATTATTCTTTCCATAGACCCTAGACCGACATGATCAGTAAGAGCAATAGCACGGTAGCCTAGTGTTGCGGCGCGCTGCATTAGTTCTATAGGAGATAGTGCCCCATCGCTCAAAGAGGTATGAGTATGAAAATCGTAGATCTTAGTTGCCTCCGGACAGGATTTAGGGTATAAATATACCATAAAAAAATACGGTAGACAAAATAGATGACTAATACCAGTGAAGGGCAGGCGAGAGCTGCTAGCTACTCAGGAGTGTAGCCCACCTTAATGACTAAGGAACTGACTTTAAGAAGGAGAAGGCACAAAACTTGGGAAAAATAAATGTAGCCATAATCGGCATCGGTAACTGTGCCTCTTCTTTAATCCAAGGTGTCTATTATTATCGCCATATAGATGAAGATAAGTTTGTGCCT
>Ga0315306_10001645_pt1 | contig 10621 bp, 9 predicted proteins | sample TDP1_MG_FD_203803 | JGI IMG/M metagenome (GOLD analysis project Ga0315306, IMG submission 203803) | Freshwater sediment microbial communities from Lake Towuti, South Sulawesi, Indonesia - TDP1 | ecosystem: Environmental > Aquatic > Freshwater > Lake > Sediment | place: Indonesia: South Sulawesi... | reverse complement strand
TCCACAGCAGGCTATCACGGAAATTCAGATATGCGAAAATATGGGGACGAAGCGCGAAATACCCTGGTCAGAAAGTCGGTTCCGACCATCGGTTAAGGGATGGGGACATAGTAGAGATTCATTGACCGCCCGATAGGGCTTACTTGACCTGTCTACACATTCAGACCCTGATCTTTGATAAGCTGACATAGCTGGTTTCCAAGGTAGGAGGACCATCTCTAGGTCGGAGCAACTCCGCCGACATTCTCCTTTTATGCCTAGAAAGCAACGCATGTATCCAACCAATGCTCACCATGCCAATGATTAAGTATATAATGTGGTTCATTTCTAGTACGTCTAGGAGACGGTTACTTGTCTGATCTTGATGAGCCTAGAATCCGTTGCCCCAGCTGTGGCAAGCTCGCCCCCGCCATGAAATACTGCATATACTGCGGAGCAAAGCTACCTCAGGCAGCTCCTCCAACCGTTGCCCCGCCTACGACTGGACCATCTGTACCTCCGCCGGTTCCGACAGTAGCTCCTCCACCTCCCCCCGCGATCGAGGTCAGAGACGAGATTCTCAACCTCATGTCCGGCATAACCGCACTCTACGAAAGGAAAGCAGCCCTACTCGACCTCTTCCAGTCAGGACAGGTCTCGGAAAGGGTTTTCTTGAAGCTCCACAGTGAGTACGCCAGCAAGCTAAGGGAATCTTTGAGCACCCGCATCAGCAAGCTTGAGGGACTGAAGAACAAACTCAACGAAAGCAACAAGCGTCTCAGCGAAGTGGGCATGAGGCTTGAGGAGCTTGGGGTCCGCCGCAAAGTGGGCGAGATAGACGAGAATGAATACGGGCAGAGAACGGACAGTCTGAAGGCTGAGGAACGAGAACTAGCGGAATCCGTGAAGACGCTTAACGCAAACATCGAGACCTTGGAAAAGACGCTCGCCGAGAAGAAGCCCAGCGAAATCCGAGACCTCGAGACGAACATTGGGTCATATCTGAGTGTTCTTGGAAAACTCGTCGGAGAGGGGAAAATCTCACTGGAGACATTTGAGTCCGTCAGTCCGGACATAGACGAGACACTCCATTTCCTCGACTCTCTAATCAAAGACCGCAAAGAGAAAGAGAGAATCCTCAGAGAACAACTTGAGACTCTTCAAACTCGATACAAGCTCAGCGAGCTCTCAATAGAGGAGTACGAGAGAACGAAGCGTGAGCTCCAGGCTGAACTAGACAAGATCTGGGCGTAACCGCAACGTTTCCAGATTCCCGTCTTGTATTTCTTGACGGCGTGCCCAGCAAAAACCCAAAGCTGAGCATCCCAGTCACATACCCAAAGGCGGCAGGACAAGATGACAAAGTTCCAAGCATTGGCTGAGCTTTGTGAGAATCTGACAACAACGACCAAACGCACAGTGATGACCAATACGGTTGCGGATTTCCTGAGGCAGCTGGAAGAAGACGAGGTTGAGCCAGCCGTTTCGATGATGCTTGGCCGCGCCTTTCCCAAATGGGACGAAAGAACCCTAGACATCAGCTGGGCAACCCTCAGCGCAATAATCGAACGACTAACCAAAACCAACTGGAAGGAATTTTCAGCAGCTTTCAGGCAGACCGGCGACATTGGAGCTGCCACACAGACAGTGATTGAGAACAGCAGAGTCCGCAGGCAGGCGACACTTTTCGAGAATCCGTTGACGGTGCTTGAGGTGAGGCGGATTCTGGAAGCCATCGCCGAATCTGCGGGTCAGGGTTCCAGGGAGAGGAAGGAACGGATCATCGAGTCTCTCTTCGGGCGGGCTACACCTCTTGAGGCAAAGTACCTTGTCAAGATAGTGATCGGTGAGATGAGGACGGGGCTACAGGAAGGTCTCATGGAGATCGCCGTGTCGAAAGCCTTCTCCATTCCGCTAAAGACTGTCCAGGAAGCTGTCATGTTCACTGGAGATGTAGGTGAAACAGTGGCCATCTGCAAGAAACAAGGCGCAGAAGGCGTTGCGAAGCTCAGCTTCAAAGTCTTCAGACCCATCAAACCCATGCTTGCCCAGACGGCGGAGAACCCAGAGGAGGCCTTGGAAGAGCATGGCGGAGAAACCTCCTTCGAGTACAAGCTCGATGGGGCGCGAATCCAGATTCACAAGTCGCCAGACAAGGTGAAGGTCTTCAGCCGCAGACTATCTGATGTTACGGAGAGCCTGCCAGAAGTTGTGGCGCTCATCCGCCGACAAGTCAAGGCTAGGGAGGCCATTCTGGAAGGCGAGGGCATAGCCCTAGGAAAGGACGGCAACCCTCTGCCCTTTCAGCATCTTATGCGTCGCTTCAGAAGAATATACGAGACAAACAAGATGGTTGAGGAGATTCCGGTTGCTCTTTTCCTCTTTGATGCGATATATGTTGATGGTCAAAGTCTTACCAGCCTTCCCTATGCCGAGAGAAGGAGGAAGCTGCAAGAAGTAGCCGGAAACATACCTTTGACCAAGCAGAGAATCACCGGAGACCCTTCGGAAGCCCAGCTTTTCCTAAGAGAAGCTGTCGAGGAAGGGCATGAGGGGCTGATGGCGAAGAGGCTAGATGGTCCTTACACGCCGGGAGTGCGCGGTAAGCATTGGCTCAAAATCAAGGAGACGCTGGAACCTCTGGACCTAGTGATAGTCGCGGCTGAGTATGGCTACGGCAGAAGGCATAGGTGGCTCTCGGATTACTATCTCGCAGCGAGGGATGAAGAAACCTCGGAATTCCTAATCGTAGGTAAAACCTTCAAGGGGCTGACAGATGAGGAGATGACTGAGATGACTACGAGGCTTAAAGGGATAGCCATAGCGGAAGAAGGCCACAGAGTCACCGTTCTGCCGAGAATAGTCGTGGAAGTGGCGTATAACGAGATTCAGAAAAGCCCAAAGTACAGATGCGGGATGGCTTTGCGTTTCGCCCGCATAACGCGTATCCGTCTTGACAAATCCCCAGAGGAAGCTGACACGATCCAGAAGGTGAGGGGAATCTATGAGAGACAGTTCGAGAAGAAGGCTGAGTACGCATAGGCTAGCATGGGGCATGCTGCCGATAACTGGCGGTAACCCTTTTAGAGGGCTCCAAGCATACATGAGTTAATTGTTGTTGGTGAGCCTGCATGTCCGAAAAAGCTTCTCTTGTCGCGAAGGCTTTGACACGGTCAGGCGCATTGAAGTTCGGGAGTTTCAAGCTGAGATCAGGCGTGTCGAGTCCGTACTATATTGACCTGTCGTGGCTGTTATCCTCGCCGAGAGATTTCGAATGCATCGTCAGCATTGTAGCTGAAGAGATTAGGGCTCTCATGTCTTCTAAGAGCATAGACAAACTCGCGTCGATCGAGTTGAAGGGCGCTCTTCTTCTACCTAGCATAGCCAATAGACTGAAGTTGCCCTGCATAATCGTGAGGAAGGAAGCTAAAGCCTATGGCTTAACTGGCAGAATAACGGGAGGAGAGGTGAAAAAGGGAGAACGGCTAATCTTTTTTGATGATGTGGTTACGAGCGGGGACTCGAAAATCGAAGGGATAAAACCCCTTGAGGAAGCGGGTGGAAAAATTGAGGCCATCCTGGTCGTTGTGGACAGAGAGCAAGGCGGGAAGCAGAGTCTAGAAAGGCAAGGCTACGAAGTGAGATCTGTGACAACTATATCAGACCTCATAAAGACCCTACGATCTCTCGGAGCTCTCTCCAAGGAGAAAGTGGAGCAAATCCTAGAGTACCTGACGAAAGAAAGCCACAAGTAGAACAGCCTCGTGGGTCCAGCATCCGATTCCTTGCACATCGTGACAAGTGGATCGCTTTTCCACAAGTTGCAGCATATCGAGGAAAAAAGGGAATCCTTATCTCCCACATCCCTACACTAATCTGGCTTCCTGGCTATCTTGGACCTGGCAGAAGGCAAATGGATTTTATTGAAGACCTTCTGGCCTCCGGATGCCTACCTCGAAAGGCTTATATTCAGTGTTAATCGATTACTGAAAGTTCACTGCCCGTTCAGGAATGAAGACAATTGACCACACCTGTCAAGGCATTCTCTGTCAGATTGGGCGGAGCAACTGGCATGTCTCCCTACAAGGTGAAGGCTGAACGTCGTCTGAGTGATATGCAGGAATACTTCTCCGATAGAGCTTTGGCTGCACGAATGCTTGGAAAAGGAGAAAACCCTGTGATCTACGAAGTGTATGAGGTTCCTCAGACACCGATTGGGGGACAGCTCAATGTGGGCTGCACTGTTGTGTATCCGGGCACGATTGGCGACGAATACTATTTCACCATGGGGCACTTTCACCAGAAGGAAACGACAAGCGAGGTATACGTCGGCATGGAGGGAGAAGGCTTGATCTTGATGCAAGACCGTCGAGGAAGGGCAACACATCTCGACATAAGGCCTAACAATCTCGTGTACATTCCGCCTAACATAGCCCATCGCACTGTCAACACCAGCAGAGATACACTGATCTTCCTGGCAGTCTACCCATCCGACGCTGGCCACGACTACGAATCGGTAAGGACCAAAGGCTTCACAAAACTCATCGTCCAGAAGAATGGGAAGCCGTCAGTGATAGACAATCCAGACTATGTGCCAAGATAGAAAAGAAAGAAACCGTTCGCCGCAAAATCTCTTCGTTTCGTTCTGAGCTCGGGAAACACGGCTTATTGACAGCTTGCCACCGAGATCTATGCTATTCTGTCTTCACCCATCTGTTACATATGCGGACGCCTTCAACAGCGTCTCTTGCAGCTGCATCCGCGCCTATCTTCTTGGCATACTCGGGGGTTATGGGAGCTCCACCTATGATCACCTTAAGTTTCCTTCTCAGCCCAGCCTTCTTGAGACTGCTTATGACGTTTTCCATCTCTATCATGGTTGTGGTTAGCAGTGCTGACATCGCGACTATGTCTGGCTTATGCTTTTTTACGGCTTCGACAAACTGTTCCGCCGAGATGTCCACGCCCATATCGACAACGTCGTAGTTTGCGGCTTTCAAAAGGGTGATCACGACATTCTTCCCTATGTCATGCAGGTCGCCCCTAACGGTGCCTATGACGACTTTACCCGCGGCCTTTATGTCTCCAGCTTTCAGATGCGGTTCAAGGATCGCCATCCCTTCCTTCATCGTCTCCCCAGCCATTATCAGTTCCGCTAGGAAGTATTCGCCGTCTTCATATTTCTGACCGACAATCTCCATTCCCTTCGCCATGCCCTCGATAACCGCCTTGTATGCAGGTATACCCGCATCTAGGGCTTCCTGAGAGGATTTCTTGACGCCTTCTATATCAAGGTTCACAATGGCGTCTCTCAGCTTCGCCAAAGCTTTCTTCTCACTCGGCATGTTTATTCGACCTTTCATTTTTCTGTAAACTTCCGATAAACTTGCTTAATTGCTTTTCCGTTACAACAGTCTCTTTTCACGGCGTGATCGCTATCTTGATGCATTCTCCTCTACCCATCATCTCTAATGCTTCTTCAATCTGGTGAAGGCGCATCCGATGGGTTATCAGAGGCTTCCCCTTGAACCTTCCGCTTGAGATTAGCTCATAAGCCCTTCTGACAGACTGGGGTGTATGGTGAAATATCCCCCTGAGCGTCAAATCTTCGTAGTGAATCCTTTCAGTGTCCAGTTTTATCTGCGCGCCTGAAGGGCATCCTCCAAAAAAGAGTGTTGTTCCAGCCTTTCTCGTCATCGCGACTGCAAGTTCCCAAGTCTGCGGCAGACCAACAGCCTCAATCACAACATCAGCTCCCAAATTCCCGGTCAACTCCTTAACTCGGCTCAACTGGTCCTCTCTGGAGGCATCTACTACTACGTCGGCGCCCAACTGACCGGCAATTTTGAGACGTTCCTCCTTCAGATCGGTCACTATCACCTTAGAAGCTCCTTTAAGTCTCGCCAGTTGGAGGTGCACCAAGCCTATCGGTCCGCTGCCAACAATGACCACTGTATCCCCCAAGCCGATGCTTGTAGCGTCATTTCCGTTGATTGCGCATGCGAGGGGCTCAAGCAGCGCAGCTTCTTCGAAAGGGATGTTCCGCGGCATCTTATACGTGTTCTGTCTGACAATGGGCGCTGGAACCCGAATGAATTCCGCAAAAGACCCGTCTACGCTGAATCCGATAAGAGTCTCCAACAACCGATCGCAAAGGTTGGGCTTGCCAGTCTTGCAGAAGAAACAACTATTGCATGGTGCTGAGTTTGCCACGGCGACTCTATCGCCTGTCCCGAACAACGCAGTTGCCTCCTCGCCGGTTTCGGCTACTGTCCCAGCAAACTCATGCCCAAGTGTTATCGGCGGTTTGACTTTGGGATGGCCTCTCTTGTACATCTTGACATCCGTGCCACATGTTAAGGCGGCTTTCACCTTGACCAGCATCTCATCAGACCCAATCTTCGGTATGCCGACGTCTTCGAGTGTTATCTTTCCCGGCGCATGGAATCTGACTGCCTTCATTGTTCCCTTCATGAAACCACCTTCCTACACCAATATGTCTAGGCTCTTAAAAATTGCTGTGTATGCGCCCAGAGAGACAGCGCGATGGCTGAAGGCTCTAGCGATTCCAGTGGATCAGCGCAAGAAGTTCCATTCTTTCCTTGAATATTTCTCGGCGCAGAGTCTCTGAGCAGTCATCCTTTCCCCTAAGGTGAGAGTGCAATTCTCTAGACTTACGGAGAAGACCCTTTCAAAACCTCGTTGCAGAGCTTCTTTGACTAATTCCATATCCACACAACAGCCTGTCTCATCTGCTAGATTCGTCACTGACCTTTTCTTGCTCGCGACATTGCTAATGCTTGTTGCCTTTTCCAGTAGGTTCAGTACCTCGGTCAACAGATCAAGATCAGCGTTAACCAGCAGGGTCCCGTGATGAAAAATCGTGCCCTTCCTCCTTGACTGAGCGTTGCCCGATACCTTCTTGCCTCTTACTAGAAGGTCGCTTGGGGGGTTGAACACCAAGGTTATCCCAAAGTCTCTAAGTCCCTCAGTGATAGCTGAACAGAAGAGTTTGTAGGATTCCGTGATGTCGAGTCCTCTGAGGAGGGGATGATCCGCCTCTATTGCTATGCTGTAGTTCAGGTTTCCCATGTCATGGTAGACAGCTCCGCCTCCGGTGAACCTTCGCACAATCTGTACCCCCTTGTCTGTGCAAGTTCTGATGTTGACTTCTGCCTTAGCGCTTTGAGAGTATCCTATGATTACTGCGTTCTTGCTTCTCCAGAAACGTACTGTTGGCGGACCCTTTTCCCCGATCTTTTCAAGGAAGATCGCTTCTTCAATCGCTAGGTTCAGGTCGGCTCGATTCGGGGTCTCGACCTCTAGGAGTCTCCATCTTTCCATATTTTTCCCTTAAGGCTGCATTCTACAATTCCGACACGTCGTGAATGCCAGTTCAGACCTAGGCTATCTTCGTAGATGAATAGGGATCTCCCTAAAAACTATTTAACATCTGAGGGGATTTATTATATCCATCCAGCGCAACAACGGGAGCAGCATCGGCATGAAAGCTGTTGTGAAGACAAGGCGAGGACCGGGAAACGTTGAGCTTAAGGAAGTCGACGTGCCCCAGATAGAGTCTGATGAGGCCCTGGTTGAGGTGAGGTTCACTGGAATCTGCGGAACCGACGTTCACATTTACCATGACTCCGCGTTCTACACTCCGCCAGTTACTCTGGGGCATGAATATTCAGGCATAGTGGTTCAGAAGGGCTCCGGGGTTGTCGGTTTCGAAGTTGGAGATCGGGTAACCTCGCCGGCGACGATACCTTGCGGCAAATGCCTCATGTGCAGAACCAACCGGGCAAACCGATGCGTCGGCGAGGAGAAGCGGATTCTCGGCGCCCACAGGGCTAACGGCGCCTTCACAAAATACGTAGCCGTGCCAAGTCAGATACTGCACAAGATACCTACACCCCTTTCCATGGAGGAAGCCGCCGTGGCTGAGCTCGCCGCTTGCGTTGTCCGAGCTGTCTTCGAGAGGGTGGGAATCGAACCGGGAGATGTCGTTGCTGTTCTAGGTCCAGGTCCCACAGGTCTCCTTGCGCTTCAAGCGGCAAAGGTGGCCGGGGCGGCGAACGTGGTCGTAACGGGTGTAAGCGCAGATGAGGAGCGTCTTGCAGTCGCTAGGAAACTCGGGGCAGATGCAGTGATCAATGTCGAGAAGGAAGACTCTGTTGAGGCGATCAAAAGCTTAACGGACGGCTGGGGCGCAGATGTTGTCTTTGAAGCCAGCGGAGCGTCTTCAGCCCGCAGGCAAGCCTTCGACATAGTAAGACGCTGTGGGAAAGTCGGCCTTATCGGGCTTACAGGCAAACCTACTGATATCAACCTCGACAGGATCGTTGAAGGCGAGCTCGACGTGAAAGGATCGTGGGGGACGGTCTGGACGAGCTGGCGGAGAACGTTGGACCTACTCAGTTCAGGCGCGATAAAAGTGTCTCCGCTCATAACTGCCAAACTGCCGCTTGAAGATTGGCGGAAAGGCTTCGAGATGATGGAAGAACGGAAAGCTCTGAAAGTGTTGCTTGTCCCGTCATAGCCAAAGGAGAAGACTGAGAGCGTTTCGCTTCAGGGTTTCTTTCTGTTGAGGTTTCCCATTTCTTCAGCTTTCATGCCATCTGGCTGGAGCAGATTTTTAAGGTCCTTCATATTCCTTTAGTTGACAAGGCAGACGGTTGGAGGTTAGCCTATTGAGTGTTGATATCGCTGACATTGCAGAAATTCAGAAGGACACCTTGGTTCACATGTACCGGAAAATGATAGAGATAAGGAAGTTCGAAGAGAAGGTTTGGGACCTTTTTGGACGCAACCTGATCCCCGGGACGCTGCACCTCTATATTGGAGAAGAGGCAACCGCCGTAGGTGTTTGCGCAAACCTCCGAGTCAACGACTACGTTACGAGTACCCATAGAGGCCACGGACACTGCATAGCAAAAGGCGCCGACCTGAACAAGATGATGGCTGAGATTCTCGGCAAGAAAACAGGATACTGCAAAGGCAAAGGCGGCTCAATGCACGTCGCTGACGCGTCTGTTGGGATTCTAGGCGCCACAGCCATCGTCGGCTCAGCCATACCCATAGCGGTTGGAGCAGCCTTATCGTGTAGGCTGCGGAGATCGAGCCAAATGGTAGCTTGCTTCTTCGGCGATGGAGCCTCCAATAACGGAGCCTTCCACGAAGCCTTGAACATGGCTGCCGCTTGGAAGCTCCCGGTCGCGTTTGCCTGTGAGAACAACTTGTATGCCATGGGCACTCGCATATCCCATGTTACTGCAATCGAGAACATCGCAGACCGGGCATTGGCGTACGGCATGCCCGGCATAGTTGTCGACGGGAATGACGTGATTGCCGTCTACAAAGCCGCAAGGGAGGCCGCGGAAAGAGCAAGGAATGGCGAAGGACCTACTCTCATTGAATGCAAGACCTACCGCTATAAGGGGCATTCCAGGTTCGATCCCGGAAAGTACAGACCGCAGGGAGAGGTCGAGGAATGGGTGAGAAGAGACCCAATTCTGAGGTTTAGGCGCAAGCTCACAGAAGAGAATATCTTGACCGAGAGGGAATCTGAACAGATCGACCATGAGGCAACAGAAGCCGTAGATGAATCCGCGAAGTTCGCTTTGGAGAGTCCGGACCCGGAACCTGAAGATGCCTTGGAAGATGTTTTCGTTATGTCGAGGTGATGAACGTGAGAGAAGTGACTTACGTCGAAGCATTGAACGAAGCTTTGAGGGAGGAGATGAGGAGGGACGAACGGGTCTTCCTGATGGGAGAGGACATTGGACCCTACTGGGAAGGCGCCTTCAAAGTCACGAAGGGGCTGGCCAAGGAGTTCGGAACGGAAAGAGTCAGAGACACCGCAATCTCAGAGGCTTGCATAGTTGGGGCTGCTGTGGGCGCGGCTTTGACTGGGATGAGACCCGTCGCAGAGATCATGTTCGGAGACCTGCTCGCGCTTGCCATGGACCAGATAGCCAACCAAGCCGCCAAGATTCGCTACATGTTCGGTGGACAGCTTAAGGTGCCGTTGGTCATAAGGTCGCCGTTCGGCGCCGGCAGGTCGATCGCTGCGCATCATTCCCAAAGCCTTGAAGCGTGGTTCATGCATACGCCCGGCTTGAAAGTTGCTGTTCCCTCCACGGCCTACGACGCGAAGGGGCTCCTCAAGACCGCGATAAGAGGCGATGACCCCGTTATGTTTTTTGAGCACAAGATATGTTACACGACCAAGTCTCTGATTCCTGATGAGGATTACCTGATACCATTCGGCAAGGCGGACGTCAAGAGAGAAGGCAAGGATGTAACAGTCTTCGCCACGTTCTGGATGACGCATCAAGCGCTCAAGGCTGCGGATCAGCTTTCTGAAAGAGGCATCGATGCCGAGGTGATCGATCCGAGAACGCTGGTTCCGTTGGACAAGGAGACAATCATCAAGTCAGTTAAGAAGACCGGTCGACTCCTCATAGCGGAAGAGGACTGCAAAACCTGCGGGGTGGGCGCCGAGATAGCCGCCATAGTGGTAGAAGAAGCCTTCGACTATCTGGAGTCGCCAATCAAACGTCTCGCTGAGCCTGATACACCGATACCCTTCAGCCCAGTTCTTGAGAACTCTGTAATACCTGACGACAAAGCAATTGTA
>Ga0315306_10001644_pt1 | contig 10621 bp, 10 predicted proteins | sample TDP1_MG_FD_203803 | JGI IMG/M metagenome (GOLD analysis project Ga0315306, IMG submission 203803) | Freshwater sediment microbial communities from Lake Towuti, South Sulawesi, Indonesia - TDP1 | ecosystem: Environmental > Aquatic > Freshwater > Lake > Sediment | place: Indonesia: South Sulawesi... | reverse complement strand
CGGCTCCATTCATGGACGCTGCATGTGCGGCGCTGGCTCGAGATGGCATGCTAATGCTCACCGCGACCGACACTGCACCCCTCTCGGGGACCCACCCGAAGGCGTGCATCAGGAGGTACGGCGCAAAGCCCCTTCGGACTGAATATTGTCACGAGCTGGGCATCCGCATCCTGATGGGTTTCTGCCAGCGCGTGGCAGGTAGGCACGAGATGGCGCTCGCCCCGTTGCTCGCGCATGCGTCCAGGCATTACTTCAGGGTTTACATGAGGGCGATGATGGGCCCGAAGCGCGTGGATGAGCTCCTGGCGCAGCAGGGTCATATCTCGCACTGCAAGGCATGCGGGCGTAGGGTGGTCTCGTTTGGCATCGCCGCGGGGTTGCCGAGCACATGTGAGTGCGGGGAAAAGCTGGGCCACGCGGGTCCGATGTGGTTGGGCCGGATCATGGACAGGGGCTTCATCCAGCGGGTGTTCGGCGATTTAGCGCGGAGGAACTTCAGGCTCGGCCAGCAGGCTATGGTGTTGTTGAGCAGGTGCATCGAGGAATCGGATGGCCCGCCGACGTTTTATGAGATGCACCAGGTCGCTAGGCGGGCAGGAGTCCAACCGCCCAAAATTGCCGAAGTCATAGCCAGGCTCAGGGGAAGGGGCTATTTTGCCTCCCGAACTCATTTCTCTGGCACGGGCCTGCGAACCGATGCCCCCCTCGATGAGATAATTTCTGTACTCAGATGATTTTCCAGTCAGCGCGAAGCGAAACCCTTGGCGATGACGTAAGCTTCAGCGCTCCCTTTGCGTGAGGCGGCCGGCTTCGAGACCTTCACGAAGCTGAACTTCCCTTGTACCTCGGAGACGAAATCATTGAAAAGCTCGCCCTGAAATACCTTGATGAGAAGCCTTCCACCCGGGGCCAAAACTGCACCCGCGATCGCCAGCGCCGCTCGGGCCAGTTCAATCGAGCGCGCATGATCAACATCCCATACGCCGGATATTTTTGGGGAGGCATCCGAGAGCACGATGTCCGCAGCCCTGGGCAGCTTTTTTCGGATTAGCTCGGGCGTGGCCTCGTCGGTGATGTCGGCTACGAGCGTGATGATGTTGTCGTAGGGCAGCTTCGCTATCTGCTGGAGGTCGACGCCCAGCACGAAGCCCCCATCGCCTACTCGCTCGCGGGAAACCTGGAGCCATCCCCCCGGGGCAGCGCCAAGGTCGACGACGACGCCCCCACGTCGCAGCAGCCCGTAACGGCGGTCGAGTTGTTGGAGCTTGAACGCCGCCCTGCTCCTCAATTTCAGCTGCTTCGCCATCCTGTAGAAATGCTCCCGCTTGCGCTCGAGGGCCCATCGCCTACCCAAATCCACCACCTTTGGAGGGTTTCAAGCCGCATGCCCTGAAGCTGAGGAGCACCTGCCTCAGGAGCTCGTGGAGATCTGGGCTGTAGAACAGGTGACTACCGCATTTGCAGTCACTGGACCCGAAGCCCCGGACGCCCGCGAAATGTCTTGAGAGTTCGTCAGCGATTGCGCACTCCTTCCTCGTCCGACCTTGAGCGATTACAACATCAACCGCACGGGCCCTAGCCAGCAAGTAGTCGATGTGCCAGCGGAGCTTTTTCTCCTCGCGGAGGTGGCGCCCCACCCTGCCTTTGAGGCCCCCAAGGGCTGACCCTATGTAGGCGTAGTAGCCAGCCTTGAAGTCCAATATGCCGAGCTCGCCAACGCTTGCAGCTAGGTCGTAGGGGACGTGCACGAGTATGACATAGGTTCCGCGCATGTGGCTCGATTAACATTTGGAGGTGGAGTTATTTTGCCTTCCGCAATGGCCCATAGCGAAGCATGGCCGCGCTTACCGATGCATTTCACCTTACCCTCCCGCTCCAGGATCGGGATGTGGTGGGCTTGGATCGTCGTTCTGGCCTTGCCTAGCGCTGCAGCAAGCTCGTCGTAGGTCTTAGGGCCAGGCGCGAGTTGTTGTAGGATCAGCGCCCGGGCTTCTTCACCATCCAGCACGTTTACTCGCTTGTAAGCCGCAAATCCGCGCTCGAACTTCTCGCGCTTCTCGGGGTGGAGGGTATGGATGCCAAGCTCGCGAATACGCCTAAAGTTTGGCAGGCCATAGATCTGAAGGTTCATCCCCTTAACCGAGTAGCTATTAGGTTCTACTCCGAGTAAGCGTAGGCATTGTCTAAGTAGTTGAATGAGTTCCCCGTCTTTTGAGGAAAATGTGACATGGTGTAAAACTCCAGAGCTCTTCAGTATAACGGAGCCCTCTGCGGCGAATAAGCCACGCAAGAAATGAATGCATAATTCTGGGTGTAATAAAACGATCTCTTTTGACTTTAAGTAAAAATTTTTCATCAATTCCGCCAAGATAACTGAGTTGAAATAAACCTGCGCGTATTCCTTGTTGATTCTGGGATCAACACAGATACCTGTGAAGTTTTCCGCGGGGATACGGAGTTCATTCGACCATTTCCCTTTCACATCTTCTGAGTTTGGTTGGGCGGGAACGTTAATCGTGACTTTGAACTTTCCCCTAGGAAGTCCGATTTTCTGCTCAACAAAATCTAGAAAGTGTTGTAGCAATGAAATATCGGAATTACCGAAATAGATGCCCTTCTTTTGACCACCTTCGCCTCGCCAAAGCCCCAGCCCACCCATGAAAAGCTCGTCCAAAGAAATGAATCGATTGACGGTGACTCTCTTGGATTCCTTCCCTCCGCCCCATCTGTGAGAAGGAGGTATGTACATCGTAACCTTGCTTGAATCGACTGCAAGTTCCACGTTTCGCCCGATGGAAGTTTTCGTAGGGGCAATTTGTGCGAGATCGATGATCAACTTTTTTCATCTCCGAACGCAGATCGAAAGTTCTCTTTAAGCGCCTTTGGGGGAGAGAGGTCGCCGAAAGTAATCGCCGAGAAAGTGCCCAAAAATCGCGGTATTTTAGAAAAGAAGGAAAAATAAGCCTCTAAAGCTCAACATCTAGCCCCAGCTTCTCGCAAAGTTCCTTGTAGCGATTCCTCACGGTGACCTCTGTAACCCGCGCTACATCAGCCACATCCCTCTGCGTCCGCCTCTCTCCTTGGAGCACGCTAGCTATGTAAATAGCAGCCGCCGCAACACCTGTAGGCCCCCGCCCAGATGTCAGGCCCTTCTTGCCCGCCTCCTTGAGCAGCTCGATGGCCTTCGACTGGACCTCGCCGCTCAAACCAAGCTCGCTCCCGAATCGAGGGACGTAATCTATCGGACTGGTCGGGCGAAGGTGGATAAGCAGCTCCCGGGCGATGAAGCGATAGCTCCGCCCTATCTCCTTCTTGCCCACTCGGGATACATCTGCGATCTCATCCAGCGTGCGGGGCACCTTGCACTCCCTGCAGGCCGCATACAGCGCTGCCGCTGCGACGCCTTCGATAGACCTCCCCCTGATCAGCCTTTCCTCCACTGCCCGCCTGTAGATGACCGCAGCAGCCTCCCGCACGTTGCGGGGCAGCCCTAGGTGCGATGCCATCCTGTCTAGCTCGGAGAGCGCGAATGCCAAGTTTCGCTCTGTGGCGTCCGAGACCCTGATCCTGCGCTGCCACTTCCTGAGGCGATAGATCTGTGCCCTTTTCTTGGGCGTCAGGTCCTTGCCGTGGCTGTCCCGGTCCCTCCAATCTATCATCGTCGAGAGGCCTTTGTCGTGAATTGTATAGGTCATCGGTGCGCCAACTCTACCTCGGCGCTCCCTCTGCTCCTGGTCGAAGGCCCTCCATTCAGGCCCCATATCCATGATCTTTTCTGTGATGACGAAGCCGCAGCCGGCGCACACTAGCTCTGCTCGCTCATAGTCTCGAACGAGCTTTGCGCTCCCGCACTCCGGGCACGTGCGCCTCTTTTCCAGCTTTTCTTCCATGCTTCTCCCCCATAATATATAGCTCCTTTCCGACAAGCGCAGCTAGGTCCTCGTGGGTCATGCTCTGGGCTGGTTTTATGGCCAGGTATGGGCTGTCGACTGGACCGAAGATATCTAGGATACTCCCCACGCGCCTCCGCCCACCGTCGTACACAGCATTTCCGGGCTCGAAGGACTCCCCAGCGCGCAATACCAACCCGCGCTTCGTCACATGCGCCACTTTTCCTAGGCTGCGCATTCGATCCCCAAAAATTTAAACCAAGACCTTATTACCTATTTATAAGCTTTTCGGAATATATAAAAGTGATGATTTTCATGGCGAGAAGGTCCAAACCGAAGCTAAGGCGCCTCGTGCTCGACGTGCTCAAGCCCCACAGCCCGACCTTACCTGAGTTCGCCATGAAGCTGAGCTCCATCCCCGGCGTGGACGGGGTGGATGTAACGCTCATCGAGATCGACAGGGATACCGAGACCCTCAAGGTGACCATCGAAGGAGAGCTCGATTACGGCACCGTCCGGTCCGCGATAGAGGAGCGGGGGGGCGTCGTGCACAGCGTGGACGAGGTCGTGGCTGGGGCCGTGGCTGTGGGGGAGGCCCTGCCCGTGGAGCGCAGGTTCAAGCTCCGCACCCATGAAGGCAAGGGTTAGGTTTTTGAACATCTGTTGGGTGTTACTTTCTCGTTGAGTTCGAATATTTTCGGTGATTTTTCGCCTTCCTGGAGATGTCCAAGCTAAGATATCACTTTACACCAGTAAAGTTGTGGGGGAAAATTTTATAGTGTGAATTGTAGGTAAAGTAGCCTGCCTTGGTGACAATTATGGCAGCACATAAGAAGGTCGCTGAGATCCTCTCATCGATAAGGGAACAAGGCAGGCGCAAGCTGTTGGAGCACGAGTCAAAACAGGTCCTAGCCGCATGGGGCATACCTACGACGCGCGTCGAACTCGCCCGGGATGCGGCCGAAGCGGTCAGGGCTGCGAGGGAGCTCAAGTATCCGGTCGTGATGAAGATCTCCTCGCCCGACATCATCCACAAGAGCGATGCAGGAGGCGTCAAAGTCGGCCTGAGCTCGGAGCTCGAGGTCCACCAGGCCTTCAAGGAGATCGTGGACAATGCCCGCGCCTACAGGCCAAATGCGAAGATCTTGGGCGTCACGGTCCAGGAGTACGTGCCCCATGCGCGGGAGGTGATCGTGGGCACTTTACAGGACCCTACCTTCGGCGCCACGGTGATGTTCGGCTTGGGTGGGGTCTGGGTCGAGGCCCTGAAGGACGTGAGCTTCAGGCTAGCCCCCCTGACGGCCGATGACGCCAGGGAGATGATCTCCGAGATAAAGGGCTACCCGATCCTAGCAGGCGTCCGAGGCGAGCCGGAGGCAGACATAGATGCCATCGTGGACATCCTCCAGAAGGCAGGCCAGCTCGCACACGAGTTCCCCGAGATAGTGGAGATGGACATAAACCCAATCTTTGTGTTTGATCGAGGTAAGGGTGCAATCGCCGTAGATGCCCGAATTATCCTAAAGGAGGGGGGATGATGGCCGAGGAGGGCATCAAGGCCATATTCGAGCCAAAGTCAGTCCTCCTCGTCGGCGCCACCGGAATAAAGGAAAGGCCCGGGGTGATGTCACCAGCCTTCTTCACGTCGATCGTCTCCAACATGTCGAGTTCTTACAAAGGCAAGGCACATGTCCTCGACGTGAGCGGAAGGTTGAGCGGCGCGATCAAGAGCCCAAAGGATGTGCCGAAGAAGCAGGACCTAGCCGTGCTCACCCCTCCACCTGAGCTGGCGCTGAAGCACATCAGAAAGCTCGTTGATAGGGGAGTGAAGGCGATCGTCATCCCAGCAGGAGGGTATAAAAAGGACCAGCTCGAGCAACTCGTCAGGGCCACGGTCAAGCGGGGTGTCAGGGTCCTCGGTCCAAATGCAGCCATGGGCGTGCTCAACACTTCAAATGGGCTGTACACGACGTTCGAGCGAGGGCTCATGCCAAGGCGAGGCAGGGTCGCCTTGATCTCGCAGGATGGAGGCCTAGGCGCAGCGATGCTCGATTGGGCCTGTTTTCACGGCATAGGTTTGAGCAAGTTCGCCTCCCTCGGCGATAAAGTCGACGTGGATGAAGTGGACCTCCTCAACTACCTCGCGCAGGACGGTGATACTGGGGCCATATGCATCTACGTGGAATGGATCGAGGAGGGGAGGAAATTTACCGAGGCGATCAGGGAAACAGTCAAGCGAAAGCCCGTATGCATTTTGAGGGGCGTCGGTGAAGGGCCCGAGCGAGCTGAGATATTCGACGCAGCCACCAAGCAGGCTGGAGCAATTCGGGCGAGGGACATAGAAGAGCTCTTCGACATCGCAACTGCCTTGGCCCTGCAGCCCCCCATGCGAGGCGATCGGGTCGCGGTCATGAGCAACGCGGGAGGGCCAGCGATTTTAGCCGCGGGTGCGATCGAGCGGGAGGGCCTGAAGCTCGCGACGCTCTCGAACGATGTCAAGAAGGCGATAAACGCCCGCTACCCGGGCATCGATGTGACGAACCCGATCGACATGACGGCGGGTGCTGGGGCAGAGCATTACGAGTTCATCCTCGAGAGGGTCCTGGCTGATCCCAACGTCGATGGGGCCATGGTGATGAACATGCTCAAATCGTGCCTCCTCAAGCCCGAGGATGTCGAGGTCGTGGCAAAGGCGGCGAGGAAGTCCAAGGAAAAGCCTGTAGTCGATGTGGTGGTAGGTGGCGGGGATCATGTGTTAGTTCGCGAGGTGCTAAGGGATAAGGAAATTCCAACCTATGATTTGCCTGAGAAGGCGGCGCGAGCTTTGAGGGCGCTTCATCAATATTGGCAAGTCCTTGGTAGGACAAAGGAATGAAACGTGCTTTTTCATCCAATGTAACTTCATGACGAAACATCAAATATCAGGCGCGTATCCTAGAAGCCGCAGCCCTGATGTCAACTTCGGTCACGGTCTTTCCCCCGCGATGCTCAGCCAGCTTTATCGCCTCCTTGGCCAGGTCCATCCCATAGGCCTCGAGGACTGCGCTGAGCTCCATCGCGGCGCCCCTTGAAACCCTGACCTTACCCACCTTTCGGATGATCCTGTCCATTGTCGCCAGCGGGAATTCAGGCATCTTCACCTTCCCAACTCGAGGTAGGTGCCAAGGGTATATTTGCCTTTGCTTACCGGTCAAGTATGTTGATAGTTAGGTCGGTAATCGACATCATCGGATATAATTGTCTTCATTTCGCCTAAGATTCTAAACGCCAAGCGTCGTTAAAGCTACTAATGTACCACCAGTTGTAACTGATAGAAGGTATTTGGAAATTTCAGGTTAGGGAAACTAATTCTGTCTTAATGAAATAAATTTTATTTGAATTTATCAACAACTCGAACACCGTAAGAAAGTTATTTGCTTTTTTTGAGTGTCACTAAGTTTAAACCATATCATACCAAATTCGTCGCGAGGGGGCATAGGTTGGTCGACTGTCTAATAAAAAATGGCCTGATAGTCACGATGGATAAAGACCGAAGGGTCATCCCAGACGGTTCCCTTGCCATTGAAAATGGTCGAGTCGTCGAGATCGGGCGGAGCATCAAGTTGAAGGAAAAGCCGGAGGAGACCATCGACGCCAAGGGAAAGATAATCATGCCCGGCCTGATATGCTCTCACACCCACCTCTACGGCATGCTGCTCCGTGGTGCCCCACTCAAAATTGAGCCCCCTACGGATTTCTCCCAGATCCTGCAGCGAGTGTGGTGGCCCATGGATGAGGCGATGACCAGGGAGGATGCTTATGCAAGCGCCCTCATCTCCTGCCTCGAGTTCATAAGGACAGGCACGACTTTTTTCGCTGACACCTTCTCCGGCCCAAACGCGATGACCGGGGTGCTGGACCGCATCGCCGCAGCCGTCGAGCAGGCCGGCATCCGGAGCTTTATAGCATTCGAGGCCACCGAGCGTCGAACGCATGCCGAAGGGGCAAGAGGCGTGCGGGAGGACGAGCGCTTCATCAAGAAGGTAAAGAAGGCGCGCTCGACCAAGGTCAGGGGGATGTTCAGCATTCACGCGTCATTCACGGTCTCCGATGAACTCCTGAGCTACGTCAGAGAGCTCGCGAGCCGCCACAAGGTCCCCGTGACCATCCACACCTCGGAGGGGCCCGCAGATGTCTATCACAACTACGAACAGTTCGGCAAGCGCACCGTCGAACGCCTCCGGGATGTCGGTCTACTTGCCTCAGATGTCGTGCTCGCCCACTGCGTCGACGTCAACGACGACGAACTCGCGATGATAAAAAAAGCGAACGCAAAGGTGGCCCACAACCCGATGAGCAACATGCTGAACGCAGTTGGCGTCGCTCCCGTGGTCAAGATGCTGGTGATGGGAATTTCAGTGGGCCTGGGCAACGATGGATACATCTTCGATGAATTTGAAAACATCCGTGCAGCCTTCCTCCTCCAAAAGGTTGCCCTTCGAGATCCCCGAGTCATCTCGCCAGTGGAGGTGCTGGAGATGGCAACAATCCGGGGGGCGGAGCTCTACGGGGTCGAGAATGAGCTCGGTTCGCTCGAGCCTGGAAAGCTTGCGGACATCATAATTGTGAACCCGTCGACAGCGCCCACCCCGGTGAGGCCTGAGAGCGTCCTGGGGCATCTCGTCAACACCGTCGGCGGTGGGGATGTCGAAACCGTGATGGTGGGTGGGAGGGCCGTGATGCGAGATCGCAGGATTTTGACGATGGACGAGCATGAGGTGGTCAAGATCGCGAGGAAGTCGGCCGAGAAGCTCTGGCAGAAGCTCGGGGCGATAGGGAGGTAATCGCTTGGTGAACCTGGCCGTCGAGATCTGCGGGCTCAAGCTCCGAAATCCGGTCATGCCCGCCGCCGGCCCCACGACGCGCAGTGGCGACGCCTTAGCAGCTGCCGCGAAGGGCGGTGCTGGCGCCTTGGTGACGAAGACCATCAGTACCACGCCAGCTGTTGTGCCTCGCCCTAACATCGCCAAGGTCAAGGAGGGCCTCCTGAATGCCGAATACGGGTCGGACCTAGCGCTCGGGAAATGGTTGGACGTCGAGCTTGCGAAGGCGAAGAAAACTGGACTTCCCCTGATAGCTAGCGTGGGCTATAAGCCTGGTGAGATCTCCGAGCTCGCCCCAAAGCTCCAGGCTGCTGGCGCGGATGCGCTCGAGCTTTCAACCCATTACCTTGGCAAGGACCCAAATTCGGTGGTTGAGATCACGAAGGCGGCAAAGGAAAAGGTCAAAATCCCAGTCTTCGTCAAGTTAAGCCCAAATGTGCCGGATATAGTCGATTTCGCCCGCGCCGCTGAGGGGGCCGGGGCGGATGGGCTGGTGGCGATCAACACGCTCGGCCCATGCCTAGCAATCGACATCGAGACCGCTCGCCCGATCTTAGGCAGCCCGAGCGGGTACGGCTGGCAATCCGGCCCAGCGATCAAGCCCCTCGCGGTAAGATGTGTCGCGGACATCTGCCGGGCTGTGCATATACCTGTGATAGGTGTGGGGGGAGTATCCGACGGTAGGGATGCGGTCGAGTTCATCATGGCCGGAGCAGCTGCTGTACAGGTTTGCACGGCGGCGATCATACGTGGGCCCAATGTTTACGCCTTGATCGCGGATGAGATCGCTCGATTCATGCGGGCGAAGGGTTACAATTCGATCGAGGATTTCAGGGGCATCGCGCTCAGGCACCTGCCCGAGGAGCCCCTGCGCACGAGGGCGAAGCTCCCAGAACTCATCAAGAGCAAGTGCACGGGTTGCGGACTCTGCGAGAAGTATTGTCCCTATGGTGCAATCAGGATAATAGGAAAAATGCCCAAGATCGACCCCAGCAAGTGCACCGGTTGCGGTCTTTGCGTCACCGTCTGTCCCACTCGGGCGCTGGTGTTTTAGCTAAAAGCGTTCCCAGAGTTCAGAGGCTAGCTCCGATGCCCTCTGGGCGATGGCCGCTTCGTCCAAGCCAACCAACTTCCTGTTCTGCATCAGTACCTTGCCGTTCACAATTGTGGTGTCCACGACGGCGCCCGATATCCCGAAAAGGAGGTGCCCGAGGAAGTTATCTGCGCTGAGCGGCGTTGGGGGCAGGTAGTCCACCAAGATCATGTCAGCGTAGGCTCCCCGCGATATTTCACCTAGGGGCTTGGGGAAGAAGTTCCGCACTATTTTCGGATTGTTGGTGAAACACATCTTCATGACCTCCCCGTAGCCAACCCTTGGGTCCCCCTTGATCAACTTGTGCAGGATGTTGGCGACCCTCAGCTCGGCGAACATGCTCGACGTGAAGCCGTCCGTCCCGAGCCCGACCGTGATGTCCTTCCCGATCATCTCTAGGACGGGCGCGCACCCGACAGCGTTACCCATGTTGGATTCTGGGTTGTGGACGACATTTGCCCTCGTTTTTTTCAGGATGTCCATCTCACGGGCATCTATGTGGACGCAGTGTGCGGCTATCGTCTTCGGTCCTAGGACCCCGAGGTCGTTCAGCCTTTCGATGACGCGCTTTTTGTACTTCTTCAGGCTATCATCAACATCGGCCTTGTCCTCCGCCACGTGCACGTGAAAACCGACCCCCAGTTTTTTTGCGACCTTCACACATTTTGTCAAGGTTTCGTCCGACAGGGTGAATGAGGCGTGAAGCCCAAATGTGCCGCTGATGAGCCCATCCCTTTCCTTCTGACAGAGCTTGATGAACCTTTCGTTCTCTTCGA
>Ga0315306_10001643_pt1 | contig 10622 bp, 9 predicted proteins | sample TDP1_MG_FD_203803 | JGI IMG/M metagenome (GOLD analysis project Ga0315306, IMG submission 203803) | Freshwater sediment microbial communities from Lake Towuti, South Sulawesi, Indonesia - TDP1 | ecosystem: Environmental > Aquatic > Freshwater > Lake > Sediment | place: Indonesia: South Sulawesi... | reverse complement strand
ACCATCTTTTTGGCCTTCAGCGATAACATAGCTCAATTGGAGATATAAATTGTTAAAGAGTTGTTAAAAGTTTGTTAAAAGTTTGTTAAAAAGATGAAATGTATTTTGGCTACTTTTCGAGAATTGTTGGTTGAAAGATGAGGAAATCCTCGAAAAATATCCCTTGCTATCTATTTTGGTTTGCTAATAATTCGAGTTGCTCAAATAGAGAAAAAATGTTATTGCGTGCACGATGCTAATATTTATATGCAAAATACGACAAAGCATGTCGCATTTTGCCTATAAAAAATAAAATGAACCAGGAAAAAATTAGCCTTTTTGTCGATCAGATTCAATCTCAGGGCCGTTATTCTTTTGGCTTAAAAGAAATCATCGATAAAACCGGTCAGATAGAGCGCACGGTCAGAAGGACTCTTGAGAGGCAACAGCAGAGAGGTCGGATAGTTTTAGTGAGCCGCGGGTTTTATGTGATCATTCCTCTGGAATATAAAGAAAGCGGCATTCTGCCGCCTGAATGGTTTATCCACGATCTAATGGCTCACCTAAATCTACTCTACTATGTCGGCTTGCTTAGCGCGGCTGCCTTACACGGCGCAGCTCACCAAAGGCCTCAAGAATTTCAAGTCCTGACTGAGAAACAGTTGCGTCCCATTCTTGTAAAGGGATTGAGCATCCGCTTTTTTGTGAAAAAGAACCTGGATGTTTCTTTTGGCACAATCCAGATTAAGACAGAGACAGGATTTTTAAAAGCTTCCGGCCCTGAATTGACAGCTATTGACCTTATCAAATATCCAATAGCCTCGGGCGGACTCGGAAATATTGCAACTATCCTTTTGGAGCTTGCAGAGAAAATTAGTGCCGATCAATTGATTTTGATTGCCCGTAAAGAAAAAAGCTTCGTTTATGTTCAGAGATTGGGTTATCTGCTGGATAACTTGGGCTTTGAATCAAAGACAGTAAGCTTGGCCCAATGGCTCATCAAACAAAATGCCTATCCTGTTCTCCTTGATCCAGCCCAAAGCAAAGAAAAATCTTCGTTTAATAAAAAATGGAGAATATTCGAGAATCAAATAATAGAGGTTGAGAGTCTTTGATTCCAAGAGCCTACATCGTCGAATGGCGATCGAATGCCCCTTGGAAAAGCGATGCTCAGGTTGAGCAGGACCTAATCATTTCCCGGTTGCTCGCAGAGTTTTTCCTCAATTCAGTCATTCAAAATACCCTTCTCTTCAGAGGCGGAACAGCGTTGCATAAACTGTTTCTTGGGCCGCCTGTCCGTTATTCAGAAGACCTTGATTTGGTTCAGAAAGAAGTTGGTCCCATCGGTCCCGTGCTGAGTGCAATTCGCGGCATAGGTGATCCTCTATTGGGAAATCCAAGAACTCACCAGAAAGAGGATAGCGTGATGCTTATCTACCGTGCTGATTCTGAGATACGCCCGATTGTGCCCTTGCGCATTCAAATTGAAGTTAATACTCGGGAACACTTTATTGTCTTTCCGGCTCTGAAGAAACATTTTGATCTTCGGTCCCGATGGTTTTCCGGTGAGTGCGAGGTAAATACTTATTTTCTAGAAGAGCTTCTTGCCACGAAATTGAGGGCTCTTTATCAGAGGAAAAAGGGCCGAGACCTCTTTGACCTCTGGTATGGATTGACCAAGGGAAAAGCAGAACCGGAAAAAGTCGTGGAAGCCTTCCGCCGTTATCTTAAATCACAAGGCTTAAGAATCACTCGGGAGCAATTGCAAAGAAACGTTCTTTTGAAAATTAAAGAGCGTAGTTTTCTTATCGATACCCAGCCTCTCCTCCGTCCTGATATTTCTTATTCTGCAGAGGAGGCTTATTCATTGCTCGAGGAGAAGCTGGTTAATCTTTTAGTCTAGGATTGTTTGAGTGAGGCTAGGTTAGACAACGAATTTTCTCGGATTGTTGGTCAGAAGATTGAAGGTGAATTGAGCCGCTTGGATATTTAGGATTTGTCGGATATTTTCATGCGGATGGCAAAATGAATCGCTTCTGCCCGGGTATGAATCCCGAGTTTTGCGAATAAATTATAGACATGATTTTTGACGGTCTTGTAACTTATGAACAGCTCCTCCGCAATCTCCTTGTTCGATTTGCCACTGCCCATCAGGTTTAGTATTTCCATTTCTCTCTTTGTTAATGTTTTCATTGCTTGTTGCAAGCCCTTAATTTTTTCAAGAGGACTTTTAAATAAATCCATTTTAAGCCTATCGGCTTGAAGGAGTTGCCTGTATTTATCGACAAGGCGATGTATCCAATAACTGAGCAGGTCAAAGTGAAAAAAATTAACAACGATGTGAAATTCATCGTCGAAATAGGCTTTTTCCATAAAATTCTTTTTTTCTTTATCATCAATCTCGGAAAGGATAATAAATGGAATTAAATTGCCATTGCTCCGAAGTGTTTTTAACAATTCAATACCGTCGTTTTCCGGCAGCTGATCGTCGGTGAGTATGCAGTCATAAACATCATCCTTTAGAGCAACCAGGGCGGTTTGAGTTGAATTGGCCAGTTCGAGAGCGATGTCATCGGATAGCTGGGAAAGCTGTGCCTTGGTCAACTCATGATGACTGGGGTCATTATCGATGTGCAATACCTTAATCATTTATTATCCTTGCCCAATAACCATTGGCTTATTTTGCCATATCTATTAAACTCTCATGTTTTTTGATTTGTTCAATAAGACACGGTATCTTCGTTTAAATCTTTAAAATATTTCAAAGATTAAGTCTGACCTTGGAGTTTTGAAAGCCGTCTCTTAGCTTCGATGACTTCAGGGATATCTGGGTCTGCGTCTTGCCAGAGATCTAGGAATTTCTCATAGTGAACGATGGCTTTGCTTTTTATGCCTTTCTGCTCATACAATTCTGCCAATCTGTAATAACACTTGGGATGAACGAGATATCGCTCTTTTCCTTGTGGGTCGAAGACAATCAGCCGTTCGTATTCGGCAATGGCTTTGTCAATTTCTCCGCTCCGGCGATAAGCCCTGGCCAGGACATCCTTGAGGAAAGGCACATTATGGAGAAGCAACTCAAAATTCTCGATGCACGCTCCCAAGGGAGGCGCTTTTTCTAATAAAACGATAGCTTCTTCGACGTCTCCTTCAGCAAGGAAAATCTCCGCCTGGAGAAAGTTTTTATAGAAGGTTATCCAACTCTTGTATTCAGGAAGCACACCGGGCAAAAGAGAATGAAGATCAACCAACCTGGATTTTGCGGATTCGATTTTCCCTTCCTTCAAATCTACTAAGCCGAGATAGAAATAATACCAGCCTGTCCAGTGGATCTTTAATGCTTCGGAGTTCTTTCTCTGAGGCAATATATCCTGCGTATAACAATCGATCCACTTTTTAAAGTGCTCCCGAGTTTCCTCGAAATCGCTCCTGTCATAGGCGATCCAGCCCATCATCCAGGAAGCATTTGCCCTCGCTTCTTGAGTTTCATTTTTCATGTATCTATAAAGATAGCTCATGGCCTCGTCCAGGCTGCCGAGCCAGTAAAGATAGAAAATTTTGACGAATTCTCCCCATCTTTTTAAATAAGGGAAATTGTTATTTTTGATATCGTAATCAATCCATTTTATGGTCTCTTTGTAATCCTCTTGTAAGGCACACACATAGGAAGGTTTCCAGTCTATGCCGACATTGGGGTCTATCTCAAATGCTTCTTTGTATTTTTCCAAGGATTCATCGAGCTTTCCCATTTCAAAATAGAAACGGCCCATCATCAGACGGGCTAAGAAATCCCTGGGAAAGATAGACACAACCTGCTTGAGATATTCAACCGCTTTCTCATAGTTGCCCAGCAGGTAGTAGCGAAAAGCAATAAACCTTAGGGTCTCTCCATCATGGGGATTGAGTTCCAGGATCTTAATATACTCTTCAATGGCCAGATTGTAGAGTCTTTTAAAAGAATAAACGTCCGCCAGTCCAAGGTGAGCTTCTTTTTCCTGAGGATAGTTTTCCGCCATCCTTTTAAAGATCCGGAAGGCCTCTTCCAAGTTGTTCTCTATGTCTAAAGCATATCTCCCGTCAATTAAAAATCTCTCTTTCTCGGTTGTCCTTAAAGAGAAATACTTTGCTTTCTTGTAGGCCTCGTTGGCTGCATTCCTTTCTTGTAGCCAGCTCGAACTAACGGCGAGATAAAGATAGGCCAGAGCAAAGCTCGAGTCTTGTCCGAGGGCCTTTTCGAAATAGTTCCGGGCCTCTTTCCAATATTGATCAGAATAATACTCTTTCCCTCTTAAAAAATAATAATAGGCTTCCAAGGAAGAGGTGGTGACATCAGCGATTCGCGTTGGAGATCTTTCTGTCTTTCCCTCAGAGAAGCCCATTCCTTTTGAGATTTCTTTGCTCAGTTCATCGACCTGTGATTGGAGGATGCTCTCCTCTCCTTTACCCCTTGAGTTGACACTCTTCAATATTCTCTTGGTTTCAATATCTAAAACTTTAGCGTCTGTAATAAATATATCGCCAGCCTTGGCGAAGCTCCCCACGACAATAGCATCGATGTCATCCTTCTGGCAGAGCTCAAAACCCAAATCCTTATCAACAAAATCCGAACCCGATTTTCCCATTTGCTTGAGCAGGTCATGCACCCTTTCCCACGAGGTGACATGAAAATATCCCGATTGCTCAAGGCTGGAGATTAATAGATTGGGGATAACCTTATTGAGATAATTATAGGAATTATCCCCGGTTTGATTTTCAAAGCTGATCACTGCAATGGAAAACTTTTGAGGGAGTGGATTAATGATTGTGTTTCGAGAAAGAAGCTGCCAAATTGTCACTCCTGCGATAATAAGCGCGATAAGAACTAGAGCAGGCACGAAAAGTTTCTTTGAGCGGATCTTGGCGATTGTTTCTTCTATAGAAAGTCGTATTGTTGCGGGTGTAACTCCCTCTGCTCGGGAGGAGGCGGTGGCCTCTACCCAAAATCTGCCTTCAGAATCTTGTATTTTACGATGGGAGATGATAAATGCGTCAGGCCCCAGCTCTCGGCTAATTTGAGAGAGAACTTGCTTCGCCGTCGAGGCTTTAAATGCCTTAGGACCCATGACTTCTTTTTTCCTAAGCTATGCTTCCCTTTGCTGGGTCTAGATCAGATTAAACTGAATTTAGAATCAAATGCTTTCTGATTGGCTCTATATCTAACAGACCCCATGCGAACAATATTATCAATAAAAATAGATCGAGCGTCAATAGAAAGCAGATAGGCAAAGGCAGTCCAAAAATAGGGCTAGAGTCCTAGTCATAGCAGTCTCTTTTGGATGAAAATGAGGCTGCAGCCCTATTGAAACCTCTGCCTTCCAAAGATAAATTGAAAAAAAATGAGGAATGGATGTCTAAGAAGAAACCCAAACTTATCATCAAACTTTTTAGACAAAAGGAGGTCAATTAAAATGAGCGAAAGGATGAATAAGACGAGATTTCTAAGCGCGAAGGGAGTAACCCTGATAGGGCTTGTACTCCTTATCGTAGGCTTAGCAGCCCTTCTCGTGCTTGGCCCCGACTTTGTCCTTGGTCAAGTAAGTATCAGCAAGGGGAAGCCGCCCGGGCCTGCGCCCAAACCAGCTTTTTACCGCGTTTATTTGTCAACGACCGGTGCAATGGGCATCGATACATTAACTTACCCGAGCTGCAACGAATTCGGCTATGTGCTTGCGGAGTGGGATGCTGCACACAGCTATCTCCATGCGAACGGAACGTTTCTAGAAAATAATGTAAGGATACCATTGTTAATGCGACTTTTGACCGACGTGGACTGGACAAGGAAATATAACACTGGAAAAGGACTAGATGGTACTTTTTATGGCTGTTACGGAGAGAATAATTTCTACAATGGCGCACTTTTCATTTGGTTTGGAAAGATAAAGCGTCAATCTAAAATTCGTTTCACTTGGTATTTCGATTATTATACTGCCCCGAACGTACGCGAACACTTTGCACTTTTCTCTGAAGATATTTCATTCCCGGCTTGGACAGGAGGGAACATAGAGGGACCAGCGCAGGGATGGTTCGACCTTCAATATTACCTTAATGACCCTGAAAGTTCGCCTGGTTTTGTGTCTTTGACTGGGGACCAGGGACGTACCCTTAACGTTTACCTTAGAATTGAGAAGGTTATCCAGTAGTAGCGACTCTGCTTATTGAAGAGCTATCCTGCTTCTAAATCTAAAATAGCGAGGACCTAACTACTTATCAATCCATCTTTGTAGCTTTGGTGAAGAAGGGGATGAGGGTTAAACCATCTCCAGGAGATGGCCCATCTTTTCTTTTTTTGTTTTTAAATACTTGATGTTCAGCTCGTTGGGTGGAATCTCGATTGGCACACGCTCCACAATTTCCAATCCATACCCTGCCAATCCCACGAATTTTCTCGGATTATTGGTCAGAAGCCGGAGCTTGTTGACTCCCAGCGAGACAAGAATCTGAGCTCCAATCCCATAATCCCTCTGGTCAGGCTTGAAGCCCAGCTTCTGGTTGGCTTCAACAGTGTCGGCCCCCTGGTCCTGGATGGCATAGGCCTTGATTTTATTGGTCAGACCGATGCCCCTACCTTCCTGGTTGAGGATATAGAGGATGACTCCCTTGCCCGCTTTTTCAATCATCTCCATGGCCCGGTGGAGCTGCTCTCCGCAGTCGCAGCGGGCAGAGCCGAAGGTGTCGCCGGTCAGGCACTGGGAGTGAGCGCGGACAAGGGTCGGCTCATCCTTCTTGATCTCCCCTTTAATCAGAGCAAGATGGTGCTCCTTGTGAATAGTGTCTTCAAAGACCATGACCTTGAAGGTTCCGAACTTTGTCGGAAGCTCGGCCTCCTCCACTTTCCTGACAAGCCTTTCGTGTTTCATGCGGTATTTGATGAGGTCGGCGATGGTCAGGATGAGGATGTTGTGAGCCTGGCTGAACTTTTCGAGCTGAGGCATGCGGGCCATTGTCCCGTCCTCATTCATGATTTCACAGATGACGCCTGCAGGCATCAGGCCAGCAAGCCGGGCCATGTCCACAGCTGCCTCAGTCTGACCTGCCCTCTCCAGGACTCCGCCATCCTTGGCTTGAAGGGGAAAGATGTGGCCAGGGCGATTCAGGTCTTCTGGAGCTGTTTTAAGGTTGATGGCGGTTAGGATTGTTTTGGCCCGGTCATAGGCTGAAATCCCGGTTGTGACCCCTTCTTTGGCATCTATGGAGACAGTGAAAGCTGTTTTGAAGGGAGCTGTGTTGTCTGAAACCATCATTGGCAGGCCGAGTTCCTTCACCCTCTTTTTGGTCAGGGGCAGACAGATGAGGCCCCGGCCGTGCTTTGACATGAAGTTGATGATTTCAGGAGTGGTTTTTTCAGCTGCGACCATAAGGTCGCCTTCGTTTTCCCGGTCTTCATCATCGACGATGATGATCAGCTTACCTGCACTTACGGCTTTTATGGCCTGCTCAACAGAAGTCTTTTTGTGCTTCTCTATCATTTTATTCCCTTATCCTTGTTCGTGTTCTCTATCTCTTCAATTGATTTATCCAATTATACACGTATTTTCCAATCATGTCACATTCGACATTGACCGCGTCTCCGCTTCTCAGGTCGCCCAGGTTAGAATTCTTGAGGGTGATCGGGATAAGCTCAACCTCAAACCAGGAACTCCTCAATTCAGCGATGGTCAAACTGACTCCGTTGACCGCAACCGAGCCTTTGGGGATGAAATAACTCCTCTGGTCAGAGGGAAAGGAGATGTTTAGCCTCCTTCCGGTTTTTCTCTCTGAGATCTTGAGAACTTTTCCCCGACAGTCGACGTGGCCGGAGAGAAGGTGTCCGCCGAGCGGAGTCGAGAGCGAAAGAGGCTGCTCAAGATTGAGCCTTTCATTAAGCCGAAGAGCGCCCAAGGTTGTGACTTTGGTTGTCTCCAGCGAGAGATTAAAGAAGAGAGTATTTTTTTCTTTCCTGGTCAGACTCAGACAGACACCGTTGACCGACAGGCTTTCTCCGATCTCTATTTGAGAGGCGAGAGACGGGGCTTCGATAGCCATCTCCTGTTTTCCGTGACGATATCCCTTGAAAAGGCCGAGGTTTTTAATGATTCCTGTAAACATTAGAGGTATCCTTCGACGATGATGTCTTTATCAATTTGAAAAGTGTTTATTCTCTTCAGCGGGAGAGAGTCTTTGATGAGCTCTGCTCCCCTTCCCTGGAAAAGAGAGAGCGCGTCTTTTCCTCCGATCAATTTTGGAGACAGAGTAATGAACATCTTATCTATCAATCTTCGCTCGAGCATGGATGTCAGCAAGCCGCCTCCACCTTCAACCAGAACGCTCGTCGTCTCCTGCTTTCCAAGCCGGGAAAGTATTTCTTCAAGGTTAAGCCCGCCCTGTGAAGAAGAAAGGCGAATGACCTCCACTCCCTTTTTCTGCAGGGCTTCGGCTTTTCTCGGAGAGGAATTCTTCGAGGTGAAGACAAGTACTTTTCCCTGGGAGAGTGTGGAGAGGATTCTGGCTTCTAAAGGGAAGCGAAGACGGGAATCGACGATAATCCTGGTGAGGCGTTTTCCTTTCCAGTCTGGATGGCGGACAGTGAGCCGCGGGTCGTCCTTGATGAGAGTCCCGATTCCGACCATGATCGCATCGTATTCTCCTCTCAAGAGATGAAAATATTCTCTTGTTTGAGCAGAAGAGATCCATCGGGACTCGTGTCTCTGAGTGGCCATCTTCCCGTCGAGGCTGACTGCAGCTTTGGCGACGACAAAAGGGATTTTCTTGGTAATGTACTTTATGTATGTCTCGTTCAGGCGGTTGTTTTTCTCTTGGAGAAGACCTGCCGAGGCTTCAATTCCTGCCTCTCTTATTCTTTTCAAGCCCTTTTTATAGACGAGCGGGTTAGGGTCGAGAGCGGAAATGACAACTCTTTTCAAACGGGCTCGAAGGATGCCTTCCACGCAAGGCGGAGTCTTTCCCCAATGGACGCAGGGCTCGAGTGTCACATACAGGGTGCCGTTTGCTGCAAGAGAGCCCGCCCTTTGCAGAGCTACGGTTTCAGCGTGAGGCAGGCCGCTTTTCTCGTGAAAGCCGTGCCCCACGATCATATCCCTTTTGACTATGACCGCTCCGACGTAGGGATTTGGGCTCGACCATCCTCTGGCCTTTTCTGCCAGAGAATAGGCCATCTGCAGGTAAGATATGTTTTTTATGTCGCTCATGAAAGAAGGGCGCTGGCAAATTCCTGGGCAGAGAAGAAGAGCATGTCTTCCTCTCTTTCTCCTGTGCCGACGAGCTTGATGGGCAGCTTCAGTTCATCGACCACGCTGATAACGCTTCCTCCTTTGGCTGTGCCATCGAGCTTGGTGAGGAATATTCCAGTCAAGCCTGAAAATTTAAGAAATTCCTTGGCTTGAGCCAGGGCATTCTGGCCGATGCTGGCATCCAGAGCCAGCAAGACCTCATGGGGAGCTCCCTCGATTTCCCTGGAGATGACCCGCTTAATCTTCTCAAGCTCCGCCATTAAATTGGCGCTGGTGTGGATTCTTCCCGCGGTATCAACGAGAAGAAGCTCGAAAGCGCGGGACTTGAAGGATTGAAGGGCGTCGTAAATCACAGAAGCGGGGTCTGCGCCGTACTGGCCCCTTGCGACCGGAATATTCAGCTTTTTTCCCCATAATGCCAGCTGCTCCTGGGCTGCTGCGCGGAAGGTGTCAGCCGCGACCATCAGAACACTCTTACCTTCCTTTTTAAAATGATAGGCCAGCTTGGCCAGGGAAGTTGTTTTTCCGCCGCCGTTGACTCCGACGACCATGACCACAGCGCGAGAATGGTCGAGGGCAAAATCCGAAGGGAACTGAGAAAGAATTTCTACAATCTCTTCTTCCAGCGCTTCCTTGATCGCTGCGAAGCTATCGTTTTTTTTGGTTTTCTTTTTGATAGAGTTGATTATTTTTTCCGTCGAGGCAAGGCCGACATCGGCCAGGATCATGGATTCGGCCAGCTCTTCGAGAATTTCTTCCTGGTTTTTATCGCTGCGCAGGAGTTCCGCGAACCTTTCTGCAAAGTTCTTGCGAGTCGCGGCTAATTTTTCTTTGAGATTTCCAAGCACGGCATAACCATTATATTTTTCATATATTTCAAAGTCAATTCATGGATCAGGCTGGGTGCCTCGAAAACACGCAGGCTTTGTGTTGTCAAGCGAAGGCAGAGTGGTGAGAAAGCCGTGTGATAGCTCAGGTCAGTGGGTTCAAAAACACACAGGCTTTGCCCCAGCGAGGCAAAGCCTGCTCGGTTTCAGGCTTCGCTCTCCTCGACCTCCGGTCGAGGAACCATGCCCGCTCAGCCTTCAAACGGTTTTTTCACCCACTGACCTTCGCCTAATAACTGATCGGCTGGGTCAAAAGCAGCGTGCTTTCGAACTACTCTGCCTGAGCTGTTCAAACGGTTTTCTCAGCACCCAGCCTGATCCCACTCATACGGGGTATTTAAGGATGCTTCGTTCGAGAATCTAAGAGTTGTTGATTGAGAAAGATTGTGTTAAATTTAAATAACAAATGGCAGAGACGATTTGGGTTTTGACTCCTTACCGAGAACAAGCACAAACTCTTTCTATCGAGCTGGGCATCCAGCTTGAGATC
>Ga0315306_10001642_pt1 | contig 10626 bp, 12 predicted proteins | sample TDP1_MG_FD_203803 | JGI IMG/M metagenome (GOLD analysis project Ga0315306, IMG submission 203803) | Freshwater sediment microbial communities from Lake Towuti, South Sulawesi, Indonesia - TDP1 | ecosystem: Environmental > Aquatic > Freshwater > Lake > Sediment | place: Indonesia: South Sulawesi... | reverse complement strand
GTGTTCATTGAAGGCATGATTTCTGAGGCAACCGCTATACACACGGCTTACCCGGAGTATTTAGCAAGGGATGTGCGAAACAGCATCCTGCACGAGGGAGTTAACCCCTTCCAATCAGACTATTTCACCATCGTTGAACATCCAAGTGCGCGACAAGAGATCGTGGAGGGGGAACAAAGCATAATCATAGCGACTTCTGGCATGATGGAAGGTGGGCCGGTGATTGACTACTTCAAACACTTGGCGCCAGACGAACGCAATACAGTGATCTTCGTTAGCTACCAGATTGAAGGGACTCTGGGGCGTAGGGTGCAGAGGGGCTTAGCGGAAACGCCCATGATAAACAGCGAGGGAAAGATCGAAATTTTAAAAGTGAACCTAAGGGTTGAATCCATCGAGGGGTTTTCTGGGCATTCAGACAGGAGGCAGATCATGGGGTACATCCGTCGAGTCACGCCAAAACCTGAAAGAATAATTGTGTGTCATGGCGAGAAAGCGAAGTCCTTAAGCATTGCAAAGATCCTTCAGAGAACGTACAAGATTGAAGTGAAGGTGCCGGAGATCCTAGAAACAGTCAAACTGCGGTAGGAGTTCTCTCTTTAGGTGAAACGGCTTTCTCCCGCCAGATTCGAACGAAGGATGGAGTGAGAACTACACGCTCTTCACCTAAGCGAGCAATGTCTCCTCCAATCAGCTGGACAAAGTCATACAACTCGCTGACTGCCCGCTTGACGTCTTCAACGCTTTTCCTTGCGAGGGGGCTGACCTTCAGGATAAGGATGTTTCCCGACTTAACTTCACGCTTGACAACATTCACATCGTCGAGGGTACGCAAGGGCAGCGCCTTTAAGTAAACCTTGGGAGGAACGCCGACAGAGGCCGAAGCAGCTTCCTCAGCCGCCCCCGGATTTTCAATCTCGTCGGTAACTTTTTCACCAGCTTTCCCTAAGCCTGACAAATATCATTCTCCCTTCAACTAAATCACTTACAGCATTTTGACTTTAAACCTTTTTGACACTAAATAAGGGTTTTAACGAATTCCAGAGCTTATCGCCCACATAGTGAACATTTTTCACGACTTTTCCCCGTTTGAGACTCCTCATGGTCTGCGAGTTGAAGAGAGCAATCCCTATGGCCAACGATTTCCCATGGCGCTCATCCACGACAAGGATCAGGCCATTCTCGTTGAAATCCCCGTGAATGCGAACGACTCCGGGGGCCATCACGTCGGCTCCGTTGCAAACGTGTGGGACAGCGCCCATGTCCACCACGATCTTGGGGAGAAGGGAGAGAAGCTCATCAAAGGCTAACGTGGGCATAAGCCTTCCACGAAGCCTTGCCAAGATGGGCTTCTCGTTGATGAGGAGGACCTCGGCGGCTTGAGCTTCAGCCAACTCGATTTGTGGCTTGGACCCGAAGAATCGTTCAGCGTCCACCTTGAATTCCCTTGAGAAATCGAGGAGAAGCCTTCTTGCCTCTCCTTCCTTCAGAAAGTGTCGTCGGGGGGTTTCGAACACCGCTGGCACCGTCTTGAGATGCAATACCTTTAATTATTTACATGGCACCTATAAAAGGGTGAAGCGAATTATCGAGAGGGACGCATATGAGCGACATGGCCACCCAAATCTTGGAGGAAAGCCTTGGAAAGGTGGTTCTTGTACGATTGAAAGGTGGGAAAAGCTTGCGAGGAAAACTGAGGGGATTTGATCAGCACCTCAATTTGGTGCTAGAAGAGACGGAGGATACCACGGACATGGAGAAGGTAAAGAGACTGGGAGTCATCATTGTTCGGGGAGACAACGTCATCATTATTTCCCCTCCGCCCCGTTGATGGTGATTTTAACGATGAAATGGAAACCGATAGCTCGTTACCTAATATCAAGAGGATTCAGCATTTCACCCAGAGTCTATGAAAGTTTCATGGCTAGCTTCGGAGGCAGAGCTAAACAGGAAAGAATACTCCTACCAACTGAAGAATCACCCACAAACCAGAAGAGTGGAAGCATGGTTAATCCCATCATAAATCGAACCCTACTAACCATTTCTCCACCTGCAAGGTGAAAGCCCTTGGGAAAAAAGAGCAAGGGAACCCCGTCTTTTGGAAAGCGTATGGGGAAAACCCTCCATATCCGATGCCGGCGATGTGGTAGAAGGGCATACAACGTCAAGGAAAAGCGGTGCCCAGCTTGCGGTTATGGAGGATCCGCCAAAATCAGACGGTACTCGTGGCAGACTAAAAACTTGGGCAGAGAAAGACTTCGCTGACTTTTCTTCAAGGATTGGCTGTCAAGGTAATGAGTAAGAGGTTGGGATCGTTTGTTTTTTCGATATTGAAAGGGTAGAAAGAGACCTATCTTCGTGCCCTTTCACCTTAAATAATGAAAATCACACAATGATCTAGGCATTGCCGGAGTGAAGAATCATGTCCCTTCGCGTTCACTTCAAGGTTAGGGAGTCGTTTCCCGGGTTAGAGGTTTTGACCCGCCAAGTTAGAGGTGTGAAGGTTGAGAAGCAAAACGTTGAACTGGAAAAATTCAGGGACGAACTGATGAAAAGGGTGAGGGAACGATATGACCTGGAAACGCTGAAGGATCTCCCAACTTTCAGAGCTTATCGAGACTTTTTCTGGAGAGTGGGAATAGATCCTACCAAAAACCGGCCGGCCGCCGAAGCATTAATCAGAAGGGTTCTAGGAGGAAAAGCCATCCCCAGCCTAAATACCCTCGTCGACGCCTACAACCTAGCCTCCATCAGAACCGAAATAGCGCTTGCAGCCTTCGACTCGGATAAGCTGAGGGGTGACCTCCTGATGCGATTCGCAACAAAGGGTGAGGAGTTCATAGGCATCGGGATGAAAGAGCCGATGCTTTTTCGAGGAGGGGAGATAGTGATCTCCGATGCTGAAAAGCTCGTGGCCATCTACCCACACCGAGACGCCGACAACACCAAGATAACGAAAGAAACTAAAAACGTTCTTCTACTGGTCTGCGGGGTTCCAGACATCCCAGAAGAAACGTTATCCCACGCTGCACGAGTTGCGGTGGAATACGTAACTAAGTTTTGCGGTGGGGAAAAATCGAAATAAGTGAGGCGACGTGAAATGTTTGCACGTTTAGCCTTTTCATTGACCCATAACAATAAGGTTCCAGCTTTGCTAAGGGGGAGATATTTAGGCTGAATTTGGCTTCAAGGCACCGGGACCGTGTGTTTCGAAAGGTTCTTCAGACAACTGAGGAAGGGAAAGTCAAAATAGCCGAGCTTTTAAAACAGCAGGTGGAGCAAGCTAAAAAGCATCCAAAGTACTTTTCCGCCCAGGTTTACGCCATCCTTCAATTCATTGAAGGCTACCGAGAAATCATGCCTAAGGAAATTCTTGAAGTCACGAATCAGATTTATGATATAATTTTTGAAGGGTGAGAAGTTGAAGATTACTGGTGTACTCGACTTCAACTCTGAGATAAAGGTTGCAGGGTAACTTCACCAGCCTACGTAAGCCCAGAATCGGTGGAAGAGATAATGACTGACGTAGACGTGATGAAGGCACATAACATCAAGGTTAAAGACGGGTAAGATAGACATAAGCGATTTCGTCGAGCTGATGATTTTAAGCATTTAATGGGATTCTGTCTGTCGGATTCCGTTAAGTATTTAACTGACGACTCTTGTTTAGGTAAAAGTATTTAAAACCTAGACGAATGGATAAGAACTAACGTTAGGGGGAAACTGGCGATGGTGAGGAAGGCTCGAATTCGGTTGACGAGCACGGATTATAAAAAGCTTGAGGGAGTGTGCAAGGAACTGAAGGCCATCGCCGAGAAGACCGGCGTGAAGATGACGGGGCCCATCCCCCTACCCACGAAACGGCTCCGCGTGCCGGTTCTCAAGACCCCCTGTGGAGAAGGAACCCAGACCTGGGACAAGTGGGAAATGCGTATTCACAAACGCCTCATCGACATCGACGCCGAGGAACGGGTTATGCGCCGAATCATGAGGATTCGTGTGCCAGAAGAGGTCTTTGTCAGCATCGAACTTCTATAACTCCTTACTTGATTAATCAAGCCTAATGTTAAGAAATGAAATAATTTAACAACCCCACATACGGTGTCCGTGAAGTGCGAAACCTTATGGTTTAGAGAATTTAAAATACACCTAAATCGTTTGTAGTCCATTGAAAGCGAAAATCGCTAAGGCAATGGATATGACAAAGACAACGCCCCAAACCATTTTGTTCCAATAAAACACCTTCGCTCCGTCTAACACGCCAAAGGGAATGAGATTAAAGAGGGCGATGATGGCGTTGATCCAGGCGCCGAAGATCGCGATGAGCCAGAAAAGAGGCTGCTGCAAGCTTAGCATTATTATGCACAATGTTGAAAGCGTGATGTTGGTTAAGGGTCCAGCGAGGGATGTTTTCCCTACAGTTTCTTTAGTCATGGGTCCGGTTATCATCACGGCTCCTGGGGAGATGATTTTAAAAAACGGCGATGGTATGGAAAGAAGGGTGATCAGTGCGCCAAGCATGGTTAGTCGAAACTCCGCCCATAGTCCGAAGTGTTGTGCCGATAGTTTGTGGGCGAGCTCATGGAGGAGAAAGGCGAAGGTGAAGAATATGGCGAGGCTCACCGATATTTTTGGCGTCATCAATGCGGCTAGCCCCATCAATTGTGGAATGAGGGATATGCCAACGCCCATGACAAGCAGTGTTCCGAGGGCGAGGTGTTTCAGTTCGGTAGAGCTAAACCAGAAAAACTTGGGCTTCGGTCTTGGCCTATAGGGAATAGGGGCCTCGTATGGAACCCACTCGGGCCTTCTTTCTGTGGTAATCGGAGGCGCCTCTGGACGGGGAACCGTCGCCCTCCAAGATTCAGGGCACGCGTGGTTTTCTGGTAGTCGATGTTCGACGCAAAAGTATTGGTTGCAATATGGGCATCTGAAGGGGAGAGGAACGTCCTCGCCGCAGTATTGACACTTCGTCGTTTTGTTCAACTTCCTTTAGGCAGCTAAACACTTGATTATTTTTGTGGTTTAAATGTTTAACCCGTCGTTTTCAGAGTTTAACCACCAAATCTTTTAGGTTTTCTGAAGAGCATTAGGCCCCTCGTGCTCCACATTTCAAGTGAAAGTTCAACCTCACCTGAAATGCTATCAGGCATCGGCAACGTCCACAACGATTTTTCCAGCAAAACGACCCTGTGGAATTAACGTTACGGTTCGAGGGAAACTCCATGGCGGAATATATTAAAGATAGATTCTCTAAGGACGATGGGAGATGAATGGGTGTGCTTGAGAAGTGGAAGGTTGAAGCCTGCGAAGGCTTGAAACGTGCGTGGATAAGAGGGGTGTTGGCCGGTTTGGATGAAGTTGATGAAGAAACAGCTAGGAAGGTTCTGAAAAAGTGCGGTGAAGCCTGCGCTAAAAGCTGGCTAGACTCTTACGGCTACGACCCAGCGTCTTATGACCTAGACTCTTGGATCAAGTTGCTTAACGAGCTGGAACCGGGTGCCCGAAACGTTAAGAGGGAAGACGATAGCGTTCTCTACGAGCTTAAGCCAGGGAAGTGTTCATGCCCACTGGTTACTGAGAACGTAGTTGAATTGACTCCTAACCTATGCTCAGCCTGCGCACCCAATTTCTTTGAATACTTCAAAAAAGCTGCTAAAAGACCTGTTAGGGTCGAGGTCGTGGAAAGCCTGGCAACTGGCGCAGACAAATGCGTTTTCCGAATCTGGCTACAATAAGAGAATCGTTGTCGGAACTCTGAGAGGAGACAAGGGTAGAGAAACGTTCAGAATACAAGAATACATATAGTAGATTTTTCTAATTCCACATCCATCGCCACCTGCACATACCACAAATCACTTCCTGCGCCTATAGACTCTCGTTGCACTATCTCATGCAGGTCCCTCGGAAAACTCTTTCAACACTAGTTACTGCAACAATAACCGCTAGAGAAGGCGCGTCAAAAATACGTGGTCATATATCTCCCTACTTCCATCAAGAAGAGTCTTAAAAATCAACTGTTTTACACAAAAACAACAGTATTTCAACGTTTCATCCTTCCTAAATTAAGTCTTGATCGAGACGGTTTTAAGTTCTACGAACTCTCTTAAAATCGTAAAAGAAACAGTATCTTGGTTGATTTCAGCTGGGCGCTTCGATTTTGAGTTACCATGAATTTCTTTTTAAAATATTCTTATTTTTGTAATATGACTCAGCCCGCAACTTGCCTTATATGGAACTCTCGTAGGTATTCGAGATGAGAAAGAATGAAAACATTCTGCGACGTTTGCGGAGACATTGTTGTGGCATATATTCCAGTTGAAGTCACGTTTTACAAACGTGGCAAGATAACATTAAATATTTGCTTAGATTGTTGGGTTCGACATTTCCAAGGTAAAAGTAGGAAGCTCCAAGTTTCAAAAATCATGGAGATGTTACAGTAATTAAGAAATTTATGACAAAGTGTTGCCATTTCTGCTATGCGCTCTAATCATTCTTATTATAAAACACAAAAAAGGGAGTTTGCGAGAGATATCACCACCATCAGGGAGTTAAATGTTTAGCCTTGTTTTGGATGTGGATGTGTCTTGATTAAGGCTCTCTTTAGACCATCCCCTATTCTTCTTTAAATAGTTTCCACATTTCAAAGAGCAATCGCATCACTGCCTATTCTATTTCTCCTCTTTCTGAAGGGAACGGTGCAGGAATGCCTCGAGTAAACATTTTAAGATGGAGCGAGTTAGATAATCTCGCCCAATGGTGCCGGGATAATACGCCGGGATAATGGAAGAACTAGTATCTTGCATCCCGTGGGCAGAGTGGATAATGCGCAGGCCTTGAGACCGCGCTGGAAAGCCTGTGGCCCGTTGGGCCGCGTGGGTTCGAATCCCACTCCCGGCGCCATATCTTTTATTTCGAAAATGTCCACTCATCGAGGCTGGAGGAGGTTCCAAGGAAATTAGAAGGTTACCTTAAACGTCAGCAAAGTGCCTAAGACTCTTGCCAGTTCGACCGTGTAGGTTGTCCCTCGGTATACGCTCCAAGGACATGTGCTTTTTCATAATCGAGCCACCAGTTGTTGATTTATGAACACGGTATTTCCACTTTTACTCAGGGCTTCAGGAAAAGTCAAAGGGACCAAAATATTATTGAGAACTCGTCTCTTCAACAAGGGCCTCACGGCATCCTTTAAGATTCGTCGAGTTGTGTTGAGGCTTTTTCATCAAACACTAGTTTATATAAGTCCTAGATTTTCTTAATTGTGGGAGGGTCTTTATGGAGTTGGCGGATGTTTTGGAGAGGCTTTCAAATGCTTGTGGAGTGGCGGGGAGGGAGGAAGAAGTTCGGGCTCTAATGAAGGAACTGCTGAGACCCAGTGTTGATGAAATCAAGGAGGACAAGCTCGGGGATGTCATCGGAATTAAAAAGGGGAAGAAAGGGGCACCAAGCGTTATGCTGGCGGCTCACATGGATGAGATCGGGCTCATGGTCAAGAATATAACGAAAGAGGGTTTCATTCAATTCACAAAAATCGGAGGAATCGACGACCGAATTCTCATCGCGCAAAGGGCGATTGTTCACACGGATAAAGGACCCATTGAAGGAATAATCGGGTCTAAACCGCCGCACATACTCAAGGAAGAGGAGAAAAAGAAGGTCATTGAAGCAGACGACCTCTTCATCGATGTGGGGGCAAACAGTAAAGAAGACGCACAAAAAATGGGGGTTCGCGTGGGAGATCCCGTGAGCTTCGACATCAAATTCACCCGGGTGGGAAACGATGCGGTCATGGGCAAGGCCTTTGATGACCGCGTGGGGTGCGCCGCCCTAGTCGAGGTCATGAGGAAGCTTCCCAGCGTGGATTGCACAGTTTACGCCGTGGGGACCATACAAGAGGAGGTGGGGCTAAGGGGGGCCACCATAGCGGCGTTTCAGTTATTCCCAGATGTGGGCATAGCCATAGACGTAACGGTGGCGGGCGACATCCCTGGAGTGAAGGAGGTGGAAGCCCCAATAAAAATGAGGAAGGGTCCTTCCCTAACCGTGGCGGATGTAGGCTTAATCACCCACCCGAAGGTGTTAAGATTGTTGATCGACGCGGCAGAGGAAAGCAAGGTTCCGTATCAACTGGAATCGGGGCTGCTTGGCACTACAGACGCGGCTAGAATCGCCCTAACCAGGGAGGGCGTACCCAGCGGTGTGATATCTGTTCCCACCCGTTACATTCATAGTCCAGCCTCAATGCTCAGTCTTAGCGACGTGGAAAACGCTGTAAAACTTGCGATTACGGCCATAAAGAATGTTCCCAAATACTTCTAAGTCTTCCCCTTTTTATGACTCAAGCTCCTCAGCTATGGCCTTCTTTAGCTCTTCTCTCTTCGGCACCACTCCGGCGAACTTGAGGATGCCGTTGATGGCAACCGCTGGAACCGACATCACCCCGTATTGAGCCGCTCTCGTGGGATCCACAGTGATATCCACCTCTTCAATGGTGATGTCGCTCACCAACTCATCAGATAGCTCCTTTAGCATCTTCTTCACTGCTGGGCAATTTGCGCATCCTGGAGAAGTAAACATTTCAATGTATGCCTCTCCCAAAAAACCTTCACCTCCTCTCTAATCAGTCTTTCCCGCTTTCACAATAAACTCGGGAAGCATGATTTTTCCTCTTCTCAACTCGCTGTCTGCACATGAAGCCGCAGCCTTAGCTTGAACAATAGCATCAGGGATGTCCTTAGGTCCCTGCGCACAACCGCAAATGTAGATTCCGCGAACATTCGTTTCCACGGGTCTAAGTTTCGGATGCGCCTCCTTTAAGAACCCGCTTTCATCAACCTCTATGCGTAGCATCTCAGCGAGCTTTTTTATTCCCTTAGCAGGCATCATGGCGCAGGACAACACGACCAAGTCGGCGTCAAACACGATGGATTCGCCGAGAAAAGTGTCCTCTACCGCTACTTTGAGATTCTTCGTATTAGGGCCCTCCCTAATCTCGTTGGGCTTTCCATGAATAAAAACAACGCCCAAGTCTCTTGTATCCTTATAGTACTCTTCAAATCCTTTTCCAGGAGTTCGCATGTCCAAGTAGCAGATGGTGATCTCAGCCTGAGGCAGAACCATGTGCTTGATGATTTGTGCATGTTTCAACGCGTACATGCAACACACAGCCGAACAGTAAACATTAGACTTCTCATCCCGCGAGCCAACACATTGAATCATCATGATGTTTTCGGGTTCCTTCCCATCCGACGGTCTCAAGAGTTTTCCTTTAGTGGGTCCGTCGATGTCTAAAAGTCTCGCGAGCTGAAACTGGGTGATGACGTTGCTAAGCCGACCATATCCATACTCCTTCTTCTCTGATGGGTCGTACTCCTCAAAACCAGTTGCCGCAATGATCGCACCTACCTTCAACTCGAGTGTTTCTGGCTTTTGCTCAAAGTCTATGGCACCTGTCGGGCAAAATTTTTCGCACACCCTGCAGACGCCTTTCTGGAAGTATAGACAGGGTTCAGGGTCAATCACTGCTTTATTGGGGATTGCTTGAGGAAACGGGATGTAAATGGCTTTCCGTTGTCCCATACCCATCGAGTACTCGTTAGGTGCTTTAGCTGGACACTTTTCAACGCATATGCCATCGGCGTTGCACTTCTTCTCGTCAACGTAACGAGGATGTTTGAGAACTTTGACTTGAAAGTTGCCCACGTGACCTTTAACGTCGATGACTTCAGAGTTTGTTAGCAGAGTTATGTTTGGATGCAGGTTTGCATAGGCGGTTTTTGGTGCCAAGATGCAAGGTGCACAGTCGTTGGTTGGGAACACCTTGTAGAGCAGAGCCATCTTCCCTCCGATAGTGGGTAGACGTTCCACCAAAAACACTTTGTATCCCTTGTCCGCTAAGTCTAGGGAAGCCTCCACACCTGCTATTCCTCCCCCAATGACCAGAACCGACGGCTCAACTTTGACCTCCACCTTTGGAATCACTCGTTTCAATCGTATTCTCTTCACGGTTTGTTGAATCAAACTTTTTGAGTTCTCTAACGCCTGTTCTGGATCAACTTTCTGCGGGCTTCCGTGCATCGTCCACTTTCGGATGTCAATGAGCTCGGTGAACGCTGGGTCAATCCCTACTTTTTCTGCGTTTCGTTGAAAAGTCGTTAGGTGCAGAGTGGGATCACATGCAACCACAACTACTCGGTTTAAGTTGTGCTCTTTAACAGCGTCTCTGATAGTGGTTTGACCTTCCTCGGAGCAAGTGAACCGGTTTTCAGCTACGAAAATTACGCCTTCCAGTTGTTTTGCGTGTTCAAGCAACGCGTTAATGTCTACTCCGCCAGCTATGTTTTTGCCGCAGTGACAGATGAAAACGCCAACCCGCTTTTCTTTTTCGTTCTTCGACATCTTTCATTCAACCTCTTTAATAGGAGTTGTGTGAAGGTGAAGCCCCACTTCTTCGGGTGAAAAACCTAGTGCCAGCCCTAGCAACTCGGTTATGTAGAACACGGGAAAAGTGTAGCTTTCGCCGAACTTTCGGCTGACCTCTTTCTGTCCCTTGTCGAACTGGATGAAACAGAAGGGGCAGGGGGTGACTATGCAGTTGGCTTCCGTCTCCTTCAAGTTCGCCAACTT